>Ga0247608_10005576_pt1 | contig 13563 bp, 6 predicted proteins | sample 176DNAGHGlowgp2_FD_193490 | JGI IMG/M metagenome (GOLD analysis project Ga0247608, IMG submission 193490) | Sheep rumen microbial communities from Palmerston North, Manawatu-Wanganui, New Zealand - 1766 DNA GHGlow gp2 | ecosystem: Host-associated > Mammals > Digestive system > Stomach > Rumen ...
GTTGTCCTGAAGAAGTAAAAGTGCTCTCGCTTCGTTTGTGGTATCATTCGGTACCGCAACGGTATCACCTTTTGCAATTTCATCCAGAGAGGCTTTGGTACCCGGATAAATACCGAACGGCTCATAGTGTACGCCCGCGATGGATACAAGATGGGTTCCTTTTTCCTCATTGAAGTTATCAAGATAAGGAGTGTGCTGGAAATAATTTGCATCAATTTCACCGCTCTCCACTACAAGGTTCGGCTGTACATAATCTTCGAATTCGGTGACCTCCAGTTTCCATCCTTCCTTCTCAAGAAGCTTTGCGGCCTCTGCAAGAATTTCCGCATGAGGAGTAGGGGATGCAGCTACGGTAATGGTTCCCTTGTTCTCAACGGGAGCCGCATCTTCACTGTTTCCGCCTGCAACAACTCCGCCTTCCACTACAAGCGTATCTTCATAATCAAGACCGTAAGTGTCTACCAAAGTTGCTTCATAATCCGCATGGAAGAAATTTTCGTTTCCGAGAGATACGATTTCGTCATTCAGCCAGTCAAGTAAAGAGCTGTTTCCTTTTGTTACGGCAGGAGCAATGGTGTCCTGACTTCCCAGAGAGTCAATTCCCACGGTATAACCTGCATTCTCGGTTGCAAATGCGATTACTTCGGTATTGTCATTCGCCCATGCAACACCGGTTCCGTTTTCAAATGCACTCTTTGCGGCTGCATAAGTGTCGAATTTCTGAAGTTTGATTTCCGGGTTATTCTTTTCAAGATAGGTTTCCGCAGTGGTTCCGGAAATCACGATTACCTGGTCGTCGGCACCGATCTGGCTTAAATCGGTAATCACACGGCTGTCGGGTGAAACAACGCCGAGTGCCACGTTCATGTAAGGAAGTGCAAAATCAACTTCCTCCGCACGTTCCGGAGTTACCGTAAAGTTTGCAAGAACGATATCAACCTTTCCCGTTTTTAAATATTCGATACGGCTTGCCGCTTCGGTGGATACATAGTTAATCTTTACTCCGAGATCCTCTCCGATTCTGTTTCCGAAGTAAACGTCATATCCCTGATAGTCTCCGTTTTCATCCACATATCCGAAAGGGGATTTGTCTGAAAATACACCAATATTTACGGTTCCGCTTTCCTTGATTTCATCAAGTGTTCTGTAAATTACTTTTTCATTTCCGCCTTCCGGATTTGCATTTCCGTTTCCGGCATTTCCCGCGCAGCCTGCAAACAGTCCTGCCGTTGTAAGCGCCGCAAGTCCGATGGCTGCAATTTTATGAATAAATCTGTTTTTCATTTCTGTTTCTCCTTTTTGTGATATTTCGTATTTTTTGAATCGTTTTTGATTATTTCGTTTTTGATTATTTCGTTTTAACTTTTTCGTTTCGTTTTTTCAGTTTTTTATCTTTCCTTTTCCGTCATCCGAATCCGACCTTCCCGCTGATGATGCCGTCCCGCCGGTTCATTTGCTGCAACATCGTCTGCCGCACATTCGCGTGCTGTAATTCAGATGAATTGTTTTAATTCTCATTTCCTTCACTCCTTCCCGTTCCGTTGCATTAAAAAGGGGATCTGCTTTTATCAGATCCCCAACCATTTCTTCTGTGCAATACGGATTAAGGCAAACAGCGCACACGCATTCTGCCTGCTTCCGTATTACCGGTTTCCTTGAAATCGGGATCCGATAAACAGGGGCAGCACATCATACACATGCACATTGTATTCACTTGGAATATTGATGTTTGCTGATTCATCTTGTTTCTCCTTGTGTTGATGGTATGTATCGTAACACCATTTGCCTACTATGTCAATAGGTGTAATAATTTTTTTTTATCACAACTTTTATTTATCACAAAACCTGTTTTGCTTATCACGCTTCGGATTTTCTTTTCTCATAATCTTCCAGTGCGGATTTAATTGCTTCTTCCGCAAGAACCGAACAGTGCATTTTATAATCCGGCAATCCGTCCAGTGCTTCTGCAACCGCCTTATTGGTCAGTTCCCTTACTTCCGAAAGGGGTTTTCCCTTAATCATTTCGGTTGCCATTGAACTGGATGCGATTGCACTTCCGCAACCGAAGGTTTCAAATTTAACATCAACCACGATATCGTTTTCTATTTTTAAATACATCTTCATGATATCGCCGCACTTTGCATTGCCGACTTCTCCGATGCCGTTTGCGTCCTCAATAACGCCTACGTTTCTCGGATTTCTGAAATGATCCATTACTTTTTCGCTGTATAAAGCCATGTTCTTCCTCCTGCAAAATCACTGCTTTTACGTATGTAGTTTTCTTTCTCAAATTTTAAAATAAACTGCATTCATATAAAATTTTCTACAAAATAAATTTCTTCTTACCTGCCACAAGATCTCTCCAGATCGGTGAAAAACTGCGCAGATACTCCACTACTTCCTTTACGGATTTGATAACATACTCCACTTCTTCATCCGTAATTTCCTCATTAATACTGAGCCTTAGCGACCCGTGTGCCACATCGTGTACTCTTCCGATTGCAAGAAGTACGTGGCTTGGATCCAGCGAACCGGACGTGCAGGCACTTCCGGAAGAAGCCTGAATTCCCTTGTCATCAAGCAACAGTAGAAGAGATTCGCCCTCAATCCCTTCAAAACAGAAATTTACGTTTCCGGGGAGTCTTCGGTCTTCGTCTCCGTTAATCGCCGAATGCGGGATTTCCTTTAATCCTGCAATCAGACGGTCTCTTTTGGCTTTTGTGATTTCGGCGTTTTGATCCATTTTTTCAATTGCATCTTTTAACGCAACGGCCGTTGCCACGATACCCGGGACATTCTCCGTACCGGCTCTTTTCCCTCTTTCCTGCGCCCCTCCTTCAATCAGATTGGTAATCGGAATTCCCTTTCTTACATATAAAAATCCGCTTCCTTTCGGTCCGTGGAATTTATGCGCCGAAGCGGAAAGCATATCAATATTGTCTTCCTTTACGTTTACCGGAATATGTCCGACAGCCTGTACCGCATCGGTGTGGAAGAGTACATTCTTTGCCCTGCAGATTGCACCGATTTCGCGAATCGGCTGAATCGTTCCGATTTCGTTATTGGCATACATAATTGTAACCAGACAGGTATCCTCACGAATTGCCGCATCCACCTCTTCCGGACGAATCAATCCGTTTTCGTGTACGTCAAGGAGGGTTACTTCGAAGCCCTCTTTCTCCAGTCTTTTTAACGTGTGCAATACGGCATGATGTTCAAATGCAGTTGAAATAATGTGCATTTTTCCTGCTTTTCTTCCAATCTCGGCAGCAGTCCGGATTGCCTGATTGTCGGCTTCGGAGCCTCCGGACGTAAATATAATTTCCCGGAAATTATCCGCACCGATTGCTTTTATCACCTCATCTCTCGCACTTTCGAGTGCTTCCTTTGCTTTCTGTCCCACACCGTAAAGACTGGACGGATTTCCGTAGTTTTCCTTCATACAGGCGCACATCGCCTCGATTGCCGCATCTGACATCCTTGTTGTAGCGGCATTATCTGCATAAATCATATGTATTCTCCCTTCTTTCAGCAGTGACTTTATTTTAAATCCTTTTACCTACTATGTCAATAGGTAATTAGAAGTGTCTAATTTTCATATTCCTAATAAATATTCCTATCAATAAAAACAGACGCTGTGTAATTGCAGCGTCTGCTTTTCCGTTTCTTTCAAAATATCGAATTATTCTTCTGTTTTTTCTTCCGCTTTTTCTTCTGTTTTTTCTTCTGTTTTTTCTTCCGTTTCGTTCTGCTCTTTTCCTTCCGAACCGAAATACTTTAACGAAAGCATTGTAATATCGTCGAACTGTTTCGCTCCGTTTACGAATCCGTTAATCTCTCCCATGACATTCCATAAAAGTTCTCTCGGAGAGGCATCCGGATTTTTGTTAAGTGCTTCCAGAAGCCTTTCATCCCCGAACAGAACGGAATTGGAATTCGTTGCTTCCGCAACTCCGTCCGTATAAACAAAGAGGGTATCTCCGGGATGAAGCTCAAACTCATGCTCCCTGAATCTGACTCCATCCATCGTGCCGATTGCCACGGAATGCCTGTATTTTACGAGTTCAAAATTCCCCCCGTTTCTCCTGAGGGCAGGATGTTCGTGTCCCGCGTTGGCGGCCACGCCTTTTCCGTCTTTCAGGGAAATAATTGCAAGCCATACCGTAACAAAAAGTCCTACGTCGTTCCCTTCCATAATCTGTTCATTTACATGTTCCAGAATCTTTGCCGGGGAATACTGTCCCGTCATGGCATAATTTTTTATCATGGTTCTTGCTATCATCATAAAGAGCGCAGCCGGAATTCCTTTTCCGGAAACATCCGCCATTACAAGAGCAATATGATCTTCGTCTATCAGAAAGAAATCGTAAAAATCCCCTCCGACCTCCTTTGCCGCCGTCATGGAGGCATAGAGGTCAAACTCCTTACGTTCCGGTAAGTACGGGAAAATTCTCGGAAGTACATTTTCCTGAATCGCTGATGCGACGGACAAATCCCTGTCCGCAACCGCCTTCTCTCTGCCCTGTGAGATATTCAGTGCACAGTACATCAAAAGCATGGTAAGCATGACTACGGCCGGAGCAACGGAAAGACCGTAAACAAAAATCGTAAATACGCTTGCCAATAGCGGAGCCATGACATATGCCACCAGAACCACCAGCTGGTATTTTTTAAAATGTTTGTGCTCTTTTACTACAAATACCGCTACAACAATCAGCACAATGATTACATAGCTTATGGAAAACGGGAATAAAGGACTTCTTGTATATACTCCTTCGGAACTGATTGTATAATAATGTCCGGTAAAAATGTTTACGACACGGCTTATAAGGGAAATAAACAACCCGATTTTCAGAACGGAATCCGTAATCCGGTATACTTTATCTTCGATTCGTAAAAACGAGGAGACATATTTCCAGAACAGAAATGCCTGAATCGGGGAACAGACAAAGAGAATAAAATTATCGATTATATTTGCAATCCGTAATGACGGTACCCCGTCCACAAGCCAGGAGCCCGCATCCACAAACAGAGTCAGAAACGCAACGTTCAGCAGATAAAAATAATTGTTGATATGTGCATCCGATTTTTCAACATCGAAAAGACAGCAGATATAGAGTACATAACCCATCAGCATTCCGAATAAATCCACGCTGATGCTGATAATATAAGTCTCTTCCAACCCGTTTATTCCGCGAAGACATACCAAAACAATACCGATGATAAACAAAATCGGAAAATTAATCATGGATGCTATCGCACCCCTGTACTGTTTTTTTGTCATAAATTCCATTACGCCGAAACTCCTTTGTCTTTCCCGATATGCGTTGGCCAAAGCCTCTTTCGTTTATATTAAAATCCGAACCCGGTGATTTTCGGGAAACTGTGATATTTTTTTATTTTATCAAAAAATACCCCAATAAACAAATGAATGCTGTCGCTTCCATGCGGATTTTCCCCTCCAAACGAAAAAAGGATGCAAAATAATATTCATAATTTTGCATCCTGATTCAATCTGCAATAACGCATCTCAACCGTAAGTATCTATAATGTTTCTTGCCACCATCCTCTTCGATACCCCGTGATCCATGGCCTCTTTTCCGATTAAACGGTGGGCTTCCTTTTCCGAAATATGTTTCTGCTCCATTAACAGAATCTTCGCCTGACTGACAAGCTTTACTTCTTCCATCTTGTCTTCCAGTTTCTGCATCTGTTCCACATACGTCAGCATGCGGTTCTGAATTGCCAGAAGAAAACGGATTCCCTTCATGATATGATCCGGATCCAGCGGTTTTAAAATTACCATGATTCCGTAATCCGCCACATAATCCCAGATGGCATCATAAATTTCGGGCGGGGTTGCTATGATAACGGAAGAACCATACTCCTCTACGATATCCATCGCCAGGTCATATCCCGTTTCATCGGATAACGGTGCATTGATAATCACAAGGTCATATCTTTTTTCCAGAAGAGCCCGTCTTGCAAGCGTTGAGGTTTTCTTTTTATCCACGAAAACAAGGCCCTTCTCCGGAAGCGCCTTATGCACCTTTGCATCGAACTGTTCCGAGCCCGATACAAGCAGTATGTTGTTTCTCCGATGCTCATTACCCGGCATATATTTGATCTTTCCGAATCCGGCTTCGTAATCGGTATCTTCCGTTCAGCCGGAACAAAGCTTTCACTTCAGTTAAACATCTTAATTATCTTACAGAATGTATTCTTCAATGATTTCCACGGGAAGGTACTCTTTCACAAAAGAACTCTCCCCGGCAATGCGGACTGCTTCTTTCCTTGATTTCGGAAGAAGCGCCCCTTCCTTCATGTTTTCCGGAAGCGTAAGTTTCTTTTCGATTCCCTCAAGCCCTGCATAGATTAAAAGTGCATATACAAGGTAAGGGTTACTGGATGCATCCGGAGAACGGAGTTCCGCACGGACTCTTCCCATATACGGTTCCACATACATCAGTTCCGCATCTCCGTCGTTGGACCAGCTGACGCGGTCCGGCGCCGTGGAATTTCCGAACCTTGTATAGGATGCTTCCGAGGGATTTAAGAAAATCGTAATGTCGCGGATTTTATCCATGATTCCTGCTGCCACGTATTTCACAACATCATTGCCTTCTTTGTCGGTTGCGTAAATATTGATGTGATAACCGTTTCCGGGCTTGTCGGATAAGGGCATCGGCGAAAAATCCGCAACCAGACCGTTCCGGTCCGCAATGGTGGAAACCACCATTTTGTAAGTAATTTCCTGATCCGCCGCCTTCAGCGGTTTGCCGAAATGAAAATCGATTTCATTCTGTCCCGGTCCTCTTTCGTGATGCGAACGTTCCGGTGTCAGGCCCATTCTCTCGATGGTCAGTGAAATCTCACGGCGTATATTTTCACACCGATCAAGCGGCGCAATATCCATATATCCCGCCTCGTCATAAGGTTCCTTCGTAGGATTCCCTTCCTCGTCTTTTTTGAAAATATAGAACTCTGTTTCCGAACCAAACCGAAACTCGATTCCGGCCTCGTTTGCCTTTTCGATTGCTTCTTTCAGAATCACTCTTGTGTCCAGCGCAAACGGGTTTCCGTCCGGCGTATATAAATCGCAGAACATACGAAGAACTTTTCCTCTGTCCGGTCTCCAGGGGAGTACCGTTAAGGTGGATGCATCGGGTTTTAAATACAGAAGTCCGTACGGACTGTTTTCAAAGCCCGCAATTTCCCTTGCATTGACCGGAATTCCTTCCTCAAATGCACGCGGCACCTGTCCCGGCATAACGGAGATATTCTTCTGCACACCGAACGCATCGCGGAATGCAAGACGGATAAATTTCGCGTCCTCCTCCTCGATATATTTCATTACTTCACTGAGTTCATAAGCATCCATATGTATCCCTCTTTTTCTTACCTGGTTTCATTTTCGGTATCTGTCAACCTTTAACAGAGTACCACATAATTCAAATCCCTGTCATAAAAAACACACAATATTCATTTCCTTGTCAGAGATTCGAATACCCCATCAGGTCCTCATCCACTTCCCGTGCTGCCGATCTGCCTTCCGCAATGGCGCGGACAACAAGGCTCTGACCAATGTGCATATCGCCTGCCGTATAGATTCCGGGAACGGAGGTACGGTGCTTTCCGCTTACCGCTTTTACGTTTGTTCTTCCGTCCGTTTCCACTCCGAATGCATCGGTCACATATTTTTCACTGCCCAAAAATCCGGCAGCAATTAAGACAAGACTCGCAGGTATTGTTTTCTCGCTTCCTTCCACGGGAATCATCTGCATACGGCCGGTCTTTTCATCCTTTTCGGATTTAAGGGAAACCAGTACAAGTTCCTTTAAGTTTCCTTCTTCGTCCTTGATAAATTCCTTCACGGTTGTCTGATAGATTCTCGGATCCTCTCCGAACTTCCAAATTGCTTCCTCCTGACCGTAATCGGTTTTTAAAACTCTCGGCCATTCGGGCCACGAGTTCCCGGGAAGTCTTTCCGCGGAGGGTTTCGGCATCATCTCAAGCTGCGTCACGGACTTCGCCCCGAGACGGATTGATGAACCCACACAGTCGTTTCCGGTGTCTCCGCCGCCGATTACGACAACATCTTTATCCTTTGCAAGTTCATACGGCACCTCTTTAAAATCACTGTCGAGAAGTGTCTTTGTCACCTGCTTTAAGAAATCAACCGCAAAATAAATGCCCTTTGCATCCCTGCCGGGTGCATTGATGTCACGCGGGTTGGATGCTCCGCATGCAAGAATAACCGCATCGTATTTTTTCTGAAGTTCTTCAACACTGATTCCGTCGGAGCCGACATTTGCATTTACGACAAATTTTACCCCGGCCTCTTCCATCATCTTCACCCTTCTGTCGATGACGGATTTATCCAGTTTCATGTTCGGAATTCCGTATCGCAAAAGTCCCCCGATACGGTCATTTCGCTCGTAAACCGTCACTTCATGCCCCCTGCGGTTAAGAAGCTGTGCCGAAGCCAGTCCGGAAGGACCGCTTCCGACGACGGCTATTTTCTTTCCGGTGCGTACGGACGGTGCCTCTTCTTTTACCAGACCGTGTTCAAAAGCATATTCGATAACGGCCTTTTCATTTTCCTTCGTGGAAACCGGATCCGTATGCAGACCGCAGGTACATGCCGCCTCACAGAGTGCGGGACAGACCCTTGATGTAAATTCCGGAAAACTGTGCGTGATGGAAAGTCTCTCATACGCCTGTTCAAAACATCCCCGGAAAACCAGGTCGTTTAATTCCGGCACCAGATTGTGTAACGGACATCCCGACATCATCCCCGCAAGCATGCATCCCGCCTGGCAGAACGGCACTCCGCAGTCCATGCATCTTGCACCCTGTTTCTGCTGTTCCTTAAGCGGAAGTCTTTCGTGAAATTCCCGAAAGCCCCGGGTACGCTCCTCTTCCGGAATAACCGGTCCGTTTTCTCTTTTATATTCCATAAAGCCTGTCGCTTTTCCCATGGGAACCTCCTGTTTTCAATCAGTGTCCGACGATTTCGTTAAATGCCTTTAATTTTGCTTCTTCCGGCGAATTTCCTTCTGCTTCGTACTTTGCGATGCAGTTCATCATCTTCCTGTAATCACCCGGAATCACTTTCTTAAAATGACCTGAATAAGTCTCAAACTGCTCCAGTATTCTTCTGCCCTTTGCGGAACCGGTGAGTGCCACATGTTTTTCAAGCATTCCTTTAATACGTGCAAGATCGTCCGCATCCGGGCTCTCCAGACTTACAAGCTGCTTGTTTAAATTCCGGTAAAGATGATTTTCCTCATCCAGTACATATGCGACACCGCCGCTCATTCCGGCTGCAAAATTCTTGCCGGTTCTTCCCAGAATCAGAACGCATCCTCCGGTCATATACTCGCATCCGTGTTCTCCGACTCCTTCCACAACCGCGGTTGCACCGGAATTACGGATACAGAATCTCTCTCCCGCCATACCGGCAATATATGCTTCTCCGCTTGTCGCACCGTATAACGCAACATTGCCGATGATGATATTTTCGGAAGGATCGTATTTTGCCTCCTTCGGCGCATGAATAACGAGTTTTCCGCCGGAAAGTCCTTTTCCGAAATAATCGTTGCTGTCACCGGAAATCGTAAGGGACAGTCCCTTCGGAATAAACGCACCGAAACTCTGTCCGCCGGACCCCGTACAGTTGATGCAGACGGTATCCTCTTTCAAGCCTTCCGGATGGTTTCTCGTAATTTCCGCACCGAGCAGCGTTCCGAAAGTACGGTCCGTATTGGTAACGGAAACGGAAAGCTCACTCTTCTTTCCGCTCTTAACGGATGCAAGGATCTCTTTCTGTGAAAGCAGAAGTTTTTCATCCTTGGTTTCCCCGAGTTTGAAATCATATGCCTTCTCCGGCCGGAAAGTGGATTCCTCACGGCTTACTCCCGACATATCCATAAGGATGCCCGAATAATCAAGTCCGGAAAATGCCTTCTTCGGGTTTTCGCTGTCAGTTTGTCCTACGGCTGTAGTTTTACTTACAGCTTCTTTTACTTTCAAAAGATCGGTCCGTCCGACCAGTTCATCCACTGAGCGGACACCGAGACGTGCCATATATTCGCGAAGTTCTTCTGCAATAAACTTCATGAAATTCTCCACATATTCCGGCTTTCCCGCAAAGCGTTTACGAAGTTCCGGATTCTGTGTTGCGATTCCCATCGGGCAGGTATCCTGATGGCAGACTCTCATCATGACACAGCCCATCGTAACCAAAGGTGCGGTGGCAAAACCGAATTCCTCCGCTCCGAGAATCGCTGCAATTGCAACATCACGTCCGCTCATTAATTTACCGTCGGTTTCGATTCTGACCTGATTCCTCAGTCCATTTTGTACCAGCGTCTGATGTGTTTCCGCAAGTCCCAGTTCCCAGGGAAGTCCGGCATTGTGAATGGAACTTAAGGGAGCGGCACCGGTTCCTCCGTCATAGCCGGAAACCAGAATGACCTGCGCACCTGCTTTGGCAACACCGGCGGCAACGGTTCCGACACCTGCTTCGGACACAAGTTTTACGGAAATTCTTGCATTTTTATTCGCATTCTTTAAGTCGTATATCAACTGGGCCAGGTCCTCAATGGAATAAATGTCGTGATGAGGAGGCGGAGAAATCAGGGATACGCCGGGTGTTGAATGTCTGGTCTTTGCAATCCACGGATATACCTTCTTTCCCGGAAGATGTCCTCCTTCCCCGGGTTTTGCACCCTGGGCCATTTTAATCTGGATTTCTTTTGCAGAAACCAGATATTTGCTTGTCACGCCGAAACGTCCGCTTGCCACCTGCTTGATTGCGGAACTTCTGTCATTCTTTGTTCCGGCAGAAGCGATACGCTCATCGGACTCGCCGCCTTCCCCGCTGTTCGATTTGCCGTGCAGATGATTCATTGCAATCGCCAGCGTTTCGTGCGCTTCCTCCGAAATGGAACCGTAGGACATTGCTCCGGTTTTAAACCGCATTACGATTTCGTCCGCGCTTTCCACTTCGCTTATATCGATTCCCTCTTCGGGATAATTAAAATCAAGAAAACTGCGAAGGTATCCCGTTTCCTCCCTGTCCGCCATACCGGTATACTGTTTAAACTTCGCATAATCGCCCTCTTTCGTCGCCGTCTGAAGCATATGAATGGTCGCCGGATTATAGCGGTGTTCTTCTCCCTGACTTCTTGATTTATGGCGTCCCAAAGCGGTCAGTTCCGTATTCACCGGAAGCCCCAGCGGATCGAATGCAAGGTTATGCTGCGCTTCTACCGCCTCGCCGATTTCTTCAATCGTAATTCCGCCGATCCGGCTTACCGTACCGGTAAAATATTCTTCAATCACGTCTTTGGAGATTCCGACCGCTTCATACATCTTGCTGCCCTGATAGGATCGAATCGTGGAAATACCCATCTTGGACGCAATCTTGATAATTCCCTGATGGATTGCGTGATCATAATCCTCCACTGCAGCGTAGTAATCCTTTTCAAGCAGACCGTCTTCGATTAATTCCTCAATGGTTGCGTGCGCAAGATAAGGATTGACCGCAGATGCACCGAAACCGAGAAGGGTTGCAAAATGATGTACTTCCCTCGGTTCACCCGACTCCAGAATCAGAGACATTGCCGTACACTTTTTTGTACGTACCAGATGCCTGTGTACCGCCGCAACCGCAAGAAGGGACGGAATTGCCAGGTGATTTTCGTCAACTCCCCGATCCGAAAGAATCAGGATGGTTGCACCCTCTCCGTATGCCTTGTCCACTTCGACAAAAAGGTGATCCAGTGCGCGTTTGATGGCCGTTCCCTTATAGTAAAGGATAGACACCTTTGCGGCTTTCAGGCCTTCTTCTTTCAGCCCCGCTATTTTCAGTAAATCCAGATCCGTCAGAATCGGATTCTTTATTTTCAGAACATGACAGTTCTCCGGTTTTTCCTCGAGAAGATTTCCGTTCTTTCCGACATATACGGAACCGGAGGTTACGATTTTTTCACGCTCCGCATCGATCGGAGGATTGGTTACCTGGGCAAAGAGCTGTTTGAAATAATAGAATAACGGCTGATATTTCCCGGACAAAACGGCAATCGGAGTATCCACGCCCATCGCGCCGATCGGTTCGATTCCGTTTAATGCCATTCCGAAAATTCCCTCACGGTAATCCTCGTAGGTATAACCGAAGGCTTTCTGCAGCGCGGCGCGCTCCTTTTTTGTGTATGTCGGCACTTTCCTGTTCGGAATTTTAATATCTTTCAAGTGCTCCAGATTTCCGTCAAGCCACTCGCCGTAAGGTTCCTTTCCGGCGTATTTTTCCTTGATTTCGGCGTCTCCGTATATAACTCCTTCTCTCGTATCCACCAGAAGCATTTTGCCCGGGTGGAGACGTTCCTTTTTCAGAATATGACTTTCATCAAGCGGCAGAACCCCGACTTCGGAAGAAAGAATCAGGCGGTCGTCATCCATCACGTAATATCTGGAAGGACGAAGGCCGTTTCGGTCCAAAATCGCTCCCATGACATCTCCGTCCGAGAAAAGAATCGAAGCCGGGCCGTCCCACGGCTCCATCATGGTTGCATAATACTGGTAAAAATCCCTCTCCTCAAGGGAAAGCGTATCATTGTTTGCCCATGGCTCGGGAATGGCAATCATGGCTGCCAGGGGCAGATCCATTCCACTCATCATTAAGAATTCCAGAACGTTATCGAGCATTGCCGAGTCCGACCCGCTTTGTGAGATTACGGGAAGAACTCTCGTCATGTCCTCCGCGGAAAATGCGTCCGTATGCATGGTTTCCTCTCTGGCCAGCATTTTATCCGCATTCCCTTTAATCGTATTGATCTCTCCGTTATGAACGATTAAACGATTGGGATGTGCCCTTCTCCAGCTCGGCGTGGTATTCGTGGAAAATCTTGAATGCACGGTAGCAATTGCGGAAGTATAATCCTCATCTTCCAGATCTTTATAAAACGTACGGAGCTGACCGACCAGAAACATTCCCTTATACACTATCGTCCTGCAGGACAGGGACGGAATATACGTAGAGTCCGCACTCTGCTCAAACTCACGGCGGATTACGTAAAGCATGCGGTCGAAATCAAGATCCGTCTTTGCACTTTCCGGCCTTTTAATGAAAACCTGGCAAAGAGAAGGCATGCATTCAAGCGCCCGGTTTCCGAGAACGGAAGGATCGGTTTCCACCTCTCTCCATCCCAAAACGGTAAGCCCCGCTTTTCTTACTATGGTCTCAAACATGGCTTTGGCACGACGTTTTTTAAACTCCTCATTCGGAAAGAAAAAGAAACCGACACCGTACTGCCTCTTTCCGGGCAGGGAAATACCGAGGTCTCTGCATTTTTTTACAAAAAATTCATGCGGGATCTGCGTTAAAATTCCGACACCGTCACCGGTCTTTCCCTCCGCATCCTTTCCGGCTCTGTGCTCTAAGTTTTCAACGATACAAAGCGCATCATTCACGAGCTTGTGACTTGCTCTTCCTTTGATATCGATTACCGCACCGATGCCGCAGTTATCGTGTTCAAACGACGGATCGTATAAGCCTTT
>Ga0247608_10005577_pt1 | contig 13562 bp, 8 predicted proteins | sample 176DNAGHGlowgp2_FD_193490 | JGI IMG/M metagenome (GOLD analysis project Ga0247608, IMG submission 193490) | Sheep rumen microbial communities from Palmerston North, Manawatu-Wanganui, New Zealand - 1766 DNA GHGlow gp2 | ecosystem: Host-associated > Mammals > Digestive system > Stomach > Rumen ...
GAGAAGGGTTTTGCCAGGTGTAGCGCTGGTCTTGGCCAATGCTTTGCGGCCCGTGAGCATATTGATGAGCGACGACTTGCCCACATTACTCCGCCCGATAAAGGCATACTCGGGCAGTACCGTGGCGGGGCACTTGCGGTAATCACTGTTACTAATCTGGAATTCGGCTGACTTGATGATCATATTATTGCAATTGTTAGTTTATCACTTTTCTAGATGATCTAAATCATCTAGGGTTTCTAGATAGAACGATACAGGCCGGAAACCGTCGTTGCACGAAATCATGGCCGAGTGAGGATTTTGCATCCACCCGTCATAGAAGTCACCCTCGCCGCGGGCGAGAGCTTGGACGAAGGGGCACATCGACTCCCAAGCACTTTCACACAACCCCTCGGGCCGCTGGCCATCGATCGAGACAAACACCTGCCCGACTGTGATGTCACAGGCGTGCTCGATGGGATTCTCGAAGCGCTTCATCAAGTCATGATAAACAGTCTGCCGCATGGCTGTGATGCGCACCTGCTTGAACGGTTTGTTACCAAATGTCTCATTCATCAGCGCAAAGTTAGTACAAATCTGCCAAAGACGCAAATAAAGAACGAGACGGGAAACCTTCTATCAGGCTCCCCGTCTCTACAGGTAATAGATGATATGTTAAGAAACTGTAATAGTCAGTTCAGGGAAATTCATCATTACGAGTTCAGGATGATGTCGATAACGGCATTGATGTCGGCGATGTTCACCTCACCGTCACCGTTCACGTCGCCATTGGAGGCAGCGTTACCGGCGAGAATCATGTCGATAAGGGCATTGATGTCGGCGATGTTCACCTCACCATCACCATTCACGTCACCGCGAAGGCCAGGTTGGGGCTCACCCTGCTTGAACTTATATACCTTGAAGTCACCAGGAATCTCAAAGCGGATTTCAGCCTCGCGATACTTAACACCCTCGGGCAGAGGATCGGCAGTCACGTCAGCAACGACGACAGTACCAGTTGCATAGGTCTGAACATCAGCAAGTTCCATGTGGAGCCACTCGGGCAGTTCTTCGATGCCATTGTAGGTAATAGACCAGTCACCATCCTCATAGGGATAGCAGCAGAAGAAGGCCAAGACATCGGCTTCAACGGGATCGGGATTACCCAATGTGTCAACATACTCATAGGTCTTGTGGAAGCTACCACCCTCGTCGGGGAAGGTGTACTCGCCAGTCTCAAATTCACTGTAATAATAGTCAATGTAAGGATTGTCAATAGTGATAAAGATAGTCAGACCAGTCTTCATCTCCATGGGACCCTGGAAGAAGTTGTTCAGGCCACGCCAGTAGTACTCGCCAGTGAACTTAATTCTGGGGTCACCATTCTCTTCCCAGATGGTATCACCATTCTCATCATACTCGATCTCATAGATCGGGTACTTGAGGTAAGCCAGCTCACCATAACCCTCGTCTTCGTTCCAGTCCTCACCGACATAAGCCCTGAAGTCCTCAAGATCGGCCATCTCGGGATCATTGTAACCGTCGATACAGATCATGATGGGATAGTCAATAGTGGGGGTGTACTCGTAGGTCAGCTCGGGGTCATCCTCGTCAAAGCCGTAGAGCGTGAAGGTGATAAGACCATTCTTGCTCTCGCCAGTGGTGGGGGTTACCAGTGCTTCACCAGTAACGATCAGCTCACCAGGCTCAACAGGCAGGGAAACGCCACCGCCATCCACGTATTCAGGAACAGATTCCAGCTTGTAAACCTTACAGGTCATCTTGACATTGCCATTCACCTTCATATCAGGGTTAGCCTGGAGGTAAACGTTCTTGAGCATGTAGGGATGAGAAGGTTTCTCAAAAATCTGAGCCATACCGTCGATGTGCGAACCATTCTTACCAAACCACCAGCCGTACTGATTGTTGCCATAAGGATCCGCACCACGGAAAGAAGTGATATAAGCAGTGCTGTTACCAAAGCGACCTCCCTCGACCATCGTCTTACTGGTCAACAAGAAATCAACACCCTCATCGTCGCTGAACATCGACAACAGCATCTCGTCATTGGTAGCCGATGCTACATAGACGGGCTCCTCGGCTTTTACAGTGAAATTGTCATCATCACCGTCCATCTCACGCTGGGTCAACTGGAAATCCCACCACTTAGAATCCTCGGAATAGGGATCGCCCTCTACCATGTGGAAAATGGGGGCAGGATCCATCCAGAAGAAGTCATTGTAGGTCAAGTCCTTCTCACCAATGGTAAAATGCTGAGCATCTCTTACATAGTACTCCCAGACATAGGTATAGCTACCATCGTCACCATAGGCCTTGCCTCTCCAGGTATAGTCACCAAAAGGTTTGGTGAGGATGAACCTGAGGTTACCATAGTTGTATAAGCCAGCGCCATCGGAAGCGATAAAGGGGCAGTAGAATGCACCTGCGGGGCGCTCGTAGTAATTCTCGATGTAACCTGCTCTCTTCTGAGCCTTCTTGGGTGCCAATTTAGCACTTGCAATCTCGGCAGGAGTTGCCTGCTTCATCTCAACCACGTTGTCAATGGCCGACTCCATGACGCAAGTTTTCTTGACGTCTTTCAAATTTGACTTAGCGAATGTAGTAACATCCTTGCGTAACTGGGCATTTGCTCCCGAGAACACAAGTGCTGTCATCGCTAAAAGTAAGATTTTCTTCATAAACTTCTAATAATTTAGTTATGTTAATAAATAGTGAATTAATATCATTGAAACAACCAGGGCATTTCACCCGTCAGGGAAGATGCCCTGGCTGATAATTCAAATCACTTTATTGGAGATTCCAGACGATATAGTCATTACCGTTCACAGAGGTCTTCATGTTTACGGGAGCCAACAGCGAGTTGGCCGTCAGATTAATCGTTGTTGAACCCAGCTCATCAACGATGGCTCTGATTGCGGGGCACTTGGTGGCATAGGTCTCGCCCATCTTGTCACCCTCGGCTGCCACGTTAAACTTCACCTGATTCTCATTCACTTGCTCCATCGTAAAGTAGTAGGTGGGGTTGTACTTCACCGTGCTCTTCTTGATGTTGAACGAGAGCTTGTAAACCTCCGTAGCCCTGTCATACTCGATCTGGGCATACTGGAGAGTTGACTTGTTATAGGCCTTCAATTCGTTGGTCAGTTGAGCCAAAAGTTCAGCAAAGCGGCCACCCACATCCTTGAAGTCGGCCCTCCAGATCAGGTTGCGATTGTCAAACACGACAGCGAGGGGATCGGCAGTCATCGTCGTCTGGTTGTCATCGCGGCACAGCAGCGAGCCATCGGCCTGACGGATAAAGTTCTGGATCGTGTAGCCATCGATGGTCAGGGGATCCATAAACGACAGACCGTCATGAGTGATGATCACATTGTGGGTCTCGGCAGTCGAGATCTCATCGGCACCCTCGCGGAACATCTTCAAGATGCTGGTGGCACCGTTCTTGACGATCCAGCGCACGCCATTGGGCAGGTTAATGTAAACCTGGGGAACCTTGGCGTTGAAGAAGGAGTCGGCCATAGCGACAACTTCGTTCATATAGACCTCGTCATCGACGGGCTCATTCACACCCACGCGGGTCATGATCATGTTCAGGTTATACTTCTTACCCGTCAGGAAGAGCGTGTCGCCTGCTGCCGATTCAACATACTTCATGATGTCAAACTCATAGTCACCCTCGTGACCGTAACCGTTCTCGTTGACATCATCGTCGGAGGTAGCACCACCCATACTGGGAATGTCATAGGGATCGGCAAAGATGTGGAAATACTTGTTATAGGTATTGAACGACAGGACGGGACCGTTGTCGGCAATCACCTCCCACATCGACACTTCACTACCATAGGCGGGAGTGTTGTTTACCGAACCGGTCTTGATGTAGTTGATCCACTTGTTGTGACCGGCGATAGTCACCGAACCGTCCTTGGCAAAGGTCATCAGGTAGATGTAACCAGGCTCCTCGTCGTTGGCATAGTATTCCAGCTGCCACTTGCCACCCTTATCGGTCAAGATGTTGGAATAATCAGCTTTAGCCTTATCCAATCGTGTGATAGCATCCTCGTCAAAGATATTGTCAATCTCGTTCTTGCAGGAAGACAGCGAGAGTGTTGAAACAGCGACGAGCGCCAACAATGAAATATTTAAAAACTTTCTCATTTCTTTCTTCATCAGTTAAAGGTGAAACATTACTGAATGCTATAGACCATCTGGCGCAACTCATCCATGTTATAAGTTGCCTGACGAGCCTGTACCTCTTCACGCAGGGCGTCGAGATCAACATTCCAAGCATCGTGGAACCACTGACGGGCAATCTGAACCTTTTGCATGATTGCCTCTACGCCATCGATACCATCCTTGTCCTCTACCTCATAGACAACAATGCGGTTGCCCTGTTTGTCACGCTCGTTGCGATAATACAGGTGAGTCGTACCATCCTCATCCACAACGGGAATCACGTAGCGTTCGTCGAGATAGGAGATTTCAGCCTCGGTGTCGTTGTTGGGATAGTAGTAGTAGCTGTAGTAAACAGCATCCAGGTCATCTTCACTAGCCGAGGTGGCATAGCCGCGGCCAGCCAGTTCGAGCAGACGATCCCACTGTGCCTGAGTGTAGGTGATAAAGCAGGCAATAGTCTCGGCAAAGTCCTCACGGTACTCGCTGGAACCATAGGGGGTCACAAAGCCAAGCGAAGTCACCTCATCGCCACGATACTGCCAGTTGTTGGCATCATAGCGACCTACCGAGATGGTATTGAACTCGGTGGGATAGGTCTTGGTCTGATGCAGGATGTGAGCAAACTCATGGTGCATCGTGTGGAAGTACAGTTCGTTCATCTGCTGGAAGTTAGTGACATCCATATCATTCACCTTGAACAGAGTGATCTTGATACCACCCTCGGCCAGACCGACGGTCTCGGAGCCTGAGGTAGCGTTGATGGCGGGAGAGCCCACCAGCAGGATGATGCGGGGACCGTAACGCTTGAGGAATTCATCACCTGCCACCTTATCATACACGTCAAACCACAAGTGCTTGCACAGCACAGCCAGATCGATCGAGTTATTGTACTCGGCAGGCACCAGGTTGTAGTTCATGTTGGTGCTGATATCCGGCATCTTGTAGAGGAACGTCAAGTTATACTTCTCAAGATAGTTGGTCCTGAGGAACTTGTCCAGCTGATAGCTGTAGGAATTGGGGTCGAGCGATTCATCAACATCAGGAAAGATCGTGTCACCCAACTTGTCCTCGCTGCATGAGGATAATGACATGGCAGCAACTGCCACGAGCAGCAAAGCTGAGATATAATATTGAATCTTTTTCATTGTACTACTTCAATTTTTATTATTGGCGAACATAAGCACCCTTGTCCACTACAAGGCTATTCTCGGCCTTGACGGTCTCACGGGGGTTAGCATCCAAACCAGCACCGATCACCTCGCTCGGGATCTGGATAGCATAACGCGGGTCAAGCACCTCAAGGTGGTAAACATCGTTGATGCCCATCTTGTGGGTCACATCAAAGCCGTAGCGCTTGATGTCGAACCAGCGGTTACCCAGGTGGATCATCTGGATGCGGCGGAAGTGCTGTACACACTGCATGTAGGGCTCAATCTCCTGAGTCAGGTGATAGGTATTGCTCGGGCAAACCTCATCGATGTGGAACTTCTTAACAATACCGAAGCCAGGATCCTTGCGGTTGGGATTGTCATAGTAGCTGTAGAATCGCAGGATCTGCTCCTTGGTGAGTTCCTCCATAGCACCATTGCGGGACTCGTCGAGCAGCAGGTGCTCGTGGTTCCACAGGTAGAGGTCCTCAAAGGCAGCGTCGATGTTGCCCAGGAACAGGTTAGCCTCGGCACGCAGCAGGATGGTCTCCTGGCTGGTGAACTCGGGACGTACCATGTGAACGTAACCGATACCGGCCACCTTGTCGGTGTACTCAAACTGCTCGAAGCAGTTGCCCACGAAGAAGGCACCATACTCCATACCAGCGCTAGCGCAGAAGTACTGGTAGCAGGGCATCATCGAGAAGGAGATCTTGTCCTTACCGTTGCGGTAAGACCACTTGCAGTTCTCCCACGACGGGCCAGGACCCTGGATAGAGCCGCGCAACGCGTCGCGGTTGCAGGAGAAGCGGTAGCCGTAGAAACGACGGTCCCAAGTGCTGTAGGTACTAATCATCATGAAGTTACCGGGACGCTCCACACTGCTGTAGTAGCGTGCGATGTCGCTGTAGTAGTAGAAGTCGGTCTGATCCCAGAAGTCATTGCGCATGGTGCTGGGGTCGTTACCCTTGAAGGCAGCGGTAGCATACTTGACCACCTTGTCATACTCGCGCTTCACGGTGTAGAAGCGTGCAGCGAAGGCGTTGGAAGATGCAATGTTGAAGTGATACTTGGGCACATCATAGAAGTCCTCGGTCACAAACTGGAGACCTAACAGGAGGTCCTTCTCGATGTTGTCGTAGGTCTCTTGCAGGGTACCACGGTCATACTTGGGATCCAGCTGGGTCTCGGGCTTGGTGGCATAGGGGATGCCAGGAAGCGTCTTGCTGATCTCGGGACCACGGTAAGGCATACAGAAGATCTGGGCCAGGATGTAGTGGTGATAGGCACGGATCATGTAGGCCTCACCCTTGATAGCATCCATGCGGGCGCGGTCGGTAGCGCCGATGGGCTCACCCTCGATCTCGCCAGTCTGCTCAAACTCCTCAATTTTCTCAAGAACGGCATTGGCAGCAGCGATGGCAGCATAGCAACCGCTCCACACGCCCGAAGGGGTATCACCACCCGAAATCGAGAGGTCAACGTCCTCCCAGGCATACACCTGCTCGTCGAACTGCTCATAGGAGCTCAGGTGATAGCGCACACCGTCGTCACTAGGAGAGTTGTTGTCAATCACGTTGTCGGTGGACATCTCGGCCACCAGTGCATAGTTACTCGTCGTATAGGCCGTCACGAGCAGCTGTTCGAGCTGATCGAGGTTCACCAGATATACGCGGGTATCGGGCACCTTCTCAAGGAAGTCCTTGCAAGAGGACAAAGCGATGAGAGCTAATCCTACAAATAAGATTTTATATCGAAGTTTCATAATCTCTATATAATATTATATAATGTGGAACATCAATTACATGCCCAGACGCAGGGTAAGGGTAAACTGCTTGGGAGTGGGCGAAGCAACACCACCACTGTTGAAGAACTCGGGATCCTGTCCGTTGAGCTTCTTGTCGGCATAGAGCAGGCAGATGTTGGTAGCAGCCAGCTTAACCGATGCGGTAGTCAAGCGCAGACGTGAAATCAGCGACTTGGGAATGTCGTAGGTCAGAGAGATCTCCTTGAGGCGGATGAAGTCACCGTTGGCGATGCGCACAGTGCTGTAGTTGTAAGCATTGTAAGCCATGCCCAGGTAATTGTTGGAGTAAACCTGACGACGAGATGCGATAGCGGGGATGTCGGTCACAGCCTCATCACCGGGGAGAACCCAGCGGTTCTTGAAGTCCTTGGTGAACGAGGTGAGGTCGCTATAACCAGCGCCGAAGGTCGGGTCAAGACGCAGCTTGTTGCCGAAGGCGTAGGTCATGAACACATTCAGGTGGAAGCCCTTCCAGTCGAAGTTGTTGCCAAAACCACCAGTGATCGTGGGATCAACGGGACCCTCATACTTGAGGAAGCCCAGGTTCTCAAACTCCTGGAAGTTGAGACCCACATTGGAGATAGCGCCAGTCTCATCATATACCAGGGGCAGACCATGAGCATCAAGGCCAGCGTAAGGAATCGAGAAGATGGCACGGTGGGGATAGCCCTGCAAGGGGAAACCGCTACCGGTTACCAGGTCGATGACGCGCGAACGCGACTGCAGCTTGGTGATCTCGGTCACAGCATAGGAGAAGGTCCAGTCGGTGCTCCATGCAAAGCCACCGGGACGGCTGGGCTCGATGTTGCGAGAAGAGATGGTGAACTCGACACCATGCGACTTCATCTCGGCCACGTTACCATACTTGTTGGTGTCACCACCGACACCCTGGGTGCGGATGAGACCAATCAGGTCGAAGTTGTTACGGAAGTACCAGTCAAATACCAGGTTGATGCGGTTGTAGAGGAAACCGAGGTCAACACCGAGGTCAAACTCGTGCTTCTTCTCATAGGTGAGCTCGCTGTTACCCAGACCGCTCAGCTGAAGACCCATCTCATAGGTGTCAATCTCCTGGCGCCAGGGGCGAGTGGGATAATAGAGGGCCTCGGCGTTGGCAACGCTGGTGGGGCCGCTCTCGGCGGTGAGCGAGTAGCTCAAGCGCAGCTTAGCATAGGTAAGGGCTTTCTTGCTCAGGGCAAGGTTCTGGAAGAAGGGCTCGTCGTTGATATTCCATGCAGCCGACACGTTCCAGGTGGGGAGCCAGCGGCTCTGAGAGGTGCGGCCCATCTGGTTGGAGCCCTCATAACGCAGGGTACCGTTCAAGATGTAACGGCCCAGCAGCGCGTAGTTGGCGTTAGCAAAGTAAGCCATGTCGCGGCGGTGGTATTCACCCACGCTGTAGTAGCTACCATTCTCCTCCTGCATCTGCTTGAAGAGCTTGTAGTTGGTGAAGGGCAGGTTACCGTTGGCATAAACAATGCCCCACGCATCAAATGCCTGGCTGAAGCGGTCGAAGCGGATAGCCTCCATACCGGCAAACAGGTTGAGGATGTGCTGGCCATTGTTGAAGTCCTTCATGTACTGACCGGATGCGCGGAAGGTGAAGGTCTTGTTGTGATACTTGTTGTAGAACAACATACCACCCTTGTCGAGGATCGTCTCGGGGAGACCGTTCTTGACATCGGGGTCGGTGTACAGGTAAGAGTTGCTGGAACGGATGATGGCGTTCTCGGGGTCGATACCAGCGCGATAGGCCATAGCCTGGTTACTGTTGTCCAGCACATAGTGGTTCTGCTCGGTGGTAGCCACGCGCATCGAACCCAGCAGGTTGAACTCGAGAGACTGGCTCTGAGTGATGATGGGCTTGATGTTGAGCTCGCCCTGGAACTTCAGGTCGGTCACGTTCAAGTCAATATAGTTCTGCTCCAACTCATCAAAGATGTTGAAGCTGGTGTAGTTGCGCACATAACGCTGAGTGGGGTCAACGGTGCGGGCGGTGTTCAAGGCGAAGCTGTAAGGGTTGATATCGAAGTCACGCCTTACCTCACCGTTCACAACATCGACGTTCTGGCTCAAGGTACCGGGAGCCTTCTGCTCACGGAAACTGTCGCTGTTCAAAATCTTGATCCTGATCTTGTCGGTCAGGTTGTAAATAGCATTGGCGTTGAAGGTGTAACGCTCAACGCGGCTGCTCTTGTACCATCCCGGGTCGGTCATCACCGAAGCCGAGGTGTAGAACGAACCCTTATCGGTACCGCCCGAAACGCTCACCGAGTGGTTCTGCATGATGTTGTCGTTAAACAACAGGTCGAACCAGTTGGTGTTACGCATCTCGGCCTCACGCAGATAGTGGTTGCGGGCATTCTGTGTGTTGGGCAGGGCATAGGTGCCGGTTGCGGGATCGTATGTGTCCATCAGGGTGTACATCTGACCATAGATGCCCGAGGTGGTGCTGTTCACCAGGTTGGCATACTCCAGCCATCCCTTCTGCTCCATCTCACGCAAGATACTCATCTGCTCCTGAGAGTTACAGATGTTGAAGTCGCGGTAGTTGGGCTTCAAGCGATAGGTGAACTCACCCGTGTAGCTGATCGAGCTGGTACCCTTGCGACCTGTCTTGGTGGTAATCACAATCACACCAGCGTTAGCCTTGGCACCATAGATTGAAGTTGCCGAACCGTCCTTCAGGATCTGGAAGCTCTCGATGTCGTCGGCATTCAGGCCGGCCACAGCCGAGGCGATCAGCGTGTTGGCATCACCCGACGAGAGGTCGTCGGCGCTGATGTCCACGTTGTCCTCAAGAACTACACCGTCCACAACCCACAGGGGCTTGGAGCTACCATAGATAGAGGTAGCACCGCGCACGCGGATCTTGGGCGCTGTACCAAAGGTACCGGACACGTTCTGTACTTGCACACCCGAGACACGGCCTTCAAGACCGCGGCTCACGTCGGCGACACCCGAGAGTTTGGTCTTCTCGGCATCGACGCTCTGGGTAGCACCCGTAAAGAGTCGTTTGTCCACCTTCTGGTAACCAGTCACAACGACCTCACCGATGGTGGTGGCCTTGAGCTGGAGGTTAATGGTCATGCCAGCTTTACCGGCAACAACTGCATCCTCGTAACCAAGGTAGGATACTTTAATCTTAGTGCCAACAGGCACATTCAGTGTGAAATGACCGTCAATATCGGTAGCCGTGCCGTTCTTGGGATTGCTCTGCTGAACGACCGAGGCGCCGATGACAGGTTCGTTGTTCTCATCTAACACTGTACCATTCACTTGTGCCGAAACACCAAGCGTGGCCAGTGCCATGACAAGGAACAAGAGTAAATGTTTTAGACTCATAAATTTAAGTTTAATTGATTAATTATTAATATTTTACAAGTTTGCAGTTATTGGTTTTCCATCTTCTATTCGACTGCTTAGCTTCAAAACATCATATTATCCTGCGCCCTGAAGCGCTCAGCCCTTCAGGCGTACTAAAATATAATATGTATCAATCCCTACAACGGATTGATGGTCACAGATTCTTTGTTTCTTAACTACACATCTATAAAAGAAGGCTTGCAAAGTTAATAGTAATTTTTTAAATAAAGTGTAAAAGTGTAAAAAACTTTTTGTTTTTTTTAATCAAAATGCCAGCAAAAACGCAATAATTAGCTCAAAATCAAAAAAATAACCATTTTCAGTAGATTTGTGTACAGAATTTTATTTGGTGCGTTGCCAGCTGTTTGATGGAAAAAATGTAACTTTGCGCTGCAAACCAGCAATGGGGAGCCCATTTTCTATTAACACTCTACACTATGTGACATGGAAATCGTATATGACGACAACCACATCATCATCGTCAACAAGCGAGCCGGCGAACTGGTGCAAGGCGACCGCACCGGCGACCCGACGCTCATCGACATGGTGAAGGCGTGGATCAAGGAGAAATATAACAAGCCGGGCAATGTGTTCCTGGGTGTGACCCACCGCATCGACCGCCCCACGTGCGGCCTGGTGGTGATGGCCAAGACCAGCAAGGGGCTGTCGCGCATGAACGAGCTGTTCCGCAAGGGGGAGGTGCACAAGACCTACTGGGCCGTGGTGGGCAAGGAGCCGCCCCAACCCGAGGGCACGCTAACCCACTACCTCAAGAGCATCGAGCAGGGCAACAAGACCCACGTGAGCATCGTGCCTCGCGAGGGGCACCAGCGCGCCGTGCTCAATTACCGTGTCATCGCTGCCAGCCAGCGCTACTGGCTGGTCGAGGTGGATCTGATCACAGGGCGCAAGCACCAGATCAGAGCGCAGCTGTCGGCCATCGGCTGCCCCATCAAGGGCGACCTCAAGTATGGCGCTCCCCGCAGCAACCCCGATGGCGGCATCTCGCTGCAAGCCCACCGCATCCGCTTCACCCACCCCGTGAGCGGCAAGGAAATCGACATCACCGCACCACTGCCCGACGACTTCAAGCGCCTGGGCTTTGACATGTGAGGAATAATAACTACCTTTGCGGCAAGAAATCAACTATTAACAGAATAACTACTTTTTTATCAGAATTATGGCAAACAACCCTGAATTCCGCTATGCGCCCATGTTCCAGTTGGGCAAAGATGACACCGAATACTACAAACTCACCAGCGACTATGTGTCGGTGGGCGAGTTTGAGGGAAAACCCATCCTCAAGATCGAGCCCGAGGCTCTGACGATGCTTGCCCAGCAGGCATTCCGCGATGTGAATTTCCTGCTTCGCCGTTCCCACAACGAGCAGGTGGCCAAGATATTGCGCGACCCCGAGGCCAGCGACAACGACAAGTATGTGGCCCTGACCTTCCTGCGCAACGCCGAGGTCGCCGCCAAGGGTCAGCTGCCCCTGTGCCAGGACACTGGCACGGCTATCATCCACGGCGAGAAAGGCCAGCAAGTGTGGACCGGTTTCTGTGACGAGGAAGCCCTGGCCCGTGGTGTCTATAACACTTACACCCAGGAGAACCTGCGCTACTCGCAGAATGCCCCCCTGAGCATGTATGAAGAGGTGAACACCCGTTGCAACCTGCCCGCCCAGATTGACCTGGAATGCGCCGAAGGCATGGAATACCGCTTCCTGTGCGTCACCAAGGGTGGCGGCAGTGCCAACAAGACCTACCTGTACCAGATGACCAAGGCCGTCTTGAACCCCGGCACACTGGTACCCTTCCTGGTCGAGAAGATGCGCACCCTGGGCACAGCAGCCTGCCCGCCCTACCACATTGCCTTTGTCATTGGCGGCACCAGCGCCGAGAAGAACCTGCTCACCGTCAAGCTGGCATCTACCCATTACTATGACAACCTGCCCACCACGGGCGACGAGACGGGACGCGCCTTCCGCGACGTGGAACTGGAGAAACAGGTGCTTGAGGAGGCTTACAAGATTGGCTTGGGTGCCCAGTTCGGCGGCAAGTACATGGCCCATGACGTGCGCATCGTGCGCCTGCCCCGCCACGGAGCATCCTGCCCCATCGGCCTGGGCGTGAGCTGCAGCGCCGACCGTAACATCAAGGCCAAAATCAACAAGGACGGCGTGTGGATTGAGAAACTTGACGACCAGCCCACACAGCTCATTCCCGAGGAATTGCGTCAAGCTGGCGAGGGCGACGGCATCAAGATCGACCTGGATCGTCCCATGAGCGAGACCCTTGCCATCCTTGACAAGTATCCCGTTTCGACCCGCGTATCACTGAGCGGCACCATCATCGTGGGACGCGACATCGCCCATGCCAAGTGGAAAGAGCGCTATGACCGCGGTGAGGGCATCCCCCAGTACATCAAGGATCACCCCGTGCTGTATGCCGGCCCGGCCAAGACCCCGCAAGGAATGCCCTGCGGCTCGATGGGCCCGACGACCGCCAACCGCATGGACCCCTACGTTGACCTGTTCCAGAGCCTGGGCGGCAGCATGGTGATGATCGCCAAGGGCAACCGCAGCCAGGAGGTGACCGACGCCTGCAAGAAGCACGGTGGTTTCTACCTGGGCAGCATCGGTGGTCCCGCTGCCATCCTGTCACAGGAGAGCATCAAGAGTATCGAGTGTGTTGAATATCCCGAACTGGGCATGGAAGCCGTGTGGAAAATCCGCGTCGTGGATTTCCCCGCCTTCATCCTCGTTGACAACAAGGGCAACGATTTCTTCAAGAAAATCGGCCTGTAAAATCCAGGCGATAGCACCTGACAACATTACCGCCGCACAACCCGTTTTGATGGGTTGTGCGGTGTTTTTTCAGGGTAAAACCACCTGAAACACTACGGTTTTTGGTGAAAATATGTTAAAAAACACATTTTTTGGCTCAAAATTCTTGCCAGGTCTGGAAAAAGCAGTAATTTTGCACTCGCAAATTGCGGGATGGAGCAGTGGCAGCTCGTTGGGCTCATAACCCAAAGGTCGTCAGTTCGAGTCTGGCTCCCGCTACTCA
>Ga0247608_10005578_pt1 | contig 13561 bp, 14 predicted proteins | sample 176DNAGHGlowgp2_FD_193490 | JGI IMG/M metagenome (GOLD analysis project Ga0247608, IMG submission 193490) | Sheep rumen microbial communities from Palmerston North, Manawatu-Wanganui, New Zealand - 1766 DNA GHGlow gp2 | ecosystem: Host-associated > Mammals > Digestive system > Stomach > Rumen ...
TATTATATAGACCTGCCCCTGAAACAAGTAATATAAACAACACAACTGTTGTAAATTATGCGTATCCAATAACAAGACAAATCGTAGGATATACATATGCTGGTGGTGTAGAGTTAGTTCAAAAGGATATGGACAAAAAAGATGCCGTAAACAAACTATCTGATTATTATAGTTACGAAAATGCTTTTTACGTAGATATCTGTACTGGTTTATACGATTCTATATGTGGGGTTGCGTATCAAATCACATTACCAAATAGTATGATAACGAAAGATAATACGCCTGATATTCCATTTATATACGAGGCATTAGATCCTAGAAACACATTTGTTGTTTATAGTTCAGCAATAGGTAATCCACAAATAATGTCATGTACGATAAGTACAACAAACAATAGACAAAAATTATATACAATATATACAGATAAATATAAATTTACGATATTGGCTATGGATACCAAAACATTAACGATAGGAGAAAATCCTATTGGTATGGATCCTATAACAATGGTTGAAAATTCATTATTTTTAACTGGTGATTGGGAACAAGCAATATCAGTAATGAATGCTCAAAATCAAGTTACAAGTGATGCTTTAAATGATATTGAAGGAACAATAAAATCTTTACTTGTTATACTTGGTGCTGAGTTTGATGAAACTGATGGTGAACAGTCTGACTTAAAGAAAGTTAAGGATAATCGTATTTTGACGTTAACAGCTCCAGGTGGTGGAAATGTTGATGCTAAATTTATATCACCACAACTTGAAAGTATAAGTGTACAAAATATTAGAGAATATTTAGATGATGCTAGAAATGTTATCACAGGTATTCCTGATAGAAGTGCTAATTCAAGTGGTGGAGATACAGGAACAGCTGTTTTAAATAGAGATGGTTGGACAGATATAGAAATAGTAGCAAGACTTAAGGAATTATTCTTTAAGAAAGCGAAAAAAAGACAATTAGCGGTTGGAATTAAGATATTACAAATGCTTGATTTGTTACCAGAAGATTTAAGTGTTCTTGATATAGAACCAGTAATCGGTAGACATACAACTGATAACTTATCTACTAAGACAACTGCATTTAGTACATTAGTTGCAACTGGAGAATTAGCTACAATAGATGCTTTAGAGTTATCTGGTTTAACTAATAAAACAAGAGAAATGGTTGAACGTGGAGAACAAGCAAAGAAGAAAAAGCAAGAAGAAGCATTAAAATTAGCAAAAGAAACCAAACAAGACACAGATAATAAAAATGTACAAGACAATATAGAAAAGACAGAAACTGAATAATGGTTATAATCGCCTTCGGATTCTGCGGAAGTCCGATTAAAGAGAGTGGTATCCGCGTGAGCCACTCCAAAAGCGAATAACATATAAAAATTCTACCTACTATACGGGTGGTTTAAATAATGTATAGGTGTACTCCTCAGTGAAGAGGTTTAAAACACTACAGAAAGGAAAAAAAATATGGATGAACTACAAGCGTTAATGGGTGACAGTTATAAAGAAGGATTGACTGTTGAAGACATTACAAATTTTATGAAAGGAAAGAAATTCGCAGACTTATCTACAGGTGGTTATGTTGATGTTAACAAGTATAATAATGAAATTGCTAACCTAAACAAAACAATAACAGATAAAGATAATACGATTAAAGCAAAAGATAATGAGCTTAAATCTAAAATGTCTGATGAAGATTTAATCAAAGCTGCTCAAAAAGAAAAGGATGATGAAATCGAGAGATTAAAAGCTATGTTAAGTGCTAATACTATGACATCAAATAAAAGTATAGCAAATAGTTCTTTAAGTGAAGGTTTAAATCTAATTGGAATTAAGGGTGACGATGATAAAGTAAAAACTTTTATAGATAATATTACAACAGAAGATACTGATAAAACTAGCTCAATAGCTAAATATGTTAACCAATTAATCAAAGATGCTTATGAAAAAGGTAAAAAAGATAGCACTAAAGATGCTATGGGTGATTTTGGTAAACAAAAGGGTGATCCAAGTGATGGAAACAAGGAAATCGGTGCTTTAGGTAAAGAATTAGCCAAAAAGCATGTTTCAAATAAAAACGATTTCGATTATTTTAAAAAGAATTAGAAAGAAAGAAGGAGGAATTAAATTATGATTAATCATGAAACTTATGTTAATCGTAAAACTATCATGATAGGTCAAGATAGTTATTATATCGCATTACCTATCGTAGTTAGTGGTTCTGCTAATGGTGTAATCAAAGCTGGTGAACCATTAACAGGTAACATCGAAAAGCGTGATACTGCTTTTACAGCTTCTACATCTAGTGCTGTTGGAATTAACTTACATGACGTAAAATTAGATGCAAACGGAAAAGGAAATGCTACATTAGTTATTGCTGGATGCGTTGATTTATTAAAATTAGACGATTCAGTTAAAGCTAACGTACAAACTGCTAAATCAGATTTAGCAAAAATAATTTTTGTTGAAGGGAGTGCTATTTAATTATGAATAAGAGTTTATTTGACTTATTAGTATCTAGTAATATAGTTTCTTATTGGCTTGAACAAAATGTCAATAATCAACCATTACTAGGCGAAACACTATTCCCTACAGTAAGAGAAATAGGAACAAAACTTGAATGGATAAAAGGTGCTAACAACCAACCAGTAGCATTACGTTTATCTGCTTACGACGCTAAAGCTATCAGACGTGATTCTAAAGGTATTGATAAATATGACACTGAAATGCCATTCTTCAAAGAATCTAAATATATTGATGAAAAAATGCGTCAACAATTAAACATATTAATGCAAACTAATAACCAAGCATTAATTAATCAAATCTTAGATAAAATCTTTATAGATGAAATCGAATTAATCAAAGCTGCTCACATAGCTCTTGAAAGAATGAGAATGGAAGCATTAACAACTGGTACAGTTACACTTGCTTCAAACGGACAATCTTATTCTTATGATTATGGTTTAGCAGATTATCAAACTAAGACAGTTTCTAAATCTTGGTCTGCTGCTGATGCTGATATTCTAGGTGATATTTCTAATTATGTTGAAGAAATGAAAGCAAAAGGTGTTAATATCACTCGTGCTATAATCAACAACAGTGTTGCTAAGAACTTTAGATCTAATACTGCTATCAAAAATGCAGTTTATGTAATGGCTAATGGTACAGTTAATGTAACATCAGCTAGAGCTATTGATTATATAGCAGCTGAAACTGGTGTACAATTCTTAGTTTATGATAACGTTTATGTTAACGAACAAGGTACAGCAGTTAAATATGTACCAGATAACACAGTAGTATTCTTACCAGAAGGAACTTTAGGAGAAACTCATATGGGTGTTACTCCAGAAGAATCAGACTTAATGAATTCACTAAATGCTAGTGTTTCAGTAGTTGATGATGGTATAGCTGTTGCTACACATAAAGAATTTGATCCAGTTAATGTTGAAACTAAAGTAACTATGGTTGCATTACCTTCATTCGAAAGAGCTAATGAAATCATGATAGTTGATACAGTAGCAGGTTCAAGATAATATGATAAGAATTAGTCATATTAATGGCGATGAAAGAGTTGTAACTTTAGGGGCATATGATGCAATATTCAAGCCCCTTGGTTATAAACCAGTTGCCGAAAAAGTAGTTAAAGAAGAAAAAATAGAATTAACTGGTAAAGAGGAAAAGGTTGAAAGACCAATCGAACAACCAAAAATATTCAACAAAGAAAATAAAGATAAAAGAAAGTAGGTGTTGTTATGATTTATCAAATTAAAGACAGTTATTATGTCAAAGTTGGTAATAAGTTCGTTAAGTTATCATTTAGTTTTGATAGCAACGATGAATTAATAATGACTCCAATAAATTCTGAAAAAATAGAAAACAATCAAAACTTAATAGTAAGAGCTACTACTTTCGATCAAGAGAAATTAAAAATAGCTGAATCTATTAGGAAACCAAAATCTTTTGAAGAAAATAAATCTTTTAAAGATAAAACTTTTAAAGATAAAACTTTCGGAAAAGGTAAAATATTAGATTAAAAAGGTGGCGATATTATGAAAACAATTAGCGAATTAGCAACAACTTTAAGAACAGTAACAATAGCTAAAGGTTTACCTGATTATAGAATAGTTAGTATCGATAACGATATAACTACTAACGATGATACTGTTTATGAAGAAGAAGTTAAACAAGCTATTGCTGTAATAAATCGTTGTCGAAGATTTAATCCAAGCGATGAAGTCTTATATGACGAAAAATACGAGGATTTGATAATTCCATTAGGTGAATCTTCCCTAGCGAAAGTCGGAGCTGAAGGACAAACATCTCATAGCGAGAATGGTATTGTTAGAGGGTATGGAAATGATGGAAAATATCCAAGCTCTATTTTGAGAACAATAAGACCTTTAATAAAGTAGGGGTGATAAAATGAGAACCCTTATGAGAAATAAACGAAAAATTTATTTATGTCAAAAAGATCCACAAGATGGTCATACATTCTTTAAAGAACCTATTGAATTATTGGAAAACTATGTGCCAACAAATAGTGATGGTGATTTAATAGCAATAGGAATGAATTATCCTAAATATCTAAGAATAAAAACAGATATTAAGGAAAAAGATTTATTTCATGCAAAAGACAGAGTTTTTGTCTATAAACAACCACCAGTTGTACATAGTAAGTTATGTAAAGAAGCCGATTATGAGGTATATAAACAACCTAGCCTTTTCATTAATGAAATGGAAGTAATGCTATATCGTTTGAGTGATGATGATGAATAAAGTCGTTACCGTGTCATTAGATTCACAAGAAATTAATCAACTCATTGAAAGGTTAAATAATTTCAAAAGTAATATTAGTGAATCAGCTGATAAAATAGCTAGAGAAACAGCATATAATGCTCTTACATATTTGGATATGCAGTATGCTGAAACACCATATAATGAAAATGTTGAAGATATCAACACTTATGTTGAGAAGACAGCAGATGGTTATAAGGTAGTTGCAAGTGGGAAAGATGTAATATATGCTGAATTCGGAACAGGTGATTTAGGTGAACAAAATCCACATCCAGAAAAAGACATGTATTCTTTAAATCCATATAATTCTGGAGAAACCATTAGAGATGCAAATGAACATTCAGCAGCTCATGGTATAACATCAGGTAAGTATTGGACTTATAAAAAAAATGATGTTATTTATTATACACAAGGTATTCCAGCTGGAAAACAAATGTTTAATACTAGAAATTATGTACTTAAAGAAGGTCTTAATAAATCTATAAAGAAAGTGGTAGGTGATGCGTTATCGAAACTTTAATAAAACAATTGAAAACTGATTATGAAGAATTATTTGCTAATACACAAGACCACACGGACGTATTAGTTAAAGAAAAGTATGAAGTTTATCCTAATATTAAATATCCTATGGTTACGATAGAAGAAATAACTAACGAACCTGTAGATAGATATTGGGATGGCGATAACGAAAATGTCAGTTATCTTGCTTATCAAATAGATATATATGGTGATGAAACGGAAGAATTAACAGCTAGACAGCTCGTTCAAGAACTAGCTAATATAATCGATGATTATATGAAAGGCGAACGATATAAATGTATGAGAAGGGTTGGAACCATACCAATTGTTCCTTTACAAACAGACGATAATATAATGATAGGTCATTTAAGATATGAATGTTATTTAGATATAAATAATAATATAATATATAGGAGGTAATAATATGGCAGCAATTAATTTATCTACAGCAGGTATTCAATTATTATATGCAGTAGAAACAACTGCAGGTACAAGACCAACTACTGGTTATACAAGAATATATGGTGCTAAAACAACACCAAGTTTAAATCCTAGTCCAGAAACACTAGAAACTACTACTTTAGATGAAACTGAATATAAAACTTATATTGATGGGTTAAAAGATCTAGGTGGAGCATTAGAGTTTACATTCAATTTAACTCAAGACTTAATTGATTCTTGGGATACTCTAATGACAGCTTATGAAACTGCTAAAGCAGCTGGTAAATCAACTTGGTTTACAATTGTAGTTCCAGGATTATCTGAATCATTCTACTTTACAGGAAATCCAAGTAACATGGGATTACCTGAAACAAGTGTAAGTTCAGTTCTTGAAATTACAAATTATATCACACCAACAAATGCACCTGAAAAATATGCTAAACCAACTAATGTAAGTGATTAATAATAAAGGAAATGAAGGAGTGTTAAAATGAATACAAAAATTAATCTAACATATAATGGTGAAAATTATACATTAGAGTATGATAGAACAACTGTCGTACTTTTGGAAAATAGTGGTTTTAAACTAGATGAGTTCTTAGAAAAGCCAATGGCGAATATCGAATTGGCTTTTGCTGGAGCTTTCATGAAAAACCATAGAAAAGTATCTCAAAACACAATTGATAAAATATTTGAGAATACAAAAAATAAAGGAGCGTTAATAAAAGCATTACATAGTATGATTACAGAATGCTATGACTCATTATTAGAAGAACCAAATGGAGATGATGAGGGAAACGCGACTTGGGAAATAGTGGACTTATCGCCAAAGAAGATAAGTCAAAAGTAGAGTCTATTTCTCTAAAAGAAACCTTTGAGAAAGTATGTCCAATTTATATGTCTTATGGTATGACCTATGATGAATTTTGGCATGGGGAACCTTATAGAGCTATGTTCTATAGGGAAGCTCACAAGCTCAAAGTAAGACAAAAAGATGAAGAATTATGGATACAAGGCATGTATATATATGAGGCACTATGTGAAGTTTCTCCTATATTACATGCCTTTTCTAAAAAAGGAACAAAACCTCTACCTTATGCGGAAAGACCGTATATGAGTTCTGTGTCCAGCGTTAAAACAGAAGAAGAGAAACAAAAAGAAATAGAAAACGCTAGATTAATAGCACAAGTACATTTCGAAAACTGGGCAAGAGCTACAAAGAAACAATTTGAAAATAAAAAATAACGGAGGTGATTAGGATGGCAGACATTACAGATAAAGTCGAGTTTGAGATAAAAAGTGGATCAAAAAATCTTGATAGCTCTGTTGATAGAGTTATAAACGATTTGAAAAACTTAAATAGTACTATAATGTCGACAAGTAATGTAACCGATAAACTAAGAGAGCAATTTGGTAAGTTAGGTGTAAGTCTTGATGGTTCAAAACTTAGAGATACCTTTCGATCACTTGATTCCGATACATTAAAATATACAACAACAACAGGAAAAACAATTACCGTTGTTAAAAGACTAAAAGGTGACATGGATGATTTAAAAGTTTCCGTAAGAAATGTTAATAATGAAGCTAAAAAAAGTAAAGGTATATGGGGAACATTAACAACTGGTTTAACAGGGGCTATAACAAAAATACAATTAGCATTCATGTTGATTCCTAGAATTGGTAATAAAATAATAGATATAACTGATAAAGCCAATGATTATGAAGAAGCATTAAACTTATTTACAGTTACAATGGGCGAAAATGCAAAAAAAGCTAAAGAATGGGTTGAAATGTTTAGTGAAGCTCTATATTTAGATGATAGTAACGTAATGCAGTATATGGGTTCTTTAAATTCATTAATATCAGGTTTAGGTGTTGCTAGTGACAAATCGTATATAATGAGTAAAAACTTAACTCAATTAGTATATGACTTGTCATCATTTAAAAACTTAGATATTGAAACATCGTTTAGAAAAATACAATCAGCTATGTCTGGTGAAATTGAACCTTTACGTAATGTCGGTGTTGCTTTATCACAAAACACATTACAAGAATTAGCAAATTCAATGGGAATAGACGAAAGAGTTGCGAGTATGTCTGAGGCAAATAAAGCTCAATTAAGATATATTCAAATTTTAAAATCAACTACAGAATGGCAAGGAGATATGGCAAGAACATTAATTAGTCCAGCAAATGCTATTCGTGTCTTAAAACAACAATTTACATTGTTAGGTAGGGCTATAGGTAGAATGTTTATACCATTTGTAATGAAAGCAATACCTTATGTAATGGCTTTAACACAAATGTTAACTGATTTAGCTAATAGAATTGCTAGTTTCTTTGGATATAAAATAACTGATATAGATTATTCTAGTTTAAAAGATATGGGTGACTTTATCGAAGATGTTGGTGAAGAAGCCGAAGATACTACTAAAAAATTACAAACAATGTTAGCACCTTTTGATGAATTGAATGTTGTACAAAAAGAAAATGAAAAAGCTGGAAAAGATGGTGGCTTAGGTAGTGATTTAGGATTAGATCTACCTGAATATGACGCTTTAGCTGGTTTGACTGATCAATTATCAAAAAATGTTGAAAAAGCAAAAGATAACTTAAAACAAATACTAGAAATAGTAGGATTAATAGGAGCTGCTTTCTTATCATGGAAAATAGCAAGTGGTGTAATAGACTTTTTAGATGCTTGGAATAAAATAGGTGGCTCATTACAAAAGAAAATAGGTCTTACGTTAATTATATCTAGTTTAGCTCTAAATATTGCTGGTGCGTTAGATATTAAAAAAGGTGATTTAGAAAAAGGCTTATTAAAACAACTAGGTGCAGCAGGATTGGCTGGATTTGGAACATTCCTGATGATTAAGAGTAACAAAGGTATGTCTTTACAAACTAAAATAGGTATATCGTTCCTAGTATCTGGTGTATCATTCGCATTAAGTGCTATTATGGATAAAGATCATGATTTCACTGCATTCTTAGTTAACTTATTAGGTGGATCAGCATCTGTTGCAGCTGGAACATTTATGGTTACTAAAAATGTAACTGTTACATTCGCTGTAACAACTATATATGCGGCTGCTACAACATTATTTGGCTTTTTAGATGAAATGCTTGGTGATGGTGAATTTAGCGCTGATAGTAAAATGGGTAAATTCATAGAACAAGTTAAAGAACTAAATGTTTATAAAGATTTGAGTGAAAGTGCTGATAAATTTACATCATCTTTAAAAGATCAATATGCACAAATAGAAATACAAAGAGATGCAAACGCTGCGTTAATTGATCATCATAGAGATTTGTATGAAGAATTGAAACATATTGTAGACGAAAATGGTAAAGTTAAAGATGGATATGAAGATAGAGCTAAATTTATATTAGATGAATTGTCAGATGCATATGGTGTTGAATATCAATTAATTAATGGCGAAATAAGTAATTATGACAAATTACGTGATTCAATAGAACAAGTAATTACTAAAAAGAAATTAGAAATATTACTTGAAGCTAATAAAGATGCATATGTAACAGCATTGAAAAACGAAAAAGAAGCAACTGATAAAATGAATGATGCTCATAAAAAATTAAACGATGAAAAATCAAAACTAGAAACCATTGAAAAGAAAATTAAAGAAGCAAGAAAGAAAACAAATGACATTCAAGGTAAGAGCATATCTCAAATTACAGATGAACGAAAAAAACTTCAAGAATTAGAGAAAGAATATGATTTCCAAAAAGCCAAAATAGAAGGCGCTCAAGAAGTTTATGATAGCTATAAAGATGCTGTTTATTTGAATACAGAAGCAATAAAGAATTACGAATCAGGTATGGTAGCTGCTCATTCAGATAATATGGATGAAATAAATGCTGCTATTGATAGACAAACTGGTCATAATAGAGATTCGTTACAAGAACAACTTGAAGATACTATTGGTTTAAGAGATGCAACTGTTGATTATTGGAAACGAACTAATGGTGAAATCGAAAATGATGATATTAGATCTAAAAATGAAATGGTACAATCCACAATCGATACTTTAAAAAATCAAACAAGAAAAGTTGAAGATTTAACGCCTGACAATGTAGCAGCTTGGCAATCATTGGCGAAATTAGATAAAAACGCTTATAATAATGCTATTAAAGATTTACCAGAAGATGTTAGAAAAAAACTAACTAGTATGCCTAACATATTACAAAACGATTTGTATGGTGGTTTTGCGAATGCGGGATCTATATTAGGTAAAGCAATGGGTTCATCAATATCTAATAATTTACAAATAGATCCTACAACATTAAAGAATAATGTTGCAAAAGCGTTTGGAAATCTAGTTATAAATATAAGTAAATTAGGAAACATTGGTAGATATGCTGAAGGTGGTTTCCCAAGCACAGGAGAGTTCTTCATGGCACGTGAAGATGGTCCTGAAATGGTTGGTCGAATTGGAAATAAAACAGCAGTTGCAAATAATGAACAAATAACAACATCAATAACAAACGCCTTAGTACAAGCATTTAATGGAATGAACTTTGGCGGTGGTCAAGGTACAACAGTTGTTAATATTGGTGGTAGAAAAGTTTATGAAGGCGTAGGAGATTATGTTGATTCTGAAAACGATAGATATGGTACAAACTACGTTAATGTATAGGAGGGTAAAAAAATGGCTTATTTAGGTTATGAAATGAAATGTGGAGATTGCACATTCCAAAATCCGAGTATGCGACGTGAGGGGTATAAATTTGCTAAAAAGCTAGTGCAAGTGGCTGATGCCACTACACTAGCTAATGGTAAATTGACAATTAAGGTATTACCACATAGTAGAAGTAAGATATGGTGTTCTTTTCCACCAATGACACCTGCTCAATTTAGAGTGTATGCTAATGCTTTAAAACTTGAAGAAAGTGGAACAGATATGTATTTACCTATATCAGCATATGATGACATAACAGATAGTTATATATCAGATGTTTATTATCATACTGATATTATGTGGAAACCTGTTAAATACGAAGGTCGTAGAATGATTGTTATTGATGATTTCGAATTAATAGGACATTAGGGGGTGTGACATGAGTGATAGTGATAAACAAGCGTTATTAGATGGTACAGCAACAATACAAACTGAAATAGAAGTTATAGAAGAAGATGACAACAATGTCATTTTAACAGAAAATAATTCAGTTATAAACTGGAATCACGAAGATTTTAGATATGTTAAAAATCAAGGATGGATAGGACAGTTCGTAGCTAGACAACTAACAGGTACTCTTAAAAATTTATCAGATGATTTTAGTATCACCGATAAAGAATTAATATTAAGATTAGGTGTTAGAACAAACGATAGTACTAATTGGTATTCTTTAGGTAATTTTATTGTTACAAAAGTTACAGATGATGAAGTGTCTGATAAAACAACATTTGAAGCATTAGATTATACAAAGTTGTTTAATAAAAAATATGAAGATACAATAACTTATCCTTGTACAGCTTTGGAACTTGCACAAAATGTATGCGAACAATGTGGTATAGAATTAGGTTCTGAAAGTTTTAGAAATGATGATTATGAAATAAGTGGAAATGTCTTTGTAAACAATGAAAGTTGTAGAGATGTAATGAAAGCTATTGGACAATTAGCATTTTCTTGGGTACGAATTGATTGGGATAATAAACTATATATAGATTTTGATATACCTAGAGAAGCTAGCTCTTATGACGTAATTGATAATTCCAAGTATTACACATTAAAAACGCATAAAGAACGATTCGGACCTGTAAACAGAGTCATTGTTGGATATAGTCAAATAGAGGGTGAACGAACAAAAATAGAAAATCAAGCAAGTATTGAAGAATATGGGGTTTGTGAATTAACTATATATGATAATCCACTTGTATTTACACAAGAACAAAGAGAGTTCATAATACATGAAGCTGATTTCTTAATGAATTTCATTTATACTCCTGTTAATGCTTTAACAATTGGTCATCCTTGGTTAAAAGGAAATAGCGCTGTAACAGTTTTCGATATGGAAAATAATGAACATCATACAATGCCTTTTGATAGAACAATTCAATACTTTGGACATATAAAAACACTAATAGATTCAACAGGAACATCAACAAAAAGTGATACAAAATACGCATATGATCCAAATATTTATAGTTCTACTAAAAGAACCGAAATAATGGTTGATAAGCAAAATCAAACTATAACAAGTATTGTTAATGAAATAGGTGATAGATCACAAAAACAAACAACAATTACACAAGATATCGATAGCATTGTTAGTCAAATTCAAGATATACCAACAATAACTGTTGAAAACGAAAATATAGGTGGTTTCTATTTAACTAATTTATTAGCAACAAGAGTTATAGAATTAAAAATACACCCTACAGATACAGATATAATTGGTCTTTTTGTATCAAACGGACTAAAAGTACAAAATGGATTAAAAGTATTGGCAAATGGTGTAACATTTGAAAGCGATCATGATAAATATTACTATAAAATACCTAAAAATCTATATTATTTAGATGATGTATATGACGAGTTCATATACGATGGTGCTAATCAAGTTGTTCAAATAACACATAGAATAGGTATTGACGAAGATGATGAAAAGTATGTATTAGATGAGCCTGTTATAGAATATTTTGATTATTATGATATGCTTATAGGTAATGGCGATTATCATATTTACATGCAGTCATATCCAACTGCTTATATTTATATGAAAGCTATGATACAAAATGATTATACTAATAGTTTTGCTACAAAATATGAATTAAACAGTACAATAGAACAAACAGCTGATGCTATAACTGCTCAAGTAAACGCTAAAGCTGATGAAAACAACATAATAGCAAAACTCAATTTAGCAGTAGAAAATGGTAAAGGTGTTGTTACATTAAAAGGTAATACAGTAATTATCGATAGTGACTACTTTAAATTAGATGCTGAAGGTAATATAATAGCAAACTCTGCTGTATTAGGTGATGTATTAGTAGATGATGGAGAAATGTATATACCTATCAATTTGAATTATAACTATGATTCTAGTGATGTTCAAAGAGTATTAGATATATTTTTGGAAGTAATAGAACCAACAGAAGAAGACTTTTTAAAATATGATTTTAATAGAGATGGAAGAATAACTTTATCAGATGCAGTAGCAACTCAAAGAGTAGTCTTTTTTGGAATAGGTAAAGATACTCCAGGTAAAATTTTATTTAAAGCAGATGGAACAAATTCTAAAATAACTATAATAGGTGGAAATGGAATAGAATATGCAAAGTTTGGTTTTGATGGTATAAGACTTATTGATTATAATGGAAATAATACAACAGTTTCTCCAGGATTAATATCAGTTAGTGATGGAACAAATAGTAAATCATTAACTCCAACAGGATTTGAAATGCCGATAGGTGGAATAACGATGTATGGTGGTTCAACTGCTCCAGATAATTATATGATATGTGATGGAACAGCTATATCAAGAACTGATTATGCAAGACTATTTAATGTAATAGGAACAACATATGGATCTGGAGATGGTAGTACAACATTTAATCTACCAAACTTAAAAGGTAGAGTACCTGTAGGATACGATAGTTCGCAATCAGAGTTCAATGCTATAGGTAAAGCGGGTGGTAGCAAAACAGTCACATTAAACCAAAATCAAATGGCAACTAATACGCCAGCAGTAAGAGTTGTTGGAAACAATGAGTGGTCTTGCGGTATTTGGGGAAATCATGGAACTGGTTATGGTATTAATTTGCCAGGTCAATATTCAAC
>Ga0247608_10005582_pt1 | contig 13558 bp, 7 predicted proteins | sample 176DNAGHGlowgp2_FD_193490 | JGI IMG/M metagenome (GOLD analysis project Ga0247608, IMG submission 193490) | Sheep rumen microbial communities from Palmerston North, Manawatu-Wanganui, New Zealand - 1766 DNA GHGlow gp2 | ecosystem: Host-associated > Mammals > Digestive system > Stomach > Rumen ...
ATTCCCACCGCGCCTCCTAACAATGCGTACCACGGTGGGACTTCGTTTTTTAGGCATGGAGGGAGTGTATGGAATACACGAAAATGCCTATAGACATCCCCGAACAGATATCCATCTTGAAAAATCGGGGTCTTGTTATTGGGGATGCCACCACGGCCTTGCTGCATTTTTCAGACATCAGTTATTTTCGCCTGGCCAGTTATTGGAAAACATTTGAAATAGATTCCGCTTCGCATGAACTGGTAACGGGAACCTCTCTGCACGATGTCCTATCTTTGTATGCGTTTGATCGAGAACTGCGAGGCGTGATTTTCGCAGCAATACAAGATATAGAAATAGCCCTAAGGACGCGGATAATCCACCATTTTTCAATGGCTCATGGTGCTTTTTGGTTTATGAATGACGCGCTCTTTAGCGACATCAAAATATTTCAGAGGTGCTTATCTAGCTTACAGAACGAAGTGGAACGTTCTAAGGAGGATTTTCTTTTGGAGCACTTCAAGAAATATGATTCGCCACCAATGCCCCCAGTATGGAAAACTCTAGAAGTAGCTTCCTTTGGGACACTCTCCAAATTGTATTGCAACATGGCTGACACGTCTGTAAAAAAGTCTGTCTCCAAAAGCTTCGGGCTGCCGCAATACAAATATCTCGAAAGTTGGATTCGCAGCATTACCGTTTTGCGAAACTGTTGCGCACACCATGCGCGTATTTGGAACAGACGCTTTCCATGGAAACCGCAGTTACCTAGAGAACTACCGCTTGATTGGATTGATTCTTCAAAAACTTTGCCTATAAAACTATATGCACTACTTTCGACAATTCTTTACCTTGAACAAAGTATATCTGTAAATTCCTCTGTTAAGGAACGTTTGCTAGCATTGCTTGCTATTTTGCCGAGGGGGCGGCTGAAGGCGATGGGTTTCCCAGAGGATTGGCAAAAACAGGATTTGTGGCGATAAGAAAGACCCCTCTTGGAGCACGGACTGCTGTAACCCTCGCGCCTTGATTACGTCATCCCCGCCTTACCATCGCCATCCTCCTTCCTCGTCATCCTCGCGAAGGCGAGGATCTTTTCATTCGCCTTCCCCGCCTTACCATCGTCATCCCCGCACACCCTCTTTGTCATCCCCGCGCAGGCGGGAATCTCCTAGAAGTCCCTCCCCTTGTCATCCCCGACTCGGTTGGGGATCCACTAGAATCAATCAAACGGCACTCGCCCCGGACGGTGTGAACTGGAGCTTTGACGTAATCTCAATCTGGCGATGGGACAAACTATTATTACGGCAGAACCTTGGCGCAACCGAAATGTTTCTCAGAGTACATATTTAACAGGAATAATCCCTATAACAACTTTATCCATTCTTCAATAGGAAAATCACCGCTACGGTTGTTTCAAGTTCCAATTCTGTGCCATCTGTACAATCAATCGGAGAGAAAGCATTAACATCATTTGTAAGATTATATGTATTTCCCCCAAGTTTAACCGTTGCAGTTCCTGTTGTCACGCCCATTCGAAGTTTCTTTGCTTCGGGATTCGCACCGGGAGCATCTTTACATACGATTTTCGTTGTTGTCGCAGGTGCAGTAACTTTATCTCCATCAGAGCCCCAACCAGCGGTTACTACTACGGTATTTGCACTAACGCTGCTGCTACTAGCGGCACTCGCTGTACATTCATGCATATACAACTTACCCACCGTACAAGTTGATGGAACATCTAATCTTACAGTTGTGTTCGCTGTGATAGTTGTTGACGCAACGTAGCCACAATCAAATTCACTACCGTTAACAGTTATTGTTCCCGAACCAGTCGTGTTTTCAACTTGCACTTTAGCACAACTTTTCCGCGTAAAGAAATCAAAACATCCGTTAGTAAATGTACCCGTGATGTCAATATTTGCATTAGATCCAGGAACAACAAAGTTTGTCAAATCCTCAGTACAAGTCTTCACCTGATATGTCACATCAAAATGGCAAGGCGTTGCCGGTGAACCCGCTGGATTAGTGAGAATAACATAATACGATTTCGAGGTGGCAGAAGTCGGCCCTGTAAAACTTCCAATGTCACCAGAAGAATAAGAAGATGACGTACTGGGGCCTATTACCGCCGTTCCCGAGGTACTACCCTCTCGCACAACATAACTGCATCCGTTTGAGCAATTCTGTACGTTAGTTGGAGTTACGGTCACCGTCGCTCCAGTCGCCTTTGTCATATCAGCAGGACAATTATAGCTCGGTTTCAAGTAGTTTACCGTAAAGTCACAGGACGCACTCTTGTTCGCCTGATTCGTCACCTTAAACGTATATGTATCCGAAGTCTGATTTGCGACAGAGCGACTATTAAACGTAACCTCTGCCGAACTTGTATAAGTCCAAGCGTTTATGCCATATACAGGAGAATCACTGATTTTCACAGAGTCCTTACAACCACCACCACAATAGTTCAGCGACGCAGGTTCAAAAGTCACCGTGGCACCAGGTTCAACATTATACGGATGTTCAGAATCCGGACACGTCACTACAGGATTCTTATAATCAACCACAAACTCACACGAATCAGATCCTCCACTTGTCGTTCCTCCATCTCCATTAGTTACAGTAAAGGTGTAAGTATTTTCCCCTGAACGAGCCGTAGCATCTGTAAAGGAGATGGTCGTTGAAGATGCGCTTGTAGCACCCGATCCAGCCTCCATTGTCGATCCCTTGTGCGTTACGGTATAATTACAACCTGTAGCGCAATTCGTCAAGGTTGTTGCAAACGAAACTTCTTCTTTTGGTCCAAAATTCACATTGTTTTCCGGACAAGTCGCCGTTGGTGGATCCAAATTTACGGCAACGGCATCAGAACACGTTACAGGAACATTATCACACTTACAGGAAATCGACAATGTTTTTTCTCCTGAAGTCGGCAATGTAAACGAGTAAGTGTGTGATGGATTCGGGGCATCACACGATCCAGTTGTTCCAGAACATGAGCACTCATAACAGCTATTAACGTTTGAATTACGAGTCACAGTAAACGTTCCATCAGTCTTCGCTTCACACGTCAACTGGTTCACTACCGTGAAGTTTCCTGCACATTCCGCTTCCGTTTCCCCGACCTTCACTATTTTGAACGAATGAGGGCCAAGTGTTGCCGGCGCAGTGAAGCCGCCCCAATCGTTATTCTGACCATTAGCAATCCATTTCGTGTATGTTGTCACCTTAGAATCATCAATGTACAGTTCAAATTCCTGGTTCACCAAGGTAGAATATATGCTCATCTTATTGTGCGTAGAACCTTTTAATATCTCAGTCGAAGCCAACTCACACGTCAAATTACCCGTACTATTGTTCGCTTCAGTCACCGCAAACGTCTTAGAACATTCATTGAACTTCGCGTTTCCATCTCCGCCAGCATTCCTAATGCTAATTGTGTGATCATTTACAGAAAGTTTTCCTTCATCGGTATTCTGGTTATGGCCACTACGCACTTCGCTCGGGAGACTTGTAAAGCCAGCCAAAGTTCCCGTTCCTTCATGAATTTTCGTGCCATCCAAATAAATTTCCCATGCACAAGTTTTATCACCACAATCCGCCAACTTATATTGGAAATCAGGCAAACCCTTACCCTGCTGTATACTGGGTTTTTCATTTGTACTCGACCACTTACATTCAGCACTAATCGGCTGGATTTTCAGCACAGGCGACGTCGTACAAGGAGAACCCTCGGCATGATGGTTAGGAGCATCATACATGTTCACAGTGAACACAAACGATTTTTCCTCATCAAACGCTTCTGAATAAGGGTTATACGCATCACTTTCCAATACAATCTTGCCCTCATTATCTCCCGTCGGGCAATCAACTCCGTCATTGCCACAGGTCCACATCTTCTCAGACAACACCGTCACATCATTTCCATCTTTACCAACGATGCTGTACCCACTGACATCCTGAGCCTGCTTTACAACGGCATTTATCTTAAACTTGCCCCCCGTATATTCAAGGTTCCGGCACTGGATGCTCGTCACGTAATCACAGGCACTCCTGATTTCCTTGATGGTTACAACATTGTCACTCAAATTCCTGACAACAACACCGTCCACATGTTCTACGTCGAATCCGAGCTCATTCGACAAGTCCTCTACACTTATTGTCGCGACGCCGTTAGCCGTAATCGTGGCAGAAGTACTATACAACACCTGTTTTGCGCCATAGTAACCATAACCATCCGTAGTTATGCTACGCAAATACACTTCCAATTCAGAAGCATTCGGATTTTCCAGAATAATCTTTATACTCGCAGCCCTGAGGTTTGCAACATTATTACTGGACAATGCAAATAGCTCTCCCGCATTGATTGCATTCGTACCACTTGAACCCGTATGTTTAGAAAGCGAACGTCCCGAATTGCTACTAAAGAACACAACGTTCTGGTTGCAGTTGTTAAAATTGCCAACCCAGAACTCGCCACATCTAGGCGCCTCAGCATAAAGGCTCTGTCGAGCATCATCAGAAAGGTACGCAGCATCACAGTTCTGAACCCTTGCCATCGCCATTTTTGTTTCCACGCCGTCTACAGACGTTCCATGCAAACCAGAAGCACCATCGCCGCTAAAATTGTAGAAGTCCGGATTATGACATTCCTTATAGCCGTCCGATTCTGTGCCGTAACAACCTGACGTTGCGTCATTTCCATTATAATAGTACTTCGGCGTACAATCCTTATCGTCAAACCAACTAGAAAGCCCAACCCAAGGTTTCGCGGTCTTGCCCAGTGGCACAATGCCACCGACATACGCAACACGGAACGAACACTTGACCGTCGGATAAGTATCCCAACATTGCGCGTTATAGTCTTCGCTCTTCCAGCCAATATCGTAAAGCTGGAACGCAGGGTCAGAAAGGCTGAACCCAACATATTCATTGACTCCGCGGGTCGTGAGGCCAGCGTACCCTTCGATACCGGTTAGTTCAAAGCGCGTAGATGCAGTGGTATAGCTTCCATAATTGCCAAGTACCGCCTCGACTTCCAGAATATCCTTGTTACCCTCCGCCTTGATCGTTGCCGAAAGGGTTATTACATCCGTTGAAGAAACCGACACCGTCCCAATGCTCGATGTCAAATTATCTTCTCTACACGCATCGGCAATACAGACCTTTGCGGCAAGCTTGCCATTCCTGTTTGCAAACACGTTCAGCATCAAATAGGTACTCGCTGCATTATCCGAGCGCAGAATGAAGCCGGAGTTGTTTACCTTCGCCGAAGACTCGTTGCCGCCCCTGCCAAGTTGCGGAATCTGGAACTGCGCTCGGAGAGTTCCATAGAGACCAGCCTCACGGGTGCTCAATATTTTCAAAGGGGTCACGTCCGACTGTTTCTTTCCACGAACATACGTGTCATTAAGCCAGATTTTTCCGTCTTCATATTGCAAATTATTTCGCTCGTCTGCTCCGCCAAAAACAAACCACTTTGCAACTTCTCCAGCAGTATTAGCAAAAGCATTAGCAATCGTACATGAAGTCCCCACACAGTAAGAGAAGCAATACATCTTATCTCCTGCTGCAGTGTGTTCGCCGCACACCTTGGATGTATTGAATTCGTCAAAGAAGCAATGTTTGTCCTTCTGTCCAAACCAGGCCGTCACGCTGTTTGGCCCGCTAATTTCTTCGATGGTATAGGTCGCTCCCGTCATCGGCTCACTAGTCGGGCAATTCACGTTACCTGTTCCAGGAGTGCATTTCCAGTAATTGAAGTCTGAACGGCCCGAGGCCGGCACTACAACTTCCACCTTGTCTCCCGCATACAACCGGTAAGTACAACTCGGGTTGCTAGCGGAGTAACTACACGTCTGTTTACCATCCGTAAAGCGTTCAGAACGAACCTCTATTACTTTGCCTGCAAGTTCATTGCCTGCAAAACCGACGGTAAAATCGTAAATCTGAGCCTTAAGCGATGCATAAAGTGTATAGGTTTCGCTGGGAGTCGGGCTAGAAATCTTGTTATGAGTTTCGTCCGTAGGAATGATTACTTCGCAACCCGCAGGAACATTAGTTTCCAAATCAGCATTGCTCAGCTGAATAGTAGAAGACACACCACAGGTCCACGACTCATTCGGATCGGTAATTGTACAACTACTTGTTGTAGCGCCACTTCCGACAGCCTTTACCCAGGACTTCGTTCCATCCGTCCTGCAATCCGGACGGTTCGCCTTTGCTATCATCTCTTCATCGCAAGTAACTCCGGATAGCGCACAATATGCTTTCAAGTCTTCGCGATTAATTGTCACAGAACTCGCAGCAATAAACTTTTCTGTTGAGGGAGAACCCGTCAAGCACCCTTCTGTACACACCATCTGGAATACAGCAGTTCCTTCGGTAGCGGTGGTGGATATATCAAACAAAGGTTTCGGATCACCGCAGTCCGTACTAAAATTAAACTTAAAGGTACATTCTGCATCCGAGGCGGAACAGCCACCCGGTCCGTCAAGCGTCGCCCCTTCATGGCGCCTTATAGTCCATGAACTGGGTAAATCATTCGGCTTCGTAACCTTAATCTTGAATTCCTGACTAGACTGGCCAGCAGGGCAAACCATTTTTACTTGTTTGGCCTCCCCGGCACCCAATTCTTCATAGTCTGTTTCAAACTGTACTAGCGGTAAAGTTCCAATGTCGCTATCATAAATGAATACATAAAATGGGATTGATTTACTTAATTCATCATAAGTACATTTATGAATTCCCGGAGCGAGTGTTGCCGCTTCAGCATTCCCCCTATCATACAGCAACGACAATTTAGGAATATCGCTACATCCCGATATCTTTGCAGCATCCTTAGTTACTTCGGCACCGTTCAAAGAAACAACATTAAAGTAATCAGTAAGTTTTCCATAGGGGTTCTTTGGCAAGTAAATAATTCTCGGAAGAACCATGAAAGCCGGCTCCGGCTCCGCTTCTTCTTCGGCAACAGGCAGAGGTTCATTATTTTCATACTGCGACTCAAGCGTAACACGAAGTTGCGGGGATGCAGCAATATAATAGGGATCCGTGCCGCCACCCGTCGTGGTAGAGGTGGAGCCTTCACCACTTCCAGACGAACTAGACGATCCGTTCACAAGCCTTGTAAATTCCGGATTCTCTTTAATAATGCCAGCATTGACAAGAGCGTTGATAACAGTTGAACTAAATTCAGCCTTATTGCCCCCCTGATACTTTTGTAGCGTCGTACCATTAGACATGACGATACTGCCCTTAATATTAAAGCCATGTATTTCCCTTATATCGCCGTTGGAATAGAAGAAATAATTGTAGACAAGATCACGATGTAGCCGATCATCATGTTTCCCCTTAAGCTGCCCATTCACTCCTTTCTCGAAATAGAACATAACAATACCGGTTGCTGTCGTAGGAGGTAGTTCCGTATTTCCAACCGGGGTTGACGCATAGATAACAAAATTGCCATCAAGTTTTTCAGCTCCTGCAACTCCGTTTTCCTTATATTGCCATTCAATAGGCAAAAAACCATTAAATAGTTCACCTTCTTTTTGCGCTTTCTTGTAGCAGTCGTTCAGTTTTTTTGTCGTTCCCGCAGGTCCGCCATTGAAAATAAAGTCTTTCGGAATGTTACAATAAACATTATTAGCTTTTGCTTTGGCAATCCATTCTGTCGAATCCTTCAACAGCATCGCCTGCGGGATAGTTCCATCGTTCTTAATAATTTTCCCATAGCCCTGCATTTTTTCGATCTTATCCCAATAATTGGAATTCACGTCTTTCAAGACGGCATCGTCCTTAGACCATTCAGATATTCTCGTATCACTCACCCTTGAATTATAGGTATATGTAGCATAATATCCGTATCCGCTATATATTAACGGATTATAAATCGAAAAATATCTGTCCTCTTCTTTCGATGCACCATGACCATCCCCATCACACGCGGAGAAAAAACCTTCACAATATGTGCAATTATACGGTCTAAAAGAGCCAGGCATTCCCCCATAACCATACCTATCTTTGTTTGCGCAATAAGTATACCCAGCCACATTATCATAAAGATATATCTGCTTTCCAAAGTTGATTTTCCTGCCTCCATTACTACTCTTTCCTTCCAGCCCCGCCAAATAAGTATTTTCCCCTACACCTTCTCCAGCAGTTCCTCCAGTACCATATTCTATTGTGGTCGTATATTTAAAAACCGCATCTTTCTTAAAAACAAGATTTTTGCCAATCGTAAACATTTTCGCAGCGGTAGTAGTCCTGTCAATACCGCCACCAATTGTCAAGTTACCAGTCACCTCAATTGCGCACCTTTCCTTGATTTTTCCCCCAACATATAGGTCCCCATAAACCCTTATAGGTTGGTTATCGGCGCAATCAACATCGCCGCCAATATACACCACATTGGTGTCAGGGATATCAGTCACTCCCCAACCCATCCATCCCCATCCAGTCGATTTCAAATCGTTTCCAAACGTGTAACCGCCGTTTGTCGACGTAAGGCTCCCCTTCACATACATGTCTCCATTTCCATGTATGTGTCCACCAAATCCCATATCACCCGATATGATAAAATTGCCCGACAGTTTCGGAGTATTGTTTTGGTCCTTAAAGTCACCATGAATAATACCGGATTGCAGCGTATCGTTTCCCGTGAGACCAGTCGTTTTTCCATCAAAAGCCTTGTCAAAAGTAGCTCCGCCAACTTCTTCTGACGGAATTTGAACCTGATACAGGCCATCCACATTAAAAATGGCAATTTCGTTATGTACCGTTCCTTGAGACGATTTACCCGAAGAAACGACCTTCAGTTTAAAGTTGTGCGCCGCACCGGTATTCACCCCAGCAAGCCACACATCGTAATTATGATTAGAACTTGACCAAGGGAGCAACCTGGAATTCAGCTTTATCTTTTTCCCACTATCCTTATACTGCTTAATAAGCGCACCAACATCATTTGCGTTAAACGTCATCCAAGCTCGAGTATTTTCTATGCCCGCCATCGCACTCTGGTAGGCTTCCTGCTTTTGTAACCTCGCACCAGAAGAACGGCCTTCACTAGTAAGCCACTTGTACGTCGCAGTCGCTGCGATAGTCGCAACAAGCATGAACAGCAGAACCGTCACAAGAGACACGCCCGCTTTCATTCTTTTATTTCTAATCACCCATTCAAGCATAAACGTCTCCTAGTTGGGAAGGCCATTGCTCGGAACGCGAACAATCAAGGTATCGTTACCGCTTTCCCCATTACGTTCTACATTAAGCACCATTCGCATCGCCTTCACATTCTTTTTGTCAAGAATATTCAGCGCATCACCAACAGCACCAAAACTATAATTTGACGATTCAACTTTCTTTAAAACTAAGTCCGAAATAGTCACGGTCCCTTCTGCCGCGATAGGAGAATAACTTGCAAAAGAGAATGCCAAACAAACTTTCTCAAGTTTTTGCGATACGCGGAACCGCATACTTCTCGTCCCTGCGGCATTTTCATCTGCCGGAGGGAAGAACATAAAGTCTTCTATTTCAACAGGGCGCGCACCATTACTTGCGTAACGGAAGCCAACTGTCATCAAATCTCTATTGGGAACAAACAACCTGGCCTTCTTATTTTCGGTTATTCCCATTTCATCGGCAAGCGAGAACATAATTTCATATTCCGTCTGAGGCTGAAGAGTAAATCTATAACAGCTGTTCTTCCATGTAGATGAAGAGGTAATGGCACTATTATCCACGACAAACGCCTGGTTTATCAACCTACCCGCCGCATTTTCCTCATTTGCATTTTTGTTGTAATTTGTAGAGAACGTCGATAAAGTGACCGTCTTATGATCTTGAGTGGAGGCAATGCCAAAGTCCCTAAACTCCCTGTAATCATCAGTTCCAGCATTTTCAGATCCTACGCGAGCTATCATCTGAAATTCACTGGCACAATTTCCGGCGGCATCGCACGTGGGGAACATCTGTGCCACCTGGTTTCCTGCCACTCCAGGTGTTGCCGGAGTCACTTCAAAACGGCTCACCCCAGTCGCAATTTCAACCGCACGATTTTTTGTTTCGGCAACAGTTCCTCTCTTGCAATCTTCGGCATCTTCCGTGCCATCAATTGTACGGCAACTACGCATAAGCCTACCATTTGTAACAAACCAATTTACTTCCTCCACAGACACAAAATACCCATTCTCATCGTAGCGCACACGACGAATCTTCAAGTCGCTAAAATTATCCGATGTAGTAACACTGAACGAGGAATAATCTTTTTTTTCATCGTTGGTATTATACGGATCCATATAAACACTGTCTTTCACCGCACTAAAGTTATCGCCACCGGCAGCGCCACCGCCTTCCATCGAACTCTTCGCGCCGGTCTGAGCCACGTCCTGCTTGAACAGCGCAGCCACGTTCTCCGCCACCTCGGAAGCCTTGAGCATGCTCTGCGTGCGGACGCGCATCTTGGTGGAGTTGCTGAACGCCTGGCCCGCGACAATAACGACAATACCCACGATGGCGATATAGACCATCAGTTCCATGAGGGTAAAGCCTGCGCGCTTGTCTGTAGTAATCTTTCCCATACCGTCCACAGTCCGTTCAGTGTACACAAAAACCCGCGGCATACGCCACGACACGGGGCCCACACGGGTCCCGTCCTGCTTAAAATAACTTTTTTCGGGAGCGAAGGCTCAAAAAATCTTTACAAAACGGCCAAAAGTGGGATTTTTCACTAAAAAAAGGGGTTTTTGCGGGGGCTATCCGCCTGGCGGACTCATTTAACGCAAATTATGCGTAGAATAGAAAGTTTTGAACCCCCGAACTGTTGCAAAAAATGCAACAACTGAATCCGCGTCCAACTCGCCACTTTCCAGCCCCCTTGATGTGCCTAGATATCGTAGTTATTGCGGGCGGATATAATCGACATGGTCTAAAACGACTTAGCCCGCCACACCAGTCAACAACATCAAGTCGAAATACATCATACGGGTGTGCAGTTTTGCAACCGATTCGATTTTGCGGTACTCGCATTCTTGCTGTTCCGAAGAGAACATATACTTAAACCCATTCGCCTCGTAGAAAGACAAAGGGACCGACTGGTTGTACGCATCGACCACCAAGTAACGGCAACCCGTCTTGTTGTCCGGGTCAATAATTCGGCACATTGCCGGGAGAAGTCAATGGAGCCACGGCTCCGTTCTGCCGCCTCCGCATTTTTTACGAAAGTCTCGGCAGCCGCGCCCGTCAGAATCGGTATTAGATCCGCCCTATTTTCACTAGCCGACGCCACAAACTGAACATTTGCCCACTATCAAATGTCCGCAAACGCGAAACGGTTGTCAATACCCCCGGCGCATTTTTCGAAAAAAAATTTCGCGCGGGCAAACAGCATCGGGCTCATATCGGGGAGGTTCCCCGGCCAGGGCCGGGGGCGGGGGCTCACTTAACTTCTATTGTATTTTTGCAGCACAGATGAAATCCGCTCGCATTATAGAATTGCTGTTTCACTTCTGCCATTCCCCGCGAAAAATCAGGATGCCGCCGATTCGCTACGTAAGCATAGCGTTTTCCCACGTTCTTAGCAGATTTCGTCTTCAGAAAAACATCAATCGTCGATTTAAGTTGGTCAGCAGCATCGCCAACAGCCTTCCTTGTCAACCAAGCCAAAAAGGACGTCGGTCCGCGGTGGTTCCTTACGATATAAGGGATTAAAGAAATCCATTATCCACGCACCTCATCCTGGATTTCAAGCAAAGCATCGAACATTTCGTTCGTATCGTTCAAAGCGGCATTCAGAAAATTCGTATCACTAGGAACACCATCATAATTGTCCAGAAGTTGGAATTCGCCATCATGCGAAATTTCATATATGGAGACATCCTTCGGGCGTACTGCACCACTGCGAGGCACAATCAAATCCATTTTCCCGAGCAACTCCTTTGACTTCACAGAATGCTTCAAATCTTCCTTAAGCATACCCGCTTTGATGGCGAGAGTAAGGTAATTCAACATATAGGGACTATGCGTCGTAAAAACAAGCTGGTTATAAGCCAGTTCATTGTTGACCTTCAAAAGTTCATTCAACACATTACGTTGAGTTTCCGGGTAAAGATTCTGTTCAGGTTCTTCAACAATGTTTACCAAGCGCCCATTAAAATACCCCGCATGAAGTTGCTTAATCAGCGTGGCTCGCATTGAACTAGACAACGACCCATCTTTCAAAAGCTTAGTAACGCGATTAATAATCTTGCGTCGTTCCACTTCACTAGCCGATTCTAAGCCAGCCCCCTTCTTGTTTTCCATAATCTTGTTAAACAAGTAACGCGTCACAATGACCATAGGAGCCATAGACTGGAAGCCACTTGCAGCTTCAGTCATTTTTATGCTAAAATTAGAATCACTCAGCCAAGCAGACTTGGTCAGCTCGTCGTACGACACCTTGAACCCGTTAAGCGGGAGAGACAGAGGCTTTTTCGTATTTCTTAGGGCCCTGGAATACTCGTCCAACATTGCAGACAATGACCCCGGCAAATTCTGGATCTTATCCGCATCGTCTAAGGCCGCCATCAAATTGCGCTCCGCAGGTATATACATCACCTGTGGACGGACAAAGTTCCGAGCCGTTTTTATTTCAGCGACATTCAGCCTGCCCTTTTCATAGGTAAGCTCAAACTTCGTACCCTTGAAGTAAAAATATGTATCCGTCTTGAAATAGTTCTGTATGTTATGGAATGCACAATATTTATCGCGAAACACATTTTTTGCAGTCAACTCATTAATGCCAAAATCACCCCGAACCAAGGCTTTCTCAAGCCAAAAGAAGGTCGATATCAACTTGGCAATAGAGCTTTTTCCGGACCCCTGCCTACCACAGAGAACAGTAACCTTATTTACTTTCAAGGTTACACCACAACTGTTAACAATCGGTCCGAAATTTTGAATGAGGATCTGCTGCATACTCCAAATATACTATTTAGAAAGGCCATTTTCCTTCGGCCCTCAGCTTGGCAATTCGTGCTGCGTTACGCACGTCGAAACCGCTCCATTCGGCACATTGCCGGGAGAAATCAACGGAACCACGGTTCTTCTCGGCGTCTTCCGCATTTTTCACGAAAGAAGATGCCGCCGCGCCCGTCAGAATCGGAATATTGCTAATTGGTAAAGCCATAGTCTACATCCAACATATTACAAGAGTGTCGCCAAATCGAAGTACATCTGCCTAGTCTTGAGAGCCTCGTCCACAGGAATGCTATTATACAATTTTTCTTGACTTTCTTCCTTAAAAAGAAAGGAAAAGTTGTTATTATCGTTTGAATAAAAATGCAGAACGTCTTCTTTATTGTAGGCATCAACCACAACGAAACGACACCCCGTCTTATTATGGTCGCTCAAGAACCAAGCCTTAATAAAATCAATTATCTGCGATCCGATTCTCTGGTTCCGGTACTTTCTGCTAACACCCAAACGACCAATCAACACAGCCGGGTAATTACGCCCCTGCTTGACCCACGGAATAAGCTTCACAAGTCTCCGTTTGGCATTATTCGGTAACTCGGCAACACGGATTGCAGAATTGGACAACGTA
>Ga0247608_10005583_pt1 | contig 13557 bp, 19 predicted proteins | sample 176DNAGHGlowgp2_FD_193490 | JGI IMG/M metagenome (GOLD analysis project Ga0247608, IMG submission 193490) | Sheep rumen microbial communities from Palmerston North, Manawatu-Wanganui, New Zealand - 1766 DNA GHGlow gp2 | ecosystem: Host-associated > Mammals > Digestive system > Stomach > Rumen ...
CCATTTTTTAGGTTCAAGATATGATTTAGGTAGTGAACCTTTTTTTATAAATAAAGAACATCTAGAAACATTCGCAGAATTAGTAGCGTTATTATTAGATGATATATATACTTGTGCGCATACATTTTGTATTTTTGATATATAGTATTCGTCACTAAAACTATCTTTTTCATGTCTATTAAGTAAAGAAATTGTTTTATTAAATAATCTTACCATTATTTAATACCCATATATAGTAAATTAGTACCGCTTAAATATTCAGAAACGATAGATAATGCAGTAGAATAACTATCTTTTTGAATTTCAAACTCTGTTTTTGCATTTTTACTACTATAAGTTATAGTTTCTTCACCTGCTTTTATAGAAGCAATATTAGCCCGTGAAGAGCCATTAATAGACACAGTTTGTTCATCATAATAAATTTGTTCAGCCAATGCACAATTAGCTTTTTTAATTTTAGTATATATATCAGTATTTGAAATAATATATTGGTCTATTTGGTTATAAGTCATGACATCTATTATATCACTGGAACGCTGTGCGACTCTATTAAAATCAGCACTAGGTATTACATTACCTAAATATACATCTGTATAAAAAGTGTAATCAGCATAAGCCAAACTAATCACTCCAAACTTTAAGCAAGAGATACAATCATATTTTCATCAAGAGCTTTAACGCCGTAAAGAATATCAAAAGAAACTGTATCTGTTTTAGTGCTGGAATTGTAGTCAAATACAACACGAATGCTAAGCCCGTCCTCATTTCTTGCATAAGCCGAACGAGATCCGTCCATAGGAAGTGCAAGAGGTCTATGTACAAGAGCAAGACCATTTCTATGGAATGCAAGTGAATGTGATTTTTTAATAGGTGTAGCGGCGGCTGCTGTAAATGATTTATGAATCGGCTGATCGATTCCAATAGAAGCAATAGCAGAAGAAGAACCTGTTTTATCTTCTGTAAATCTATACATATATCCGTCAAGAATAAATGTATCGCCTTCTTTAATTGTTGCAGAAGCTGAATTAAGGTCAGAAAGAGCAACAGTAGACTGACCTGCAGTTGCAGTTACTTTATAAGCTGTAGCTGTGCCTGAAGTTGCTGCTGCACAATACGGAGCATTTTGTGACATAAATGAATCAAATCCATAAATGTTTCCGATTTCATATCTTCTAAGAGCTTCATTGTCGCCTGCATAAGAAACTTTACTCATATTATCTGTAATAATATATGAATATTTATGTTCAGGTCTTAAAATAAGACGTCTTTCAGATACTGGCACTTTATTAAGGTCAAGAACCTTAGCAAGAGAAGCAATATCTGCAAGGTTTGTCGGAGAAGAAGTTGCGGCAACAGAAGTTCCTGCGTTTTCTACACCAACTGTAAGTAAATCTGTATCGACTGCTTGAGCAAGAGAACGCATTGCAGGTTCAATAACCTGTGCAGAGAAATCTTTAATATCAAGAGTCATTTGTTTTGAAGTTACGTTTGCTGTAACATCTCTAAATCTATCCATTTTTACAGCCACAGAACCCTCTGTAATATCCTGTACTGAAGTAGTACCTGTAAAGTTCTGAGCAACGAATTTAGCAGGCTTTCTTATTGTTACTGTATCGCCTACTTGTGCGAATTCACTTGAATAATCCGCATGTACCAAAGGTACCATTGTTAAATTGCTTTCAAGCACCATGAGTGCTTCTTTAGCTACTATGCTTGGGGTAAGTAAAGTATTTGCCATTTAAAACACCTTCCTAAAATAGTTATTTTGATTTTCGCCATTTCTTGTAGGTGTTAAAATCCATTTTAGACGGATCTCCGTATGCTTCTTTAGATACATTGGCAATTGACCTGCTATATTTTGGTACTTCTTTCTTTTCCTCTTCTAAAATAAAAGCTTCTGGATCTGTTTCTTTCATGCTTTTAATAAAATCATCAAGACCAATAACAGACTCATTTTCAAACTTTATCTTATCTGAATTAAGAGCCTCTGCGAAAATACCATTCCTCGCTGTCTTACTTGAGAACTTGTATCCCATAAATGCATTTGTGAGAATTTGTTTGTTTATCTTCTTAGTATATTCTTTATCTACATTTTCATATTTCTCTTTCCATGCGTTTACTTCGTTTTTAAGTCCGTCAACATCAATCTTCTTGTATCCGTTTATAGTGTCATTAAGCTCATTTATCCTTGTTTCTAAACTATCTTTTTTCTCTCTTATCTTTTCAAGCTCATGTACACTCTTATACGATGATCTAAAATCCTTTAAAAAAGATTCTTTCTTGTCCTCTGGTATCTCAACACCAATTTCTTTTAGAATTTCGCTAATGTCTGCCATAAACTTCTTCCTCCATACATTTTTTTATTGTGTGCTGTCCACACATAAGAGTAAGCTACTATACCTGTAGCAGGTAATTATATTAACCTGTTATCTTCACATATATACGTTTCTCCACATACACACATGTCTGTTAATATAATGTTGATTACAGTATACACTTTGTACAGTATTTTTTCAACATCATTCATCTTTTTTATTGTATTTATTGGATTACTTGGAACATTTGGTATATCTGTGGTATATGCAGAGACACTGTTTTTTAATGTCTGTACGTTATCAAGTATAAACCTAATGTCGGAACTTGTCGGAATATCTGTTTTAGTCCAATCGGTTTTAACTGTCATTGGAATTTCTAACAAACCAGCTATAACAGAACATGCATAACCTATTCTATTTAAATCGCTTGCATTCCTACATGCTTTTAACCCATTATCCCACAACGTTTTTTCTTCGTCTGTTAAACTATTATATCCATCACTTCTAATTCTTTCTTTAAGTCTTATAGCTTCTTCTACATCCGAATAATCTCTATCAAAAACAAAATCTATTTTAGGCATATATACACCTCATTTATTTTTCATTTATTCCTTTGTCTGGTTCTTCTGTTTCTGCTTCTACTACTTTATTTCCTTTTTGGTATTGTTCTCTTATCTGGTTAATTTGGTTTCCATAATCATCTTGCATTTGACTTCCTCCGTCATCATTTGCTTCTTTAACCATTTGTTTTGCTTCTTCTTCTGTATATCCCTCAAACTCTTGTAAATACTTCCATTTTGGCAAGATATTGAGTTTTACTAGTTCTATATTCCTGCTTCTATCTTCTTCGAAATTTGCCGTAATATCTTTGAAGTAATAGCTTGTTTCATATTTCCCTGCTCCTACTAAACCATATATATCACATAAATAATTAATACATTCTATTAATTCATTTAATTTATATTCAAGCATTGTCCTTATAGACGTGATTGTGTTTATTGTCCTTTGTTGATCTGCTTCTATTTGCGTTGCTGTTACTAGTCCAGTCTTTTCATTAAATTGAAAATATCCGTTGCTAAATCCGCATTTATATCCTATAAACGATAAAAGTAAATTTATTTGTTCCCTTCTCTTGTCTACAAGTATTTCTGGATTGAATTCCTTGATTGTGTTTTCTGCTCCTACTCCAAACTCTAATCCTTTAACAAAATCTGGGAGTTTAATTCTGCCTTTGTTTGTATTATCTAGTACATACTGACTTATAAACATTACTTTATTGCTGTTATATACTTCATGAGCAAAATTTGTGTATGCAACATCTAAATCCTCTAACTGCTGTGTAACACCACTAAAACACGCCATTGCTATTTTACTGTGTATGTCTATATTGTTCGCTGCCACAGTACTGAGTGTTACATATAAAGGATGCTCTAATCCTTTTAAATTTACTTCCTCTTTTATCTCTGACCATTCTGGAATACTATTTAATGGTATTTCTTGCATGTCTAACGATCTATCTTTAGACAAAAACGCTTTATTTCTTATAATGTACTTTTCTTCATCTATGTAATTATGATGCTCACATCTTATTAAAATATCATTGTCACGCTCTATTTTATCAATGAATATTACTTCATTTAATTTCTTTTTGTCATATCTAATCGGTATTAAATCAAACGGTGTTATTAAATCAGTGTCATTAATACCAGGTTTTAAAACAACAAATCCAACAGCTGCCATTAATTCAATTATATTTTGTAAATCGTTTTTTAAATCGTCAATGTAATTTTCTTGAATATAAGTCGCACGCTCTGAACCTATAACCTCAATGTTTAATTCAAGCGTACTAAGTCTTGCAATTTCTTCGCAAATAGATTTTGCAAACCCTAAACTGCGTAATCTTTCGTTACCGCCGTGCAAATATGTCTCAAGTGTATTAATGTTATAACTTCCGCCATCAGTTAACCAAGGAGCTTTATCAATGTATATGTCCCTCCAGTCTGATATTAAATCACGTTCAAAATCTGATATGCACGGTTTAACGTCAAACGCCTTATATAACTTATTCGACTCGTAATAATCGACATTAAACTTTTTGAATAGATTTCCAAATATTGACATAATAACCACCTCTAAACAAATAATGATATAAAATGTAAATGTATGATGTGGATATTATACGGCGTATGGAATAAACAAAAGTATATAAACATATGTATAAATAACAATATAAATGTATATATAAATATAAATAAAAAAATATAGCGGTTAACTATCTAACCGCTATATTTGAAAGATTTACAAAAACAAAAGCAAATAAATTTTTTATCACAAAACTAATGCGTTAAATTTTGCGAAAACAAATAAATTTGCTTTAGCAAAATTATAACGCATTACCCCGGCAAAAATCAACTCTATTTCGCTTAAATTTTCTTTAAACAAAATAACAAACAATATTAAAATAACTTAACATTGTTTGTTTATATCTATGTTTATTATATTTTATAGTTACATTAATTTTATTAACTATTTTACTTCTTTTACTGCGTCTATTAATCCTCTTATAACTTCGTTTTTTTCTTCGTTGATTTTGTTCTTTAATGGATCATCGGTTTGTCCGAGTCTTTGCTTCCCTACCCAAATCAGCATCACTGCGTTTCTATCTACTGTAGCTAGTTCATACTGTGATAATAAAATATTCATTTTTCCTTGACTCTCAAATTTTTGAATTGTGTCCTCTATCGATAGCCCGTAAACCTTTTGGCAATGGGCTTTGAGGGTATTTTCACCAAACACTGAAACTAAAAAATTTTTACTTGCTCCAGCTTCCATAAAACGCTCCAAGGCTTTTCGGTTGACTTTTTCGCACGGCTTTCTCATTTTCTTAATACGTGTATAATCTAATGCCATTTTAAACACTCCTTTTATATTTGTTATATTGTTTATACAATAATTTGAATTGTACAAAGTATATAAAAATGTTGTTTATTTTATTATATTGTTTTACATATAATTTATTTATAAAGTGTTGACAAGTTGTATTATTAATGATATAATTTAAATATAGTCAGTTGATGACTAAATAAAAAATTAAAAAAAGAGAGGATTTACAAAAATGGAAACAAACACAAAAACAAGGATCGCACTCACAAACAGCGAGGATTACAGCAAAGGAATTTTAAATTTTAAATGGCTGGAATTACCAGCAGAAGAGGAAGAAATTAAAAAAGCTTTTGAAGAAATAAATGTAATACCTGGGAAGAATGAGTTCTTTATTTCAGATTATGAAACAATTTTGCACCTTGACAAACTTTATTTTGACATTACTGATTATGATGATTTAATTGATTTTAATGAAGATATTAAAAACATTGAAGATCTAGACAAATGGGATTTTGAAACATTGTGCGCCGTTTTAGAAGCAAGGGGCTCAAATTGTTTAGAAGATACAATTGACGAGGTAAAAGGGGGCGAATACACATTAATTGACGCTTACGATGATCGAGAACTCGGACAATATGCAATTGACAATGGATTGTTTGGTGTAGAAATTCCAGAAGCACTGGAAAATTATATTGATTTTGAAGCGGTTGGGCGTGATATTTCGTTTGACGGCTGTTACACTGAAAACGGTTTCTTGCTTTATGCATAACAAAAAAGGGGGGCTTTTAGCTCCCTTAAAAGAAAAAAAGAAAGGAAAATTAAAAATGATTAATTTTAATATAAAAATACATAATAATTTAAAAAAAACTGGTGTACAAAAAGAAAGTTTTAAAAATGCAGCCACCACAATAAACCAAACCACTAAAAATGGGAATAAGATATTTGTTTATTATCAATTTAATACTAGACTTATTGAATTAAGCACCTCCGAGCGCTCTTGGGATTCGCTTTGGGATGATTATAAGGTTGAAATCGGTTGTTTTTCTGAACCTGTTACCGCAGACGAATTATTAAATAAAATAAAAAAAGAAATTGAACGCAACGCTCCACTAATTCATCACTTAGATATGTGTGGAATTTTTATCTAATAATATAAGGGGGTTTTGCCCCCTTATAAACAAAAAATAAAAATAAAAAAGGAATGAAACAACAATGATAAACATTAATGAAATAGAAACAAAAAAGATTTTTGAAAATTTTATAAATAGTAGTGATGATTATTTAATTTTAAATGATTATAAATTTATAAAACAAAAATATAAAAATATTTATGTGATTTACAATCAGGATTTTATTTATAAAGAACCGATTTTAAATTTTAGAAATAGCTTTAATTATATGGGTTTTTACTATCCTAAAAATAATAAATTTTATGACGTACCTTATAGATTTTATGGTGTACCTTATAAACACAGTGATTTAACTCACACAATAAAAAGCACCATCGATTTAAAAAATGATATGCTTAGAAAAATAAAGGAGGCTGCAACAGATTTTATTTTAAATAGTAAAACATATTTTAAAAATAATGAACCGTTTACCGCTAGTGATTGTGATTTGCTTGATGTGATGCACGATGTATTTTATAATAGATTAAAAACTTTTAATGATTTTATAATTTTATCTGCTACCGATATAAACAAAGAACACGGCTTTAATTTTGATGATGTTTTAGACTATTTAAATAATCCAGATGATTTTATAAAAAAAGCTGCTAACACATTTTTAAATGATAAAAAAGATTATTTACATAATTGTTATGAGCGTTATATGTGTTACGTGGCTGCATATGATAAAATAAAAAACGATAGAAAACATTATTTTCACAAAATGTTAGCTATTAAAAAAGCGGTAGAAATAGAAAACGCAAAAACACTCAATGTAACAATTAAAAAAGATAATGAACCGTTTTCGTTTAAAACCACATCACGTGAATTTTTAAGATTTGAACCATACCACAATGAAACATTTTTTATAAATAATGATGACAAAATAAATTATACTAGATTGTTTGGTCATGAAAACTACCACATAACCGATATTTTAAGAATTACTTACAGGGGTAAGGAAATTTATAATAGAAATAACATTATATAATTTATATTGTGGGCGGAATTTCCGCTCCACTGTCTTATTTAAAAGGATTGATTATATTTGATTTATTTGCACGAAATAGACGATTTTAAACCGTTTTATAACGATGATACTAAAACATTTTCGTTTAATGAATCTATCGGAATCGAAATGAATAAAACGCTTAATTTATCAAAATATACTTTATATGTAAAAGGTGACGTCTTCGCTCCTACAGTAGATACATTAATTACTAAAAATATAACGGCTACCTCTTTAACCGTTGGAGCGCTGCAAGCAAAAGATCTATATATAAATAAAATAACGGCTAAAAGCTATATAAAAGCAAATAAAATAACCGATTCTAAAACTATTAAAGCGCCATATATTGCAGCAAAAGAAATCCTCACGGGCGATATTTCCGCAAAAGGAATTAAAGCGCACCGCTTGACTTGTAACAATATTTTAGGCTTTTCAGATGTCTTTGTTGATGTGCTGCGCGTTCGTTTTAGGGCTATCACTGGTAAAATATCGGAATCAAGACAAGCTAATTTTAAAATATAATTTTTTTTAAAAAACTATTGACAAGTTATATTATTAATGATATAATTTAAATATAACTAAAAGAAAGGATTTATAAAAACATGAATACTGTATATTGTGACCGCTGCAAAGATTTCGTTTTTGATACTCATAAATGTATTAGCTCTGGTTATTATAAAATTGATGATTTGTATTATTGCGATGACTGCATTTTTATGTGTAAAATGCCACTAACTGAGGATTTATATGACTGCCGCTGCACTATATGCGGTGCTGCACTATGCGGTGGTGATGACGGCTTCGAGGTGGCAGAAGATTATTATAAAATTGATGATGACGTGTACTGCGTTAATTGCATAAACGAATGCAAAAAGGAGGCTTAATAGTTATGGAAGAAATTCAGTGCATGACTTGCGGACATGTGTTTACACCTTCCGTTTTTGGGTATGGTGAAGTAAACACCACGTGTCCATGCTGCGGCGATGATACCGCTGCACCAGTGGGGCTGGAAGAAGAAGAATTTTATGAAGAAGAATTTTAAAAGGAGTATAATTTATGGCTGTAATAGATGAAAAAAGACCTAATATTGACGACTCAGAAAAAACAGGAATTTCTGCTGCTCCTGATGATTATGTCCCTGCACTCACTCATATTTATAACTATGAGAGAGTGTTTGGAAAACCGTTTAGCTCCCTTAACAAAGAAGAAAAAAGGGAATATATACGCAGGGCTCGCTCTGCATACGAAACAACTAAAAATCAACATATCCTACTTAGATTCTACACTGATAGAAAACAGGATATGTTTTCCTTTTTGTTCCTTAAAACCTGCGTTTTAGGTCAAATGCAATTTATTAAAAATCTTATTTTTGACTATATTAAAAATAATAAACCTGAATTCTTTTCTTATTTTTCTGACTTTAATTTCGATGATAATTATACACCTACATTTTATAAATATTTAATTACATATAGAGGCGTTACAAATACCGTTAAAGCATGGGCTAACCTTATAGGAATAACAAGAAATTCTCTGCATAAACGTGTTTTTGTTGACAAAATGCCTGTGCTTAAAGCGTTAACATCCGTTACTCCAAATAAATATAATAAACACATTGTACACCCCAAAACCGACACTAAAGAAAAACTCGACGCCGTTATTGATAAAATAAAAAAAGGTGAAATTGATTTTCCACTATCACGACCAATCCCAAAACATAAAAAAAAGAAACTAGATACCTCTATTGTCAATCAAAATATTATCTTCCAAAAAAACGACCTTTTAGAAATGAATGAGGATATCATGAAAAAATTACGGGAAAATCCTATTACACTTTCCGAACCTTAACTGTTTTGTATACTTTTACCGATTTATTTTAATTTCGACAATGTATTTTCTATTTGCTTTATGTGTGTTTTGTGATATAATTAAATTAAAGATTGATTTTTACAGAAATTAATCTTGACTGCAAGCTGTAACTTGTAGTAAACTTTATTTAAGATTTTAATCAGATATTCAAGCCACATTTGAATATCTGGTTAAAAAATAGACATGATATTCAAAACCCGCTTGGATATCAAGTGAAAATTGAATATCATGTACGCAAAACACCTCATTAAGTCGCGGGTTGGCTTAATGGGGTGTTTAGTTTATTTTATTTATAAAAAATTTTAGGAGGAATATAGTGGAAATTGAACCGACAATTCTAAATGAATCAGACTTACAAAAAGATTTTAAAGGCGTCTGGATACCAAAAAAAATATGGCTTGATACCAGATTAACAGCAGAAAATAAAATTATATTAATGGGAATAATTAATTTAAGTAATGAGGGAGTATGTACCGAAAACAATATCTCTTTATCAAAATTTTGTGGTATCAGCGAAACAAAAATTTCTGAATCAATAGTAAAATTAGTGGATTTAGGTTATTTGTTTTTTAAATGTTTTAATGGTGGGCAACGAGAATTGTTTATGACTGACAAATGCTATATGTACTAATAGCAAACAAAAATCAACAGGTTATTATATTAAATTAAATATAGACTTAGAAAAATTTTAGGAGGAATGAATTTATAATGGAGCACAATTTTATAGAAAATGAATTAGTTATACTTACAAAACAAACACTAGATATATTTTTAAAGCAAAAAAATCCCTCTGAACTTATTTCTTTATACACATTTTATTACTACACTGCAAAATGGCAAAAAACAAATCAACCTAAATGTACAACCGAATACGTATCAAAGGGATTAAATTGGAACAGACATAAAGTTATCAGAGTAAAAAAACAATTACTCGAATTTGGGTTAATTGAAAATGTGAGAATAGTAGATGAAAAAACAAAAAAAGTAACAGGTTACTATATTAAAATGAACTACGTTTTTAAAAAAGAAACTACAGAAAAAATCCAGTGTGCTCAAAATCCACACACTGGATTTGAGGCACAAAATTCCAGTGTGTCAAAAAGCGACACTGTGGAAAATGAGCATACAAATGCTTTAAGTGCTGTTAATGAAAATGCTTTAAGTACTGTTAGTAAGAAAGAAAGAAAGAAAAAAGAACAGCCAAAACAAATTCATACTGACAAAAAAGAAAATAAAAAAAATAATACATGTAGAAAAACATATGATCAAATAATCGAAGAGTATACAGACAATGAAGTTTTAAGAAACGAACTTAAAGAAAACCTAAAAACACGCAAAATGAAAAAAGCTCTTCCAACAAATCACGGTCTTTTATCAGATTTAAAAGACCTAGATTCTATTTCACTCTCAACGTTAGAGAAAATAGAAATAGTCAAAAAATCTAACGAAAGGGGTTGGACAAGCTTTTATCCATTAAATGAATATGATAGCAATCATAGGCTATCTTTCGATAAACTGAAAGAGTATGATTGCTAACTTAAATATATACTATTCATTTATATTTATCAAGTTTAATAAATTTATCTCTGTTTTTCAGTATCAGGTTTTAAATACATGATACGGCTTCAAAAACAGGTCAAATTTGAGAGTTTTATAAAAAATAGTGTAATTATATTATTTGATATAAAAATCGAAATTTGACCCATTTAAAAGCCGAAAACTAAAAATATGAGATGAAATATGAAAAGCTCCTATTTAAAAAATAGGTAGCTTATGTTTGCGTTAAAAGATTTTGTTACTCATTAAATCAGATTAAAACTAAATATATTTACAAAAGGAAAATGAAACATATTTAAAACTCAGATATTGTATATTTATAAATCGGAATACTTTATGCTTTACTTTTTTAAAAAAAGGAAAGAATCTTTATTAATTTTCAAAAACTTAAAATTTAAAGAACTGTGAAGGTCTTAAAAAACAATGTTTGTGCACATGTCAATTACTATTATCAAGTCTTGACGTAAATTCAAGCCATGAGTAACAAAACGCATCATAAATATCATTGACATTATGAACATTTAAATCTTCGGGAATATTTTCTTTATTTTTATCCCAAACCAAATCTTTTAACGCCTCTATCAGAGTAACACAATCAGAGGATATTTTCAATCGTTCTGTATTTAGCAGTCTATCTATTGTCTTTGGTCTATCTGATACAGGATTTTTCGTTACTGGTAGTATATTATTATATCTCTCACTATTATCTCTAAAATACGCTCTTAGAGAATTTATCATCGTTGGAGAAGCACTATCACAAAATATATAATTTACATATCCATATGTCCCTTTTATTTCACGTACAAATTTATATAAATCTACACATATTTTAGTTGTATCTATTTCAAAAAGTCCTCTTGTCAGATCTATTTCATTACTTATTTTTTCTGTGTTATATCCTGCTCCTATATCCACAACATAATCTTTAAGCACTATAACATCATGATAATCTTTCGATATTGCCGAAGCTACAAAACACGTTTTTGATTTATTACCCCCGAAGTCTACTCCGATAACTATCATATATTCAGGATTTTCTGCGGATATCGCTACCGCTTTTATCGGTTCAATTAAATATTTATAAGTATCGTTTGCAAATTTTGGAAAAACAAGACCTTCTGCACGCACAAAATTCCCTAAAATAAATCTTTCGTAATATACTCCAGAATACTCTTTTTTTAAACTCTCTACAAACTCTTTATTAAGCGTTGTATTATCTTCAATTGTGTATTTCTCTATATGTATGTCAAGCTCATCTGCTCTATCCAAAAAATCAGTTTTAAGCCAGTGGTTTGGGCTGTCTGGGTTAGTAGTACCAAAAAACTTAGCTCCTTTTACAGATAACCTCGAAAGAAGCATTTTAAAAAAGCCCTCATCAATAAGAGTTATTTCGTCCATATACGCTCCTTGAAGTGTCATTCCTCTTATTTTCTGTTCGCTTGTACTGTCGTTACCGCCCTCGAGATATAACTTTCTCCCGAACAGTTCTCCCCTTTTTGTGTTTATACTGTACGTGAAATAATCATCTCCTATTAATTCCTGGAGTGGCTCTAAACAGTTCTGTTCAAGTGATTTAAGAGTCTTTCCGCACATTAAATATCTGTACGTTATAGGTTTACTTGCTACCCATAACGCCCAAACAATAAGAGAAATAAATGTTTTCCCTGCCCTTACAGAACCATAGAAAATATTTATTCTCTTAAATTTGTCTTTTTTTAGTGCCCTTATTGTATCTTTTTGCTTCTCGGTAAATGATATTCCGTCCAATATATATTACCCCTAAATTTACATATGTTTTTGTTTGTAGTATAATATTAACGTACTGATAATTCTTTAAAGTAGCACGGTTTCCCACCTTTATTCCGTGCTACTTTTTTGTTATCTTCCTTTATTTCTCCACGATATTATCCCTCTTATCGCAAGTATAAAATATATAAAAAACAGTAACGACTGAGCATATTCCCCTATATACGCAAACCTTATTACCATATAAAGATTTGATATAAGCCAAAACATAAAACCATATATGTTTCTCTCTGCGTTAAGTATTGTACCAAACAATGCCACTGCTGACATTACCCAAGATAATATAGTCCAAATCATTTTACTTCACCTTTATTAATGTTTTTTGCACGCTGTTTGTTTAGTTCCAGACGCTCATTTGCCCAGAAATTTTCACGAAAAAATTTTTTTACATAAACTTTATTTATTCCAATTATTTCCGCTATATCACTAAAACTTTTCCCTGATAAATACATATCTAAAAAATCTTTCTTTTGTATTCTGTCAATTATTCTGCCCAATGCTATTCCTCCTTTAAAATGTTTTCTATAAATTTTATAGGATGTTTCCAGCCTGTTCCGTCATTTACAGATACAAGGTTGTAATACTCTTTCAATACATCGACATAACATTTAACTGTTTTTCCGTCAAAAACAAACTTGTCACAGTGCGCTCTATCTTTTACAAACTCTCTCTTTTCCCCATCCTTTTTATCATAAAAATATTTGCATTCATATACTTTTTGTGCTTTTATCATTTTTTCCTCCTTTTTCGTTTTTGTGTACATAAATATTTTAAAATGATCGATATTTTATTGCATATAGATTTTTATTAAATTTATTTTTTTTACACTTTCTGTGTGCTTGTTTAGCTTTGTACATTGTTAATAACATTTTTATAAAAACAACAATATTTTTTTCATTTTATCTATTGACAAATTATATTATAGCATGTTTAATTTTATGTATGGTTTGAT
>Ga0247608_10005584_pt1 | contig 13556 bp, 5 predicted proteins | sample 176DNAGHGlowgp2_FD_193490 | JGI IMG/M metagenome (GOLD analysis project Ga0247608, IMG submission 193490) | Sheep rumen microbial communities from Palmerston North, Manawatu-Wanganui, New Zealand - 1766 DNA GHGlow gp2 | ecosystem: Host-associated > Mammals > Digestive system > Stomach > Rumen ...
TGGAAATAGTATTTGTCGTAGTAAGCCACATTCCAGAATACGGCCTGATAGTTGCGGGCACCAGTAGGCTGGTTCAGCGTATAGACAATCTGCTCAAAATAGTCGGTAATTACTTTGTCGATGGTACGCTTCTTTAACGAGAGGTCAGCCTGCTGGTCGGGATGCTGCCAGTAGTCCTTGCCGTATTCCTTGCCGATGAAGTAGTTCATGTACATCAGGAACTCAGGCGTAGCACAGGCACCAGAGAGCATGGAGCTGACCATGAACACCATGTTGACAAAGCCGCCAGCAAATGATTTCAGGTTGGTAGGAGCAGTAGAGTTGCCGCCGATAGCCGTTGTACCATTGATGAGCCAAGGATACATCGTGATAGAGGCACAATAGTTAGCCAGCGAGGTCTCGTCGTTCTTATATATAAAGTGGTGGGTCAGCTTGTCGATATACTCATTGGCCAACTCCTTGCCGTACATCTTCTTGATGCGGTCTACCAACAGACGACGGTTCAGGCGGATGAAGTTTGACTTAGGCAACTCGCCAATCAGCGTCGCGATGTTCTTGTGTTCTACATTGGCATTAGCGTCGTACTTTGAACCCGTTGCAGCATTGACAGATTCGGTGTACTCGGAAAGGAACATCATCTTTTCCAGTGTGTCACGGTCTTCTGAGTGTTCTTGACGATAAAGGATGAACGACTTGGCCACCTTGTAGAAGCCTTCGCGCATCAGAGCCTCTTCTACCTGGTTCTGAATGTCTTCCACCTTGATGTCGTCATGCATGTCCAAATGACTCAGAATCTTTGATACTGTTCCGAGGTCAGCAGGCTCATTTACACTCTCGAATGCCTTCACGATGGCATTCATGATTTTGTCTAAAGAGAAGCGATCCTTGGTGCCGTCACGCTTCGTAATGGTAAAATTTTTAATTTCCATTGTTTGTATATCTCTACTATTTTTGGTTTCAATTATGCTTTCTTCTTGGACTAAGGTTTTCCGTTTTGGATAACTTTTCGTCTTCGAATTTCCAAAAAGTTGTCCGTTTTGGAAAATCCGATTCGGATGCAAAGGTACAAAATATCTCAGAAATACCCACACGTTCAGACCAGAAAAAAATGATAAAAATAGTTAATCAGCAAAGATTCGTCGATAGTGATTACCAATCATACCGTCGTACGTCTTTAATATATAAGCAGATAACAACAAACTATTAAAGTGTAATATGAACAAGAGCAAATATTGCGGCGTGGTGGTACCAATGGTAACCCCCGTTACACAGGATGGACGACTCGACGTGGAAGCCATCAAGAGAATCATCAACTTCTTTGCCGACAATAAGGTGTCGCCCCTGCTCATGGGCACAACGGGCGAAGGCAACAGCGTCAGCCAAAGCGACGGACAAGTCTTCGTAGACACAGCAGTAAAGGCTGCCAACGGACGCATCCTGATATATGCCGGACTGACAGGCAACTGCTTCAGTGAACAAGTCCGCCAGGCCGAGATTTATACCGCCTTGGGAGCTGACGTCATCGTAGCAACCCTCCCTACTTACTACGCACTGACCGATGAGCAGATGTACGAATACTACAAGACGTTGGCCGATTGTATCACTGGTCCGCTGATGCTCTACAACATTCTGGCTACTACACACATGAGTATCCCCGTAGGCATCATCCGACGTCTGGCCGACCATCCAAACATTGTAGGCCTGAAGGACTCTGAGCGTGACTTAGACCGTATGGCTCAGTGCATTGAGATTGCCAAAGGGCGCGACGACTTTGCATACTTCTGCGGCTGGGCAGCACAAAGTGCCCATTCATTGGAATTAGGCGGCAATGGTATCGTACCCTCTACGGGCAACTACGTACCAGAGATGTTCCAACAGCTCTTCGATGCTGCTGTAAAAGGTGATATGGAAACGGCCAACCGTCTGCAGGACGAGACCAACGAGATTGCCAAAATCTACCAGAAGGACCGTACCCTAGGCCAGAGTCTCACAGCACTGAAGGTGATGATGCAGACCAAGGGACTCTGCGAGCCGTGGATGCTGATGCCACTCACTCGTCTGTCTGCTGAGGAAGAGAAAGCGATAGCATTAAAATGTAAATAATAAATGGCCAAAATGTAAATTCCATGATACACTGGGTTGACTATTTCATCGTGTTGCTGTCTATCTTGGCAGCCATCGGTACGGGTGTCTATTTTGCGCATAAACAAAAAGACACCTCACAATACTTTGCCGGCGGCGGAAAGATTCCAGCCTGGGCAGTAGGCATCTCCATCTTCGCCACACTGATATCGAGCGTGACATTCCTCGCCTACCCTGGTGCGGCCTATGCCGGCAACTGGATTCTATTGGTGCAAGGTCTGATGGTACCCATCGTACTCGTAGCACTCATCGGCATCATTGTGCCGCTGTTCCGCAAGGTCATCCGCCTATCCACCTACGAATACTTCGAGCGCCGCTTCGGCTTGTTTGCGCGACTCTATTCATCGTTTGCCTTCACGTTGGGCCACTTCTCAAAGGCAGGCACGGTATTCTTCTTGGTTTCTATGGCCTTGGCTACATTCCTTAATATAAATATATATACCATCGTACTAGTATTGGGCATCACCATCATCATTCTTACGCTCTTCGGTGGTATGGAGGCCATCGTATGGATGGATGTTGCACAAGGTTTCCTGCTCATCGGTGGTGGCATCATCTGCATCGGCATCCTACTGTTTGGTATCGAAGGCGGACCTGCCGAGACATTCCGCATTGCCTCTGAATACAACAAAATCAGCTTCGGACCTTACGACTGGAGTCTCTCTGAGCTATGCTTCTTGGTCATGGTGCTCAACGGCATCTTCTATGCCCTTCAGAAATATGGCACAGACCAGACCATCGTACAGCGCTACCTGGCTGCTAAGAGCGACAAGGAAGCCAAGAAAGCAGCCTATATCGGCGTACTGATGTCAGTACCCATCTGGGCGTTGTTTATGTTTATCGGTACGGCACTCTTTGCCTACTATCACACACAGGGAGCACCTGTATTGCCTGACGACATCAAAGCTGACGAAGTGTTTCCTTACTTCATCGCCCACGAACTGCCTGTTGGCATTCGCGGCCTCATCATTGCCGCCCTTGCTGCAGCAGCCATCTCGTCGCTGGACAGCGATCTGAACTGTCTGTCGGCCATTGCCGTACAAGACTACTACAAGCGTTTCCGCAAGGAAGCCAGCGACCAGCAACAGCTGCGTTTCGGCAAGTGGATGGTAATCGTCGCTGGTGTTGGAGCCATCGGTGTGGCCTGCCTGTATATCTTCTGGGGTGGTGAAGGTGTGTTAGGTGCGTTGTTCTCACTCTACGCCATCTTCTCAGCAGGCATTGTAGGCATCTTCATCCTTGGCCTGTTCAGTCGTCGCGCCAACTGGCAGGGGTTGTACATCGGCATTGTTGCTGCCGTATTGTTCACAGCCTATGCCGTACTGACCTCAACGAAATTGGACATCCACGGTACAGGTTTCAAGGAAACCATCCTCGACTTGGGCGAGTGGAACTTCTCGCATCATAAATACATGTTAGGCGTATATAGTCACCTCATTGTTCTCGTCGTAGGCTATGTGGCCAGCTACTTCTTCAAAACACCTCTGGCCGAAAAGGAGCTGACCATCTGGGGCTACCTTGAAGAACGAAAGAAAACAAAGGAATAACGCGGCCCATCAAAGAAATAGAAAGGGACTCAACGCTATCACAGCGCGGAGTCCCTTTTGCAAAAAAAATTATTTTTGCTCTTTTGCAAACGCAAACATCTTATCTTATGAATAGCAGCTCACGATATTTGGGCAGTGGCCAAAGAGCATCGTCAACGATGAGCTCCAGTTTGTCAATCTCGTAGCGTATGCTGTCAAGATAGGGCTCTACTTTGTCGTGGTAGGCGATGGCCTTCTCATGCTCGTCAGTAATCTTATTGGCCTTCTTGCGGGCCTCTACCAGTTCCTCTACGCCCTTCTCAATAGCGCTGGTACGTTCGGAGATTTCCTGGATAATCTTCTTATTACGAGCAGAGAGCTTGTCGGCGGTGTCGATGGGGAATACCACAGCCATGTGGTTCAGATTGCTCAGCAGCTCGCTCTGGTAACGAGTAGCCACAGGAATGATGTGGTTCATTGACAGGTCGCCCAGTACGCGAGCCTCAATCTGTATCTTCTTGGTATAGGTCTCCCACTTCACTTCGTTACGAGCCTCAAGTTCTTTCTTGGTCATCACACCCAGGCTCTCGAACATATCGATGCTTTCCTTATCGAGATAGCGCTCGAAGATCTTCGGACAACTCTTCTCAACGTCGAGACCACGCTTCTCGGCCTCAACAACCCATTCGTCGCTGTAGCCATTGCCATCGAAGCGGATGGGCTTGCAGGTCTTGATGTCATCGCGCAGCACGTCGATGATGGCGTGGAACGTTGCGCTGTGACCAGTGCCGGCAAGTTTCTTCTCCAACTCAGGAATCTTGGCGTCGACACGCTTCTTGAACGATACCAGAGCCTCAGCAACAGCACTGTTTAGGGCTATCATGGCGCTGGCACAGTTGGCCTCAGAACCCACGGCACGGAACTCGAAACGGTTACCTGTAAAGGCAAACGGAGACGTGCGGTTACGGTCGGTGTTGTCGATGAACAACTCAGGGATTTCGGGGATGTCCATCTTCAATCCCTGCTTACCACTCATGGCCAGGATATCATCCACGTCAGCTTTCTCAATGTGATCGAGGAGCTCGCTCACCTGCTTACCCAGGAACGAGCTGACGATAGCGGGAGGAGCCTCGTTAGCGCCCAGACGATGGGCATTGGTGGCACTCATGATAGAAGCCTTCAACAGACCGTTGTGCTTGTAGACACCCATCAGTGTCTCAACGATGAACGTGGCGAAACGCAGGTTCTGCTCTGCTGTCTTACCAGGGGCATGTAGCAGGATGCCGTTGTCTGTGCTCAGACTCCAGTTGTTGTGCTTACCAGAACCGTTGATGCCTGCGAAGGGCTTTTCATGCAGCAAAACACGGAAGCCGTGCTTGCGGGCTACACGCTTCATGACAGACATCAACAGCATATTATGATCGACGGCAAGGTTGGTTTCCTCGAAGATGGGTGCCAACTCAAACTGGTTGGGAGCCACCTCGTTATGACGGGTCTTACAGGGAATGCCGAGTGCCAAAGCCTCATATTCCAAGTCCTTCATGAAGGCCTGTACACGCTCAGGAATGGCACCGAAATAGTGGTCATCCATCTGCTGGTTCTTGGCGGAGTCATGGCCCATCAAGGTACGGCCCGTCAGCAGCAGGTCAGGGCGAGCAGCATACAAACCTTCGTCTACCAAGAAATATTCCTGTTCCCAACCAAGGTTCGAAGTCACCTTCTTAACGCTGGGGTCGAAATAGTGGCAGACATCCACAGCAGCAACATTCACTGCATGCAGGGCACGCAACAGCGGTGCCTTATAGTCAAGCGCCTCACCGCTATATGAGATAAATACGGTGGGGATACACAGGGTATCGTCAATAATGAACACAGGCGATGTGGGATCCCAAGCGGAATAGCCACGAGCCTCGAAGGTCGAACGGATACCACCAGAGGGGAACGAAGAGGCATCGGGCTCCTGCTGAACGAGCAGCTTGCCTGTAAACTCTTCTACCATACCACCCTTACCATCGTGTTCGATGAAGGAGTCGTGCTTTTCAGCAGTTCCCTCCGTCAGAGGCTGGAACCAGTGCGTATAGTGTGTCACACCATTCTCTGTGGCCCACTGCTTCATACCAGCAGCAACAGCATCGGCAACGGCACGATCCAAACGAGCACCATTGTCCATCACGTCTATCATCTTTTCATACACGTCCTTCGGCAGGTACTTGTACATCTTTTCACGATTGAAGACCTTCTTACCAAAATACTCGTAAGGTCTCTCACTGGGTGTTTTTACGTCGAGTGGCTTTTTCTTGAATGCCTCACCGACAACCTGAAATCTTAATGCTTCCATAATCTTTTTACTATTATTTGGTTACACTTTGTTGTTTGCGGTGGCAAAGGTACGACGTTTTGATAAGATACCGCCAAATATTCTTTCATTTTGATTGTTAATTGTATGCTGAAGTGACATTTTGTAAACTAAATGAGTTGACATGCTTTCATTTTGTTATCACTTTGCCTGAAAATAGCCCCATTTCGTTACAAATCGTCATTTCCTGTAAGTGAATGTTTGGAGTCATTCTTTTTTTCACTTTTTTCATACATTATCTAATAAAAAGGTGTATCTTTGCACCCGAAAAGGAACAAAAATAGTTAGTATGATGATGAAAAAGCTATTGCTTTTATTGTTTAGTATCGTTACACTGAGCAACTACAGCTATGGGCGTGGACAGTTGCACGATCTCGAGGTACGGGTGCAACTGATGCATAATGGTGATGCGTTTATCACTGAAACCAGACGCATGACTATCGACAGCGAGGGTACTGAATGCTACATTGCACTGTCTCATCTAGACGGTAGTAACGTGGAAGCACTGAGAGTGAGCGACGAAAAGGGGACTAACTATGAATACATAGAGGGCTGGGACGTCAATAGGAGCCGTGACTGGAAAACGGACAAGTGCGGCATAGTAGCCACCAGCAAAGGCTATGAGCTATGCTGGGGACTGGGCGACAGTGGCGAACGAACCTATGTGACCAGCTATACGATAACTGGGATGGTACGCTCGCATCCTGATGCTGACGCCATACGCTACGTATTTTTGGATCAGGCTGTATCCCCTAAGCCCGAGCATGCTAAAGTGATTATTGCTTCAGATTCGCTCTTCTTCAGTGCGGACAGTTGTGGAGTCTGGGGGTTCCGCTTCAATGGTGAGGTCGGTTTTGAGAACGGACAAATCATAGCCGAGACCACAGAAGCCATGAACGAAGAGGCGGGACTATATGTGATGGCAAGCTTTAAGAAGGGCATGTTCGAGCCTGAAATGGCAGACGAAGGCACTTTTGAACAGAAAAAAGAAGAGGCTTTCGAAGGCAGTGACTACTATTATGAGGAGAATGGAGACACCACACTGGAGGACATCTTCTATACGATAGTCGGCGTTTGCATGATGTTCTTATCCATTTTCCCTGTCTTCATTGGCATCTGGCAGATCATCAAGACCTTCTTGGCTCGTCGTAAGAGAGATAAAGAGGTGACGTGGTATCGTGAAATACCAGTAAACGGCAATCTACACGTGGCCAACGACATCATCAACGATTACAAATATATAGGTGGCGACTATAAGAAACTGCTTTCCGCGAGCATCCTGCAGCTGATTAACATGGGTGCCATCTCGGTGGAATGGCACACGAATGCCAAGGGCAAGATGGAACAACGATTTGCCGTGCACGACTATCAATTCAAGGACACGGATGCCAAACTACTGAAGATACTGCATGGCATCTTCTTGACGGCAGCGGGCAGTGATCGCATTTTGGAGCCTCAAGAGCTGAAAGCTTATATGAAAGACGAGAGGTACGACAAGACAATCAATACGTTTATTGAGAAACTACGCGAGAAGACCAAGAAATATAAGACAAAGGACTTTAAAGCCATGCATGACGATGCCATGAAGGTGTTTGGGCTGAAGAAGTTCTTGAAGGACTTTACCTTGATGGACGAGCGCCATCTGCAGGAGGTTGCCTTATGGAAGGACTACATGGTATGGGCTGCGCTGTTTGGTATTTCTGACCAAGTCATCAAGGACATGAAGAAGGTTAATCCCGAATACTTCAACATGGATCAGGTGGCAGGACAGATGGCAGACAACATGACACTACCCATGATTAATTCCGTACTGAACTCGAGCACCAGCAGCTATCTGGCACACAAAGCAGGAGAAAACGCACGTTACTCAGGCGGAGGTGGACACTCCTCTTGGGGTGGCGGCGGTGGAGGTTTCCACGGCGGCGGAGGTGGAGGCGGCATCAGATAGTTTTGGCTCCAAATGACAATATGTAAGGTACAAAGGAAACAAAACGTACAAAAGATTTCAAAATGTCACCAAATAAGCACAAAAACGATCAAAGTGTAAGTTGTATTTGATTTTAATATATGAAAAGTAAGTAAATTACTTGGTTGAGTTTGCAAAATGCATTACCTTTGCCACGAATTTCAATCAGAGTGTAAGTAAAAGTAAGGATAATATGGCAAATTGCAAACAAAGAAACCAAGGACTCTACCAGAGTGACTATGAGCATGATGCTTGCGGCGTGGGTATGGTGGTTAACATACACGGCGGAAAGAGTCATGATCTGGTTGACAATGCACTGAAGGTGCTTGAGAACATGGAACACCGTGGCGCCGAGACACGCGACAAGACCGGTGACGGTGCGGGTATCATGGTACAGATACCCCACGAGTTTATTTTGTTACAGGGTATCCCCGTGCCCGAAAAGGGTAAGTACGGCACAGGTCTGGTTTTTCTGCCTAAGGACGAGAAGGCCCAGCAGCAGATACTGAGCGTGATGATTGAGGAGATAGAGCGCGAGGGCCTGCAGCTGATGCATCTGCGCACGGTGCCCACCAACCCTGAGGTGCTGGGTGTGGCTGCCCGCGAAGTGGAGCCAGACATCAAGCAGATTTTCGTAACGGGTGTATCGGAGGACGATGTACCCGTATTCGAGCGTATATTATATAAGGTACGTAAGCGTATCGAGAACCGTATTGACAATGAGGACTTTTATCTTTGCTCGCTGTCAAACAAGAATATCATCTACAAGGGTATGCTGACCAGCGGACAGCTGCGTCGCTACTTCCCTGATTTGTCGAACGACTACTTTACGAGCGGACTGGCACTGGTACACTCTCGCTTTAGCACTAACACATTCCCAAAGTGGAAGTTGGCCCAGCCTTTCCGCTTGTTAGCACACAACGGTGAGATTAACACCATTCGTGGTAACCGCGGCTGGATGAAGGCAAGAGAGAGTGTGCTGAGCAGTGAGGCGCTGGGCGACATCAAGGACCTGCGCCCGATTGTGCAGGACGGCATGAGCGACTCGGCCAGCTTGGACAACGTTTTCGAGTTCCTGATGATGAGCGGACTCTCGTTGCCACAGGCCATGGCCATCCTGGTGCCCGAGAGCTTTAACGATAAGAACCCTATTTCAGAAGATTTGAAAGCCTTCTACGAATATCACTCTATCCTGATGGAGCCGTGGGACGGTCCTGCCGCCCTGCTGTTCAGCGATGGTCGCTATGCAGGCGGTATGCTGGACCGCAACGGTTTGCGCCCCAGTCGCTACACCATCACCAAGCAAGGTATGATGGTGGTAGCCTCTGAGGTTGGCGTGATGGACTTTGAGCCCGGCGACGTGGTTTCGAAGGGACGCCTGCAGCCAGGAAAGATTCTGCTGATTGACACGCAGGAAGGCAAGATTTACTACGATGGCGAGATTAAGGAAAAGCTGGCCAAAGCTCATCCTTATCGCGAATGGCTGAACGAGAACCGCGTGCAGCTTGAGAAGCTGAAGAGCGGAAGGCACGTGGAGAATGGCGTGAGCGACTTGCAGCAGAAGCTGGTTACCTTCGGATTCGGTCAGGAGGATATTGACAAGACTATCATCCCCATGGCCACAGCTGGACAGGAGCCTGTAGCCGCCATGGGTAACGACACACCGCTGGCTGTCATCTCTGACCGTCCACAGGTGCTGTTCAACTACTTCCGTCAGCAGTTCGCACAGGTCACCAACCCTGCCATCGACCCCATCCGTGAGGAGTTGGTAATGTCATTGACAGAATATATTGGTGCTGTTGGTACCAACATCCTGACACCTGACGCCTCGAACTGTAAGATGGTACGCTTGCCGCAGCCAGTTTTGACCAACACACAACTTGATATACTTTGTAACATCCGCTACAAGGGCTTTAACACCAAGAAACTGCCTATCCTCTTTGAAATGTCGAAGGGTGAGGAAAGTCTGCGTAAGGCACTCGACGACCTGTGTCATCAGGCTGAAGCTAGTGTAGACGAGGGTGTGAACTACATTATTCTGAGTGACCGCGACCTGGACGAGACGCATGCCGCCATCCCATCACTGCTGGCCGTTAGTGCCGTTCACCACTACCTGATTAGCGTAGGTAAGCGTGTGCAGACAGCTCTGATTGTTGAGAGCGGTGAGATTCGCGAGGTGATGCACGCTGCCCTGCTGCTAGGCTACGGTGCCAGCGCGCTGTGTCCTTACATGACGTTCGCTGTACTGGATGATCTGGTGAAGAAGCATAAGATTCAGGAGGAGTACGCTACTGCCGAGAAGAACTACATCAAGGCCGTGGACAAGGGTCTGAAGAAGATTATGAGTAAGATGGGTATCAGCACCATCCGCAGCTACCGCGGTGCCAAGATCTTTGAGAGCATCGGACTGAGCGAGGATCTGCTGCGCCGCTACTTCGGTACCGAGGTGAGCACCATTGGTGGTGTGGGCTTGAAGGAGATTGCCCGTGATGCCATTGCGCTGCACGAGGCTGCCAAGGAGCAGACACTGCTGCAGAACCAGGGTCAGTTTGCATGGCGTAAGGATGGTATCAAGCATGCTTGGAACCCCGAGACGATTGCTAAGCTGCAGTTGGCTACCCGTCAGGGCAACTACGATAAGTTTAAGGATTGGGCAAAGATTGTTGACGAGAAGGAGAGCCCCATCTTTATCCGCGACTTCTTCGGATTTAAGAAGGCCGCTAAACCTACACCTATCGACGAGGTTGAGCCCGTTGAGAGCATCGTTAAGCATTTTGTTACAGGTGCCATGAGTTTCGGTGCTTTGAGTATCGAGGCCCACGAGGCTTTGGCACTGGCCATGAACAAACTGGGTGCACGCAGTAACACTGGTGAGGGTGGTGAGGATAATGCTCGCTATCATACAGAAGTCGATGGCGTGAGCCTGTCAAGTAAGACCAAACAGATTGCATCAGGTCGTTTCGGTGTAACAGCCGAGTACCTGGTGAATGCCGAGGAAATACAGATTAAGGTGGCACAAGGTGCTAAGCCTGGTGAGGGCGGACAGCTGCCTGGCTTTAAGGTTAACGAGATTATCGCCAAGACGCGTAACGCCATCCCCGGTATCTCGCTCATCTCGCCTCCACCTCATCACGACATCTACAGTATCGAGGACCTGGCACAGCTCATCTTCGACCTGAAGAATATCAACCCCACAGCTGCTGTAAGCGTAAAGCTGGTTGCTGAGAGTGGCGTAGGAACCATTGCTGCTGGTGTGGCTAAGGCCAAGGCCGACCTGATTGTGATCAGTGGTGCCGAAGGTGGTACAGGTGCCAGTCCTGCATCAAGTATGCGATTTGCAGGTATCAGTCCTGAGATCGGACTGGCCGAGACACAGCAGACACTGGTGATGAACGGCCTGCGCAATCAGGTTCGCCTTCAGACCGACGGACAGCTGAAGACTGCCAAGGACGTGATTGTCATGGCTATGCTTGGTGCCGACGAGTTCTCGTTCGGAACACTGCCCTTGATTGTACTGGGCTGCGTGATGATGCGTAAGTGTAATACCAATACCTGCCCCATGGGTGTGGCTACCCAGAACCCCGAGCTGCGTAAGCACTTTGAGGGACGTGCCGAGTACGTGGTTAACTTCTTTACCTTCCTGGCCGAGCAGGTACGCGAATACCTGAGTGAAATCGGCGTGAAGAGTCTGAAGGAGATTATCGGACACACCGAACTGATTGAGGTGAACACCGAGAACGCCACCGACAAGCAAAAGACTATCGACTTTGACCGTCTGCTGTACAAGCCTGAGACAGACAAGGCTCTCTACTGGGATCGTGGTGCCTATACCAAGGTAACAGGCGTGAAGGACGAGGAAATGATCAAGGCAGCACAGAAGGCCATCGAGAACCAGGAAGAGGTAACACTCGACTATGCCATCAAGAATACCGATCGTGCCGTGGGTACCATGCTGAGTGGTGTGATTGCCCAGAAGTACGGCGAGGAAGGACTGCCCGACGGAACCATCAAGATTAAGTTCAAGGGCTCAGCTGGTCAGAGTTTCGGTGCCTTTGCCGTGAAGGGACTGGATTTGCGCCTCGAGGGCGAGACCAACGACTACTTTGGTAAAGGTCTTTCAGGCGGTCGAATCTCTATTCTGCCTCCAGCTCGTCGCAGCGACGACTTTAAGGCCGAAGAAAATATTATCGCAGGTAACACCGGACTGTACGGTGCTACATCGGGCGAACTCTATATAAATGGTAAGGTAGGCGAGCGCTTCGGCGTGCGTAACTCGGGTGCCATCGCTGTGATTGAAGGTGCCGGCGACCACTGCTGCGAGTACATGACTGGCGGACGTGTGGTAGTGCTGGGTAAGACAGGCCGTAACTTTGCCGCTGGTATGAGTGGTGGTGTGGCTTACGTCTATGACCCAGACCACACTTTCGACTACTTCTGCAACATGGATATGGTGGAGCTCTCGCTGGTAGAGGACAGCGTAAGTCGCAAAGAGCTGCTCGAGCTCATCCGTCAGCACTATCTGCACACGGGGTCAGCTCTTGCAGGTCGCATGCTCGACGACTGGCACCGCTACATCGAGGACTTCATTCAGGTAGTGCCCATCGAGTACAAACGCGTGCTCGAGGAGGAGAAGATGAAAAAACTCCACGAGAAGATCGCCGACATCCAGAGAGACTATTAATTATCAATTGTCAATTATCAATTATCAATTGGAAAAATGGGAAATCCAAAAGCATTTTTAGAGATACACCGCCAGGAGGCGGGTTACCGTCCGATTCACGATAGAATCCACGACTTTGGCGAGGTAGAGCAGACGCTCAGTACTCGCGAACGCAAACTGCAGGCCAGCCGCTGTATGGATTGCGGCGTACCCTTCTGCCATTGGGCTTGTCCGCTGGGCAACAAAGCACCAGAATGGAATGATGCCCTGTACAAAGGCGATTGGGAACTAGCATATCGCCTGCTGAACTCTACCAACCCCTTCCCTGAGTTCACAGGTCGTATCTGCCCTGCATTATGTGAGAAGGCTTGCGTGCTGAACCGTTTTAACCACGAGCCAACCACCAACCGCGAGGACGAGGCAGCCATCACCGAGATGGCCTTCCAGGAGGGATTTATCACTCCTCGTACAGACATCGTTCGCAATGGAAAGAAGGTGGCCGTTATTGGTGCTGGTCCTGCCGGCCTTGCTGCAGCTAACGATCTTAACCTGAAAGGCTATCAGGTAACAGTTTTCGAGAAAAACGAAGCCGCAGGCGGATTGCTGCGATATGGTATCCCCAACTTCAAACTCAATAAGGCCGTTATCGATCGCCGCATCGCCCTGCTTGAGCAGGAGGGCATCGAGTTTAAATACGGTGAAGCTATAGAGGTGAACGATGTATTTGCTAAGCAGTTTGATGCTGTAGTGATTTCTACAGGTACTCCTATTGCAAGAGATTTGAAGGCTCCAGGCCGCGAACTCAAAGGTGTACACTTCGCCCTCGACATGCTGTCACAGCAGAATCGCGTGTTGGCTGGTATGGAGTTCTCTAAGGATGAGCGCGTAACTGCCAAAGGTAAGGAT
>Ga0247608_10005586_pt1 | contig 13556 bp, 14 predicted proteins | sample 176DNAGHGlowgp2_FD_193490 | JGI IMG/M metagenome (GOLD analysis project Ga0247608, IMG submission 193490) | Sheep rumen microbial communities from Palmerston North, Manawatu-Wanganui, New Zealand - 1766 DNA GHGlow gp2 | ecosystem: Host-associated > Mammals > Digestive system > Stomach > Rumen ...
TGAGAAATTCCTCCTACTCGATTTAAATTATCATTTATGAAAAAATATATAGGTGACAGAAAATTTTATAGGATGGTCTTAAAAGTCGCCATCCCCATAGTGATCCAGTTCGGTATCTCGAACTTTGTAAACCTGCTTGACAATATCATGGTCGGAAGACTCGGAACCGAGCAGATGACCGGAGTGTCGGTTGTCAATCAGCTGATGTTCGTGTTTAACCTTGCGCTTTTCGGCGCGATTTCCGGACCCGGTATATTTACCGCCCAGTATGCGGGTCAGAAAAATGACGAGGGTGTCAGACACACGTTAAGATTTAAGCTGATACTCGGATTTTTGTTGTCCGTAGCCGGTGTACTTGTGTTTGTCTTCTTAAAAGATACATTGATAATGCTTTTCTTACACGACAATAATTCCGGTATAGACCTGGCCTCTACGCTTGCAAGTGCCAAGGCATATCTGTTTGCGATGCTGTTCGGACTGTTTCCTTTTGCCGTATCATGCTGCTATGCGGGTACGTTAAGAGAGTGCGGTGAGACCAATGTACCGATGATCGCGGGCGTTGCTGCGATACTTGTAAACTTATGTTTCAACTATATCCTGATATTCGGTCATTTCGGAGCGCCCAGGCTCGGTGTTACGGGTGCGGCCATTGCGACCGTGATCTCAAGATATGTGGAACTTCTGATAGTAGTCATATGGACTCATACTCACAAACAGCGTGCCGGATACGGAGTCGGACTTTACAGGCACTTTACTATACCGGGAGCGCTTGTAAGAAAGATCATAATAATGGGAACTCCGCTTTTCTTAAACGAGTTTCTGTGGTCAATGGGCATGTCTTCGCTCACACAGTGCTATTCCATGCGCGGTCTTGATGTGGTGGCTGCTTTTAACATATCAAATACCATCGTGAACCTCTTCAATGTTGTGCTGATATCCATGGGTAATGTCGTATCCATCATCATCGGGCAGCAGCTTGGAGCAGGTGATACTGAAGGCGTTGTTGATACCGACAGAAAGCTCATAACACTGGGTGTGCTCACATCCGCAGCGATGGGAGGCCTGTTGATCGCTCTTGCACCCGTCTTCCCGATGTTTTATGAGACGACCGATGACATCAGAAATCTGGCTGTCGAACTCATGCGTATCGCAGCACTGTTCATGCCGATAGGATCTTATCTTAACTGCGCATATTTCACTATCCGTTCGGGCGGCAAGACCTTCATTACGTTTTTATTTGACTCGGTTTATCTGTGGGTATTGTGTTTCCCGATAGCTTTTGTGATAAGCCGTTTTACGACACTTTCGATACTTCCGTTTTATGTGATCATTCTTTCGCTCGACCTTGTAAAACTCGTGATAGGAGCGATACTTCTTAAAAAGAGGATATGGATCAACAATATCGTCAGTGAATAGTGTCAGACATAATCAAAAAGCGCCTGTATCATATCAACTGCAGATATCAGTTCCCGCATGGAAACACGGCCTTTTAGGCGGAAACCTCTTTCGATATAATCTATCTGTCTTGGATTGTCACAGCACACCGTCCCTTTAACGGAATTTGTTTCTATTTTAAGGGATAGTGTGCTTTCACATTTTTCGCGCAATATCGGGCAAACAATGGCATGACCGGAGGTGTTGTATATATTTTTGCTGACAACCAGCAAGGGGAAAGCAATGCCGTTAACAGAAATGATATCTCCTTGTTCTACCATATTTCCCCTCCGACCGGTTCTCCCGTGTCAAATTCCGACGATACCGTTAACACACCGCCTTTTTCCCGGATATATTCTTCCAATGTTTTGTGCTTAAAACGAAATCCCTGTTTAAGCAATTCTTTTATCTGATCATCTGTAACGTCTTTTAACAGCTTCATATCGAGAATCCTCACCTGAGATGCATATGAATTAAATCGATCGTATGATAAATCGGTCGGATCGTCTGTTTCGATAAAAAAGTCTGAGACTCTTATACCAAGATACCCGGCAAGTTTGTTAAGTGCTTCGGGTTTGGGAGAAGATTTTGCGTTGATCCAGTCGCAAAAAGTTGTATATTTGATGTTTAAGTCTTCACAGATCTTTTTCCTGGATATGTTTTGCTCGTTCATAAAACGGCGAATATTCGAAGCAACAGGTGAGACTGCATTATCAGCGGACATAAAACGACCTCCAAATTATGATAAATCGCAACAGTATTGCGATAAATCGCAATAGAATTACGATAAATCGCAAAGGTATTACGATAATTCCGTAATAATATTACGATAATTCCGTATTGAAGTCAATGCGGTATTCGGTGGGAGTTTGAATCCTTAAAAGTGTGGCATTGATAAGATCAAAGATATTTAAGAAACTTAAGCTCCGTTTTTTGGCGGAGCTTTTTTACTATGATGCTCTGAATAAACGCGATCAGGCATGAGGAGAAAAATACAGCCGCAAGTTCAAGATACCAGAAACCGAATAAAACGGTCTGATCGTAAACGGCAAGCGCGAAAATGTGCCATAAATAGATCCAGAGAGACCGGTCCGATACAAATCGTACGAACCTGCTTTTATAAAGCACCGAAAGATCGAGAGTTTCAAATATGATCATAAGAGCATAAGAGACCGCGATCCCATAGGAAAGATAGTATATCCTTGGCGGGAATGTGGCGATCGAAACGCGCTCAAAGTGCCCGGTGGCAACGCGTATATATATGGCTATACCCGCAAATATCAGCGCGGATACCGATGCAATGATCACTTTTGATCGCTTTGAGATCGCGGGATAAACAAAACCGAGATACGCAACCGCTCCGTAAGGGATAAAATAGTAGAAGGTGTTCACAAAAAGTCTGCTGTCAACCAGTATGCCTTTATAATACATAATCTCATAAAGCACATACAGCAAAAGAATGATGACCGAAAACCCTTTAAACCGTGAAAACTTCCTGAATATCGGAGTGCAGATCCCGGTATAGATATAGATGAGTATTATCCATACATATGCCATGCCGTAAAGAGAGCACAGAAATGTAAAAATATAGAAATCAAGTGGAAAGATGTGGCCCCTTACGGCATACATTACAAACAGAAAGACAAGAAATATATGTGTCGGCACCAGAAGCCTTAAAATACGGCTCATTATGAAGGAACTGTCTTTAAAATCCGGTGACAGACAGTGACGGTCATAGCTGTATCGCATAAGATATGCCGACAGCATCACCATAAGCGGCACATCAAATGCCCGTACCATCAAAGCCCAATCGGGAGCATCCACATGAGCGACCATTATCCCGATAAGACCGATCAGCTTAATAAAATCTATATATTCAAATCTTTTATTGGTTATTTCCATTAAATGTTCCCTTTAAAACTATAATTCAAGTGCGATCATGAGATATGACAGAACCGTCATTCCTGCGGTTTCGGTCCTTAAGATCCGTTTTCCGAGAGTGATGGCTTTAAATCCGAGTGCGGTCGCTTCATCGACTTCAGAAACGTCAAATCCTCCTTCGGGCCCTATAAATATGACTATAGATCCGCGTTTTCCGGCATTTTCTTTTTCCAAAAGATCGTTTACGGCAGTATCGAAGATATCTTTGGTCGATGTATCATCCGAAAGTTCGTACGGAAGCAGTTTATGATCGCAATCCTTAACAGCCGCGAGCGCTTCTTTTACGGACATGGGCATGGTAACTTCGGGAATGACGGAGCGCTTGGACTGTTTGGCGGCGGCTTCCGAGATCGCCTGCCACCTTGCTATCTTTGAAGGCGCTTTAGACGGTTCGAGCTTTAGGACGGAACGCTTCATTGCAACGGGGATGATCTTAGAGGCCCCGAGTTCTACGGCTTTCTGTATGATGAGTTCCATCTTGTCAGACTTCGGAAGCCCCTGCAGCAATATGATATCCGCAGGAAGTTCGTTCCCTTCTTCTTTGACAAACGCAAGATTGCAGATCACTTTGTCGTCGCAAAGTTCACGCACGATACATCTGTATTCGGCCTGAGAGTCCTCAACGCTTACGGAAATCTCTTCTCCGGGCCTTATCCTTAGGACGTTTTTGATATGATTGACGTCCTTGCCGGTTATCGTTACGGTTTTATCTTCTATGGCCGAGGGTTTTGTAAAAAAATGATGCATATCAATTCCATTTCAAGAGTGCTTTGTTATATAATGTTATAGTGGTCTGTACTTTTTCCACAACGACATTATATAACATAATTCGATGTAAACGAAGAAAACAATCAAATGATCAAGACAAATTTATTTGAACCGTCGGTATCCAGAAAAACAGTCGGGCAAAAGAACAATTTTTCCGTCATTGAGTACGAGAAGGATATTTCCATTACCCCCAATATGGCCGAGACAGCATATTTTGCCTCCAAGATGAATGTCAGAAAACGTCAGCTTGTGATAGGGCTTTCGGACAGCGGAGTTTATGTTCAGGCAGGCGAGATGCAGATCATGATGGGTGAAATTGAGGCGACCACGGGCATAAAGGGTGCCGCCGATCTTGCCAGAAAAGTGTTCGGAAGCGCGGTCACCGGAGAAACTGTCGTAAAGCCTTACTATCGCGGAATGGGGACGCTTGTACTGGAACCCACATACCGCTACATAATACTTGAAGAGATGGCAGACTGGCCCGATGGCATAGTGATAGAGGACGGAATGTTCTTAGCCTGTGAAGACAGTGTCGAGATGGACCTTTCGGGCCGTAAAAACCTTTCTTCGGCAATATTCGGACGCGAAGGTCTCATAAACTCAATGTTTTACGGCAAGGGTATACTGGCACTTGAAAGCCCGGTACCCCAGGAAGAACTTATAACCGTGGAACTGGAGGGCGATACCGTCAAGATCGACGGCAATATGGCGGTCGCCTGGTCACCGGGACTTGACTTTACGGTACAGAAATCGACACAGACACTCGTGGGATCGTTTGTTTCCGGAGAAGGTCTGGTAAATGTATACAGCGGGACAGGCAAAGTTCTCATAGCACCCGTCAGGATCAACAGGGGAATCTCGGTTCCCGACGCAAATATATAGACGTAAAATCATAAAAGAGAGGGATATTCAGGACATGAAAGATTTAGCGGGATTATTCGGAATACTTATCACACCTGTCATCATCGGACTTTTCTTGATCACCGTGGGCGGATTTGCCTACATCATGTGGAGTCTCGGAAAACTTGAGAACAGGATGAGTGAAGATCGCAAAAAAAACGGCGGCAGAAAAGAATTCACCGGAAGCGGCATCAAAAAAGAAGCGGATGTCTACACCTGGGAAGATAACCTTGATTATCTTGAGGAGTTTAACGGTATTCAGCTCAATTATTCGATATTTGAACAGTTTATCCCCGTATTTCCTTTACTCGGAATACTCGGTACCGTTGCGGGCCTTATCAAGGAGCTCGGAAACTTCGATCAGATGCTTGACGCGGTTTCCCTTGCGATGTATACGACTTTCTGGGGATTGTTCTTTGCGATCGTATTAAAGATTGTGGACGCATTGTTAGTCAGCAAATCGGTCAACAAGATGGCTCTTTATTTTGATACGTTTGAAGAAAACTATCAGATGACCAAAGATAAATTCGAGCGTGAAAGTGAAAAACAGTCTCAGGAGAATCAATAATGGCAAGATTAAGGAATAAACCGAAGTCAATTGCTCAGTTTATCATAGATCTGACTCCGTTGCTCGATGTTATCTTTATACTGCTGATAGTCGTGTTAAGTGCCCAGCGAAACAACGAGCAGATCGAGGAAAGATATGCCGAGGCCTCCGAAATGCTTGACGAGGCCACCAAGAAAGAAGCACGATACGATGCAATGAACGAGCAGCTTAACACTTACGCCAATCTAAGCGATTACGTAAATGTTGTGACCATATATTCAAGTTACAGTCCTTCAAATTTAAAGTACAGGACCGTGTTTGTGTCGGTAAACGGAAGTGACCTCAAGGAATGGAACTTAAATCCCAGCAATGAAAGTTCGGTCTGGAATGAGTGTAAGACCTATATCGAAGGTGAACTTGCGGATAACAAAGAAGTTCCGACCATATTCGGCATCAAAGACGAAAAGATGCTCTACAGGGACGAACAGTCGATCCTTGCTCTTTACGAAAGCATCGACCTTCCCGAAAAGTATGTAAAGAATTACACGGAGACCGAAGATGAATAATGTTATCGCCATTATCCTGCTTGTCATACTTGCGGTGATCCTGATCGTTTTCCTTAGAATGGTGATACCGGCACTTTCCGGATTTTTAAAGCAGATCCCGAAGGGTACATTTATCTTTCTGTTTCTGGTAGTTGTCGGTCTGATGATATATCTCATCTACTACATAGCTACATACAAGGATGTTCACGGAAATCCCGGCAATCCCGACACGTCATCACCCGAAACTGTCGAATCGTCTTCTTTTTCATCACCTGAACAAAGGGACGATGTAATAGTTCTGCGCGGTGATAAGATAATAATTAACGGCACGGAAGTGACCTTAAAAGAGGCCGAAGAGTTTATCGACGAGCGCGTTGAAGGCAATATAGAGATAACTATCACAGACGATTATTCCCTTGCATCCCTTTATCACAAGATAAGCGGGATGTGCATCGAAAAAGGGGCTAAATTTATAACCGAAGATGGGCAGTAATTTTGGTAAAAAGAAAAAGTACATACTGATCATATGTATTGTCGCGGCATTTCTTATGTCGGGGTATCTTTTTTATACCCCTGAACTCAAAAATGCCGACAAGCCCTTTATTGACCTTACGGGATCGGTGGGACAGTCGCTTGGAAATGCCAAAGAGGCATATGCCGTAAGCACTCCGGGGACACCTGCAAGCTCGGGTATTGAAGTGATAGTAGCGGGTGAATCGATAACCGTCGGAAACTACTTTTATCAGACAACCGAATCCTTTGAAAGAGCTGTAAATAACGGTAAATTCAAGGGCGAAAAAATAAGGCTTATAGATGATTACGCCGAAGTAAAGACGTTTAAGAAGACTTTAAAAATACTCAAAAAGGCCGGACTTTCATATGAGATTGAGACAAGGTAACACCGTAAAAAGAATAAAGAAGGCCGTCAGTCTTATCCTTGCCGCCATGACGGTGCTCATGGCCTGTGTTGTCATGCCCGTTTATGCCACGAGCCAGACCGCAAGGCTTCGTTCGTGTCTTGAAGAAGAATGTCTTTATGAAGCCGTGTCGATCGGATTTTTGAATTCCGAGATAAAATCAGGCGGCGAAGCGTTCAGAAAGGTTTATGAAGACAATTATTATGTTCTTTCCGGTGATGTTAAAGTTGAATCGATTTCCGGAAACGGCAGGGAAATGACGGTAAAGGATTCAGCCGGTGAACAGTGTACCGTAGACATTTCCGCGGCCTCGGTAAAGTCGGTCGTTTCAACCCTCTCCGTGGGAACGGGGGTATGCGTATACGGTAAATTAAACGTTAAAGGGTTTAACAACGATTCATATGTCATTGAAGCACGTGATATGGCAACAGGTTCGGCATCCCGCTTTACTTTAGGAACCTATGTATATCCGACCGGTGAAAGATATGACGGAAAGATCGTTGACGATATAGCACTCGGCGGTAAAGTTAAATATCATTTGCCCCGGACATGGGACAGGGAGTATGTTACGACTCCTCTTACCAACAACGGAATAAACGGTCATCAGTATTTCTTAAATGCCGTTGAACCCGTTAACACAGTATATCCCGAGATCTTTTATATCTTCTGGTTTGACAAGGAAACATATCTCGAAAAACCGCCCAAGGACGCTACGGACGGTGACAACAAGGACATCGAAGAAGCGATAGTCAGAAACATAATTCAAAACTTTGACGAAAATTACAAATTAAAAGTCGAAGATTTCATAAATGCCAACGGCACAAGATTTCACTATTGTTCTCTTACCTACAGAGCCGCAGACGGCAACGATTACAGACTCGAGTTTATATTCAGGCCAAAGCGCGACGGTATCGTGTGCACGCTGTATCTTTATTATCCCAGGGAAACGGAAGTACGGCATGTAAGAGATGTGGCATATCTTCTCGAAACAATGATGATTGAATGACAGACGGTCATTTCAGTTAATAAAGTAAAAGGGGTTAATTAAATGAAAAATCTAAAGAAGATCACTCTTCTTCACTCCAACGACATGCACGGAGATTTTCTTGCGGAGGAAGTGGACGAGGCACTGGTCGGCGGTGTTTCCATGCTTTCGGGCTATGTCAACAAGGTAAGACAGGAAGAAGAAAACGTTATCTATGCGATCGCGGGAGACATGTTCCGCGGATCCATCATTGATTCGGAATTTCACGGTATTTCCACCATTCAGATCATGAATCTGCTTTCACCCGACATAGTCACTCTCGGTAATCACGAGATCGACTACGGTATCGCGCACCTTCTTTTCCTTGAAAAGTGTGCACAGTTTCCGATCATAAATGCAAATCTCTACATCAAACCCAATCACGCGCGTCTCTTTGATCCCTGCCGTGTTCTTTCCGTAGGCGGCATGAAGATACTTTTTATCGGAATACTTACGGAGATGGTATTGAATGAGTGCAAAAAGGACGAACTTATCGGTACATTCATCACTCTTGAAGATGCGGTTCAGGAGATAGGCAGGATCTGCAACACTTACAATTCTATCGATATCGATTTTACGGTGCTGCTTACACATATAGGATTTGAAGAAGACAAAAAACTTGCCGCCATGCTTGATCCCGCATGGGGAGTTGACGTGATTATCGGAGGCCATTCACATACGTTCTTAGAAGAGCCTGCTGTCGTAAACGGCATACCGATCGTTCAGGCCGGCACCGGTACCGATCAGATAGGGCGTTTTGATATCATGGTGGATACCAAAAAGAACAGGATCGACAGTTACACATGGACTCCCGTTCCGATCAACGCTGAGAACTGTCCCAAGGATCCCGCGATCGAGAACATGATCCTTAATTACAAAAACACGACCGACGAAAAATACGGTTCGATCGTTGCCTCGTTCATAAGGGAGCTTACACATCCTTCCAGATATATGGAAACGGAACTCGGAAACCTGTTTGCGGATCTTTTACGTGATTCACTCGGAATGGATATTTTCCTGATAGCTTCGGGATCGATACGCAGCAAAAAACTTGGTCCCATCGTTACAAAGGGTGATTTTATGGCAACTTTCCCCTATGACGATCAGGTGAATGTCACATACTGGACCGGTGCCCAGTTAAAACACGGTATCAGACATATGTTAAGAGACCAGGCCTTTTTCGGCGATCATACCGAGTTTTATCAGTTCTCATCGGGTCTTTCGGTTGAGTACGATATGGAGACACATGAGTTTCTTAAGTTTGAATATAAAGGTGAACCGGTTGAGGATGATAAGATCTATTCCGTGGGACTTCAGGATTACCATTTAAGAAACCTTAAAAATTCTTTTGATCTTGAGATAGAAGAGATCGACAAGAACCAAAAACACCGTGCTGTGGCGACTTCCGCTGCGCAAGTGCTCGAAGAAATGCTTGCTCTCGGCACTTACAGAGATTCAAAGATCGAGGGCAGGATAAAACTTCATCTTACGAACGAGGCCATACAGGCACTCATGGAAAGCGGGAGGTAACAGACCATGAAAACACTTAAAAAACTTACACTTCTTCATTCAAATGACATGCACGGCGATTTTCTGGCCGAACAAATAGATGAATCTCTGGTCGGAGGCGTTTCTTTATTATCGGGATATGTCAACAAAGTCCGTCAGGAAGAAGAAAACGTTATATATGCCATAGCGGGCGATATGTTCAGGGGATCTGTAATAGACTCCGAATATCACGGTCTTTCAACGATCCAGATCATGAATATGCTGGCACCCGATATCGTAACCATCGGCAATCATGAAGTTGACTATGGTGTTGCACACCTTCTTTTCCTTGAAAAGTGTGCCGAGTTTCCGATCATAAACGCAAATCTTCATATCAAGACCAACAATGCAAGACTGTTTGAGCCCTGCCATATCATAAAGGTCGGCGGTATGAATATCCTTTTCATAGGTATCCTTACCGAAGTTGCGCTCATGCAGTGCAAGACCGATCAGATGATAGGAACATTCATAACACTCGAAGATGCGGCCGAGGAAGTGGGTAAGATATGCGACGCCTATAATTCGATCGATATCGATTTTACGGTGCTGCTTACACATATCGGATTTGAAGAAGACAAAAAACTTGCCGCACTTCTTGATCCCGCATGGGGTGTTGATGTGATAATCGGCGGACATTCACATACTTTCCTTGAAGAGCCCGCAGTTGTAAACGGTATACCGATCGTTCAGGCGGGTACAGGTACCGATCAGATCGGACGTTTTGATATACTGATCGATACCGATGAAAACAAGATCGACAGCTATTCCTGGAAACCGATCCCGATAAATGAGGAGATCTGTCCCCGGGATACCGCGATGGAAGAAGTCATCAAGACCTACAAGACCGAGACCGATGCCAAATACGGCCGTATACTTACAAAATTCGTAAAAGAGCTTACCCATCCCTCGCGTATCATGGAGACCGAACTGGGAGATCTTTACGCCGATTTATTCAAGGATTCTCTCGGTGTTGATATTTTCCTTTTGGGTTCAGGTTCAATACGTACCGAACAGCTCGGACCTGTTGTCACAAAGGGCGATTTCGATGAAAACTATCCCTACAACAAGCCTCTTTTCTTAACATACTGGACCGGGGCGCAGTTAAAGCACGGCATGAAACGTGTACTTCGCGATGAAGCTCTGGAAGGCGCTCATACCGAGTTTTACCAGCTTTCCAAAGGGCTTGAGATCGAATACGATCAAAAGACTCACGAATATATTAAATTTGACTTTGAGGGTGCTCCGATCGATGAAAACCGCATATTCACCGTGGGCCTCGAGGAATTCCATTATCTTAACACCAAGGATTCTTTTGATATAGACCTTGAAGACCTTGAGAAAAACCATTCATCCCGCGAGGTTGCCACGGGTTGTGCGAAACTGCTTGAAGAAATGCTCCAAAAGGGTCAGCATCAGAACGCCAAAGGTAAGGGTCGCCTTATCATCCATCTTGCAGACGGCACCACAACAGGAATTTAAGATCCGAAAGCCTGTCCGAAACGGGCAGGCTTTTAAAACCGGGGGATATCATGAAACTGATACATATGTCAGATCTGCATCTTGGAAAGCGCGTCAACGAATTTTCCATGATAGAAGATCAGAAGTACATTTTAAAAGAGATACTTACGATCATAAACAGTGAAAAACCCGACGGTATACTGATCGCGGGGGATGTTTACGACAGGTCCATTCCTTCCGAAGATGCCATTATGCTGTGGGATGAATTTCTGGTAAGTCTTGTTAAGAAGAATATCCCGGTATATGCCATAAGCGGTAACCATGACTCGGCAGTCAGATTTTCGGATCATTCCACTTTAGTTGAAGCATCCGGTGTATTTCTTGCGCCCGAATATAACGGGAATGCAAACTGTCATATACTTAAAGCCGGCGATACGGAGGTCAACATATATCTGTTGCCGTTTATCAAGCCCGCGGTGGTAAAGCATCTGTTTGAGGACGAAGAAATAAGCAGCTATACAGACGCCTGCCGGGTGGCTGTCGGTCATATGAATATTGATGACTCCAAGATAAATATCCTGGTCGCTCATCAGTTTGTAACGGGTGCCGCAAGATGTGATTCCGAGGAAGTGTCCGTTGGCGGTCTTGACAATGTGGACGCATCCGTTTTCGATCCTTTTGATTATGTTGCACTCGGTCACATTCACGGCAAACAGAAGATCGGAAGGGATACCTTGAGATACTGCGGTACACCGCTTAAATATTCTTTTTCCGAAAAAGATCATGTAAAGTCGCTCACGGTCATTGAGATATCGGGAAAAGACAAGATCGATATACGCGAGATACCGCTTAAGCCGCTTCATGATCTTAGACAGATACGCGGGACCTATGAAGAACTGATGCTTAAGAAAAACTACGAGAATACTGCGACAGATGATTATATACATGCGGTTCTTACCGACGAGAACGATGTTCTTGACGCAATGGCCAGGATGAGGATCGTATATCCCAACATCATGCAGCTTACTTATGACAATAAAAGGACTCGCAGCAACCGGACGATCGAAGATCTTAAAGCGATCGAAGACAAAGCTCCGATCGATCTGTTCGGAGAGTTTTACGAACAGCAGAACAATCAGCCCATGACCGATGAACAAAGGGAGTTTGTCATGGACTGCATAGAATCGATATGGAAGGCGTAGGAATATATGAGACCGTTAAATATATATGTTTCGGCTTTCGGACCTTATGCCGGAAAAGTTAATATAGATATCGGGAAACTCGGAGATCGCGGCCTTTACCTTATCACCGGTGATACCGGAGCGGGCAAGACCACTATTTTTGATGCAATCTGCTATGCACTTTACGGTGCCTCGAGCGGAGGAAACAGAGAAGGATCCATGTTAAGGTCGCTTTATGCGGATCCTTCAACACCTACGGAAGTTGAACTGACTTTTGTTCATAACGACAAGAAATACACAGTAAAGCGTAATCCCGAATACATGAAACCTAAGGACCGGGGAGAGGGATTTACAAAACGTACGGCAGATGCGGAACTCACCTTGCCTGACGGACGTGTCATAACCAAGATCAAAGATGTGGATACTGAGATCGAGAAGATACTCGGGATCAACAAAGATCAGTTTTCGCAGATCGTGATGCTGGCCCAGGGTGATTTTTTAAAGCTTCTTTTGGCGGAAACAAAAGACAGGATAAAGATCTTCAGAGATATCTTTAAGACCGAATACTACCAGATGCTCCAGAACGAGCTTGAACAAAGACGAAAAGACATTTTCGTGAGGGTTGAAGACGGATTAAAGAGCGTTAAGCAGTACATCGACGGGATCATGGCGGATAAAGACGATGTGCTGTCAATAGAAGCGGATAAGGCAAAAGCCGGAAATATGACAACTGAAGATGTCATAAGTCTTCTTGACAGATTAACCGACAAGGATATGGCTCTTAAAGACGATCTTGACGCAGAACTTTCAAAGATCAACGAAGAACTTGAAAAGGTCAATACGAGGCTTGGCGCTGCCAGGGCGCTTGAGAATGCCAAAGCGGCACTTAAAAAAGCTTTAGAGGAACTTGCCGGGGCGGAGCCTGTTCTTAAAGAGAGCGAAGAAGAGTTAAAAGCGGCGACAGAAGCTTACAAGGGTAAAGCCGATCTTGACAAGCAGGCAAACGGGATAGAAAAGGACTTGGAAAGCTATGACAGGCTCGATAAATTAGCCGGGGAACTTGACGATACCGTTAAGGAAGCTTACGGCACCGAAACCGAAATTGCCGGTAAAACCGCGGATAAAGGGGAAAAAGAAAAAGAACTTAAAAACTTAAAAGAAGAACAATCCTCTTTAAAAGACTCGGGAGAAGCGGATGCCAGACTTGAGTCGGATATCGATAATACACAAAAGGATATCGTAAGCCTTAACGACCTTTCCCAAAAACTGGAAAAGTATGATGAAGACCTGGAA
>Ga0247608_10005587_pt1 | contig 13555 bp, 11 predicted proteins | sample 176DNAGHGlowgp2_FD_193490 | JGI IMG/M metagenome (GOLD analysis project Ga0247608, IMG submission 193490) | Sheep rumen microbial communities from Palmerston North, Manawatu-Wanganui, New Zealand - 1766 DNA GHGlow gp2 | ecosystem: Host-associated > Mammals > Digestive system > Stomach > Rumen ...
ATTTATAATTTAATAATTTTAATAAATCTAAACAAGCCTGATAACATAACTGTTTTGTTAATGTCTTTACTAAATTATCTTGGTGAAGATGATAGATCAACCAAATAACTAATAAATTAAACTCGTTAGATGTAACATTAAAATTTTTATCTACTACATGGCTAGATTTAATAGCTTGCATAAATGCTCTCTTATCAATGCGAAACATATCAAAAATAGCATCTGCATCTTTCGGATACCAATAGGCTTTAATTACACCAAGCATGGGTGTATTGAACGCCAGAGGGTTTTTATCACGAACTTCATACATTGCTGTAAAACGAGACAGATCAGTTAAGGTCTGTCTCGTTATTACAGGTGTACATGCCTCTGAGAATAATTCTTTCAGAGTAGCCATTTCAATTCACTATCTGTACCTTACACAGGTACTGTTGAAGATTCTTCAATATAACGACGAATGTTAGAAACATTTACATATTGAGTTGTTTTACCATTATTCATAACAACTAATGTAGGAGCTTGCCTGATGTTAAATGCTTTTGCTTTTTCAACCTCTTCATTAGCAAGTACCACATCATAAGAAAGACCTGCTTCATCGAGGAAACGCTTTGCCATCTTACAATTAGGACAAGTAGCTGTTGAGAACAGTATTAAATGGTCCATGCCATCATGTGGATCAACGACAACCGGTTCGACCTTACATGCAGCACATTCTTTCTCTACAGAAACACCTTTCTTCTCTAAAGACTTATCTACATTATAAGTCTTGCGGTCTTTATATTCCTGCAGCTTACCATCATTCCAATTTTGCACAGGACGATAGTACCCAGTGATACGACTATAAACTTCAGTATTTTCACCACACTTGTCACATTTCGGTTTTTCACCAGCTATGTATCCGTGGTTCTTACAAACCGAATAAGTCGGTGAAAGAGTGTAATAAGGAAGCTTATAATTTTCAGCAATCTTTCTTACAAGATTTGCTGCACTCTTCCAATTAGGAAGTTTTTCACCTAAGAAAGCATGGAATACTGTTCCTGAAGTGTAGAGTGTCTGGAACTTATCTTGAATATCCAGCGCAGCAAACACATCATCAGTATAGCCAACAGGAAGATGCGAACTATTTGTATAATAAGGTGTATCATTATCTCCACTCACAGCTGTGATAATATCAGGGAATTGTTCTTTATCATGCTTAGCCAAACGATAAGCAGTAGATTCAGCGGGAGTTGCTTCAAGGTTATAAAGATCACCATACTTTTCTTGATAATCTGAAAGACGTTCACGCATATGGTTAAGGACATCTACCGTGAAGTTCTGAGCAGTTTCATCTGTCAAGTCTCTACGAATCCACTTAGCATTAAGGCAAGCTTCATTCATACCAACAAGACCAATTGTCGAGAAATGATTATCTAATGTTCCAAGATAACGCTTTGTGTAAGGATACAAACCAGCATCTAAGAATTTCGTAATAGTCTTTCTCTTAATATGGAGACTTCTTGCAGCAATATCCATCATCTTGTCAAGACGTTTGTAGAAATCTTTTTCATCAGTAGCCTGATAAGCAATACGAGGCATATTGATTGTAACAACACCAATACTTCCTGTACTTTCACCACTGCCAAAGAAACCACCAGATTTCTTTCTAAGCTCACGAAGATCAAGACGAAGTCTACAGCACATAGAACGAATATCACTTGGCTGCATATCACTATTCACATAGTTAGAAAAATATGGTGTACCATACTTGGAAGTCATCTCGAAAAGAAGACGATTGTTTTCTGTTTCACTCCAATCGAAATCTTTCGTAATGGAATATGTTGGGATAGGATATTGGAATCCACGACCATTAGCATCACCTTCAATCATGATTTCGATAAATGCTTTATTGATCATGTCCATTTCTTTTTTACAATCTTTATACTTGAAATCCATCTCTTTACCACCAACAATAGCAGGAAGTTCTGCTAAGTCATCAGGTACAGTCCAGTCAAGTGTAATGTTTGTAAATGGTGCTTGTGTTCCCCAACGTGACGGAGTATTGACACCAAAAATAAACGATTCAATACATTTCTTAACTTGTTTATATTCAAGATTATCTACTTTAACAAACGGAGCAAGATAAGTATCGAAGGAGGAGAACGCCTGTGCACCTGCCCATTCGTTCTGCATGATGCCGAGGAAGTTCACCATTTGATTACAAATCGAAACAAGGTGAGATGCTGGTGAACTTGTAATCTTACCAGGAACACCACCAAGACCTTCTTTGATAAGCTGTTTCAATGACCAGCCTGCGCAATAGCCAGTAAGCATAGATAAATCATGAAGATGAATATCTACATTACGATGTGCATTTGCAATCTCTTCGTCATAAATTTCTGATAACCAATAATTTGCTGTAAGAGCACCAGAGTTTGATAAAATAAGTCCACCGACAGAGTACGTAACTGTTGAGTTCTCTTTTACTCTCCAGTCAATACTGTCAAGATACTTATTCATTGTTTCTTTAAAATCAATTATTGTTGCTTTTGTGTCACGTAATTTTGTACGTTGACGACGATACAGAATATAAGCTTTCGCTATATCTGCATACCCTGCTTGAATTAAAACCTTTTCTACACAATCTTGTATATCTTCTACAGTAATAATACCATCCTTGATTTTGGATTCAAACTCAGATGTGACTTTTAGTGCTAAAAAATCAATCACATCAGGATGATAGTTTTTGCCTTGCGCTTCGAACGCAGATTTAATTGCATTATTAATCTTTGTAATGTCGAATTCCACGACACGTCCATCACGCTTTTGTACTTGATACATGTAGGTTCTCCTATAAATGTTTTGAGGTTCAAACATAAGATGAGTGCACAAAAAAATTAGAACCTGCACATCATTTTGAGCTGAGAAACATTGTCTGCAGTGAGTACTCCAAGGTTGTCAACATCCTTTTGAATTGCTGCCACAGTGACATGATCTTCTGATATCATAGATGGATCAAATAAACTCTGAAGATTCTTTAATTCACGTTCGTAAGTAGCTTTTCTAATTGGATTTTCTTCAACTTGTAAAATACTCTTTAACTCTCTAATACGTTTATCCATTCTTTGATGTCTTGCTTTTAATTCAGGATCAACAGCTTTTCCGTTATTAGTAACTCCTTGCAGAATACTGTTATTAGAAATGCCATACATGTGATGATTCTTACCATACAAAGCAAACCATCCTGCTAACATCATAGACATGGTTAAGTCATCATGCTGTCCTATGATGTGATCAATTCTACCATTACGAACTGACAGAGCTTTGATTTCTTCAATTAAGTTATAATCATAAACACGATCAGCCATGATGTTGAGTTGGTTAATTAATACTTTTCCATACAAATCATTACGAGATGCTGCAGTTGTATTATAACCAAAATGCTTACGATTAAGACCAGAACTTAAATCAATCTTATCTAAATCTTTTGATGCAGAAGACCAATCCTGGATGAATGTATTGTAGATTCTTCTATAAGGAGAAATATTAGAAGCAATCAATTTATCAATCATAATGTCTACCAAAACAGCACCATTCTTATTTCTTTCTGGAACAAGAATAGAATTCGGTAACTCTTCCATCAATTCTGTTACACATTGTGCTACATGTGTAAAAGATGGAGTATTAACACGACAAGTTGCTACAACTCCTAAATCTGTAGGATCAAGAATACAAAGTGTTGTAAAATCTTCACCCACATTGTCAGAAGTATCGCATCCGATAATAAAACTCTTTAAATTATTCTGACCATCAAACAATACAGATTTAGAAACAAACCAATTAACCGTTAATGTTCCGTAAGTACTGTAATCAACAGGTTCCATTACAGATTCATTAACTCTCTTCAGCAATGCAGCAGGAACAACACTAGAACCAGTACCTACCTGCCAAATATTAAGATAGTCTGTTTCAATTTCTACCTGTGTCTTATCTGCTGTAACTTTCTTAAGCCATTCATCGGTTTCACCGAGTTGCTGATAAGAATATTCAAGATAGAACATATTGTTTGTTGACTCTTTATCCAAATACTCTTGAAGAGCTTTCCTATCTTCAAGATCATATAGTGTTTCTTTAAATCTAGCAGCATGCGATTTAATACGATAAGCATATGCACCAGATGGTGAAGACAATTGACCTGCAGTTGTAGTGATAATCTTACAAGTAGGTAATCCTGCTTCTAATGCAATCTTACTCGCCATGTCCATAGATGCTGCTGCAGATGGATAACTTAAATCAATATTCTTGTAGTAGGCAAACTCATCCCAGTGCTGTAAAGGAATTGTAGCACCACGAGCCTGCTTAGCAGCTGCTAACCTATCACCTTGAGCCACATATGTTTTGTACTCATTATTAAGAGCAGCATAGCTTAACCCTTCTTTATTATCTGTATCACGTACAGATCGATATACAAGGAACTCTGGGAGATTGTTTCTCATATCTTTCATACGTTTTACGTTATCCTGAATCAGTGTATCATCTTTAGCAAACATAGCAATAGTTGCATTTTTGTAACCAAAGTACATTGCCCATGAATCTAAAGATATTGTACCCATTGTTTTGCCTTTCTGACGAGGCATTGTAATAAAGGTATTTACACTATTAGCAAAGCACCATGATAGTGCTAAGTTAGCACGATTTAACTGATAAGGAATTGGGAAAGAACCAGGAGTTGTGATTCTTATAATTTCTCTTAAATAATACCAAATGTTTATTTTACACTCGTGCGCTATACGCGCAACGAGTTCAGAACTTGGATCAGTTAAATTGTGTGGATCGTATTTTGCTAAATCAGGCTGACTTAAATGAAGAAAGAATTTGTTGTTTTTAATTCCCATACGTTCCAGGAGGAGTGCCATACGAATAAACGATTTATTAGTAGTGTTTACTTGTAAGCACCCTCCTTGTGTTTTATAATCAGACTGGAATAACAGCATAATTACTCTTCATCAGGAACATTTGCATTTTTAATCTTAACAGCCGGTTGAAGTTCAGGAGCTTTCTCCAACATTCTTTTACGAATATCGGCTTCAATACGACCTTTAAAACGTAAGAATGTTGCATGCTCTTCTGAATCCAAAAAAGTAATATCAAATGCAGATCCAATTTTCTGTTTGTCACGATTATACGTAACAAAAAACCATTGTTTTCTATAATACACAGCAAACTTAGCGATACAAGATCCAACAGTACCGACAGCACATGCATCTTTGTATTTTTCGCACTGGTATGCCATTGCATCATAATCCTCTTTTGTGAGAATTTCTGCATCTTTGATATTCAGATCTTCCTTAATCTGTTCTACTTTTTTCTGAGTACGATTAAGTTTCTTTTTATTTTTTGAAGCCATAATAAAATCCTTTCAAAAAAATAGAGATAGGGGAATTAACCCTATCTCTATATATTGTTTATTCTTGGTTAAAGATATCATCATCCGGCGGAAGATTCTTACGACCCTGGAACTCTTCCTGACCATTGTAGTTAGAAGAAGGAGAAGAGGATCCACCATTATTCTGATATCCACCACTAGGTCTCTGCTGGTTTTCAACAGGGAAACTGGAGAGCTGAATCTGAATAGGAATAACCTGCTGAAGATGATGAATCAGATGCATAAAAGTATTAGTACTCTTTTCATCATCAGGAATATCACCAGTTCCATACGTGAAAGCATTGATATTACGAATCGGGAAGTCGTAAGTCTGACCATTCGCTTTTACGATGAAATGATAAATTCTCTTTTCATCTTTCTTCAGAATCAGAATGTAATCAAGATTACGCTTCTTTTCTTTAAAATTGTACGTATTGTACACAAGTGAAATTTCTTTACCAGGTTCAGCTTTCATGAGATCTTTCATATACTTACTGACAAGATAAAGTTCGTCATCTTTGAGAGCCTTGTTAAGAACAGGCTTCTGTCCTTTCACTGGGCCATACACGGTCATCATGCAATGTCCCATCCAAACGCGGAATGATAATGTGTCTCCATTTTGAGAACGGTAGGTTGGACCTTTTAACTTAAGGTCATCAATTGTGAATTTTCCCATGTGGGTTCTCCTTTGAATTAAATATTATAAGGTGCAATTATTTGTAATTGTTTCAGACGTTCTTCTAATTGCTCATTAGATAACAGTTGCCACATTTCTTTTTGTGCAAATTCAACAAGTTGCTTCTTATATCCACGCTTAATAGATTGCTTCATATCAACTCTATCTCCTAATGCTACATGTGTAGCTTTTGTAAATGGAATCTCATATGAACCAAACACAGCTTTACCTAAATCATCAGGTGATTTAATATCTCCTGTAAAAGAGCAAACTAATCTCCACTTATTTGTGGATGTAGCCAAATGATAGTCAATAGGATGATGACTTACCATAAGTACATTATGTTGATTCTGAATGGGTTGGATCAGCTCAACTAAATTCGAGCAAGATGATTGTGTTGTATCAGGATAATATTCCCAAACTATATCATTATGCTTTGTACAACCTCTTGTCATCTTTGTCTTAAGAATATGCTCAATTACTTGTGTAAAATGATCAGTTGGAACACGATAAAATTCCTTTGGTATCATTTTCTCATAATCAAATGCATACACAATAATCTGTCTAGGGACAGGAGATACTGTGCAAGAATAGCAATAATTGATTTGATTAATTAAATCATTCAACGTGTGTTGAACTTGATCTACAACATCATGAACTTGATTTTTATCAAAAATCTCTTTTCTTGAATCTGCTGAATACAATGCACAACACACATTTCTACAAATGGTTAGTGCATTAATCATAATGATATCAGTATCAGGTTCATAAAGAGTTAAGCATTTCTGTATTGCATCAATAACAGGTTTGTTTGCGAGATCTAGTCCTGACAATCCTAGATTCTCAGTTATCATTCTCTCCATTTAGTATCTCCTTGATACGTTCAATTGTAATATCCGTATATGTCGGATGTATATTAGCATAAATCAGATCAGGAAGGTTATCGACGGTAATAACCGGAAGATCATGTGTAATATCAGTTTGATATAGCATATCTTCTTTCTTTGCTTCTGCTAAATGCTTTTCTGTAAACACAGCATAAGGGTATTTTTCTTTCATAGTTGGCATGACAGCACTGCCGTCGCCAATGATGCGAATATGCATAACACGTTTTACATCATCACTATAAGTAAAAGCTTGACTCACTCGTCTATCTAAATAAGATAAAACTTCTGATGAGGAAGGATGAAGACTCATGTCAATTGTTATAAATGGAACAGCATCTTTGTTTCTAATAAATTTAGAAACAGAAGTATGCTTGTCTGCATCATAATTAACAATATAAAATCCCTTATCCTCTTCTTCAGCATGACGAAATCTTTCAAAACTCCCACCTGAAATAACTTTTTCCCATGTACTAGGACTATGTACATGGCCATTAAAAATTTGATAACGTACTTTAGACTGAAGTCTATTATAATCTAAACAATTACGTGGTTTCATAATCGATGCAGGAACTAAATGATCCCAATATCCATGACAGCAGAAATAATCTACTGCTTCCAAATGATTAGCAGCTAAAACGTTTAAAATTTCCTGTGTTACATCTGGATAAGGTTGATCATCTGGGCAAAACAAGATATCAATTCCATATGGAGTAAATCTCTCTACTTCAATCTGATCAATAGTTCTGATTAAAGGAATATTGTTGAACATAGGTATTTCTTTAGCACGATCTACAAACAATCTATTCTGATAACGATCATGTGAAAATGTGCCACGTAATACTCTAAGATAAATATTATTCTTTATTGCTAATTCAATTAGTTCATCAATAATAAATAGAGCAACAATTCCTGCATCAGAATTCAAATTCAAAAGGCAATCAAAGAAATCTCCACCTAGTAGCAATATCTGTGCTGTTTCAATTTCTGGATAAGCATATTTACGAAGACTATGTAAAAGTCTATCTAAACATATCTTAGGATTCCCTACATGAATATCAGTCAGAAATACAATTTTCATAAAAATTCTTCAGTTTCTTCTACTGTTGATGATGCTTGTGTAGTTCCTTGATATTGCTTCAAAAACTCTTCTGACAATTCTTCTTCATCTTGTTTCTCATCAACCTTTTCTTGATTCATAGCAGCTGATCTACGAAGAGCTTCTTGAGCCATTGCCTGAGCTTGTGCTTTATTTGCATCTAATTTATTTTGGTCAGTCATAAGCTGAATAACTGTACCAAGACTTTTTGTATACATTTGTTTTTTATGATTAAAACGATCATCAACATCATTTACTGCAAGATTATTAAATGCTTGCATAATGTTGATCCCATCTTCACCAACATTATTTACTACTCCAAGACGATTCCAGATAGCTGGAAGAGTCAATACTAAATTATTTTCATTTAGCAATTCTTCAACAGTAGAAAATTCTGTAGTTTTTACAATAAAAACAGGAGTATAAGGATCAATTCTGTGCATGTATTCATCGGCTAATTGCTTTAAAGATTCTTGATCTATATTACGTTGAATTGTAAAAAGAACTTTATACTTTTGATTAAACTCTTCTTGAGAGATAATATTCTTTTTATATCTCTGTACTTGTAAGAGATATTGTAGTTTTGCTGCTTCTTGTGGATCATTTAATTTATCAAAATCTACAGTACAATTATCACTATCATTTAGGTTCATATGCTCCTCCATAGTTATAAGTATACTATAAGACAAAATCCAATTTTAAAATGCTATGGACCAGATGGTCCATAGCATCAAATTAATGAACAAATTTAAATAACCCAGAAGTATCTCGTTTAATGCGGTCAAGTTGAACCACAGGTATTCCATACTCATTTGTAATAGAAATAATCATGCTGTAATCAGCAGGATTAAATTCATCACGTTCAATTTCAATACTGCAGCTATAGCCAGGATAATAATGACTAATAGCTTCATTTAATTTCGCTTGGATAGCAGGCACCAATTTATCACTATCTTCCGTATACTGTGCCATACTCTTTTTCATACTTAAAAGATGATCATCATACCAGGAACTTATCCATCCCGGATTAAACATAAGAAACTTTAATAAAGCAACCATTTTGTCTGAATTATTTTCAGCAACAGGCTGATTTAAATCTAATTGAGGAACAACAGATTTAGGCATAATTTTATCCTTTCAGTTACAATTACTCATAAAATGTAAAAATAAAGTCACACTGTGAGGAAAGCCTCACAGTGTGACTAAGCAACTTAAATAGAGATAATATTACTTAAATCTGTAATATCACGACGGCTTCCGCCATCTCCCATTTCTTCATCAAGAAGTTTGGTAATGTACTCTCTGGATTTTTCCAAGATTTCCTGTTGCTCTTCGGTCATCTCAAAATCCTTCTCTGCTGAATTCCATTCACTTACAATGTATTCAGGTAAGATACTGGGATCTCTAGGATCGATCACAACTTTACCATTGTCTAGTTGTTTTCCATATACATCCTCTTTCGGGAATGTATCAGGATTCCAATCCCAAGCAGACAGTTTACCTTCTCTAAACAGTTCAAATACACCAGGAGTCATAAGAATAGCTGGTTGCATACTAGCAGGTGCTGCTGCTAAAGCTTCTTCACTATCAATAACTCTCCAATGTTCCGGATAGAGAACAGATTGTGTAACTTCTTGAATTACACGATCTGTACGAGCAATCTGCCCATGAATTAAATTCATAAAATTTCTAAAATTATCATTCATGGGATTATTGATTTGACCAAACGATACTGAGGCTGTTCCACCCCATTTCGAATTGATATGATCAAGCATTGCTTGAGATTGTGTACTTCCGACTAAAGCTCCTAATGATGGGATATTATCTATCTCACGTAATTGAGCTACAACCATGGGTTAGTTCTCCTGAGAAGTTTCTTCCTCAGTAGAAGATTCCTCTGTTTCAATATTAACAGCAGGTTCCTTGTCTGTAGTGTTATCTACAGCAGAAGTTTCTTCCTTAACAATAGGTTTGTCTTCAGGGATTGTGATGCTTTCAGGAGGAGGAGGCATCTGATCATCCTCATCGTATTTCTCTTCTTCAGGTGCATTCGCAGGCTTTTCTGAATTATTAGCAGCATTCACAACATCTGCAACACTCATAAGAGCATCTACAATAGACTGGATCGAAGGATAAACCGCATCACCAAGATCAACAGCATATTTCTCTTCACAAGACATGATGAGTCTTGCTACTTCAGGAGGAGTAAGTTCAAGCTCATCAAAACTCTGAGAGTTAGCAATTTTATCAATCAGAGCTTTATCGTTGCTGTGATAAAATCCCTGAATCATCGACTGAATATATGAAACGATTTCGTTTCTATCCATGATTATAAATCCTTATGGGTTATTTTGATTTTTATCCAGAAGCCAAGCATTTAAAGCTAGAGCTGCTTGGTCTGTAATTTGGATGTCTGAAGATATCAGCACATCGTCCGCTGCTAACAGAACATTAGTAGGATGAACATGCATCCAATTCTTTACTTCTTCCATTTCTTTTAGGAACAAAAGATGCATTGCATCTCCATCAAAGTCATAGTTAGGAGCTGCAGAAGCCAGAGCAGTGATCGACACAGTTGCATCTTCATAGTCTGGTTTTACTTTTGTTGCATACAGAAGGAATATAGCACCAATGCGTAGCGATGGATTGCGACCCATTAATACAGGTAATCCCTTATACGGACATTCTTCGATCAACGTATTGATGATTTCATATACTTCAGGAACAAATTGTGCAGTTGCTTTACGATGCATAGCTTCTGCTTGTGGTCCTGTCATATGCTTTCTATTCATCAGTACATTGATAATTTCCAGTTTCAAAACTTCGACAGCCATACACCAGGGTATATAGATTTCATCGAAGTTATGAATGTCAAAAATGGGAACAATGACAGCTCTTGCAGAACAATACAAACGAGCACCAAGAAGTTGTTTTCTAATAAATCCTGGTTTCTTCAGAAGCTTCTTATTCAGAATAGCTGCTGTGTACTCAAGAAATGCGTTATAAATAACGCACATACGTTCGTTGATATAGTTCTTGCTGTACGTACCATTATGACAAACATAAATTAAATGACATAATTCAAGCTTAGCTTCGATGATATATTTAACTACATCATCAGAATACATAATCGTACCACTTTGTGTACTCAAGTGAAGACTACTATTCAAAGCAGGAATATGTCTGACAAACAATCTATCTCTGTACTTAGCTAATACTGCCAATGTAGCTTCTGTTTTAGGCTTATTGGTAGGTGTGTTAAATTTCTTACACTGAGCCAAATACGAAATAATGTTGTCAAAATTATTGTAGAAATATTCGAACCCCTGTCCGAATACTCCTTGAAATTCAGCTGGCAGTTTTTGATTTGTATCAAGAAGTCCTGTCAGGATACCAGATTTAGGTCCTAACCAGTTTTCAAGAATACGATAAGCTGCTGGATGTAACAATGGTGGAAGAAAATCAGGAATCTCCAACCAACGTCTGAATTTCAAATCCTCAGCAAAGTTTGTTTTAACTTGAGTATGACACTGTGGACATATGGCACCTTCCATGTAATTTCCGGAAATATGACCACATTCACACGATGCAATATTACTCAAATCTTTAGTACCATCTTGAAAGAAAAGCTGTCTATTTTTAGACATCTGATCTTTTACTAACACTGAATCTTCAGTGTATTGCACCACATAAGCATCTGGATCATCTGCAAACATTTTGTCATAATTTACAAACGACAATGATGCTAATTTGGGAGAAGCGTCAAACACTTAGCACCTCTTTTGCGTTGTGATGGTAGAAAAAGAAGCGGTGGGCTTAGATCGTCTAAGCCCACCTAACAAACTTAATTAGAAACCACCTTTGAAGTAGATATTAGCCATCTGGTTCGGATAGCTATAGCCTCCAAAGAAGGAGTTGGTTCCAGTAATCGGGCTCATCTGCTGGCTGATATAAGTATTCAGCGGAATACTCATGTTGCCCATAGACGGAGCATTGATATAAGAAACCTGAGTAGAAAGCACACCAGCGAGAACACTGACGAACTTACTATCAAACAGAACGGTCGTGCAACGATACGTAATCTTAGACGCATTTGCATCAATACGCTTCTTAATGAGATTCATGCGAAGCGCAGGATCGGTATACTGCAGAAGCAGAGCCTTTGCATCCTCGTCAACCGTCGCAAGAGACGGAACCAGATTGAGATAATCGTACTTTCTCGTATCAATCGCTTCCGTATTGTTCGGGAACTTGACAGAGCCTTCGTAGTTAGTCCACGGAACAGCTGCAGTCGGCTTAAGAAGACCATTCGCAGAGATCTTGAACTCGTTGAACTTTCCGCCAAAGAACGTATCGGCAGACTTGAGAAGGAATTCATCAGCAACAGTGAACGTGATGGACTTCTTAACATCGTTACCATAAGCATCCTTTTCAGTATACACCATGTTCTTACCATAGGTGTTATAGAGATGCTCAAGTTCCGGAATATGAGCACGACCTTCCGGAATATCGATACCAAGAACAGGAGGCATGAACGATGCAATAACGCTCTGCTGCTGCTGTTCAGCAGACGTAAACATCAGAGGCTTACCAGTCTTGGGATCAAGGAAGAAGGATCCGAGGTTCGGACCGTCCTTACGGAAGGTACTATACGGCTGCATCCAGCCACCATTGACGATAGCGTTACCTGCAGCAATCGGAATCGCAAAGTTAAGAATGCCAGATACCGGAATATCGGAAGTGATATTCGTGATAAGGCAAATCGGATAGATCTTAAGACCCATCGGATCCTGATGCATGATGAACTTGGTGTAACCACCAATTGCAAGAACAGGGGTTCTGAGAGGAGTTTCAGCATTGATGTAACCAGGAGCACGATCAATACCAGTTTCGATCTCCATAACAACGCCCCAATCCACACGATCCTGGACAGCGTGAGGACTACGCTTATTGATAAACGCCTTAACGTCTTCGACGTTGTTGTTCGGGATCAGACGAAGCTGCTTATAAAGACTAACGTTATAAGCACCCTTGTTAGCCATAGCAGAGAACAGGTTGTACACATGGTTGGCCATGCGTTCAACTCTCGAATAGTCCTCAGGACTAACAATGATCATCTGAACAATATTCGGCGTTCCGATACCATTGCCTTCGCAAATACCAGTGAGACGCTTTGCGATAGACGGAGCACGATCCGTGATAGGAACCTTGCTGGATTCCGTGTAACTTTCAGTGAAGAGAAGCAGTACGGTAGATTTCGTACCAACATCAATAATTGCACGACCCTCACCACTGATCGGATCATCGAAACTGATACTCTTAACAACCAGCTTGTTGCCAGAAGCATCAGCCTGCTGCAGATAATCGACAATCGTATCTGCATACTTTTTACCTTCATCCGACAGAGTGCAGAGCTGACGGAATCTCGACAGGAAGGATTCTCTCGTTTCGAGAACAGGAGCATCAGTACTTCCCGCAGCAACAGTAGTTTC
>Ga0247608_10005589_pt1 | contig 13550 bp, 8 predicted proteins | sample 176DNAGHGlowgp2_FD_193490 | JGI IMG/M metagenome (GOLD analysis project Ga0247608, IMG submission 193490) | Sheep rumen microbial communities from Palmerston North, Manawatu-Wanganui, New Zealand - 1766 DNA GHGlow gp2 | ecosystem: Host-associated > Mammals > Digestive system > Stomach > Rumen ...
CAGGATCTGTAACTCCGACGAACACGCCGACTTCGACGCCGACAAATACACCTTCGAATACGCCTACGTCCACTCCTACGAGTACACCTACGGTTACTCCGACAGGAGGTGTAGTTGGCCCGACGCCTTCAGGATCTGTAACTCCGACGAACACACCGACGTCAACGCCGACCAATACACCTACGTCGACACCGACAAGTACGCCGACGGCAACGCCTACAACAACCGGTGCAGTAACTCCGACAAGTACGCCGACGGCAACGCCTACAACAACCGGTGCAGTAACTCCTACTAATACGCCGACGGCAACGCCAACAACAACCGGTGCGGTAACACCGACGAATACGCCTACGGCAACGCCTACAACAACCGGTGCAGTAACACCGACGAATACGCCTACGGCAACGCCTACAACAACCGGTGCAGTAACACCGACGAATACGCCGACGGCAACGCCTACAACAACCGGTGCAGTAACACCTACGAATACACCGACCGCAACGCCTACGGCAAATGGTCCGGTAACACTTACGGAAACACCTACGCCGACGCCTGATGTCGGACCTGATCTTGAGGTCAAGATCTCCAAGCAGGATGTTGCAGGTAAGGAACTCGCTAAGGCTGAACTCTCTCTTACCAGCCTTGACGGTTTCGATATGTCCGGTGTAACAGTAACTCAGGGCAATGACACTATCACGCCTAGACTTTCAGCTGATAAGAAGACTATTGCTTTCGATACAGTAGATACTTCACCTTCAGTTGTTAAGGGCCTCAGGTCAGGCCAGTATGAACTTAAGGAAACGGTTACTCCTGAAGCTTACCTCACGGCAGATGCTATCAGGTTTACACTCAGGTTCGATGGCTCGATCGACTGTTCGGGCCAGATAACTGTAGCAGGATCGCCTGTCATCATGGTTGATAAGGCAGATCCTTCTTATAAACAAAAGAATAATCCGCCGATTCCGGCAACCGGTGAGACGGTAAGCCTTTCAACGATAATGGGCTTCGCAGTTCTCACATTGGCTCTCGGTCTCACAGGTTACGGTGCTTACCGAATTAAGAAGAAGAAAAACTAAATAGAGTTTTTGAGTTTGAATAAAACCGCTCTTCGTAATCACGAGGAGCGGTTTTTATGTGCAAAAATCCCGTCGTGACGACAAATATCAAGCATTTTTATTACAAATTGGTGATAATTGAACACTGTAATATATTTTTGATAGTTATTTTCCTTGATTTATTAACAAAGTGTTCATAATATATATGCTGTTAAATTATTTTAATAATTTGGTGTAGGTGGTGTTATGTTTAATAATTTAAAGAAAGTGACGTCGGCAGCAGTGGCTGGGGCGGTTGTTCTTGGTTCGCTGGCGCTATATCCGACCGGGAACAAGGGAACTGTAAGGGCAGATGCGAGTAAATTTGACTCTGCCAGTGCTATCAATTACGCAACGATCTTAGGCGGAGCGGTTGACTATGGTGTTGTTGCACCGAAGATTATTCAGGACAGTCATACAGAGACAACTTTTGCTACATATGAATTTGTTCATAATGCTTCCAACGTAGACGTAGACTACGTTAAATCCACTGCGCTGTTCCTTATCGGTAGAGATATTACAACTACTAAGAGTGATCCTAATATGGCACGAATCGAGTTTGGATATACAACGGCAAGTGCTATCTATTTAGAGGGTAAATCCAATGTATACGGTCCTAATAATGATTCCAGCTGTCATTACCATGATTTTAATCCTGACGCAAAAGCAGTAAAGAATTTGCACAACGGTAATATCTGGTTTACCGGTGATTATCCGGAACCTGCAGATACTGTTCCTTTTATTGCTGCAAAGAATGATGCTGCAGATGCGAACGTAAAGAGACTTCTCGAAAGATGCTGTAAGGAAGGCAAAGTAGAAGATGCAGAAGACGGTTGGGCATTTTTCTTGAACAAGAGAGCTAATAATGCTGCATATGCTCTTGATTCTGAACACATCAAAATCGATAAAGAAGGATCTGGTATTTATCAAACAACTACTGTATATATTAATGTAGATGATCCTTTTTATGATGGAAAAGTAGTTTATGTAAATGTAACTAAAGAAATGATTCCTGCTCTTAAGCAGTCAGGAAGATTCCGGATCAATAAGAATCCTAATTCTGTAGTTGTTATTAATATTAATGATGGTGTATTTAAAGAAGCCCTTGAAGAAGGCATTATTAATGCCTCTGCAAATAATGGAAATCTTGTCTACCTCTCACAGCCTAATGTTAAGGTCAATGGTAATTATACTCATGGACACACAGCGAGTAATGGTGCAAGAGATAAGCAGGGTGCAGAAAAGACCGCTGCATTAGAACATGCTGCTTCTATTCAGAATGAATATAACCAGACTGTTATCTGGAACATCATGGATAGCGGTGACTTATGGCTTCAGAATATGGGTGGTACAATTCTTGCTCCTAATGCGAAAAATGTTACTCTTGATAATGGTAACTCTACAGGTTGGGTTGTAACTAATGGTACATTCAACATGGAGCAGGAGTTCCACTTCCTTTATTCTGGTGCAAGCAAAGATAGTTATGGCCAGATGCATTTTGCGCTTACCAAGGCTTTCACAGATAAATATGCTAAGCACGGTGAGGTAGTTCAGGATGCATCAGTAAGCATTCCTGCGAACACATATGAGTTTAAATTCGATGAGTATACTGATGATACTTTTACAGATTTAAAAGGAACAGTACAAGCAGAAGGTGGAAACCCGATCTATGCTACAAAGGAAGGTATTGTTACTTTCCCGGTTCTTACATTTACTACAAAGGATTCAACATCGCCTAGATATGTTCCTTTGAATGGCAGTAGCATGTTCTATTTCAAAGCTTATGAAGTTCAAGCCAGTGAACTTCATGTAGTTTCTGCAACAGACAGTCGTAAGATATCTGATTCTGATGGTTATATATTAATAAGACTTAAAGTCGAGTCAGATGAGCATGGTAACTTTACATATTTTGTAGATTATAAGTCTGTAACGGGTGAAGGTATTACTTTTAGAGATTATAAGGAAGATTATCCGAATAATGGAGACTACATTAAAATGTCCGGTGTCCAGTTCGACCTTGGTGTTTTCTATAATAAAGTAAAGCCTATTACAGTAAATATCAGCAAGCGTGATATCAACAAGGCAGACGGTGATGAGGTGCCGGGTGCCACGCTTAAAGTTGCACTTAAGAGACCTGATCCCGAGATTGATCTGAGTAAAGTAACCCTGATCTGTGACGATACGGATGTTACTGATACTGCAAATCTTACTAAAGACTTTATTGAGTTCGAATCGGGCGAAAAGCCTACATCCATCGAAGGTCTTAAGCCCGGTGATTATACTCTTACTGAGACCCTTGAGCCTGCAGGCTTTAAGCCGCAGACCACGGTCATCGAGTTCACTGTTAGTGAAGACGGTAAAGTAACGATCACCAATTCCGACATAAATCCTAACTTTGCAAATGAAGTCGGTTTTGTCGAAGACGATGCAAATGACGGCCCTGATACGGTTGTCATTCTCGATGAGATGTACAAGACCAATGTAACTATCAGCAAGCGTGACGCCGGAGGTCAGGAGATTGCCGGTGCGACACTTACTCTCACTTCAAATGACACCGCTGTTGATCTTAGTGCGCTCGGCGTTACTGCAAAGCAGGGAACAGAAACAGCCATTGCTCTTTCAGTAAGCGGAAACACTGTAAGCTTCAAGACAAAGGAAGGCGTCAGCACGGTTGTTGAGAATCTTCCTGACGGTACATATACCCTTGCAGAGACAAATGCGCCTTCCGGTTACAAGAGCGCAGCTCCTCAGACTATTACCATTGAGAAGGGTGTAGTTAATGAGAATCAGCCGGTCATCATGATCGATGAGATGTATAAGACTGACATAGCAGTCAGCAAGCAGGACTCTGCAGGTAATGAGATCGGCGGCGCCGTTCTTAGTCTCTCATCTGCTGACAGCACAGTCGACCTTAATGCACTCGGCGTTACTGCAACCCAGGGCACGGCCACAGCAAAGAATCTTTCAGTAAACGGCAACAGTGTTGTTTTCGAGACCATGGAAGACAGCAATACTGTAATTAAGAATCTTCCTGACGGAACATATACTCTTACAGAGACAAGGGTACCTTCAGGTTACCAGCAGGCTGATCCTATTACGATCGAGATCAAAAATGGCGCACTTACAAGTCCGGCAACCATCGTTATGATCGACAAGATCAACCAGACTGATGTAACTGTCAAGAAGACCGACAGCGCAGGCAATTCTGTTGCGGGAGCAGGTCTTGCATTTACTGCTAATGACACATCAGTAGATTTCAATGCGCTCGGCGTTACGGCAACTCAGGGAACTGCAGCTGCAGACGGACTTGATGTCAACGGCAATTCCGTAAGCTTCAAGACTAAGAAGGATGTTGACACTGTCATCAAGAATCTTCCTGACGGAACATATACTCTTAAAGAGACAGTTGTTCCTGACGGCTTCAAAATGGCTGATCCTATAACTGTTACGATCAGGGATGGTGCAGTAGTTGGTTCTTCAACGATCATAATGATCGATGAGATCAGTGCCACACCGACACCTACGAACACACCTACGTCGACACCGACGAGCACGCCTACGTCGACACCGACGAGCACGCCTACGTCAACACCGACGAGCACGCCTACGTCAACACCGACGAGCACGCCGACGAGCACGCCGACATCGACACCGACAAGTACGCCGACATCGACACCGACAAGTACGCCTACGTCGACACCGACGAGCACGCCGACGTCGACACCGACAAGTACGCCTACGTCGACACCGACAAGCACGCCGACGTCGACACCGACGAGCACGCCTACGTCAACACCGACGAGCACGCCTACGTCGACACCGACAAGCACGCCTACGTCGACACCGACAAGCACGCCGACGTCGACACCGACGAGCACGCCTACGTCAACGCCGACGAGCACGCCTACGTCGACACCTACAAGCACGCCTACGTCAACACCGACGAGCACGCCTACGTCGACACCGACGAGCACGCCTACGTCAACACCGACGAGTACACCTACGTCAACACCGACGAGTACACCTACGTCGACACCGACGAGCACACCTACATTGACGCCGACGCCGGTTGTTACACCGACAAATACGCCTACGGCTACGCCGACACCTACACCTACAGCTGTAGTAACACCGACGAATACGCCGACAGCTACTCCGACGCCTACTTCTACACCTACAAGTACGCCTACGAGTACACCTACAGTTACTCCAACCGGTGGTATTGTCGGGCCGACTCCTTCCGGATCGGTAACTCCGACGAACACGCCTACTTCTACGCCGACCAATACACCGACATCGACGCCTACAAGTACGCCTACGGCTACACCGACAACGACAGGTGGTGTAACTCCTACCAATACGCCTACGGCTACACCGACGACTACAGGTGGATCGACTCCGACTAATACGCCGACTTCGACACCGACGTCAACACCTACAAGTACGCCAACGAGTACACCTACAGTTACTCCGACAGGTGGTGTTGTCGGGCCGACTCCGTCCGGATCGGTAACACCGACAAATACGCCGACTTCAACGCCGACGAATACGCCTACATCCACTCCGACGAGCACGCCTACGGCAACTCCGACGACTACAGGTGGTGTAACACCTACCAATACGCCTACGGCTACACCGACAACAACGGGCGGTGTAACACCTACCAATACGCCTACGGCAACACCTACGACAACGGGTGGTGTAACACCTACAGATACACCGACGGCAACACCTACCGGTTCTGTACCCGGACCCGGATTCGACATCAAGCTTTCAAAGCAGGATGTTGCAGGTAAGGAGATCGCAAAGGCAGAGCTTACGTTTACGAGCCTTGACGGATACGATCTGTCGGATGTTCAGGTAACACAGGGCGGAAGCACTATTACTCCGAGACTGTCTGCCGATAATAAGTCCATTTCGTTCGATACTGTTGAAGGCATGAGCACGATACTTAAGAACGTCAAGCCCGGACAGTATCAGTTGAAAGAGACTGTAACACCGGAGGCATACCTTACTGCTGATGCGATTACGTTTACGCTTAAGGATAACGGCGATACGGAGTGCAGAGGTGTAGTATCCGTTGCGGGTTCACCGATCGTTATGGTTGATAAGGCAGACCCGACATATAACCAGGGAGGAGGAAACGGCGGAACACCGCTTCCTGCAACCGGCGAAACAACGGGTAAGTATACAGTGATGGGTTATGTACTCCTTGCATTAGCGACAGCTTGCGCTGCAGGATTCGTAATCTACAGGACAAAGAAGAAAAAGACCTGATCTTTGTTTTCGAAAACTAAAAGGCAAATGAACCGCTCTTCACTCTGAGGAGCGGTTTTTCTTTGTGCATTATGGATAGTTAGATACGACTAACTATAAGCTATAATCTTATTGGAGGTGAATATGAATATTCAGATCGTTATAGGAATACTGATCCCGTTTGCAGGAACGTCCTTGGGTGCGGCGATGGTATTCTTTCTTAAGAATGAGATATCGGACAAACTTAAGCGCATCCTTACGGGTTTTGCTGCGGGCGTCATGGTTGCAGCTTCTTTCTGGAGCCTTTTGCAGCCGGCTTTGGAAAGCTCTGAACATATGGGCAGACTTGCCTTTTTGCCGGCAGCCATAGGATTCCTTATTGGTATCGGATTCCTGCTCCTGCTCGATGTCATTACGCCTCACATGCATATGAACAGTGAGGGAGAAGGACCGAAATCTACACTTAAGAGAACTACGAAGCTGATCCTTGCGGTTACGCTCCATAACATCCCGGAGGGCATGGCCGTAGGTGTTGTATATGCAAACCTCGTTGCAGGAAGCAATCTTGTAAGTGCAGCCGGTGCTTTGGCGCTTGCGATTGGTATTGCTATCCAGAATTTTCCTGAAGGAGCCATAGTGTCGATGCCCCTGAGAGGGGCGGGTATGTCAAAGCCAAAGACTTTCTGGTACGGAGTCCTGTCCGGTGCCGTAGAGCCGGTTGCCGCTGTGATAACGATCTTCGCCTTCAGCTTTGTAACAGCAACCCTTCCTTACATGCTCGCTTTTGCAGCCGGTGCCATGATGTACGTTGTCGTTGAGGAGCTGATACCTGAGATGAGTGAAGGCGAGCATTCCAACTGGGGAACGATAGCTTTCAGCATCGGATTTGTCGTAATGATGGTTCTCGATGTGGCACTTGGGTGATCAAAGGCCTGTTTATGCGACTATGAGATTCTTATTGTGGTATTCACAGTATTTGCGATAGAAATACAAAAGGTTGCCTCGATTGAGACAACCTTTTTAATTGGTGCGGCCGACGAGACTTGAACTCGTATGGAATTACCCACACGCCCCTCAAACGTGCGCGTCTGCCAGTTCCGCCACGGCCGCATATAACCGCTTGTGAGCAAGCCTTGTAATTATAAAGTTAGATGTATGGAGTGTCAAGTGCCAAAATGCAATTTCAAAAAAGTAATTTTTGACCCTTATATCTGTGGCTTTCTGCGCTCGTAATAGAACATGAACTGCTGCATTATTCCTGCCGTGTCAGGGTAAGGCGTGCAGTCGAAGTGTCCGTTGTAGTATCTGTCCTCGATCCGCTGGATCCAGACGTCCACAGGAAAGCGCCCTGTCCTTGCGAACGCGAAAAGCATTACACAATTGGCAACCTTTGTTCCGACACCGTACATGGCCGTCAGAGCCTTATAAAGGTCATCGTCAGAAAGTGCTGATAGTGCTTCAGGGTCTAATTTGCCGGAACAGAATTCCTCGGCGGCTCTTGCGATGTAAGGCGCTCTATATCCGACGCCCGTGTTTTCGAGATCAGCGAACGGAAGAGCATTGAGTTCTTCGGGTGTAGGGAAGGCATAGTATTCTTTCTCGAGAGGCGTAACGAATGGCTTATCGAGCTTAGGAGCCTTGATCTTCTTTCCGCAGAGCTTCGAGATTCGCTCGACGGATGTCGTTATCGACGGGATGGAGCGCCTCTGTGAGATTATGTAGCTTATCGTGGTCTCGAAAATATCCTGCTTTAAGATCCTTATGCCTTCACCGAACTTTGCTGCGGCCATGAGGTATTCATCGTTCTTATCGATTGACTTTACGATCTTGCCGTAATCGCGGCCCAGGTCGAGATAAGGCTTCCAGATATCCTCGAATTCTTCCTCAGTGCAGGAGAAAGCAAATGTGTCTTTGGCTGTACGGGCGATCTGAAGATACCTGCCGAAGGCAACAAGCTCAACGTGGGAATCATCTATGACCTTTATCCTGAATGCCTGGCCGGAATCTGCGACCTTGAGGAGGTCTAAGAACGTTATCTTAGCGGTTACCATTGTTCTTGTCACCTAATTTGAAGTAGTTGCTCAAGGTGCACACGATAGCTCCGTTGTAGAGCTTTACGCGCTTGTCAGCCTTATGTCCCGTTGCTTCTTCGAAAGCATTCTCAGGCGTTATGACTGAGAGCCTTAAGCCCTTCTTGCAGAAACCGTCTTTTGTGAGGTAATTGCGGTCGATGAGCTTATAGATCTTTGCCGCGTCCTCAGGCGTCATGAGACGTCCGCCGTAAGGAGGATTCGTTATGACGAGCTGCCTGGGAAGGGAAGTGAGCTTCTCGAGATAATCCGGGAGCATCTTGGATGCGTCGCAGATCCTGAACTTTGTGTGTGCACCGACACCTGCTGCTTCAGCATTGCGCTTAGCAGATTCAATAGCTTTAGGGTCAATATCCGAACCGAAGAAATAGCAGTCGTCCATCGGCTCCGTATCTTCGTTGTCGAGAGCTTCCTGCAAAGCTCTCCTGTAAGGCTCTTTGCCGATGTAAGGGAGATCTTCGTAAGCAAAATGACGGTCTCTTCCGGGCGCTATGCCGCACGCGGTCCTTGCTGCTTCGATAACGATAGTGCCTGAACCGCAGAAAGGATCGACAAGTGCCTCGTTGCCGTAAGGACGGTATTTAGCGTATGTGAGCATTCCCGATGCCAGAGTCTCTCTTATAGGTGCTTCGTGAGTGAGGGGCCTGTAGCCGCGCTTATGAAGTCCTGCGCCCGTTGTATCGATCATGAAGCGGCAAACGTCATTAACGATGCCGAACTGGATCTTAACCGTGCCCATCTCCTCATTCTCGCTGATCACAGTATCAGCCGAGAGGCCTCTTGATATGGCAAGGCTTTCTGCGATCGCCTTCTTGGCGAGCTTCTGAAGGGCAGGGATGCCGTATAATTTGGACTTTCTCGAAAAGCCGTTTATAACGAACGCCCAGCCTGCCGGTATATAGTCAGACCACTTGATGGCTCTGGTGCCTTCGAAAAATGCATTGAAGTTTGTATCCGCGTCATCTGAAGCTCCGCAGTTGAATTCGCCGGCTTCGAAAAAGATACGCTCAGCATGCTTTACCCACATATTGGCGCGGGCAACGTCATAAAAATCTCCATCAAGCGTTACGACACCGTCGCTTACTTCAATGCGCTCCTTGTCGTAACCCCTGTCCAGGAGGTCGCCTTTAGTCGGTGATTCAAGTCCGAATAATGTAGTAATAATGATTTTCATAGAAAAATTATAACAAATGTACACTTTGTGCATAGTTATTTATTTTTAAAGGGATGCAGAATACCATTTGCAGGTAAAAATCAATATACAATTTTTGCTATTTTGATATCTTTGTCAAATAGCCTTGTCAAGTAGCAATTTCGATTTTTGGGTGTGTTTCTCTCGTGGACACTTGCAATCGAACAAAGGTTCAAAAAGCCTGCAAAGGCCTTGATTTATTGAGGTTCAGACTTTTGACGACAACTTGTAACTGTTTTGTAAGGAAACGGTAACAAAATGTCAAATTCAATAGATATAAGGGTTTCAGGTACTTTTGAAATCAAAGTATTTGTTTTTGTAGTTATAAACAAAGTTTTGAACATTATGAACATTTTTGTAGATTTGAAAACCAAGGTTTTTACTCTGTAAAAAGCAAAACATGTTTCTTTTTTTTGCTAACTTTACTTATTCCCGGACGGCTCTAAACATATAAGCAACATGAAGTTTTATTTGTTATAATCTGTTCCTAAAGAATAATAATTATAGGGGGATATTATGTCTGAACTCCATGATATTGCCAAAGCCGCAAGAGAAGCCTCTTACATCATGGCTTCTTTGGGGAGCGAGATTAAGAATAAGGCGCTCGCAAATGTAGCATCCTGTCTTAAGGACTCCAAGGATGAGATTTTCGCTGCCAACAAGATCGACCTCGAAGAGGCAGAGAAGGCTAACCTTGAGACTCCTCTTATCAAGAGACTTAAGTTCAATGAAGATAAGCTTAATGACGTTGTCTCCGGCATCGAGAGCCTGATAGATCTTAACGATCCTGTAGGCAAGGTCACATTGAGGACCACTTTGGATGACGGACTTGAGCTCACGAGAGTTACATGCCCTATCGGTGTTATCGGCGTTATATTCGAGAGCAGACCGGACGCGCTGGTTCAGATCGCATCCCTTTGCATTAAGAGCGGCAATGCTGTTTTCCTTAAGGGCGGTTCAGAGGCTATCAATACGAATAAGGCGTTAGCTTCCGTTATAAGCAAGGCAGGCATCGAAGCAGGTCTTCCTGAAGGCTGGCTCAATCTCCTGACGCTCCGTTCTGAGATCGCCGATATGTTAAAGCTCGACGAATATATCGACCTCATCATTCCAAGAGGCTCTAATGCTTTTGTACAGTACATCATGCAGAACACTAATATAGCTGTCCTTGGACACGCTGACGGTGTATGCCACACATATATCGATGTTGATGCAGATCCTTCGACAGCTCTGAAGGTTGCGATCGACGCTAAGACTCAGTATGTATCAGTCTGCAACGCTACAGAGACATTCCTTGTAAATGAGGAACTGAAGGAGACGTTCCTTCCCAAGTTCATTAAGACTTTGCAGGGTGCAGGTGTTGAAGTGTTTGGTGATGAATATGTCGCTGATACGTTTGGCGTCGAAAAGGTCGAGGAATGGCATCACGAATATCTTGCAATGAAGTGCTCGGTCAAGCTCGTTAAGGACTTGGACGAAGCGATCGCACATATCAATCACTACGGTTCAGGCCACACAGATGCGATCATTACAGAGAACAAGGCTGCTGCAGAGCGCTTCATGACCATGGTAGATTCAGGAAGCGTTCTGGTAAACTGCTCCACGAGATTTGCTGACGGTTTCCGTTATGGATTCGGTGCCGAGGTAGGTATTGCGACTTCGAAGATACACGCCAGAGGCCCTGTAGGACTTGAAGGACTCGTATCTTACAAGTACCGTCTCGTAGGCAACGGAGACATCGTGGGACCTTACTGTGACGGTTCTAAGAAGTTCAAGCACATCCATCACGAGATTTAATTAAGAAAAGAGGCAATAGATATGGTAGTTTCAATCGCATCAGATCACGCAGGTTATGAATTAAGACAGAAGGTTAAGAAGTACCTTGAGGAGAAGGGCTTTGAAGTCCTTGACGGCGGCGCTCCGAACGGCACTGATTCCTACTCTTACGTTGATGCAGGTATCAAGGTTGCAGAAGACGTATCAAGCGGCAAGGCTGAAAGAGGTATCGCCATCTGCGGTACCGGTATCGGAATCTCTCTTGTCTGCAACAAGTACAAGGGAATCAGATGCGCTCTCTGCACCAATGAATTTATGGCAAAGATGTCAAGACAGCATAACGACGCACAGATCCTCGCATTCGGTGAGCGTGTAGTCGGTCTGGGCGTTGCTTTGGGCATGATCGACGCATTCTTCGAGGAAGAGTTCGCAGGCGGACGCCATGCAACACGCGTAAACGGCATCAAAGAGATCGAGGAGAAACATTTTAAGTAAGTTTTTAATACTGTTTTTTGACCTTAAAACTACGCTTATCATTGAATAACATTTGATTTATCTCAAAGGCTCCGGATATCCCGGAGCCTTATTTTTGCATGCAAATGCCGAAATCATTGGTTTTTTGGCGTATTGGGTATTTTCGAAAATGTCAAATCATATCCAAAAGGTATCGTTATGCTCAAACTATTCGTATTTTATTTGTTACGGTCTTAACGTTACAATTGCTCTTGAAATCAAAAATGATAGTCAAAAAGCATTGAAACATAATAACAATACCTTTTGGCTATTGTTGAAGGAGGAGAGTTTATGGACACTAATTTAATCAGCAGCTTGATCGATGAGAAAGTCTTCGGCGTCTGGTTCCTGATCGGCGCAGCGTTGGTCTTCTGGATGCAGGCCGGATTCGCAATGGTTGAGTGCGGATTTGCAAGAGCTAAGAACGCGGGCAACATCATCATGAAGAACCTGATGGATTTCTGTATCGGTACAGTAGTATTTGTTGCGATCGGCTTCGGTCTGTTCCTCGGCGAAGATGCACTCTTCGGACTTGTCGGAATCCCGAACCTCGGTATTTTCACAAACTACGCAAATTTTGACTGGTCAAACTTCGTATTTAACCTTGTATTCTGTGCCACAACAGCTACGATCGTATCAGGTGCTATGGCAGAGAGAACAAGATTCTTATCTTACTGCGTATACTCCGCAGTTATCTCAGCAGTCATCTATCCTATCGAGGCTCACTGGACATGGGGCGGCGGGTGGCTCGCTCAGATGGGATTCCACGATTTCGCAGGTTCTAACTGCATCCACATGGTAGGCGGTATCTCAGCTTTGATCGGTGCAGCTATCTTAGGACCCCGTATCGGTAAGTTCGTTAAGGATAAGTCCGGCAAGGTTACAAAGGTTAATGCTTTCCCCGGCCACAACATCCCCATGGGTGCTCTGGGTGTATTCATCCTCTGGCTCGGCTGGTACGGATTCAACGGTGCTGCCTGCACAGATATGAACCAGCTCGGATCTGTATTCGTAACAACAACAATCGCTCCCGCAATCGCTACAGTAGTCTGCATGATCTTCACATGGATCAAGTATGGTAAGCCCGACGTTTCTATGTGCTTGAACGCTTCTCTCGCAGGACTCGTTGCGATCACAGCGCCCTGTGATGTAACAGATGCTCTCGGCGCAACGATCATCGGTGCAGTATCCGGCGTGCTCGTAGTATTCGGTGTATGGTTCCTTGATAACGTATTAAGAGTTGACGACCCTGTCGGTGCAGTTGCAGTTCATATGTTCAACGGTATCTGGGGTACGATCGCAGTAGGTCTTTTCGCTACAGACACAGCTCCTGCATACTCCATCGCTGATGCAGCAGGAAATAAGATGGTTGGTTTGTTCTACGGCGGCGGCGTAAAGCTCCTCGGAACACAGATGGTAGGCATGCTCGCAACAGCAGCCTGGACAGCAGTTACGATCACGGTCACATTCTTCATCATCAAGGCTATCTTCGGCTTAAGAGCTTCTGAGGAAGAAGAGCTCACAGGTCTTGACGTTACAGAGCATGGCCTCGCAAGCGCTTACTCCGGCTTCTCACTCATGGACGTTTCAGGCTCTATGATGGAAGAGAACGAGAATACAGACCTCGGT
>Ga0247608_10005590_pt1 | contig 13549 bp, 6 predicted proteins | sample 176DNAGHGlowgp2_FD_193490 | JGI IMG/M metagenome (GOLD analysis project Ga0247608, IMG submission 193490) | Sheep rumen microbial communities from Palmerston North, Manawatu-Wanganui, New Zealand - 1766 DNA GHGlow gp2 | ecosystem: Host-associated > Mammals > Digestive system > Stomach > Rumen ...
TGCCTTCAGCGGCTGCGACTACATGACGGTAGGCAGCTCAACCCACTTGACATAGCAGAAGTCCTGACGGTGAGGCAGGTCCTTGTGCTTGGGATAGATGCGCACGGCACTCCTGTACTCGCCAGCCTGGCGGGGTGCGAGCGTTGCCTCGAAGGTGTAGTTGTTGCCCTGGTGGCCGACGAGCTTGAGCGGCTCAATGCTGTAGATGCGCTCCTCGCCGTTCTTGTCGGTGTAGATGTTGACCTTCTCCAAGCCAATGGCATCGTCGAGTCCCTGCTCGTCGATGACATAGCGCAGGGTGTACTTCAGACCAGTCTCCAACCCTGAGAGGGGGATGTCCCACTCTGAGCTGACCACGCGGATGCCATCCCAGCGCTCAGCCACTGCTTCCTTCCACTGAGCGATGTCCTTGGCCAGACGGTAGCCATCCTTGGACACCTCCTTGAAGCGCTTGGCCTCCTTCTCATAGAACTTGGTATAATAGTCATCCAGCTGGCGCTTCATGGTGTAGTGAGGCGCAATCTGGGCAATGGAGTTCTTGATGACCTTAATCCAGCCCTCGCTGATGCCCTTCTTGTTCTTGTTGTAGTAGAGGGGAACAATCTCGTTCTCAAGCAGCGAGTAGATGGTGGCGGCATCGAGCTGGTCCTGATAGCCCTGATTCTGGTAGGTGCGCTTCTCGGTGAGTGCCCATCCAGCACCCTCGCGGTAGCCCTCAAGCCACCATCCGTCCTTGACGCTGAGGTTGACCACACCGTTCATCTCGGCCTTCTCGCCGCTGGTGCCGCTGGCCTCCAGCGGACGTGTGGGTGTGTTCATCCAGATGTCGACGCCAGAAACGAGACGGCGTGCCAGCAGGAAGTCGTAGTCCTCGAGGAAGATAATCTTTCCAAGGAACTCGGGACGCTGGCTAATCTCGTAAATCTTCTTGATAAGTCCCTGGCCGGCACCGTCGGCAGGGTGTGCCTTACCGGCGAAGAGGAACTGAACGGGACGCTCGGGGTCGTTGACAATCTTGCTCAGACGGTCAAGGTCGGTGAAGAGCAGGTGTGCACGCTTGTAGGTGGCGAAACGGCGGCAGAAACCGATGATGAGCGCGTTGGGGTTGATGCGCTCCAGCAGGCTGAGCACACGCGAGGGGTCGCCCTGGTTGCGCAGCCATGTGTCGCGGAACTGCTCCTTGATGTAGTCGACGAGCTTCTGCTTCAGCGCCATGCGCGTAGACCAGATTTCCTCGTCGGGCACCTGGTAGATGGCCTCCCAGATTTTCTGGTTCGACTGGTCGCCCATGAAGCTCTTGTCGAAGTACTTGGCATAGAGCTTGCGCCACTCAGTAGCCGACCATGTGGGGAAGTGGACACCGTTGGTGACGTAGCCCACGTGGTTCTCTTCAGGATAGTAGCCCTTCCAGATGCCTGAGAACATCTTCTGCGACACCCAGCCGTGGAGCTTGCTGACGCCGTTGACCTCCTGGCAGGTGTTGCAGGCGAAGGTAGACATGCAGAACTTCTCGCTGTGGTCGTCGGGGTTGGTACGGCCCATGCCGATGAACTCGTCCCAGGTGATGCCCAGGCGCTGCGGATAGGCACCCATGTACTTGCCGAAGAGGCCCTCGTCAAAGTAGTCGTGACCGGCAGGCACGGGGGTGTGTACGGTGTAGAGACCGCTGGCACGCACCAGCTCCATGGCCTGGTTGAAGGTGAGATGCTCCTCCTCGATGTAGTCGCACAGACGCTGCAGGTTGCACAGGGCGGCGTGGCCCTCGTTGCAGTGGTAAATCTGCTTCTTGATGCCGAGTTTCTTCAGTGTGAGCACACCACCGATGCCAAGCAGAATCTCCTGCTTGAGACGGTTTTCCCAGTCGCCACCATAGAGGCTGTGGGTGATGGGCTTGTCGTAGTCGGAGTTCATCTCGTTGTCGGTGTCGAGCAGGTAGAGCTTGATGCGACCGACATTGACACGCCACACATACGCGTGTACCATATAATTAGTATAGGGCACCGACACCACCATGGGGTTGCCGTTCTCGTCGAGCTGGCGCTCGATAGGCAAGTGGAGGAAGTTCTGTGCCTCGTACTTGGCTATCTGCTGTCCGTCCATGGAGAGACTCTGAGTGAAGTAGCCGAAACGATAGAGGAAGCCGATGGCACACATGTCGACATTCGAGTCGCTGGCCTCCTTGAGGTAGTCGCCGGCAAGCATGCCAAGACCGCCGCTGTAAATCTTCAGAGCGGAGTGCATGCCATACTCCATGGAGAAGTAGGCCACTGAGGGACGCTTCTTGTCAGGCTCCACATCCATGTAGGCACGGAAGAGCTTGTACACCTCGTGAATGCGCTTCATCAGAGCCTTGTCCTTGACAATCTCCTCCTTGCGGGGCAGCGAAAGGCGCTCCAGCAACAGCACGGGGTTATGCTTGACATCGTGGTAGAGCTCGGGGTCGAGGTCGCGGAAGAGGTCGCGTGCCTCGTAGTTCCAAACCCACCACAGGTTGTGGGCAATCTCGTCGAGGCACTTCAGCTCCTCAGGGAGACTGGACCTCACAATCAGCTCCTTCCACTGAGGAGCGTTGGTGTAATCAGCTTTAATTTTCATCTTTTTGATTTGCAATTGTATTACTTACTATTATAATTGTTTCGTTGAGCATCGCTCCTCCGCCTTCCTCAGCGCTACGTCGTAAGCCTCGTAGTAGAAGTCAATGAAATGACTCCAAAGGGCCTTCTTCGACAGCTCGGCGGCAGCCTTGCGACATGCCTCCACCTGCTTCGGGGTGAAGTTGGAGTAGGCAGCGACGGTGTCCTTGATGACATCGGCCACCTCTGAGTAGTTGTAGTCAGTACGGTGAATGACCTTCACACCATCGGCCAGCTCGCCGGCATGGCCAAACTCCTTGTTGGCCCACAGGCCAAAGCCCGCCAGGTCGGTGGTGATGCACGGCACATGGAAGGCAACGGCCTCCAGTGGCGTGTAGCCCCAAGGCTCGTAGTAGCTGGGATAGATACAGAGGTCGTTACCCAGCACCACATCATAGTAGGTCAGGTCAAGGATGCCGTCGCGCCCGTCAAGGTAGCAGGGAAGGAAGATGACCTTCACCTTGTCATCGGCATGGTTGTGCATGTCAAAGAACTTCAGCATGTTCAGCACATTGTCGTGACCCATGTTGTGCAGCCAGTGGGTAATCATGGGAACCTCCAGGGGCGAGTCATACACCTTGTCTCCCTTGGTCAGCCGCTCCTTCAGGTCCTGCCTGGGTTCGCCGGTCCATCCGGGCACATCAATAAAAGCCAGGACGGTCTTGTTGAGCTCGCGGGAACGCAACAGGCGGTTCATGGCCTCGATGAACACATCGATGCCCTTGTTACGGAACTCATAGCGGCCACTGGTAGAGACAATCAGCGTGTCTTCGTCCTTCAAGTGCTCGCCCAGCAGTGCGTTGGCCACCTCCAGCATCCTGCGACGGGCCAGCTTGCGCTTCCGTCCGAAAGACTGCGGCCGTGGCACGAAGCTGTCGTCGAAGCCGTTGGGCAGCACCACGTCGACAGGCTTGTCAAGCAGCTCCACACACTCGCGGGCCGTGATGTCGCTGACAGTGGTAAAGCAGTCCACATGGTGAGCCGTCTGTTTCTCAATGGAGTGCTTTGACTGCATGTTCAGCTCACCAGCCATCTGGTCGCCGTTATAGGCAAAGAGATAGTCGTAGAGAGGCTTCTGGTTTCCGGCAATGCTGCGCCCGATGCTGGTGGCATGGGTGGTGAAGATGGTGGCTATCTGCGGCACCTTGTTATTGATGTAGAGGGCGCCAAGGCCACACATCCACTCGTTGGCATGGTAGACAACCTTGATTTGAGGTTTGAGGTTTGAGATTTGAGATTGTTCAATTACCTTATCCTCAAGGCTATTCCTTTGTTGGTGACCATAAATCCCGAATCTCAAATCTCCATTCTCAAACCAATGATACAGGCTCTCCACCACCAGACCGGCAGCATACGAGAACATCGAGGCTTCGTCATAGTCGCCATAGGCATGGAGCGAGTCGACGCCATAATGTTCCCAAAGCCAGGTATAGATGTCGTTCTTTTTCTCAAAATACGGATTGAAGTCCACCAAGATGGCAACAGGCTCGCCCGGCACCGTCCAGCGCCCGACACGCACCTTCAAGCCCTCTTCCTTGGCCTGCCACTGCCATTCTGCCAGCAGCGCCTTTTCTTCACGGAAGTAAGGACTTTCCTTCTCTTTCCAGAAATCAGGGCCAATAAAAAAAATTCTGTCAGGAAACGCTTCCTGTAGGGTCTTGGCCCTTGTAGAAAGGACGGTATAGATGCCGCCCACTTTATTGCAAACCTCCCAGCTTGACTCAAAAATGAAGTCTGGAGTTAACTTCTTTTTACCCATTAAAATACGCATGTTTATAAACGGCTGCAAAGGTACTCAAAAAAAATATAAAATCAGCACACCAATGGCAATATTTTTTTCGCAGCCGTCTTTTATTGACATATAAAGCGCTGAACGAGCTGGCCAAAACCACTTTTTAAGAAAAATAACAATAAAAAAAACGCTGTTTCGTTTTTTATTCGTACCTTTGTAGGCTGTATGGGTGCGACAGGCCCCAGCCAGAGCAAGAAAACAAAACATAAACAGCATAATGAACTCTAAATGGAACTATCAACCACCTTCACCCGAGCGACAGCAGCAGGCTAAAGAGCTGGCCGAGAAGCTGAACACCAGTCCGGTGATGGCCAGCCTGCTCATAGGGCGCGGCATACGCACCGAGTCGGCCGCCAAGCGTTTTCTCAGGCCCCTGCTGAGCGAGCTCATAGACCCGTTCCTGATGAACGACATGGACATTGCCGTTGACAGGCTAAACGATGCCATGGGACGCAAGGAACGCATCATGGTCTATGGCGACTACGACGTAGACGGCTGCACTGCCGTGGCACTGGTCTACCGCTTCCTGCAACAGTTCTACTCGAACATCGAGTACTACATCCCCTCACGCTACGAGGAGGGCTACGGCATCAGCCAAAAGGGACTGGACCACGCGAAGGAGGCTGGCGTGAAGCTCATCATCGTGCTCGACTGCGGCATCAAGGCTATCGACGAGATACGCCGCGCCAAGGAGATGGGCATCGACTTCATCATCTGCGACCACCATGTGCCCGACGACGAGGTGCCCTGTGCCGTCGCCATCCTCAACCCGAAGCGCACCGACAGCACCTACCCCTTCAAGGAGCTGTGCGGCTGCGGTGTGGGCTTCAAGTTCATGCAGGCCTTTGCCAAGAACAACGGCATACCCTTCTCGCAGCTCATCCCCCTGCTGGACTTCTGTGCCGTGAGCATTGCCGCCGACATGGTGTCGGTGATGGGCGAGAACCGCATCCTGGCTTTCCATGGGCTGAAGCAGCTTAACCAAAGCCCGTCGACGGGACTGAAGGCCATCATCGAGATTAGCGGCCTGGCAGGGCGCGACATCACCATGAGCGACATCGTGTTCAAGATTGGCCCACGCATCAACGCCAGCGGCCGTGTGATGAACGGCACTGAGACAGTGGACCTGCTGGTGGAACGCGACTACAAGCGCGCGCTGCAGGAGGCCATACACATCAACGAGTATAACGAACAGCGCAAGGACATCGACAAACAGATGAGCGAGGAGGCCAACCTGATTGTGGAGCGCCTTGAGAGCCAGGAGCACCAGCCGGCCATCGTCCTCTACAGCGAGGGATGGAAGAAGGGCGTGGTGGGCATTGTAGCCTCCAGGCTGACTGAGATGTACTACCGTCCCACGGTGGTACTGTCGTGCCAGGACGGCATCGCCACGGGTTCAGCCCGCTCGGTGGCCGGCTACGACATCTACAGCGCCATCAAGAGCTGCCGCGACCTGCTGGAGAATTTCGGAGGTCACACCTACGCCGTAGGACTGACGCTCAAGACGGAGAACATTGCCGAGTTCCGCCGCCGCTTCCAGGACTATGTCAGCCAGCACATCATGCCTGAGCAGACAGAGGCCGCCATGGAGATAGAGGCACAGGTGGACTTCCGCGACATCACGAAGAAGCTGCACAACGACCTGAAGAAGCTGGCCCCCCACGGACCTGACAACCCCAAGCCGCTGTTCTGCACACGCAATGTCTACGACTATGGCACGTCGAAGGTGGTGGGACGGCAGCAGGAGCACATCAAGCTGGAACTGGTCGATTCGCGGTCGAGCAATGTCATGAACGGCATCGCCTTCGGCCAGAGTGCAGCAGCACGCTACATCAAGTCAAAGCGCTCCTTCGACATCATCTACACCATCGAGGAGAACATCTACAAACGCAGCGAGGTGCAGCTGCAGATTGAGGACATAAAACCATCAGAATAGATGAGAGATGAGAGATGAGAGGTGAGAGGTGAGAGGTGAGAGGTGAGAGGTAAGAGGTGAGAAGTGAGAAGTGAGAGGTGAGAAGTGAGAAGTGAGAAGTGAGAAGTGAGAAGTGTGAAGTAAGAAATCTCAAATCTCAAACCTCAAATCTCAAATCAAAAAAAAGGAAAGAGGTGGATATTATCAAGCGTAATTTCTTCAGGCTGCTCCGTGCCGGCGTGTACGGCAGCGAGGAGCAGGTGGAGCCCATGTCGGCATGGAAATGGCGACAGCTCTACACGATGGCCACACAGCTCAGTGTGGCCCCCTTCGTCCTCGACGGTGTGCAGGCCTGCAGCGCCCAGTTCTTCATGCAGCTGCCTGCCGACCTTCAGGTGCTGTGGGAGGGCGAGGTCACGAAGGTTGTGCAACGCTACCGCCAGGCCAGCGCTGAGGTGGCCGAGCTGATGTCCACCCTGAGCATGATGCAGCTACGCCCCGTGCTGATGGAGCCATGGACGACGAGCACCCTCCACCCCCATGCCGAGCACCACTGCGTGGACACGGCATGCATCTACTTCCCTTTTGAGACCCAAGGCAAGAAGGCCGACGAGTGGGCCAGGGCCAACGGTGCCAACTGCGACGACTCGCACCGCCACCTGTTGCGCTATCAGTGGAAGAGCCTTACCGTGGAGCACCGCCACCGTCTGCTGCAACTGAACAACCGCCTGACCAACAGCACCCTGAACAACATTGTGGAACAGGAGCGCCTGGAGGGTGGCACCGCACACATGGAGCTGTCAGGAGTGCGCGTAGAGACAACAACGGCAACGCTGGCCATGCTGGTGGCACTGCTCAACATTGTCAGGAGGTCACTCGACGAGGGCCTCAGCCTCTGGCAGATGGTCGACGTAGGCGTGCTCTTGCGGCGTCAGGGCGACCGTGTGGACTTCGTGAAGCTGCAGGAATGGATTGAGCGCCTCCACTTCACGCGCATGTCACAGCTGGTGGCACGCATGCTCACCGGCCTGCTGGGCTTCAGCGCCGACGAGGTGCCCTTCGTGCAGCCATCGAAAGCCGGAGGCGACGTCGACGACATCGTCGACAGTCTGCTGCGCCCCAGCCGCAGCGCCAGCCGCTACCTACGCTACAACCCAGGCGAGGGCCTTGCCAGCATGGTGGCATCCATCACCCACAGGTTAGGCAATGTGAAGGAGTAGGCAGGCATCGTCCTAAATGACAAATGATAGATGACAAATGACGCCCATAGATGCTACGGTGGAAGCGATACGAGCCAGATGCTTAGCCGGCTGCTTGGCTTTACGCTTGTCATTTGTCTGTTGTCAGTCAGCACCGTCTGGGCCGAGAGGCCAGACTCACTGCTGCAGCGGGTGTACAGCTATGCCAACGACACCACACACAGCCTGGAGGGGTATAAATCCAACGTCTACATCAAGCACCTCTATCAGACCCATCAACGCAACTTCACCCTCTGGTGCGTGCCGTCGATGTACGCCATTGCACGTGGACAGCGCTCCTTCGTCAGCGAGCAGTACAGCCGTCTGACCTTCAAAGAGGACGGCACCTACGACAATCACCGACAGGTTTACTACACCACCATTCCTCACAACCGCCGCACCATGCCCACCCTGCTGGAGTTCATCACCCCGCAGATTTATGGCGAGACCATCTACGGCGACCACATCCTCTCACCCTTCAACCGCTACAACCGCATGTTCTACCGCTACCGCGCCGACACCATCGACCAGCAGGTGGGCCGTGTCTACTTCCGTCCACGCTATGTCAACAACACACAGCTGGTGAAAGGCAGCGCCATGGTCGACCTCAGCAGCGGGCGCGTCATCAGCATGGAGATGGCCGGCGAGTTCGACATGCTCCACTTCCACACCCTGTCACACCAGGGGCCAGGCACCTCACGCCCCCTGCTGCCACAGTTCACCCGTACTAACGTCGACTTCAAGTTTCTGGGCAACCACATTTCATCGGTGTTCGAGGCCGCCTATAACTGTCCCATCACCCTGCCCGACAGCGTCAGCGTGCGTGGCGACCGCCATCTCATCGACTCGGTGCGCCCCTATGCGCTGTCTGACGAGGAGCGGGCCGTCTACTGGCATCGCGACTCGCTGCGGCAACGCTCAGCCACGCCGGTGGGCGAAGTGGACACGCTGCTCCAGCAGGAGCCTGTCAGGCGAAAGCACAACTACCTGCGCGACATTGCCTGGGAGAAGCTGGGCGAGAGTCTCATCAGCAGCCTCAAGGCCAGCAACGAGTCCGGCTCCGTGCGGCTGTCGCCAATCATCAACCCACAGTACATCAGCTACAGCAAGCGCAAGGGCTTCAGCTACCGCTTCAAGCTGGGTGCCGAATACCATTTCACCGACAACCTGTCCATCGGCATGAACACCCGCTTTGGCTACAACTTCAAGCAGCGTAAGTTCTACTTCAATCTGCCCGTCCGTCTGGACTACACCTACCGCAACCGCGATGCGTGGGCCGAGGTGGCCTGGGGCAGCGGCAACCGCATCTACACCTCCACCGTCATTGACGAGGTCAAGCGCAACACCGACACGGAACAGGAGCTGCCATCCAACCTTGACCAGTTTGATGACATGAACTTCCACGCCATCAACCACCTGCCCCTGAACAACCGCCTGGCCATTGTGGGCGGCGTGGTGTTCCACCAGCGCAAGGCCGTCAACCATCATGCCATGACAAGCCTGGGCATGCCGACGGTCTACAGGAGTCTGGCCCCCGTACTGTCGCTGCAGACACGTCCCTGGCGCAGGGGGCCCCTCTTCACCATTGACTACGAATGGGGCATGCCAGGCAAGAAGGGCTACCTCAACTATGAGCGATGGGAGTTTGACGCATCGCTCAAGCACCGTCTGCACCGTCTGCAGACGCTCAACCTGCGCGTGGGCACCGGTTTCTACACCAAGCGCGACCGTAACTACTTCATGGACTACTCCAACTTCCGCGACGAGAACCTGCCCGAGGGGTGGGACGACGACTGGTCGGGCAACTTCCAGCTGTTGGAATCACATCTTTATAATATGAGCGACTACTACATTCGCGGCAACGTGTCCTTCGAGTCGCCGCTCATGGCCGCCTCCTTCGTACCCCTCGTCGGGCGCTATGTAGAGCGCGAGCGCATCTACCTCAGCTCGCTGGCCATTGCCCACACACGGCTCTACAGCGAGCTGGGCTACGGCTTCACCTGCCGTTACTTCTCCGTCGGCCTCTTTGCCAGCTTCCTCAGCACCCACTTCCAGGAGACGGGTGCCAAGTTCACCTTCGAGCTGTTCCGCCGGTGGTAGAGGCAAATAGATGACAGAAAATGAAAAATTTTTTATATCTTAGCCACTTGTTTGAAGAAAAGAAAAGTCATGGCGCACTATCCACTCACCGTCTATAAAGCCAGTGCGGGCAGCGGAAAGACCTTCACGCTGGCCACCGAATATATCAAGCTGGTGGTACGTAACCCGCAGAACTACAGGCTGATTCTGGCCGTCACCTTCACCAACAAAGCCACTGAGGAGATGAAGATGCGTATCCTCACACACCTCTATGGCATCTGGCGTGGACTGCCCGAATCACGCAGCTATGCCGACAAGGTTTACAAGGCGCTCGACGGCGAGCTGTCGCAGCAGCAGATAGCCGAGCGTGCCGGTCAGGCGCTCCACTTGTTGCTACACAACTACAGCTACTTCCGCGTGGAGACCATCGACTCGTTCTTCCAGAGCGTGCTGCGCAACCTGGCTCGCGAGCTGAACCTCACCGCCAACCTCAGGGTCGAGCTGAACGACGTACAGGTGGAGGAGACGGCCGTCGACCAGCTCATCGACTCGCTGTCAGCCTCCGACCTCCTGCTGCAGTGGCTGATGAAGTATATCATGGACAACATCAGCGACGACCGCTCGTGGAACGTCATCGGCGGCATCAAGCGCTTCGGGCGCACCATCTTCCGCGACTACTACAAGCGGCACGGCGATGAGCTGCACCGGGTGATGGGCCAGAAGGACTTCTTCGACCACTACCAACAGCAGCTGCGCCGCATCCGCCAGCAGGCGCTCCAGCGCATGACCGACATCGCAGACCGGTTCTTCAACGCCCTCGAAGAGGAGCAGCTCACCGTCGGCGACCTCAGCTACGGGCGCAGCGGCGTGGCATCGCTCTTCCTGAAGCTGCAGAAGGGCATCTTTGACGAGAGCGTGCTCACCAAGCGAGCCCTCGACTGCGCTGGCAACGAGGAGGCGTGGTGCAAGAAGAGCCATCCCCGCCGTGACGCCATCTGCCACCTGGCCAGCACCACCCTTGACCAGCTTCTGCGCGAGGCCATCGACGAGCAGCCCCGCCAGTGGAAGCTCTACAAGAGTGCCGACCTGACGCTGGCACACCTCTCACAGCTCAGGCTGCTGGGCAGCATCGAACAGAAGGTGCGGCAGCTCAACGACGAGCAAAACCGTTTCCTGCTGAGCGACACCCAGCAGCTGCTGCACCAGCTCATCGACGGCAGCGACACGCCCTTCATCTTCGAGAAGATGGGCACGCAGCTGGAGCACATCATGATTGACGAGTTCCAGGACACCTCCACCGTGCAGTGGCAGAACTTCAAGGTGCTGCTGCAGGAGACCATGAGCCGTCATGGCTCTGAGAACCTCATCGTCGGCGACGTCAAGCAGAGTATCTACCGCTGGCGCAGCGGCGACTGGCGCCTGCTGGCCGGCATCAAGAAACAGTTCGCCCACTCGCCGACCATGGTCGATGTCAAGGACCTGTCCGTCAACTACCGCTCAGCCCCCCGTATCGTCAGCTTCAACAACGCCTTCTTCACCGTGGCGGCCAAGCTGGAGCTGGCTGACCATGACAGCGCCGAAGGGCAAACGCCCACCGACGAGACCAGGGCTTACGACGACGTATGTCAGGAGGTGCCCGACGATGCTGACCACGACAAGGGTTCCGTCAGCATCACGCTCCTTCCCTCCGAGGGCTACGACCAGCGCACGCTCGACCTGCTGAGCTCACAGGTGGCCGAGCTGCTCGAAGAGGGTGTGAAGCCCGCCGACATAGCCATCCTTGTCCGGACCAACAGCTACATCCCCCTCATCGCCCGCCACTTCATGGAGCAGCTGCCCGGTCTGAAGGTGGTCAGCGACGAGGCCTTCCGCCTCGATGCCTCGCCCGCCGTCATGGCCATCATCCACGCCATGCGTCTGATGGCCAACCCTGCCGACACCATTGCGCAGGCTTGCTTGGAGAAGACCACGGGCATGGCGTTCAAGGACATCCTTGACAAGATGGACGAGCAGCGCCTGTCGCAGCTGCCGCTCTATGAGCAGGCCGAGACGCTCTATGCGCTGCTCGGACTGGACGGCATGGAGCAGCAGAGCGCCTATCTGTGTGCCTTCTTCGACCAGGTGACGACCTTCGCCACTGACCGTGGCTCGTCCATCGACGCTTTTCTCCGTGCATGGGACGACGACCTCTGCGGCAAGACCATCCAGAGTCCTGAGAACGACGGCCTGCGCATCATCTCCATCCATAAGTCGAAGGGGCTGGAGTTCCCTGTCGTGCTCATCCCCTACTGCGACTGGCGCCTGGAGATGCCCGACATCCTGTGGTGTGCGCCCACCGAAGCGCCGTTCAACCAGCTGCCCCTGGCCCCAATCGACTTCTCGCAGAAGGGCATGAAGGGCACCATCTATGAGGCCGACTACAACGAGGAGCACCAGCAGAACATCGTCGATAACCTGAACCTGCTCTATGTGGCCTTCACGCGTGCCGTCTCCCGTCTGTATGTCTACGGCAGGCGCAAGAGCAGTGCCATCACGCGCTCATCGCTCATTGAGCAGGTGTTGCCCCAGGTGGTGGAAAAGCTCAATAGGCCCAACGGGCCCAGCAGCCCCAACAGCCCCAGCAGCCCCACCCCCAACCCCTCCCGCGGGGGGGAGGGGAGGATATACTCTCAAGACAGAAATTACGCGGCAAAACTATACACTCAAGGGAAACATACAGCAGTAAAACTATATACCCAGGGTGAACGTGCAGCGGCAAAACTATATACTCCCCTCCCCCCCGCGGGAGGGGTCGGGGGTGGGGCTGGGGCTGGCCAAGCCATCCTCACGGGACAGGAGGACGAGCAGCAGCCATTGGTATTTGAATACAGCCCCACCCCCAACAGCCCCACCCCCAACCCCTCCCGCGGGGGGGAGGGGAGTATATACTCTCAAGACAGAAATGACGCGGCAAAACTATACAATCAAGGGGAACATACAGCGGCAAAACTAACCACTCCCCTCCCCCCCGCGGGAGGGGTCGGGGGTGGGGCTGTTGGGGCTATTGGGTCTTCTTCCAACCCCTTCCTCCTACCCTCTACCCCCATCCGCGTGCCCATCCACATCCATCCTTCAAAGGCCGACTTCAAGCAGAGTAACCAGACCCGCGAGTTCACGAAGCCGGAACAGACGGACGGTGACAGCCAGCAGACGGACGGTGACAGCCGGCAGACGGATGGTGGCAACCTGCGACAGAACGATGACAGCCAGCAGCATGACAGCGACAGCCAGCAGCAGGCTGCCTACATCCGTCTGGGCAACGTGCTGCACCGCGTGCTGGCATCCATCGGCAGCACGGATGACATCGACGATGCACTGAGCCAGCTCGAGAGCGACGGCATCCTCGGCAGCGACGAACCGCTGTCCCGCCGCCATCTCAGCCGTCTGCTGCGCCAGCGACTGCTTGACGCCAAGGTGAGTGACTGGTTCCAACCAGGGCGCTGGCAGCTGTTCAACGAATGTACCATCCTCACCATCGACCCCTCCAGCGGGCGCGTCGTCAGTCGCCGTCCTGACCGTGTGATGACCGACGGCACCCAGACCATCGTCGTCGACTTCAAGTTCGGCAACGACCGCCCCGCCTACCATCAGCAGGTGCAGCAATACATGAGCCTGCTGCAGGCCATGGGACACACGCAAGTGAAAGGTTACCTGTGGCTCGTATATACCAACAAGATTATTGAAGTATGAAGTCATTCCTCGAATATGTAGCTGACGACATTCTCAGCAAGTATGGCACCGACCTGTCACGCCTCACCGTGGTCTTCCCCAACAAGCGTGCCGCCCTCTTTCTCAACGACTACCTGGCACGCCAGGCTGGCAAGCCCATCTGGAGCCCTGCCTATATCACCAT
>Ga0247608_10005593_pt1 | contig 13547 bp, 11 predicted proteins | sample 176DNAGHGlowgp2_FD_193490 | JGI IMG/M metagenome (GOLD analysis project Ga0247608, IMG submission 193490) | Sheep rumen microbial communities from Palmerston North, Manawatu-Wanganui, New Zealand - 1766 DNA GHGlow gp2 | ecosystem: Host-associated > Mammals > Digestive system > Stomach > Rumen ...
TCCTTGATGGAATCGAGGAATCGTACCAAACGGCGCTCCTGCATGCGCTGATGAGGAACGGCGAGGGAACCAAGATGGGCGTCGGATAGAAAATAGACAGGTTTCATCATTGAGAACTGAAGTTAAATATCTAGTCAAATCCGAGTTCGACACGGGCTTCTTCCGACATCATGTTCTGGTCCCAAACAGGCTCGAAGACGAGGTTGACATTAGAACCCTTCACCCCCTCGACACCCTCCACTTTGGTACGGACATCCTCCAAGATGAAGTCGGCAGCAGGACAATTGGGAGCCGTGAAAGTCATGTCTATATCAACCGTGTAGTCGTCCTGGACATCAATCTTGTAAATCATCCCAAGGTTATAGATATCAACAGGAATCTCCGGATCGTAGACAGTCTTCAGTACATCCACTATCCGCTCTTCAATCTGGGTTCTTTCTTCTTGTGTCATTTCTATATATTGTTTGAATTAGTCATTCCAATGTACCTGTAAGCGATGGAGCATGGTGGTACTCTCACCACAAGAGCCTGTATGCTGAATGGCAACACCACCAAAAATTGACGGTTTCATCGATGCAAAGAGATCGACGACATGAGGTAGCTGACTGTCGTCAGGTTTGGGTGTAGTGGTCTCAACATGAGCCGTGAGACAGCCGTTCGTGGCTTTCAAGGAGATGGTGCAGCCTGTGCGATAACAGGTGGCGGAGACGGGTTCCGTGATGGCCTTCGTCTGCCCCTGATCATATTCTACAAGATAGAAATCAACGGCCTTTGCATGTTTCGTGGTACGAATAATACGGAGACCATAGCCTGTGAGTGTCTTGGTGTCAAACTTCAGGCAGATGTCCATATACTGGCCCGTAGCCGAGCCAAAGCCCTGACCTGCGGTCTTGGTGGGATCGACGTTCAGTGTGAGCGACATATCACCATAAGTTCTGTCCACAGGCGTGTACATCAGTCGTGCCCCTCGCTGAGCCTGCAGTAAGCCCTTGCCAACGGCACCGTTGAAACCCTCGCCATATTCCCACATAGGCTTCGAGGGATTGAACGACCACGGATATTCAGTCGTATCAGCAGGTTTAAAACCATCCACCGTCCAAAGTCCCTCGCCAACCACGGGTTGCCAATCGCAATAGATCTGATGGAAATCGGTATCGAGACTTGTCTGCTTAGGCACATCCTTTATCTTTATCTGACAGGTCAGGGCCTCACCATAGTCGCTACGTTTCTGTTTAGGTAGCAGTACAGCCTTTAGCACATGACCCTTATCCGCCTCCTGAAGCATATAAACACCATGACCATGACTCGTAGCCACAGGAATGTCGTCCCGATACCAAGTAATGCGGGAGTCGTCGTTCTCCTCTTTTGTATTAAGAGTGTAGAGCAAGACTGCGTGATCCCTCATAAGATGGATGCGTGGCTTAGTGACTATCGGCGGTGGTAACTGTGAGGGCTTGACCATGACACGACATGCAGCCTCACGGCCATCAGCAGTTTTTGCAACGATGCAAAAATCAGCGGTTTCATCGGTATAGTTGGCAGGGATGACAGTGCAGTCACCATGGTTGTCAGGCTGGAGTATGACCTCATCCTGACAGCCATGTCTAATGACATTTGAGGGGAACCATCTAATGGGTACTGAGTTGAGGTTCGAGCATGACAGACGCAAAGTATCGCGGTCCGTCAGCAGTATGGCCTCATGTTGGTTGATGCCAAGGAAGGGTGCCTCAGACAATTCATCTTTCACCCTGTCCAGGAAATCTGGTTGCAACGTGTTTTGAGGCTGGCGGTTGCCAACGAGATAGGGCTTGCCATTCAATGTGAAATTCTTCTGATAGCAGCGTAGCCAGGGCTGGGGATAGGCCGTCCAGCCGATATAGATACTATCTGACGGGGCATGATAGCGACAATCGATGAGCGTCACAGGACCACCCTGCTTGCAGAAATACATCTCGCGCTTGACACCTTTTACATAGAAGTCACAGTCGATGAATAACGGGCCCCGTCCGAAGGTACTCCAGAAGGGTTTCTGGCCATAGAGGTCGAAGGTGCAATGCTGGTATTTGGTATTGCCACCATTCAAAGCATCGTCGGTACACTCGAAATGACAGCTCTCATAAAAAGACCGCTCCGCCCCGTTGAGGGGATTGAGGTTCAGGCGACTGATAAAACGCACATTCTTCGCCACCAGACTCCTGCCATGCACATAGCCCACATGGGCCTGCGTGATAGCCTCGCTGCGCTTTTTGCGAGAAAGGGAGGGGTCAAGGGGATAGTCGAGATCAACATTGCAGTAGTTCCCCATCGTGAGATTCTCTACGATGAGCGAGTCACACCAAAAGTCAAACATGGTAAAATTACCCACAGCCCCCTGCATCTGACCTCGTTGCGAAGCCAGAATCGTATGGTGAGCATCGGAAGAAAGACCGATGAAATGAAGTTTTTTTGCCCGAATTACCATTCCAAAAGGTTCACGGCCATTCTGGCCTGTCACCACTTCAGGTGAATCGGGATTATCCACCCAATAGACACCGGGTGCAATATAGAGTGTGCAGCTGTCGCCAAAATGCGAAGCAGCCTCACGGAAGTCGGTATAAGCGAAAGGACAGGGATTATCCTTGCCAAGACGGGCATCGAGATAAAGATGATGCGCATCAAGCATTTCTGCGATATCGGCAGGCACAGATATGGGCACCTGTGCAAAGGCACTGACACCAATCATTGCTAACAGACAGCCGATAACCGCTCCCATTATTTTTCCTTGTAGATGACTTTGTTAGCCCCACTCGTAATTTTCAGGGCCTCAGGATGGTCTTTGAGAAAAGAGTCAATATGACGGACACGCTTCTCTGTCAGAATCTCGTCGACCGCTATCAGGATGCCTGTCTCCTCCACATCGCCAAAACCGTAGTTGATGGCCGTTCCGAAGAGTTTCATGGTAGGCGACAAACTCATATAGGCATTCACCAAGGGGGGGATATTATAACCCAATTTACGGATTTCCCGATTCAAGATGCGGTAATCATCTTTAAAATTCGTTTCCGAGAAAACCTGAGCCAACTCATCGGGATCCTCTTCAATCTTCAGCGGTTTCATCGGAATAATCAGGTGGTCCTTATCATCGAAATGCTTCTTCAGAAAATAGAGAATCATATCACGTCCCTTGCGGATATAAGAGGGGTACATGGTCATCTTACCAAAGAAATATTTTACGTTGGGTTTGATAACCGTCAATGCACCCAAACCATCCCAAAGATTATCTAAAGCAAAAAGACTTTTAGCACCCATGCGCGAAGACTGGTAAGGAAGCGACACGAAAGAACGCCCCAGTTCAATCGTGTATGGCATATAGTCCTTGAGAAATTTATCAGAGAAGTGGAACATATGGCTGGTAGCCAAGATGGGCTGGCCCTTATCATCCATCTCCCATGCCGTACCTTCCAGGTAACGATAGCCGCCAATGATTTCCTCTGCCTCAGGATTCCAGACAATCAGCTGCTTATAACAATTCTCACAGATATCAAACTCGTCAATATCCATCGATTTGCCCGTGCCGCCACCGGCCTCTCGAAAAGCAATCTCACGAAGTCGTCCGATCTCTTTCATCACGTTAGGCGCATTGTGAGCCGTCACGACATAAATCTCGTTATGACTTTTGTTGGTCATGCGAAGCTGAAGATCAGGGGTCAGTTCACGCTTCAACACTTCCTTGGCAATGGGTTGGATAATCTCTTGTTCCATTATGATTGGGGTTTTAGGGTTCTTGGTGGTTATTAGAGGGTGTAGACCTTATCTTTAACAAACTGCGCCCACTCCACGGGCTTCCTGCTCCTGTCAAAGGTCTGCCAGGGAATCGGCTTTCCAACAGCCACCCGGAAGGTCTTGTGCACATTTTTGTACATTTCATCGACCAAGAATAGCATGGCCAGATTGAACGGCAGACACTTATCGGAGAAATTAGCCAAACGGTAGAAGAAATTGCTGTTCAGCCCACCAAAATGGATGGGAACGACATCGCGCTGATACTGTACACTCTTGGAAATAAAAGTCTTCGACCATGGGATATCCCGGATTTCTCCGTTGTGCTTGCGCGAGCAAAGCCCGGCAGGAAACATCAACATGTGATTGTCGCTTTGGAAGCCAGCCTCCACCATCGCAGGAAAATGACGACTCTGATTGCCTGTCTTATTGATAGGGATACAAACGGGGGCCAAACCTGGCAGATTCATCAACAGGTCGTTGACAAGATAACGGAAACGGCCATCGTAGTGGCGCCCAATAATAGCGCCTAATGCAACACCATCCTCACCTCCCAGGGGATGGTTGCTCACAAACGTATAGAGCCGGTTGTCGTTGGGATCTGGCAGATTCTCCTTTCCTACAATCTCCAAGGTCATGTCAAGATAGCGCACACACTCTTCAAGCCATTCCACGCCCACCATGTCGCGGCTCTCCCACAAGAAAGCATTCACTTGGTCTTCATGCGCCACGCGCTTAAGCCAATTGACAAGGAATGTTGGCACAAACTTAGCCTTTGTACCCAACTTCCCCTTCAGGATTTTATCGATATCTATCGTTTTCTCCATGACACTTATTTCTCTCATATCCTCTAACAAGGTGCAAAAATAGCACATTTCTTTCAAAAATGAGCAAAAAACGAGAAAAAAATTATTTTTAATTGTATTTAATTGTATTTTGCTATGCCAGAGATATCGTTTTTTATAAAAGAAAGTTAAAATCAGAAAAAAGTGGGGGATTTTGGAGAATAGTGGGGGAAAAATATATAATTTTGTAGCCACAAGTCTTTATTAAAATGAACGTATGCGTTTTTTAGGTAACATAGAAGCCAGAACAGATGCCAAAGGAAGAGTTTTCCTTCCCTCTGTTTTCCGCAAGGTGCTCCAGACATCAGGCGAAGAGCAGCTGGTATTGCGGAAAGACATCTACCAGAAGTGTCTTGTACTTTACCCAGAAAGCGTATGGAATGAAAAGGTGGACATGCTGAAGGCACAGCTTAAGCCGTGGAAACCGTCGCATCAGCAGATGCTCCGCCAGTTTATATCAGAAGCAGAAGCCATCACACTTGACGGTAACGGGCGCTTCCTCATTTCCAGACGATTGCAAAAGGCGGCAGAGATAGAGCAGGATGTACAATTTATCGGAATGGACAACACCATAGAACTCTGGTCGCCCCAGCACCTGAAACAAATCCTCAAAAGTGACGAGGACTTCGGAAAGGAATTCGAAGACATTATGAATACCGATGACGCTACATGTTGAATACTTCGACGACATATCACATTCCAGTACTCCTCCGGGAGAGCGTCGACGGGCTTGAAATCAAGCCCGACGGTGTTTATATAGATGTTACTTTCGGCGGTGGCGGACATAGTCGGGAGATCCTCAGTCGTTTAGGCAAAAAAGGTCACCTCTATAGTTTTGACCAAGATGCCGATGCAGAAAAAAATATCGTTGACGATGATAGATTCACCTTCGTAAGAAGCAACTTTAGATATATCAAGAACTGGATGCGATACTACGAAGTAAAGAAGATAGATGGCTTGCTGGCCGATCTTGGCGTCTCGAGCCATCACTTGGACGACGAGAGTCGCGGATTCTCCTTCCGTTTTGACGCGCCACTCGACATGCGCATGAACAAACAAGCTGAAAAGACAGCTGCCGACGTCGTAAACAATGATGAGGAAGAACAACTTGCTGACATCTTCTATCTGTATGGCGAACTGAAGAATGCCAGAAGAATTGCAGCAGCAATTGTCAAGGAGCGACAGACCAGGTGCATTGCCACCACAGGCGACCTGTTGCGGGTAGCAGAAAAGCTGTTCCCCAAAGAAAGGGAGAAGAAAGAGATGGCAAAACTGTTTCAGGCCCTGCGCATTGAAGTGAACCACGAGATGGAAACACTCAAGGAGATGCTAAACGGCAGCAAGGACCTGCTTTGTGAAGGCGGACGCCTGAGCATCATCACCTACCACTCGCTGGAAGACCGGCTGGTGAAGAACATGATGAAAGCCGGCAATACGGAAGGAAAAGTCCTGCAATACTTCTTCGGCCGCACAGAAGCTCCCTTTAAGCCTATTGGCAAGGTCATCGTCCCCGGCGCAGACGAACAGGAGCGTAACCCTCGCAGTAGAAGTGCAAAACTGAGAATCGCAGAAAGAGTGAATAGTTAACAAGATGAGTAAGAAAGACAATATAGAACTGGAGATTCAGGACGTGGTGGAAGAAGAGAAGGTCACGACTCAGGAGGTAGTGGAGGAAGAGGAAGCCACAGCCCAGGAAGAGGTGGAGAGTATCAAGGAACAAACCAAGAAAACACTCCAGAAAATCAAGGAGAACGCCAAGGAGGAAGACCCGAAGTTCTCTTCAACCATGACCCTGCGCACGATTCTCGGTGGCGACTTCCTGACCGCCCAGATGGTGCGTCATCACATCGGCATCATTGTACTAATCGTGGTATTCGCCATCATCTATGTTGCCTTCAGATATCAGTGCCAGCAGGACATGATTGCCATCGACAAAATGGAAAAGGAACTGCTGGATGCCAAATACAAGGCCCTGTCGAGTAACAGCACCCTGACGGAGAAATGCCGCGAGAGCCATGTGCTCGACGCGCTTAAGAACAACAAGGACAGTGTGCTACATATCTCAGACCAGCCACCATATATAATTAATGTACCTGAATAAGACGAAGGAGACAGTGGAATGAGTAGGTTTAACCGTGAGAAAATTATGCCGCGTTACTTTGCCATAGCGGTATTGTTCACATTTATCGGATTTGCCATCGTAGGCAAGGCCATGTATATCATGACCGCCAAGAAAGACTACTGGACACAGGTAGCCTCCCGCCTGAAACGCGATTCCGTCAGTGTGAAGCCTACCCGTGGGAACATTCTCAGCTGCGATGGTCAGCTGATGGCTGGCAGCATTCCCGAGTACAAGGTATTCATGGACTTCCAAGCGGGCATCACAGACTCTACAGACACCCATCAACGCGACTCTATATGGGCAGAGAAAATTGACACCATCTGCCATGAGCTGAACCAGATATTCCCATCCAAGAGTGCTGCGGAATTCAAGAGTCATCTGCTGGAAGGCAAGCATAAGGTCATGAAAAACGGCACTGTAGGTGCCCGGCATTGGGCCATCTGGAAGGGACGTGTCGACTATAACACTTTCTGCGAAATCCGCAAGCTGCCTATTTTCAGGGAGCCCATCTACGAAGGCGGTTTCCATTGGGAAGAGTATAATGCCCGCAAGAAGCCATTCGGCACATTGGCTCAGCGCACCTTAGGCGATATGTTCGGAGCCAAGGATAGTGCCAAATACGGTTTGGAACTGTCATACGATTCCATCTTGCGCGGCACCAACGGACTGATGCACCGACGTAAGGTGCTCAGCAAATATCTCGACATCCCTGTGTTGCCTCCTGTTGACGGCGCTGATATCGTCACAACCATCGACGTAGGCATGCAAGATCTGGCCGAAAGAGCGCTCGTTGATGAACTGAAGCTTGTCAACGGCGAGATGGGAGTGGCCATCCTTATGGAAGTGAAGACGGGCGACGTAAAAGCCATCGTGAATATGCAGCGGGCTGCTGACGGCGAATATTATGAGATGGTAAACAATGCCATCAGCCATCGCTGCGAACCGGGCTCCGTGTTCAAGGTGGCATCATTCCTCGTGGCCCTTGACGATGGAGTCATTCCCAACGACACCAGTTTCACCATCCCCACAGGTTGCGGTGTCATGGAGATGCACGGCAGAGCGATGAAAGACCATAACTGGCGGCGTGGCGGCTACGGAACTATCAATGTGGCGCGAGCCCTTGAGGTCAGTTCGAACATCGGTGTCAGCTATGTCATCGATAAGTTCTACGGCTCGAATCCCACGAAATATGTGCAGGGACTCTACCGTGTAGGCATCCATGAAGACCTGAAGCTACCCTTGGTAGGCTATCACCCACCCTATATCCGTATGCCTGACACAAAGACTAAGGACCGTGCCAAATATTGGAGCAAGACCACGCTGCCTTGGATGAGTATCGGTTATGAAACGCAGATTGCGCCTATCAATACCGTTGCTTTCTACAATGCCATTGCCAACGACGGCAAGATGATGCAGCCCCGCTTCGTCAAGCAATTGGTGAAGGACGGACAGGTCATCAAGGAGTTTGAACCTGTGGTATTGAAAGAGCAGATTGCCAAGCCTAAGACCATCAAGATGATGCAGACCATCCTAGAGCATGTCGTCAGCCAAGGTCTGGGAAGAAAAGCAGGATCCAAGTCTTTTAAGGTAGCAGGAAAGACTGGCACCGCACAAGTGGCAGACCAGTTTGGCAGTTATCATTCTGGCACCACCCGTTACTGGTTATCGTTTGCCGGTTTCTTCCCCGCCGACAATCCCCGCTACAGTTGCATTGTCTGTATCAAGAAATCTGGTCTTCCCGCCTCTGGAGGTGGCATGTCAGGTGTCGTCTTCCATCATATTGCAGAAGGCGTGATGGCACAGAACCTGAAATTGAGTGTCGCTGATGCATGCGATTCCACGTCAATGTTCAGGCCGACGGTCAAGCAAGGAAATAATACTGCCGCTGATTATGTGCTGACAGGTCTGAATATCAAGGACAAGCCCCAGCTCCAGCAGAAGAAGGAATCCAACCAGATTATTCCCGACGTCACGGGAATGGGTGCGAGAGATGCGGTATATGCTCTGGAGAAAAGAGGCGTGAAGGCCATTGTCAAGGGCCGGGGAAAGGTCAAGTCGCAAAGTCTTTATGCAGGGACTTCCGTAAAACAAGGCATGAAATGCGAACTCTATTTGGAATAAAATAAAGAGAATAATGATATGAAACTGATTGAACTGCTCAAGAATGTAAAAGTCATCAACACCTTTGGCGAAACCGAGGTGGAGATTACGGGGGTAAACATTGACTCCCGTCGTATTGAAGCCGGACATCTCTTCATCGCCATCCCTGGCACACAGACTGATGGTCACAAATTTATTCCCAAAGCCATCGAATTGGGAGCTGTCGCCATTCTCTGCGAGCGAATGCCAGAAGAAAAGGCAGAGGGCGTGACCTTTGTCGTTGTAGAGTCTACGGAGAGTGCTGTCGGAGCGGTTGCCACACAATTCTTCGGCGATCCATCAAGGAAACTGAAGCTGGTGGGCGTTACTGGTACCAACGGCAAAACCACCGTTGCCACCTTATTATATAATATGTTTCGCAAATTCGGGCACAAGTGCGGACTGTTGTCTACCGTCTGCAACTATATCGAAGACGAAGCGATTCCCGCAGACCATACGACCCCTGACCCCATCGAACTGAACCACTTGTTGGCAAAGATGGTAGATGCCGGCTGCGAATATGCCTTTATGGAATGCTCAAGCCACGCCATTGCCCAGAAACGTATCGGCGGACTTAGGTTTGCCGGCGGTCTGTTCACCAATCTGACGCGTGACCATCTCGACTATCACAAAACATTCGAGAACTATCGTGATGCGAAGAAAGCCTTCTTCGACGGTCTTGGCAAATCGGCCTTCGCCATCACCAATGCCGACGACAAGAACGGGCTGTTCATGGTACAGAATACCAAGGCACTGGTAAAGACCTATTCCACACGGAGTATGGCAGATTTCAAGGCAAAGATCATCGAATGCCATTTCGAAGGGATGTATCTCGACATTAATGGCAAAGAGGTCGGTGTACAGTTCATTGGCAAATTCAATGTCAGCAACCTGTTGGCCGTCTATGGTGCAGCCGTCATGTTAGGCAAGAGACCTGAAGACATCCTCGTCATTCTCAGTACCCTGAAAAGTGTCAGCGGACGTCTGGAGCCCATCCATGCTCCAGAAGGCTATACGGCTATCGTTGACTATGCTCACACCCCCGATGCACTGGAAAATGTGCTGAAGGCCATCCATGAGGTGCTCGACGGTAAAGGCAAGGTCATCACCGTCTGCGGAGCCGGCGGCAACCGTGACAAAGGCAAGCGTCCACTGATGGCTCAGGAAGCCGTGAAACAGAGCGACAAGGTGATTATCACTAGCGACAACCCCCGGTTCGAGGAGCCACAGGACATCATCAACGATATGCTGGCAGGGCTTGATAGCATACAAATGAAGAAAGTGGTGAGCATCATCGACAGGAAAGAGGCCATCCGCACTGCCTGTATGATGGCAGGAAAGGGGGATGTCATCCTTATAGCAGGAAAAGGACATGAGGACTATCAGGAAATCAAAGGCGTGAAACATCATTTCGATGACAAGGAGGTAGTCAGGGAAATTTTTGAGAGTTAAAGGGAAATAAAAAGACAATTGATATGCTATACTATATTTTCAGATTCTTAGAGCAGTATGATATTCCTGGAGCACACATGTGGTCCTATATCTCTTTCCGTGCTCTGCTAACACTCATTCTTGCCCTGCTGATCTCGGCTTGGTTCGGTGAAAGATTCATTAAGTGGATGAAACGCAAGAAGATTTTCGAGACGGAGCGCGATCCGAGTATCGATCCCTTTGGCGTGGAAAAGAAGGGTGTACCCACCATGGGCGGCATCATCATCATCGTCAGCATACTCATACCTGTCATACTATTATGCCGCATCCGTAATATCTACATTATCCTGATGATTATCACCACCCTTTGGTTAGGATTTCTCGGATTCATGGATGACTATATCAAGATCTTCAAACGTAACAAAGAAGGACTGAAGGGGAAATACAAGATTGTAGGTCAGGTCAGCATCGGTTTCATCGTCGGACTGACACTCTGGCTCAGTCCCGATGCCGTCGTGCGTGAGAATGTCCAAATACAACAGCAAAATCAGGAAATCGTGGTGAAGCACAAGAAGGATGCGGTGAAGTCACTGCAAACCACCATTCCCTTCGTGAAGAACCACAACCTGAATTACTCCGAGGTACTCGGTTTCTTGGGGAAGTATAAGGTGGCTGCAGGATGGATCATCTTTGTATTGATCACTATCCTTGTAGTAACTGCTGTCAGCAACGGTGCCAACCTAAACGATGGCATGGATGGTATGTGCGCCGGCAACTCTGCCATCATCGGCACTGCACTGGGCGTCTTGGCCTATGTCTCAGGTCACATCGGATTTGCATCGTATTTCGACATCATGTATATCCCACAAAGCGAGGAATTGGTGGTGTTCCTCTGTGCATTCGTAGGAGCAATGGTTGGTTTCTTGTGGTATAACGCCTTCCCCGCACAGGTGTTTATGGGCGACACCGGATCCCTGACCATCGGTGGCATCATTGGCGTATGTGCCATTATTATCCACAAGGAACTCTTACTGCCTATCCTCTGCGGTATTTTCTTTGTGGAGAGTCTTAGCGTGATTATCCAGACCACCTGGTTCAAGATACAGAAGCGCAAGGGCAAGCGTATCCGTGTGTTCAGGGCAACGCCCATCCACGACAATTTCCGTAAGCTTGACTCACAGCTCGATGCCACAAGCACTTATATCCTGAAAGGATGGCCACACCGTCCCTTCCATGAGTCGAAAATCACCATCCGCTTTTGGATTACCACTATTATTCTGGCAGCATTAACAATCATAACCCTGAAGATGAGATAAAAGATGAACAAGAGAATCGTTATATTAGGAGCCGGAGAGAGCGGTGCTGGTGCTGCCGTCCTGGCAAAGAAAAAGAGCTTTGACGTGTTTGTATCAGACATGTCGAAGATAGCAGACAAGTATAAGAAAATGCTTGATGACCACCATATTGAGTGGGAGGAAGGTCAGCATACAGAGGCGAGAATCCTCAATGCCGATGAGATTATCAAGAGCCCGGGTATTCCCGATACAGCTCCGATGATCCTCAAAGTGAAAGAGAAGGGCATCCATATCATCAGCGAGATTGAATTTGCAGGACGCTATACGGACGCCAAGATGATCTGTATCACGGGTTCCAACGGCAAGACCACGACCACCTCACTCATCTATCACATCTTCAAACAGGCAGGCTACGATGCAGGCCTGGCAGGTAATATCGGCCATTCTCTTGCTCTTCAGGTGGCAGAGGAGCCACATGCATATTATATCATTGAACTCAGTTCCTTCCAGCTCGACAATATGTATGATTTCCGAGCCAACATCGCTATTCTGCTGAACATCACGCCTGACCATCTGGACCGTTATGACTTTAAGATGCAGAACTACGTAGATGCAAAGATGCGTATCATCCAGAACCAGACGCCAAAGGATGCTTTCATCTACTGGGCTGATGACCCCATCATCAAGCGTGAACTGGAGAAATACGACATCAAGGCTGTCCAGTATCCTTTCGCGGAACTGAAGGAGAAGGGCGTGATTGGCTATATTGAAGCAGGACAGTATAAGATTGAGCAGCCCGAGCCTTTCAATATGGAACAGGAAAGCCTCAGTCTGACAGGCAAGCACAATATTTACAATTCTTTAGCAGCGGGTATTGCCACAAATATTGCAGGTATCAAGAAAGAAGAGATCCGCAAGAGCCTGAGTGATTTCCCCGGCGTAGAGCACCGTCTGGAGAAAGTCTGCATGGTGCGCGGTGTCCAATATATCAATGATTCAAAGGCGACGAACGTGGATGCCTGCTGGTATGCCCTGGAATCGATGAAGACAAAAGTCATTCTTATTATTGGCGGAAAGGACAAAGGCAATGACTATGAACCTATCAAACCATTGGTAAAGGAGAAATGCTCCGGCATCGTGTATTTAGGGGCCGACAACCAGAAACTGCACGACAATTTCGATAGCTTAGGCATTCCCGTACGCGATACCCACTCTATGAAGGAGTGTATGCAGGCGTGCTACGAAATGGCTCAGCCTGGAGAAACGGTTCTTTTAAGTCCCTGCTGCGCTTCCTTCGATCTCTTTAAGAATATGGAAGATCGCGGGGAACAGTTCAAGGAAATCGCTAGGAATCTCTAGAATACCCCTAGGACAAACTCGTTTAAGGACAAGAATATGAAAATAGGAAATCTGTTTAAGGGAGACAAGGTCATCTGGATGGTGCTTCTGTTCCTATGCCTAATCAGTGTCGTTGAGGTCTTCTCGGCTTCAAGCACGCTGACTTATAAGAGCCAGAACTATCTGGGGCCTATCCTCGGGCATTCCTGGAAGATGCTGTTGGGCGTTGGCATGGCCATTGTCATTCTGAACATTCCCTGTCGCTATTTTAAACTGATGACACCCGGATTGCTGCTGATTTCAGTCATCATGTTGTTCTGGGTACTTTTCTTTGGAGAGAAAACCAACGATGCAGGGCGGTGGATCAGTCTATTAGGGCTGAAGTTCCAACCATCGGAGATCGCCAAGGGAACACTGGTTCTCGTAACGGCCCAAATTCTCAGTGCCATGCAACGGGACAATGGGGCCGACAAACGTGCCTTCAAGTATATCCTGATTGTAGTCGTCCCCTTTTGTCTGCTGATAGGTGTAGAGAACCTCTCAACGGCGGCTCTGATTTTCGCTGTCATCTTCCTGATGATGTTCGTTGGAAGAGTACCTTTGACACAATTAGGGAAA
>Ga0247608_10005595_pt1 | contig 13542 bp, 12 predicted proteins | sample 176DNAGHGlowgp2_FD_193490 | JGI IMG/M metagenome (GOLD analysis project Ga0247608, IMG submission 193490) | Sheep rumen microbial communities from Palmerston North, Manawatu-Wanganui, New Zealand - 1766 DNA GHGlow gp2 | ecosystem: Host-associated > Mammals > Digestive system > Stomach > Rumen ...
ATGATCATAGTCGACTGTGGCATGGCCTTTCCCGAGGAGAGCATGCCCGGTGTTGACTGCGTCATCCAGGACTACACATATATCAGGGAGAATGCCGGCAAGCTCCGCGCAGTAGTGCTCACGCACGGGCATGAGGATCACATCGGCGGTCTCCCCTACTTCTGCCGCGAGTTTCAGTGCCCCATCTACGGCGGCAAGCTCACGGTCGAACTGGTGCGTCACAAGCTCATGGAGAATGGCATCAGCCTCTCCGGGATCAACCTCGAAGCTCACCGCAACGGTGACCGTGTGAAGATCGGCAACGCATTTGAGGTCGAATTCATAAGAGTCAACCACAGCATCGCAGACAGTTATGCGTTAGCCATCAGGACTCCCGTCGGAACAGTCGTTCATTCAGGAGACTACAAGGTCGATTACACACCCATCAACGGTAAGCCGATCGACCTCCAGAGGTTCGGCGAGATCGGCAAGGAAGGCGTACTTCTCTTCATGTGCGAGAGCACAAATGTCGAGATCGAGGGCAACTCCCCTTCCGAGCGTCACGTTGGCGAAGCTTTCCAGAGGCTCTTCAAGGATGCAGCAGGAAGGATAATCGTGGCTACTTTCTCGAGCCATGTCCACAGGATGCAGCAGATCATAACGGCAGCAGAGAAATACAACCGTCATGTATGCCTGTCCGGAAGGAGCATGCTCAACGTATTCAAGGTCGCTAACTCCCTCGGCTATATTGACATGGATCCCGGTACCCTGATCGACATCTCCAATATCGATCAGTACAGGGACGATGAGATCGTCATACTCACAACGGGAAGCCAGGCTGAGCCCATGAGCGCTCTCTCGAGGATGGCTTATGCTTCACACAAAGCCGTAGAGATCAGGCACGGGGACACGGTCATCATTTCTGCAGACCCCATCCCCGGCAACGAGAAGCCCATCTACAGGGTCATCAACGAGCTCTACCGCCTTGGCGCCACGGTAATCTACCATTCACTTGAAGACGTTCACGTATCGGGCCACGCGTACCGCAACGAGATCAAACTCCTGCACTCCCTCATCAAGCCCAGGTATGTGATGCCTGTCCACGGAGAATACAGGATGCTCTACCTTCACAAGATGCTCGCGGAATCGCTCGGCACGCCTGAAGAGAACATCTTCGTCATGAACAACGGCGACGTCCTCTCACTCACATCTGACAATGCCCGCCTCATCGAAAGCGTCCCTGCCTCAGCAGTCCTCATCGACGGCAAGGGTGCAGCTGACATCGGCAGCAAGATCCTGTCCGACCGCCGCCACTTAGGCGAAGACGGCGTCGTCTCCATAGGTCTCGTCGTAGATGCGAAGAAAGGCACTCTCCTGGCACCGCCGGAGATCAATTCGATCGGATTTGTTTTCGAGGATGAGAAATACGACATCCACCGCGAGATCGCCATCAAAGTGGCATCAACCCTCCCCAGGAGCGATATCGCAAGTGCAGTCAACAAGAATTCTTATAAAGAGCAGATAAGAGGTCTGTGCTTCTCCAAGACGAGGAAGAGACCGATGGTGATCTTTAACGTCATCGAGATGTGATCAAACGGGATTAAATTGTCTGACTCGAGCCCCTTTTAGAACCTGGTTTTAGTTGATTTGTCACATTTTTTTGTGCAATGTGCAACAATTGTAGTATTTGATTTGTATTAATGGCATAATAGCGTGGTGAATAACCAAGCTATAAATGGAGGTATTCAATTATGAAAGACTTTACAAAAAAGATCATAGCGCTCGGTATGTCAGCAGCGCTCCTTACATGCACAGTTACAGCTTGTAACAAGACAGCAGAGAGCGAGACTTCCGCTACTTCTGCAACAGCAGCTTCTTCCGAGTCGCAGCCCAGCGAAGAGCCTACAGAATCTGAGCCCACAGAATCACAGACTTCTGAATCAGAGGCAGATAAGCCGGCAGATGTAGTCGGCGGTTGGAGCATCCCTGAATCCAAGGATGTAACAGCTGAGGCTAAGGAAGCTTTCGAGAAGGCTGCAGGCCAGGTTGACGGCTTCACATACGAGCCCACAAAGCTCCTCGCTACACAGGTAGTTGCAGGTACAAACTACTGCATCTTCTGCAAGTCAACAGTAGAAGCTCAGAAGGGTCCCCTCGATTACGCGATCGTTTACATCAATGTAGATCCTTCCGGAAATGCAAAGGTACTCAGACAGGATACTATCGTCCTCGGTGCTGAGACAGAAGAGAACCTCGACGGCGGCTGGTGCAACGCAGAGTCTCCTGAGGTAACACCTGAGATCGAAGGCATCCTCAAATCAGCATGCGAAGGTCTCACAGGTGCAAACTACAAGGCAGTAGGTTATGTCGGCAGTCAGGTTGTAGCAGGCATGAACTATGCTATCCTCTGCGAGGTCACACCTGTGGTCCCTGACGCAGTTCCTACTTACGCTATCGTTTATGTATACGAGGATACAGCTAAGAAGTGCAAGATCGACGAAGTAGTTGATTTTCCTTTGGATGCAACATCAGAGAGTGGAAAGATCGGCTGATAGCCAGATATAGCTACAGATCAGATAATGGGAGGCTGTCTCAATTGAGACAGCCTCTTATCATTCCTTTTTGTTCTGAGCCATGACGCCGGCCAGTGCATGAGGAACGTAAGGTTCCTCAAGATATGCTGTCTCTTCGTCTGTCAGGACGAGATCCACTGCTCTTGCCGCACCTTCGATGTGGTGGAATTTGGTGGCGCCGACGACAGGAGAAGTTACTTTCGAGAGGAGCCATGCAAGCGAGATCTCAGTCATGGTCACGCCGCGCCTGTCTGCAAGTTCAGCTACGCGGTCGATGATCACGGCATCCGTCTCGGCCGTGGCATCGTACTTGAACCTAGCGAACTTATCTTCTTCTGCACGCTTTGTGCCGCCCTCACCGGGACGCCTTGACAGCCTTCCGCTTGCCAGTGCGCTGTACGGCGTCAGAGCTATGTTCTCCTCCTTGCAGTAAGGCACCATCTCCCTCTCCTCCTCGCGAAAGATCAGGTTGTAATGCCCCTGGATCGATACGAACTTTGCAAAACCTTCGCTCTCTGCGATGGCATTAGCCTTGGCGATCTGCCACGCATAGCAGTTCGAGATGCCGATATAACGCGCCTTCCCCGCCTTTACGATGCGGTTCAGGCCATCCATGACATCATAGACCGGGGTGTTCCAGTCCCACATATGACAGATATAAAGATCCACATGATCCATGCCAAGGTTCTTGAGGCTCGCATCGATCATGTTGCTGATATGCTCCTGACCAGTGATCCCGTCAGTTATCTCTTCCGGAGTCCTCGGCAGGAATTTGGTCGCGATGACAACCTCATCGCGCTTTGCAAAGTCCTTCAGCGCCCTGCCGACAAACTGCTCGCTCGTACCGCTCTGATATGCTATGGCGGTATCGTAGAAGTTGACGCCGAGATCAAGTCCGTGCTTGATTATCTCCCTGGAGTGTTCCTCGTCCAGCGTCCAGCTGTGCTGACCTTGAGCCGCATCGCCAAAACCCATGCATCCCATACATATGCGCGATACATTAAGATCCGAATTGCCAAGTCTGGTATATTTCATAGAAGGTCACCTCCAAATGCAAATATCAAACTGATCCGTTCTCGTCCTTGAACTGCTGTTTTGCCTCATACATAAAGCGGTCCGCACGCTCGAATACCGGCTCGACCGAACCGTCTTCAGGAGAGAAATCCGAGATGCCGACAGCAGCCGAGAATCTCATCCACGGATCCGTATAATTGTTCCTGAATGAAGCATCAAATGCTCTCTTCAATTCCTCGAGCTTCTCTTTGCGGTTGATATAATCCTCACCCGTAAGGATGGCAACGAACTCGTCACCGCCGATCCTGTAGATCGGTGAGCGCTTCAGGATGTCACAGAAGATATGGCAGCACCCCTTGAGGTAGATGTCTCCATAAGAATGACCGTAGTTGTCATTGATGATCTTGAGTCGGTTGACATCCATCATGATGATCGCAAGATCCTTGAACCCGTTCTTGATCCTTCCGTCAAATTCCTTGATCTTGCGTGTATATGCCGTCTTGTTGCCGACGCCGGTCAATGAATCGCGGTAAGCCTCACGGCTGATCTCGCCGATCTCACGCTCCTTGTCACGCATATCCCTCTCCACGCGCTGCTTATCGCTGCGGATGACATTGATATCGTTGACGGAATCGATGATCCTGATCTGCATCGTCTGTATCGCTTTGTAGATATCCTCTATCTCGTCATGACTGTGGATATTAAGGTCGACGACTCCGGATGCCTCATAATCCTGGTCAGCCTTGGGAGAGAAGTTCTTAAGTTCAGTGGTCAGATCCTTCAGTGGCGAGATGACCGTCCTGTTGATGAAGATAAAGGAACCTGCGAGGACTATTGCAGTGATAAGGAAAGCACCGATAGCCATATATGTAACGTTGACCCATCTCTCGTGAATGACATCTTCCATGTCGACATCACAGCCGACGTGACAGATGACATTGCCGCCCTCATCACGCACCGGCGCATAGCCGGAGCACAGCCATCCCCAGTCGCCGTTGGAGATGACGGGGTCTATGATATTGTTCGGATCCGTATTCTCGAATTCCGGTTCGCGGAGTTCATAATATCCTGTCTCATAGACTTTAACTGTGTCGGAGTCGAGCATGTACATGTCATGATCCGCACCTATGTCGCCCCAGGCAATGACATAGAGGTATTTGATATCCTTCATGTTGGCAACATAAGTGCGCAGCTTCTCACGCTCAGTGACGTACTGTTCCCAAAGACCTTGCCCCTTGAGGTATTCGATGACCAGGCTCTCGTCATCCTCTTCCTCAGCCCGGGCGCGCAGTGACTGAAACTCTTCGCTCTCTGCAGCAGCCCTCAGCTTCTTCAGATAACCGGCATCCATGAGCGTTACCGCATTCTCAGCGTTATTTATCGTCATCCTCTTGTAATACGTATCGATCTGAGTCACATTGATCATGTACGCCATCGTGCAGAGTGCGATCGCAGAAAGCAGGATCGTCACGATAACGAACAGATACATCTTTGTGCCGATCGAAAATCTCTTCTTCATCTTATCTCTCACTTATTTCTTAACAAATGTTATTACCTGTCCATTGGGAAAGGTGATCATCAGGCGGTCATCCTCGATCTGCATGTCGAGTTCCTCGGATGCGCCCGGTTTGGAGAGCTTGTAGTGCCCGTCTCCGAGATCAGTGATCAATGCCTTATAAGACTTGCCCTTCACTGTCGAGAACTCACAGGTCTCCCCGTCACTTGACCTGAAGAAGGGAAGATCTTCATCCCTGTCAAAACCGGTCCTGTAATATGTATCCGAATCAGTCTTAAGTGAATAGTACTCCCATTCGGATGTGACCTGTGCATTGCCCTTATCCGCATCAGACTTATGTTCCGACTCGCCGGAACAACCTGTCAGCAACATCATGGATACGATGATAAAGGATAAGACGATAGTCCTGATAACAGATCTCATAAAGACCTCCCATGCCTGATAATACTATATTTTACCATAAACAGGCGGGTTGGTGTGTGCCGGCAGTTTACATGTCGGTGACTTCATAACCTGCGGCAGCCAGGGTCTCCGATGCACGAGCGAAGTTCTCCTGCTTCACGAGGATATAGTCAGTATTGTAAGTTGATACGGCAAAGATGCCGATCTTTGCTTCTGCCAGGATCCCGGATATCTTCGACAGGATACCGATCAGGCCAAAGTCAAGTATGCCGTCTATCTTAAAGCCCCTCCAGCCGTCTTCGCACACGACCTGATCAGTGATCTCATGCGCATTGGATGTAGGACAGACGACAGACAGTTCATCATCAGTCCTGGCAATAAAAAAGAACTCCATGCCGAGATCAACCTGCGACAGGTCGCTTACCTTCAAAACACTAAATTCATAAGGGAGACATATAAGCTTCATTTATTATTCCTCACAAAACGTACTACCAGCCATTTTACCATATAGTAGGAGAGCAGTATTCCGCCGAGCACGATCGAGGCTGCAAAACCGCTCAACTCATGCCTTCCAGGGTCTTACCTTGTCGATCCATCCGTTACTCTTCCAGTACTTATAGTCAGTATACTCGGGGTTATCCTTGCCGAGCCCGGTCTGGAGCATGCGGACCATATAGAACTTCATCTTTACCATGAAGCCGGTCCTTGCCTTTTTGTTATAATCGATGGAGCGCATTTTCGCAGAGCACTTGCGGATCGATGCGGAAATGGCTTCCTTCTTCTTAGCAGGGATCTTGTCCCAGTTGATCTCGCTCATGAGCTTATACTTGCACTCACGGATGTATGAGACCCCCCACCAGGACAGGCTGTCCCTGATGTCACGTGCAGTCGACTTCGCACCTGCGCCGAGGCACTGCGTAATGATGACAGCACGCTTGCCGAACATCTCAGGCATGGGTCTGTGCGGCATCCAACGGTACCCGAAATGATCGAGCATCGCCTTCATCGCACCCGTCGCATGCATCACATAAGAAGGCGACGTAAACACCAGAAGATCCGCCTCTACCATCGCCTTCTCGATCTTCTGAACATACTGCGCATCCTTGCACAGATCCTGACGCGTCAGGAAGCACTGCGTACACCCGGCACAAAACCCCGGGCAGTCCCTCGGCAGATAAAACTCCGTTATCTCCTCCCCCTCGAAAGCCTCCAAAAACATCTCCTTTAGGCGGTATGTCACGCCCTTCTTCTCAGTACCATTGATCACCGTTATCTTCATCTCATCGTCCTCCCGTAGAGTTTATTAAATTGCCTGATGTGCGCCTCGAGCTTTTTGAGCGACACGATCTCCCTGTACGGATCGCGGTCGCATACCGTCAGCAGCAAATAGATCGGCGCATAAAAATGCATCGCCATGACGCTCACTTCTTCCTCACTGTCAGCCTTAAGGATGCCGGCTTTACTCAGCATCCCGAACATCATCGCCTGATAGTTCAAAGGAGCGTCTACATACTGATCCTGATACACAGCAGCAAGCTCCGCATCCTGGAACTGCTCGATCGTCAGCATCTTCCTGACACGCCTCTGAAAATCATCGTGCAGAAAGAACAAAAACAGATCCGTCCCGAGTTTCAGCAGCGTATCCTCATCCATCACCTCATACCTCGCCACATCAGCCGTTGCATCATTGCCGCTGATGTTGAGCATGCCCGCCTGCTCGAGAAACCTCTTCTCCATCTCTGCCAATATCCCCTCGAAAATAGCCCTCTTATTTCTGAAGTGCTTGTATAATGACGGAGCCTTGATCCCCACCCTCGCGGCGATCTCTCCGACATAAACATTCGCATAACCTTTCTCGGAGAAAAGCGTCAGTGCTTCATCAAGGATCTTGTCCTTAGTAGAATTCAGGTCTGCCATTTACTACTCCTTACTGCGTTCAAACGCCTGTATTGTCTGGCTAATTTGGATTAGCTTGATTATAGGCTAATTCAGATTAGCCGTCAAGAGAGAATTTGAATTGGATCGTGAACGCAGTAAAGGTGTCCCTGGTGTCATGTTTTGGGGTTGGTTAAGTGGTGCCGGATGATTCATTCTATAAAGTGCTCTGTGTAATGGAAAAACATAGAGTGGATTATAGAATATTCTATGTAGCGCTCTATGTAATGAAAATACATAGAGTGATTTATAGAATGAGCTGATCCAACGACCTGTCTTTGGCGGAATCAACGGTGTCCCGGGTGGCGCCGGCGCGTTAGTGATGACTAACTCATAACGAAATGAGCATTTTATCACAACATGTTATGAGAAAACCGGGATTTTGTTATGAGTATCTCTTCAGATCCGGAAAATTACACAACAATGCTATGAAGATATTCCACCCTCTACACCCACTCTCCCCCGCCAGCCAATAAAAAACGCAAACGGGTGCAACCCATTTGCGTCCTGTTATGCTCGCGACTGAAATCCGCAGCGCCTATACCCCATACCCGGCAGCCCATTCCTTGAGCTTATCCCGGGTTATCTTTGCGGGGAGCCTTTTTCCTTCGAGCACCTCCGCTGAGGGAGCTGATTCCTTCAGATTCTTAGCCGTATCGCCGAGACCTGATGTTCCGGATGTTGCAAACGGTATAACCGTCTTCCCGCTAAAATCATGCGCTTCCATGAATGTATCAATGATCGAAGGTTCACGGTACCACCAGATCGGGAAACCGACGAAGATGATATCATAAGGACTTACATCGACCTGAGTCTCAGAAGATATCTCAGGTCTGCAGGACCTGTCTTTCATTTCGACAGAGGAACGCGACTTGCGGTTCATCCAGTTGAGGTCCGCTTTCGTGTAGGGAACTGCCGGAACTATCTCATAAAGGTCAGCACCTATAACGTCTGCGAGATTGCCTGCAACACGGCGTGTCACGCCACTCGCACTGAAAAATGCAACAAGAACTTTTGCCATAAGATCAACCTCCAATATATTTCTCAAATTCATCGACCGAGATCGGTCTGCTGTAGTAATAACCCTGAACGATGTCGCACCCGAGTTCGCGCAGGCGGTCCACCTGTTCTGCACGCTCGGCACCTTCTGCGAGACACTCGAAGCCGAGTTCACCTGCAAGTGTTATGATGTGCTTGATGACGAGGACATCAGCGCGCCTCTCGGATTCGCCTCCGAGATGGTCGACAAAACTCTTGTCTATCTTAAGCGTATCGAGCGGCATCTGCGTCAATAGCGACAGGGATGAATATCCTGTGCCGAAGTCATCCATCGATGTCTTGAAGCCAAGAGCGCGCAGCTCGGCCAGCACGCTTACAAGGTGTTCTGTGTTGTCGTAGGATGCGCTTTCGGTGAGTTCAAAATCGATCAGTGAATGATCGACTCCGTAGCTGTCAACGATACTGCACAGATGCGGTATCAGGTTATCGTCGTACAGTCTGTCGCGTGACAGGTTGCAGGATACCGGAAAGAGCTTAAGCCCCTTCTCTTTCCACTTGGCAAGCGCGTGACAGACGTGCACGAGAACGATGTCATCGATGCGTCCGATCGAGCCGTCCTTCTCAAAGAACGGGACGAAGCTCTTAGGCGACAGGAAATCGCGGCTCTTGTAGTTCCATCTTATCAGCGCTTCTGCACCCGCCAGTTCATTACGCTGGATGTTGTACTTCGGCTGCATATAGACGGCGAACTCGTCATTCTCGATCGCAGTCTCAAGATACGCCTTGATGAAATTGCCCCACGAGAGATCATTATGCATGCGGTCAGTGTAGATGATGATGTCGGTCTTGTTGTGCGACTGACCCAAAGCCTGCGCCATCTTGCCGGCGTCGGCTGCGCGGTTGGCCGACAGGAGCGACCTCGGCATCATGACGACGCCGCACCTGTAATAGATGTTGTATGTGGGATCCACGTCGAGGCGGGAGATGCTTTCGAACATCTCAGAGAGGCGCGCGATAGTCTCCTCCTCCGGCATGTCCTTGATCATCATCGCGAAATTATCGTCGTGGCACCTCGCACTCGCGTAAACAAAATCAGCCTCGTTCATCGCCTTGACGACATTGCACAGCACGCGGTTGGCCGCGATGTGCCCGTACACTTCATTTATGACCCTGAAGTCCTTGATGTCGAAATGCACGAACGCATAATCCGTTATCCCGTAATCCATCGGCATCTCCAGATATGACACCAGATGGTTCCAGTTGTAGTGTCCCGTGATCGGATCCGTGAACGCTTTCTTGTAGAGGTAATCTTTCGCAAAAGAATCAGAATCATCCCTTATGACTTTCCCGGCATGGTCATTGTCGAGATTCCACTCGTGGATGATGCGGATCTTCGTGTTGTCCGTAAACCACGCCACCACTTCAGGATCCTTCCTGATCGACAGGTCGGTATAGACCCTGTGCGCGTCATCGTCTTCAGCGATATGCTCGAAGACTTCCTTCACGCTCTTCCAATCCATCTCGATCTCATTATCGATCTCGATCGAATAGAAGAACGCCGCCTCGAGCACTACCTTCTCAAGCCCGTCCGGGTACTTGATGCGCGCGTCATTCTCCCTGTACTCGACACCCAGGACATCCCTGCCAAGAGACTTCACACGGTACACTCCGGGAACATCATACGTCCCGAAAGCCCCCGAACACGCCTGAAGCGTCTCAGGCAGCTTTCCTGCGCGGTAAGCCTCTATGCCGGCTTCACTCACATCGACATAGTAGAGGATCCTCCTGGGTTTATAAAGCTGGTTAAGTTTGTTGATGAACACGATCTGTCTCCTTAGCACGGCCCGTAATTGTCGTACACTCCGCCGCCTGCCGGTATCTCCATGCCCTTGACGAAGTAACAGAGCTTCCCCTTCTTATTCACATAAGGGATCGCGCTGTTCAGAGTCTTACTGCTGATGGCCTTGTTGTACATGCTCTTGTAGTCCTTCGTCCACTTAGCGCCCTTCCAGTACTTTATGATCGCCTTCTTGGCGCGGGAATTGAACTTTGATGAACTGATGCCGTATGCTTTCAGCATGCCCTTGCGGTCCAGCTTCTTGCCGGTCTCCCTCGAAATGTTATAGATGTAATGATCGCTCTCTTCCCAGTCTTCATCGTACTGAACCGAAATGAAGATCGACACATACTTCTTTCCGACGTAGTAAGTGTAATCGACCTTGTTCTTTTTGGCAGCTTTCTGGACCTTGCTCTTCATCTCCTTGTTGACCTTGCTCGTATCAACCCCTTCGATCTTTACCTTCGGGATACGGGAAGTTACGGTTCCGATGAATCTTGTCTTGATCTTCTTTTTATATGCATTGGTGACCGTGACCTTGCCAAGTGTCTTCTTGGCAGTTGTTGCCTCCGTAACATTGACATCATCGCCATCATCTTCATCATCGAAATCAGGTTCGTCAGGCTCGTAATCATCACGTTCCACCACCGGAGGCAGAGTCTCGATCGTATTGGAAGGATCCACATCAGGAACGACCCACTTGCCGCCGTCACCTCCGTCAGATCCAGCGGCAGACACATCCGTATTTTCGTTCTTCAGGACATCTTCAACCTTGCAGCCTGCCATGGCACACATCATGAGCGACAGGATAAGCGCAGCTGTTGTAATTCTCGTTATCTTTTTCATGGTGCACCTCCATAACAAGATTATAACAGTATACACAATAAAAATGCCGGGTAAGTTCACTTACCTGAACATTACCCGGCAAACTTCTATTCTGCATTACCAACTTCACGGCTTCTCAGGCGGCTTTCCGCCGTCACCAGGCTTGCCTCCTGACGGCGGATCTCCGGGAGGGGGATCACCCGGCTTGCCGTCCGGAGCATTTCCGGAAGAACCTGTCCCTGTTGTCATCTCAATGGCCGTTCCCGTCATGGCGCCGCCGCCATAAGCTGCACCGTTCACATAGAGCGTATGTCCGTTCAGATCGATACACCCTTCTTCGCAGGTCAGCGAAGTTACATAGGAATCTCCGGTAAGGACCCAGGTGGAGCCGGACTCTATCTCGACATAGACCTCGCCGGTCTTATCGGCGTTAACTGTACCGGTATAGACTGTCCCTGATGACAGATACATGTTGAGTGCTGACACGTCATCAACAACGATGTCTCCTTCAGTTGTCTCATTTCGCAGGTATAGGTTGACCTTGCCGCCGTTTGATCCCTCTGAACCCCAGCCTGCAGCAGCGGCCCTGAGGAACACACCCGAAGAATCTTCATTAACTATGGACACGTTCTCAAGAGTGATATCTGCGACCGTATTGTTGACAAAGAAAACATCACCATTCTTATTAGTCAGCGACCCTCCGTTCATCGTATAGGAAGCCTTGCCTTCTGCCGCGTCTCCGGACATGGACTGATAGATCATTACCGCCTGGTACCACGAGGACTTGTCACTGTTCTTTGTATTGTTGTCAGCGGTCAATGTGACATTATTGAGCGTCACGGAATTCTTGCCTTCTACGACCACCCCCTGGGAAGCTGTCGACTCCATCGCAGCATCATTGACCGTTATGTCAGCAGTCGAATAGATCACAGGTGATCCCTTGCCTTCGGTCTTATAAGTTCCGCCTGTTACAGTTACGGTTCCGCCTCCGCGGTCAGACCTGATCGCCGCCGACGAATTGCCTGTTGTATGGATATCAAGGTTATTGGCATTCATCGTTCCGCCGCCAGTCGTCATCAGTCCGCCTGAGCAGTCGCCGCTCGTCGTGATCTTCGAATCACTGATGTTGACGGTCGTTCCTTCGCCATACGCGAAAACGGCATTCGCATGTTTGCCTGCCGTATCAGCTTCGATATTACTGAGAGTCAATGTCGCTCCGTCCGTTGCAAATACGGCTGAGTTGTCGCCATAGAAATCCGCCTCATCACCCTGGTCGGAATCACCGGTCTTAGTTATCTTTATGTTTGAATATTCGGCCGTCTCTCCGCTTGCTTCGATCACATGTTCACCATCAGCCGTGCTGATAAGATCACCTGATGCATTGCTCTGCTGCGTACTGCATCCTGCTGCTGTCAGCGAGAATATAAGTGCCGTTGCAGCAGATGAGATCTTCAATAGTCTTTTGCTGTTCATTTAAGATACCTCCTTAACGGGATCTGAACGAAGTATAACAACCGAAGCTTAAATGAAGCTTAAAGAAATGCAATAAAAAAGTGATCTTCCAGAGATCACTTATATTCAAGTTCTTCGAGCATCGTTCTGAAATCAACGAGGTCAAGATCCGTCATCTCCGAGGGCGACTTCCCCATCAGCCAGGGCAGGCCCATGGTGCTCTGGTCGCTTCCGTTCTTCTTGTCAACACTGTAAGTCAGCTTCTCCATAACAGGACCACCTCAACCGTTGCTGAGGATATTCTACTACTCTTTTGCAGATTCAAAAGAGTCATTTCCAAAACGACCCGTAAATGTAATCTTGACCAGGAGAAGTCAGCCTCTCCTTATCCTCTTCCCCCGCGGCGATATCGCATCCGACGGACAGACGATAACGCACAGGTGACAGCCGACGCATTTCGCGCCGTTGAGCTTGGGAACGCGCCCTTCGAAAGTAATAGCCTGATGCCCGCCGTCACTGCATGAGATCACGCATCTGCCACATCCGTTACACTTGTCCGTATCAAACCTCGGGAACTGTATCGTGTCCCTCTCGAGCACATCCGTCGTGTCACTGACGGAATCGATCCCTGCACCTATGATGTCCTTAACGGAACTGATGTTCATCTGCGCCAGGTAGTAGTTAAGTCCCGCCTTCAGATCATCGATGATACGGTAACCGTACTGCATGACAGCTGTCGTGACCTGGACCGATCCCGCGCCCATGAGGATGAACTCCAGCGCATCCCTCCAGGTCTCAACGCCGCCCATTCCAGTTATGTGAGAATCCCTGACCGCCGGGTTGTGCGCGAGTTCGGATATGAACCTTAGTGCGACCGGCTTGACTGCATTTCCGCTGTATCCGCCTACTGCCGACCTTCCCTTGACCGCAGGAGCAGATACGAACGTATACGGACTGACACCGATTATGCTCTTGATCGTATTGATCGCAGCGATCCCGTCTGCGCCGCC
>Ga0247608_10005596_pt1 | contig 13540 bp, 1 predicted proteins | sample 176DNAGHGlowgp2_FD_193490 | JGI IMG/M metagenome (GOLD analysis project Ga0247608, IMG submission 193490) | Sheep rumen microbial communities from Palmerston North, Manawatu-Wanganui, New Zealand - 1766 DNA GHGlow gp2 | ecosystem: Host-associated > Mammals > Digestive system > Stomach > Rumen ...
TATTTTTATAAATTAATAGAAATAATTTTAATTTAAATTCATTTAATAAATATATAATTTAAAAAATAATAAACATAAAATGGGGATTGGGGATTGGGGATTGGGGATTGGGGATTGGGGATTGGGCCCAATCCCCAATCCCCAATCCCCAATCCCCAATCCCCAATCCCCATTAAACATTTTATATTTATTTTAAATTAATTTAAATTTTTCATAAAATTCATTAAAATAAATAATAAAAAATAAAATTAATAAAAACAATATAAATTAAAATATCTAAAATAATTAAAATAAATTTATGAATAAGCAATTCGAAAAAAAATTGGGCAAGAGCAAAGAGCCCATAATAAAAATAAAAAGTGTAGACTTTCATGCTCTTAGTCGTAAATATGAGCATGAATTAGAAAAGAAATCAAAAAAAAAGAGAGAAGAAGAAAAAGAACGTAAAAAAAAGGCCTTCATTTCCATCACCAAAATTAAAAATAATAATCCACCAGTTACAAATGCACAACAAAATGAGAACACTGGCATAATCCCTTTATCATCAACAGTAACATTCAAATATGTTCCAAAAGAAGATTCTACTCCTTTATATCTATTAGGACAGCATGAACAAAGAGAAAAAAGAGAAAAAGCTCAAATTATGTCATTAATCAAGCAGTATTTTTTTATAGATCTTCTTGAATTTTTTAAATATTATAAAACCCCATATCCAAAGGAACCTTTGAAAATTTCTTGCTTTGAAGAATTAATGGATAATGAAAATAGAGATATGACTAATATTTGTTATCTAGAAGCTGACTATGATAAATGCTATTCTTCCCTAAAGCTCATTAATATTAAAAACTTGGGAAGATATGACTGTTGGGAAGACAGACCTCCTGAAGAATGGTTTGCAATGTGCCAAAAGAACGATGAAGAATATGACGGTACCTCACCTATGTATGATCACACAACTGATAAATATATGTGGAACCCAGTCAAAGTTTTAAATTATAATCCAGAAACTCAAAGATATAAAGTTCGTTTTGTTCAAACCGAAAAAGAGGTAACAAGACTTTCCCTACTATTTAAATGGGAAAACAAAGCAGAATTTGAGTTCAGAAAATATTTATGTGAAAAAAGAAGGAATCATGTTGATCAATTTATCCTATTTACAAGATATGTAGATAATGTCCCTACTGAAATAGTTTCTACTTTAAGTTTAGAATGGGAGAAAAAAATAGAAGCCAAAGTTCGTTTCACAACCAAAAGATTAAGTGATATGTTTAATTATATTTTCAATGAGACCAATGCTTCATTTACAAGAGAATTAAATGTTATAAAACAAGACTATTTAAGACAGATGAAAAAATGCAGACTTTTACTCGAAATGCAAGAACCAACAAATCAACCAAAATTCAAAGAAAGATCACTTGAAATTAAACCATTTTATAGAGTTATTCCTACTAAGAGATGTGCTATCATTAACAAATCACCTGACTTTATGAGACATCTTGAAAACATCAATAAAAAATCATTCTTTGAAGATGAAAAATTTGTCAAAACTTTATTATGTGGATTTTTGAAAAATTGTGAAGATATGAAACAATTAGCTTTAATTTTATCAAATATTGATGAAAATTTGTTACCAATGAAATTAGAAGATTTTAAAAGTTTGGATCAATCTTATTTTGAAAAAAGTTCTTCTAATCTAAGAAATATGTGCGGATCTAAATTACCTGGTATCATCAGATCCTTCGAAGAAAATAATGATAATAAAGTCAAATTAAAATATGACTATTATGTTGCTACCAAAGAAGAATATGAAAAAACTTTAGCTAGAAGAGTTGTCATTTATTGCAATCTTATTTTAAAAACTAAATTAAAAGAATTAGTAGATAATTCTATCATTAAATTTATGAATTTCTTTAAAAGATTTGGAGAATGTGAATATAATTCAAAAGAAAGAGAAGATTTATTTTCTAAAATCGGAACTCACTATTTAGAAGCATATAAACCTTTATTCCAAACTTCTATATTATTAGAAAAAGTAGAAGGAAACAAAAAGAAAAAAGAAAATCATGTTAAGATAATATTTAAGCCATCTTTAGAAGAAATCAAAAGCTGCTTATTAAAATCTTTCACTCAAATAAAAGATATGATCACAAAAGAAATAAAAAATTTATGCGGCCTCTGCTTCAAATTAGTCGACATCGAAGACAAAAAAATATTTGTTTTAAATGATGATTATCCCTTATATAAACAAGCCTTGGATGAACTAAATGATATTATAGATAAATCAATTGAATTAGCCGAAAATGAAAGAAAAGAATATAAAATATTTATGGAAATATTAAAAGACTCAGTGGAAGGATATGTAAAAAGCAAAATTGGAGATGCAAAAGAAACCAAAAAGAACTTAAATGTAGACAAATGCACTGAAATTTTGGACAGACTTGATGAATTGACTGATATTTTAAATTCAAAAAAGAGTGAAATGAATGTGAGATTATTTTTCATAGATAGTAATCAAATAAAAGAAGATATCAATAAGCGTATTGGCGAAGTCAGAAAATTAATGCTCCAAAGAATGGGAGACTATTGCATAGATCGTACAGACGAATTAGAACAACAAAATAAAGAAAAAATGGACAAATTGAAAGAAGAAACACAAAATATTGATCAATATAAGAATTTATTCGATTTACTGGCCACTATTCCCGATTTTGTTAAAGTCAAAAATGAAGAACTGAAAAACGTAGATAAAATTCTGACTAAAATAGAGCAGCAAAAATTCGACTCTATTAAAAGAGTAGAAGAACTGTTTAGGAAATTACTAAAAAGTTGGATGATACCAAGTCAAATCCAAGACGTAGCCAAAGCAAGTTCGGAGAACTTAGAACTTAAAAAGGCTGAATATATCGATATTCTTAAAGAAAGTCAAGGTAACTTCAAAATTGAAATTTCAAAACTGGAAAAAACTTTTGATTATATATCAAAAGTAGATAATTTCACAGAAGAATTTGAAGGAAGAAAAGTTTCAAATATAATCCAAGATTTCAATGAGGCTGTAAATAAAGCAAGAGAACACCAAAATCAAATAAAAAAAGAAATGAAAATTTTACATCCTGAAAAAGCCAAGGAAATCGATGAGGGAACTGAGGATCTCCCAGAGTTTGAAAAATTGGGAAATATCTATAATGATTTCCAGCCTTTTAAAATATTATGGAATGAAGATACAAATGTTATGATAGAATATCAGAATAAAGTAGAGCAAAAGACTTTAATTGAATTGAAGGAACTTGTCCCAAATAATGATAAAAAGAGCACAAAAGAAGTTTTCGTCTATGTCAAGGACTTAGAAGAATCAAGAATAAAAATAGAAAAAGTTCAAAAAGAAAATCCATATGATACCACCTTAATAAAATTAATTGAACAATTAAAAAAGAAATTGACTTATTATGAAAGTTTCAACTGGGTCATTCAATGTCTCAACAGTGCATGCCTAAAAGAAGACGACTGGAAAGAAATTAGAAGAATTATGAATAACAATGCCATAGATGGAAAATGTAAATTAATTGATTTAGAAAATATGCACATAGAGAAATATCATGACCAAATAGAATTGATTAAATCAAAGGCATCAAGACGTGCTGGATTTGTCGCTAAATATAAAGAATTATCAGCCAAATATTCTTGTATTATTATGGAGCCTAAAGATGAGAGAAAACTAGGATTAAGTAAAATTGATGATGTTTTAATACTATTAGATGACGTTAGTAACGATTTAGTAAACATTATGGGTAATCCAGTTACACAAAGTGATCCAAAATTGAAAAATGACACAAGACAGCTTAATGAAAAAATCAAAAATGTCCAAATTATTCTCGAAGAAGTCATCAAATTCCAATTCAACTATTTATATTTAGAGCCTATATTTAATGCTGATGAAGTAAACAAAGCTTTGACTGCTGAAAAAACCGTTTTCAAAAAAGTTCATGAATTTTGGAGAGGATTTATGGATCAATTTGAAGGATGTGCATGGGAGCTTGCCTCATTTATGGAAAAAGAAAACTTTAACAATTTGAACAAAAATTTGAATGATAACAATAAACAACTACAAGAAGTCATTAAGAACTTGCAAGAATATTTAAATATCAAAAGAACAGAATTTCCAAGATTTTTCTTCGTTTCTGATGAAGATTTACTCAGAATTTTGGCCCAAAGTAAAAATCCTCTTTTGGTCCAACCACATTTATCAAAATGCTTTGAGGGTGTCAACCATGTTAATTTCAACGAAACAAATACTATTATAGAAAGCTTAGTGTCATCCAAAGATGAAACAGTTCCTTTGGTAGATAAAATTAATGTTGTAAGTGATGTATGTCGTGGTAATGTTGAAGTTTGGCTTGGACAATTAGAACAAAGTATGATAGCCACTATGAAAAAATTGGCAAAAGATGCCTTGTTTGACTTGGACAAAAAAAGGAGAATCGACTGGATAAAAGATATGGAATGGCCAGGACAATTAATTCAAATAATTGATCAAGTCGTATGGACAAGTGGAGTCGAGACTGGAATAACTGAAAACAAATTGAAAGATTATTTGGATAAATTAGACAAAGAACTTTCTGAAGTTGTCGACTTAGTCAGAACTGATGTTTCTTCTTTATTAAGTTTGACTTTAAGTGGTCTTATTGTTGTCAGTGTACATGATAGAGATATAGTAGAAAAATTAATAAGAGAACATATTCAGAAAATTACTGACTTCGAATGGAAAGCTGAAATGAGATATTATTTCCATTCGCCAGATGAAGATAAGGACAAAAGAAAGAAAAAGAAAGAAAATTATGTACCAATCACTGTATCTATGATTACCACAACATTAAATTATGGTTTTGAATACTTAGGAAATATCACAAGATTAGTTATTACTCCTTTGACTGATAGATGTTTCAGAACTTTATTTGGAGCTTATAATGTCAAATATGGTGGTGCCCCCGAGGGTCCTGCAGGTACCGGAAAAACTGAATCTGTTAAAGATTTGTCAAAATGCGTAGGAGTTATGTGCAATGTCTTCAATTGTACAGAAGGTATTAAAATCCAAGGAATGTCAAAATTCTTCAAAGGGCTTGCTTCTTCTGGATGCTGGTGTTGCTTCGATGAATTCAATAGAATTGATACTGAAGTCTTATCCGTTATTGCCCAACAAATTTTAACTATTCAAAATGCATTAAAAGCACATTTAGACTTCTTCTATTTTGAAGAAAATGAAAAAATTGCTATTAGAGATACATGTGCCATTAATATTACTATGAATCCTTCATATTCAGGAAGAAATGAATTACCCGATAATTTAAAAGCTTTATTTAGACCTTGCGCTATGATGGTTCCAGATTATTCTCTTATAGCAGAAATTAAATTATATTCATTTGGATTCCAAACTGCAAAAAGTTTATCCTTTAAAATAGTTTCATGTCTTAAATTATCTTCAGAGCAATTATCTTCTCAAAGTCACTATGATTTTGGTATGAGAGCTTTAAATGCTATTTTAGTCGCAGCTGGTAAAGAGAAAAAAAATAATCCATCTTTCCCAGAAGATAGAATATCTTTACGTGCAATAATTGATGTCAACTTACCTAAATTCACTTCCAATGATACCCCACTATTTTATGATTTAATTCACGATTTATTCCCATCAGTAGAACCACTTGAAACAGACTTGTCCTTATTAGAAAATATGATCATTGAAAAATGCAATTTCTTAAAATTACAACCTACTGAAAATTTCAAAAAAAAATGTATTCAATTATATCAAACAATGAACGTCAGACATGCACTTATGATAGTAGGAAGAGCCGGTATGGCTAAAAGTAAAGTCATCCAAGTTTTAAAGCATGCAGTATCTGACCTTCCTGTGGAAAAAGGATACAATAAAGTCGATGCTATAATTTTAAATCCTAAAAGTATAGAACAAAAACAGTTGTATGGATTCTTCACAGATGCAAAAGAATGGAAAAAAGGTCTTTTGCAAGTAAAAATGACTGAATTATGTGAAAAGCCAAAACAGCAACTAAAATGGCTTGTATTCGATGGACCTGTAGATACTTTATGGATAGAAAATATGAACTCCTTATTAGATGATAATAAAAAATTATGCTTGGAAGATTCCTCCTCAATATTCTTAGCTGATAACATGAATATCGTTTTCGAAGTTGACGATCTAAAAGAAGCTTCCCCTGCCACTGTATCCAGAAACGGAATGGTCCTATGTGAACAGGATACTATTTCAACTGATGATTTGATTTTATCTTATGTATCTAATTTACCAGAAAAATACTTTAACGAAAAATTAATAAATCAATTCCAGGATAATTCAATTTGGGTCACAAATACTGTTATTGAATATCTCTTTAAAGATAATGTAGAATGGGGATTACCTTGCGATAAATTCCATTTGGTAAATAATTACTTAAGAATTTTTGATTGCTATATGAGAGACTATAAAAATCCAGACGAAATTTTACCCGATGATAGAAAGCTTAATACAAACAAAGTCGATGACTTAATTATATCAAGTGTTATTTTGGGAATGCTTGGTCCTATAATAAAAACACAAAAATTGCAAACATTTTTATTCGATATGTGCTTAGGTAATGATGTAAATAAGGATTATAAATTGAATTTCAATGGGGAATTTTCAACAAATAAATATAATTGGGAACCAAGAAGAATTAATACCAATATACATCAATTGGAAAATATATGGGACTTCGTTTTCTTAATTGAAACTGGTAACTGGCATAAATGGATGGAAATGCCCGGAAGACAAGAATTAAAAATAACAGATTCTCTTAAATTCAACGAATTAGTTATACCAACTAGTGACACTTTGAAGATAGCATGGTTAGTAACTTCTGTAGTACCCAATAAAAAACATTTGTTATTGACAGGACCAACTGGTACAGGAAAGACTTTAACAATAATATCAACTTTGCAATCCAATTATGACAATGATTATTATTGTTATATTAAAACTAGTATGACAGCACAAACATCAGCTAAATTCACACAAGATGCCATAGAGAAAAAATTGCAGAAAACTTTCAGAAAATTCTCACCCAATGGTGGTAGAAAAGGTGTTATTTTTGTCGACGACTTGAACATGCCCCAAAAAGAAAAATATGGTGCTCAACCCCCTATCGAATTATTGAGACAATGGATGGACTATGGTGGATGGTATGATTTGAACAGTGATAATAAAGATTTTGTAAATGTCGTAGATGTTTCCTTCCTTGCATCCATGGGTTCAATTGCCACGGGGCGTACCGTTTCTTCAAGATATTTACGTCACTATTTAATCCACTATGCAGATACATATAGCAAAAAAACTATGATTAATATTTATTCAAACATAACTCAATGGTTCTTCCTCAAAACTAAAAATCCTTCATTTGGAAGTAATGTTACCAATTTCAAAGATCAATTAATTAATTCCGCAATTTTAATGTATCAAGAAGTATCCTCATCTTTCAAGGCAACTCCTGCCAAAACTCATTATCAATTCAACTTGAGAGATATAAGCAAAATCTTCCTCGGAATTTCAAGAGGTAATGCCAGAACAATAAAAGACGAAGAGGATCTAATTAAATTATGGATGCATGAATGCGAAAGAGTTTTCAAAGATAGATTAGTTGATGAAAAAGACAGAACAATATATGATGAAATTTTGGGAAAAGTTATGAAACAAGGAATGAGAAGAGAAAATACTTATAAAGAACAAACAATTCTCTGGGGTGACTTCGTTCCAATGATATTCATTGATAACGATCCTAAAAAAGGAGTTATTGAAGGGCAATATTGTGAATTAGATAATCCTGAGATTTTACAAAAGACTTTAAATGATAAATTATATGCATATAACATTGCACCCAAAGGAGAAAACAGTGCAGGAAACTTAAATTTGGTATTGTTCAACTATGCTATTGAGCATTTATCAAGAGTTCTCAGAATTATTTCAACATATAATGGTAATGCTGTTTTAGTAGGTGTTGGTGGTTCAGGAAGAAAAAGTTTAACAATTTTGGCCACTTTTATCTATGGTATGACATTATGGAAATATGAAAGTGATTGGACTGGTACTTTGAAACAAATGATGAAAGAATTAGGAAATAAAGAAGTCGTATTTTTAGTTGCTGATAACCAAATTGATGATGAGCAAATTCAAGATTTGAACAATATGTTAAACAATGGTGAAATTCCAAATTTAATAGATAGTTCAGATTTGCAGATAATTAAAGATAACATCCCTGCTGAATTTACTATGGGAAAAAAATTAACTAATGACCAGGAGACAATGACCGCCTTTATTGAAAATTGCAAAGCAAAAATTCATTTCGTTATTTGTTTATCACCTATAGGAGATGGATTCAGAAAAAGAATATTAACTTTCCCATCTTTAGTATCTTGTACTAATATAGATTGGTATTTACCATGGCCTGAAGAAGCCTTAAATTCCGTTGCCAAATTCTATTTGGATGGTACTAAAGAAATTGAAAAATCTATTTTTGATAGCATCATTAACATCTGTGTCGATATGCAAAATAGAGTTATTTTCTACTCAAATAAATACTACCAAGAATTGCGTAGACATAACTATGTCACTCCAATGAGTTTCATAGAATTATTAAATATATTCAAAAATTTATTACAAAAAAGAACAATTGAAATTGACAAAGAAATAAACAGATACGGAAATGGTCTAATAATTTTAGCCGAATCAGAAAAAACTGCTGCAGAGATGGGTGCCTACATCAAGGAATTAGAGCCCCAATTGAAAGAACAGCAAGAAAAAGCCAGTAAACAAATGATAGCATTAAATGAACTAAAAATCCAATTGGAAAAAGATGAAGAAATTGGTAAAGCAAAAGAAGCCGAGGCTCAAGTAGTCAAAAAAGAAGCAGAAGAACAAAGTGCCATAGCCAATGAAAAAGCTGCTATTATGGAAGCAAAAAAAATCGACGCAGAATCAAAATTGAACGAAATTAAACCTGATGATGTCTTACAAATTAAAAAATATAAATTAGATAACACTATGATGAAGTTCAGTTACTTCCTTTGCATGCTTTGCTTAAATAATCCAAAACCAAAACCATCAAAGCCAGATAATCCAAAAGATCCACCAGTTTATAACTACTTCGAACACATCTGTAAGAATAAACTTAATAAAATGAGCGGATCAGAATTTTTAAAGTTCTTGAAAAAATTTGATTCTACTAAAATGCCCTTGGAACAAATGAAAGAATTGAGAGATAAATTAGAAGCACTCACCCCTGAAGAATTTGACCCTGCAAAAAAATCACTTGCTATGAAAAATATATTTGAAGTCATCAAGACACATAATGAAGTATTTTTCATTAACCAGGATTATTTGCCACTTAAAAGACAAGCTGAAGAAAGTAAAGAAAGGTTAGACCAGGCTGAAGCTTCTTTGAAAGAAATCCAAGATAAATTAGCTGCTACTTTGAAAACTAAGGAAGAAAAAGAAAAAGAAATTACTGAAGCTAAAGAAAGAATTGAAAAATTAGAAAAAAAGAAAAATCAATGTAGTACAAGATTGAAAAATGCTAATATATTAAATAGTTCATTAGGTAATGAAAAAGAAGAATGGAAAAAGAAAAAATTAAGTTTAGAATTATTTGCCAAAAATATTATTGGTGATATTTTAATATCATCTGGAATTATTTCATATTTGGGTGCTTTTACCAAGGCTTATAGAGAACAAATAATTTATGAATGGGCTAAGAAAATAAAAGATGACAAAATCCCAATTTCATTTGGAGGTGAAAATCAATCAGCAAATGATATTATGAGAGGAATTATAGGAGATGATATGGAGATCGAAACATGGAAAAGTCAGAATTTGCCAAATGATAATTTCTCCACTGATAATGCTTTAATTATGTCACAAAGTAGGAGATATTGTCTTTTAATAGATCCTCAAAATCAAGCTTTGCAATGGCTAAAAGAAAAAATAAAACAAGAAACCGAAGCAAGACAAGCACTTGAAAAGCAAGGAAAAAAGAGAGTAGAAGAAAAGAGGAAAGAAAAAAGAAAAGATGGAGGAACAGGTGCTCACTATACTATTAAACCAACTATGGATAATAAAACATTATGTGATGTTACTGCAGACTGTGTTTATAAAGGATTGAGTTTGATATATGAAAACGTCGGAGAAGAATTAAATCAAAGTATATCTCATTTATACAAAAAGGAATTCTACAAAGATGGTGATGTGCTCTTTGTTAACATTAATCAGAAACCTATAGAAGTTAGTGATAATTTCAGATTTTATATTATTACCCAATTGCCAAAACCACATTACTTGCCTGAAATTTGCGTATCCCTAACTTTAGTCAATTTCACTGTTACTGAAGAAGGTTTACAGGATCAAATGTTGAACTATTTAGTCGAAAAAGAAGATCCTACTCTTAGTGCACTTAGGAAAAATTGCATTGATACCAAAAATGCTTCTGAAAGAAAAAAGAAAGAAATCGAAACTGAAATATTATTCCAATTAGACGAAAGTAAAAGGAATGCCACTGAAGATAATACTATTTTAGATAATGAAAAATTAATTGATCAATTAAAACAATCTAATCAAACAAGTATAGCTATGGCCCAAACCTTAGTTAAACAAAGAGAAACAGAAAATAAGATATCACAAAAAAGAAACTTCTTATCACCTGTTTCTGTTCATGTAGCACAATTATTCTTTACAGTATGCGATTTGAGTTCAATTGAACCTGTATATCAATATTCACTTAAATTCTATAGAGATATTTTCGGGTTGGCTATTAATTCGACTCCTAAGCCAGAAGAAAAGAAGGGAGAAAATAAGCCAAAAGAAGTAAAAGAAAAAGAAGAATTAGAAAGACTAGAAAGATTAAAATTAAATTTCAATTCAATATTATACGATAAAATATGTATGTCTCTATTTGAAAAAGATAAATTAGTCTTCTCATTTTTAATGAATTCAAAATTAAAAAGTATTCCTATGACAAACGAAGAAAAAGCAGAATTTAATAAGCAAATAAGATTTTTAGTAACCGGAGGATCGGGAAAAGAATTCGAGACCCCCAACCCAACCGCAGACGACCCAGACCACTGGATCAGTACAGTTCAATGGAACAGTATTTGCGAATTATCTCAAGAAATTGAAGTATTTAAAGATTTAGATAGATCCTTTACAGAAAAAATTTCAGATTGGAAACAGTGCTTATATACAGCTTTAACTCCATTTGAACAAACATATCCTGAACCATTTGATAATTTGACTGATTTCTTCAAATTGATAATTTTGAGAATTTTAAGACCTGATAAAACTGTTGCCTCACTTAAGAAATATATAGCAGAAAATATAGGTGATAAATATGTTGTCTCCCCAGTATTCGATATAGGTAAAGCTTACGATGAGAGTAAAAATAAGACTCCAATATTATTCATTATTTCTCCAGGAGCAGATCCTTTAATTCTCATTGACAAATTATGCAAGAGAGAAGATAAAGACTTTGAAGATAATGTAAGAACTTTGTCTTTAGGTCAAGGACAAGAAAAAATTGCAGTTGATGCCATAGACAAAGCTCAAATAAGAGATCAAGAAAAATGGATTTTATTACAAAATTGTCATTTAGCAAAGTCATTTATGACCATGTTAGAAAAAAAAGTAGACGAAATTGTCGAAACAGGTTCATCTTTCAGACTTTTCTTGACAGCCCTTCCAAGTAATGTTATCCCAATTTCAATTATACAAGACTCAATCAAAATTGTCAACGAGCCACCAAGAGGTCTCAAACAATCATTGCAAAGAACCTTTAATACTATTGATGAAAATTATTATGATAAAGCTCCTAAACCAACTCTATTCAAAAGATTCGCATTTGGATTCGTATTTTTCCATGCTATGATTTTAGAAAGAAGAAAATATGGTCCTTTAGGTTGGAATATTCCTTATGAATTTTCAAACAGTGATTTATCAATATCTTTAGCTCAATTAAAGAACTTCTTAGAAGATTATGACGATATCCAATATACTGCAATGAATTATATGATAGCAGAAGCCAACTATGGTGGTAGAGTCACAGATCCCGCTGATAGAAGACTTATTGCAATATTGTTCAAAGATATTTGCTGTGAAGATATTTTGGATGATAAATACTTATTCAGTGGATTGCAAGATTATCCAGTTCCAGCCGATGGAACATATAAAGAACATGAAGAATTCATTAATAATCAAATTCCACAAAATTCTACCCCTGAAGTATTCGGTCTTAATGACAATGCAGATATAACCTGTGCTATTTCTGATACTAATTCATTATTCTCAACTGCTCTTTTAACTTTGCCTAGAACTGTCTCAGCCAAAGCTGGTATGAGCACTGAAGACCAAGTTCGTGAAAGGGTTATTGAAATTTTGAAAAAATTGCCCGAAAAATATGATGTTGATGATGTAAGAATGAAGCATCCCAATAAATTGGAAGAAAGTTTGAATTCTGTATTGCATCAAGAACTAATGAGATTTAATAATCTTTTAGGCATTACAAAAACTTCTTTGAAAAATATAAAAGATGCTATAGATGGAAATGCAGTTATGACCAACGAAATAGAATCTATGTTGCAAAGTGTATACGATAATAAAACTCCTGAAAAAATCAGCAAAGTATCATATCCTTCTATGATGCCTTTCAGTTCTTGGGTTAATGACTTCTTGAAAAAGATGGAATTTTTACAAAAATGGATAGATAATGGAATTCCTACCACTTTCTGGATTAGTGCTTTTTACTTTACCCATTCCTTCTTGACTGGTATTTTGCAAAATTATGCAAGAAAAAATAATATTGCTATTGATGAGTTAGTCTTTGAATTTACTGTTATGAGTGATATAAAAGAATTTGATTTGACTAAGAAACCTGAAGAAGGAGCATATATATATGGATTCTATATTGAAGGAGCAAGATGGAATACTGAAACGAGATTATTAGATGAGTCTTTACCAAAAGTTTTACTACCAGAAATGCCACATGTCTGGTTCAGGCCAACTAAAAAAGATGAAAATAAAAAAGAAGTAGATTATTCTTGTCCAGTTTATAGAACTAGTAGAAGAAGTGGAGAATTATTAACTACAGGACAGTCTACCAACTTCTTAATTAATATGGATTTGCCATTTGATCATGATAAATATAATTCTGAACATTGGGTTAAAAGAGGAACTGCTGTTATATGCTCACTTAATGAATAAGGAATTAGATTAATATTATTATTAACTTAAATAATTAATATTAATTAATATTATAGTGAACCTTTCTTTATGATTTATTATTAAAAAATAAAAACTAATATTGTATATTAAAATTTTTTTAATTTTTTTTATTATTTTTAACAAATAATATTATATTTTATCAAAAAAATATTATTGGGGATTGGGGATTGGGGATTGGGGATTGGGGATTGGGGATTGGGGATTGGGCCCAATCCCCAATCCCCAAACCCCAATACCCCA
>Ga0247608_10005597_pt1 | contig 13540 bp, 6 predicted proteins | sample 176DNAGHGlowgp2_FD_193490 | JGI IMG/M metagenome (GOLD analysis project Ga0247608, IMG submission 193490) | Sheep rumen microbial communities from Palmerston North, Manawatu-Wanganui, New Zealand - 1766 DNA GHGlow gp2 | ecosystem: Host-associated > Mammals > Digestive system > Stomach > Rumen ...
GATGGTGGTGGCGTCAGAAGTGGGCGTCATGGACTTCGAGCCGGGCGACGTGGTGTCTAAAGGCCGCTTGCAGCCGGGCAAGATTCTGCTCATTGACACGCAGGAGGGCAAGATATACTACGACGGCGAGGTGAAGGAACAGCTGGCTAAGTCGCATCCGTACCGCGAGTGGTTGGAGCAGAACCGTGTGCAGCTGGAGAAACTGAAGAGCGGGCGTAAGGTAGAGAATGCCGTGGCAGACCTTGAGTGCAAGCTGATGCAGTTCGGCTATGGGCAGGAAGACATAGACAAAACAATCGTCCCGATGGCTACGGCAGGTCAGGAACCTGTGGCAGCGATGGGTAACGACACCCCGCTGGCAGTGGTCAGTGACCGTCCGCAGGTACTGTTCAACTACTTCCGTCAGCAGTTTGCACAGGTGACCAACCCTGCCATCGACCCGATACGCGAGGAACTGGTGATGAGTCTCACGGAGTATATTGGTGCCGTGGGTACGAACATCCTGACACCAGATGCCTCGAACTGCAAGATGGTGCGACTGCCCCAACCCGTGTTGACCAACACCCAGCTCGATATACTTTGCAACATCCGCTACAAAGGATTCAAGACACAGAAACTCCCTATACTCTTCAATATCGAGAAAGGAGAAGAAGGACTGCGCCAGGCGCTGGACGATCTCTGTCATGAGGCAGAGCACAGTGTGGACGAGGGAGTGAACTACATCATCCTCAGCGACCGGGATATTGACGAGAAGCATGCCGCCATCCCCTCGCTGTTGGCTGTAAGTGCCGTCCATCACTATCTGATTAGCGTCGGCAAGCGTGTGCAGACCGCCCTCATCGTGGAAAGCGGTGAGATACGCGAGACCATGCATGCGGCATTGCTGCTGGGCTATGGTGCCTCGGCATTGTGTCCGTATATGACCTTTGCCATTCTGGACGACCTGGTGAAGCGGGGGAAGATACAGGAGGACTATGCCACGGCGGAAGCCCACTATATCAAGGCCGTAGACAAGGGTCTGAAGAAGATTATGTCGAAGATGGGTATCTCGACCATCCGCAGCTATCGCGGTGCCAAGATTTTCGAGAGCATCGGACTGAGCGAGGACTTGCTGCACAGGTACTTCGGTACGGAGGTGAGTACCATAGGAGGCATTGGACTGAAGGAGATAGCGAGGGATGCCATCAGGCTGCATGAGATGGGTCGCTCTGGCAAGGAGACAAGCGGGACGCTGAAGAACAACGGTCAGTTCTCGTGGAGAAAAGACGGCATCAAGCATGCCTGGAATCCGGAGACCATAGCGAAGCTGCAGTTGGCTACACGCCAAGGCTCGTACGAGAAGTTCAAGGACTGGGCGAAGATAGTCGACGAGAAGGAGAGTCCGATTTTCATCCGTGACTTCTTCGGCTTCAAGAAGGCTGCCACCCCTACACCGATAGACGAGGTAGAGCCGGTGGAGAGCATCGTGAAGCACTTTGTGACAGGAGCCATGTCGTTTGGTGCTCTCAGCATTGAGGCCCATGAGGCTCTGGCACTTGCCATGAATAAGCTTGGAGCCCGCTCGAACACCGGCGAGGGCGGCGAGGACAATGTCCGCTATCATACGGAGGTGGATGGTGTGAGTCTGAGTTCGAAGACCAAGCAGATAGCCTCGGGACGTTTCGGTGTGACAGCAGAATATCTGGTGAATGCCGAGGAGATACAAATCAAGGTGGCACAGGGAGCCAAGCCTGGCGAGGGTGGACAGTTGCCCGGTTTCAAGGTAAACGACATCATTGCCAAGACGCGCAATGCCATTCCCGGCATCTCGCTCATTTCGCCGCCACCCCACCACGATATCTATAGCATTGAGGACCTGGCACAGCTCATCTTCGATCTGAAGAATATCAACCCGACGGCAGCCGTCAGCGTGAAACTGGTGGCAGAGAGCGGAGTGGGAACCATTGCCGCAGGTGTTGCCAAAGCCAAGGCCGACCTCATAGTCGTCAGTGGTGCCGAAGGCGGTACGGGCGCCAGTCCTGCCAGTTCGATGCGCTTTGCCGGCATCTCACCCGAGATAGGTCTGGCAGAGACGCAACAGACACTGGTGATGAACGGCCTGCGCAATCAGGTGCGCCTGCAGACCGACGGTCAGTTGAAGACAGCCAAGGACGTCATCATCATGGCGATGCTGGGTGCTGACGAGTTCTCGTTCGGTACGCTGCCGCTGATTGTGCTGGGCTGTGTGATGATGCGCAAGTGTAATACCAATACCTGTCCGATGGGTGTGGCGACGCAGAACCCGGAGTTGCGCAAGCACTTTGAGGGGCGTGCCGAGTATGTGGTCAACTACTTTACTTTCCTGGCAAAGCAGGTGCGCGAGTATCTGAGTGAGATAGGTGTGCACAGTCTGAAGGAAATCATCGGTCATACGGAACTCATCGAAATAAGTGAAAAGTTAAAAGTGAAAAGTGAAAAATGGGCTGCCGCCGAGAAGTGGAAGACCATCGACTATGCCCGCCTGCTGCATAAGCCCGAGACGGACAAGCCCCTCTATTGGGACCGTGGTGCCTATACGAAGGTGACCGGTGTGAAGGACGAGGAGATTATCCGTGCTGCCCGTCAAGCCATCGACGAACAGGAGGAGGTGACGCTGGACTATGCCATCAAGAATACCGACCGTGCCGTGACGACAATGCTGAGTGGTGAGATAGCCAAGAAGTATGGTGAGGCAGGTCTGCCGGACCATACCATCAACATCAAGTTCAAGGGTTCTGCAGGTCAGTCGTTTGGTGCCTTCGCCGTGAACGGTCTCAACATCAGGCTGGAGGGCGAGTGCAACGACTACTTCGGCAAGGGTCTGAGCGGCGGACGCATCTCGATACTGCCCCCCAGCCGCAGCCATGAGGACTTCCATGCGGAAGACAATATCATTGCCGGCAACACCGGTCTCTACGGTGCCACCTCGGGCGAGCTGTACATTAATGGCAAGGTAGGCGAGCGCTTCGGTGTGCGCAACTCTGGAGCCATTGCCGTCATCGAGGGCGCCGGCGACCACTGCTGTGAGTATATGACAGGCGGTCGTGTGGTGGTGCTCGGCGAGACAGGCAGGAACTTTGCCGCAGGTATGTCGGGAGGTGTAGCCTACGTCTATGACCCCAAGCACACGTTCGACTACTTCTGCAATATGGACATGGTGGAGATTAATCTGGTGGAGGACAGTGTGTCGCGCAAGGAACTGCTGGAACTGATTCGCCAGCACTACCTGCATACGGGTTCCGCCCTGGCAGGCAGGATGCTCGACGACTGGCACCGCTACATAGAGGACTTCATCCAAGTGGTGCCGATAGAGTACAAACGTGTGCTGGAAGAAGAAAAGATGGCGAGACTTCACGAAAAAATAGCCGACATCCAGCGCGATTATTAATTTTTAATTATTAATTATTAATTGGAAAAATGGGAAATCCGAAAGCATTTTTAGAGATACACCGCCAGGAGGCAGGATACCGTCCTATTCACGATAGAATCCACGATTTCGGTGAGGTGGAGCAGACGCTTAACACGCGCGAACGTAAGTTGCAGGCAAGCCGCTGCATGGACTGCGGCGTACCCTTCTGCCACTGGGCCTGTCCGTTGGGCAACAAGGCTCCCGAATGGAACGATGCCCTCTATCAAGGAGACTGGGAACTGGCCTACAGGCTGCTGACAAGTACCAATCCCTTCCCCGAGTTCACGGGTCGCATCTGTCCGGCCCTGTGCGAGAAAGCCTGCGTGCTGAACCGCTTCAACCACGAACCGACGACAAACCGCGAGGACGAGTGTGCCATCATCGAGGCCGCCTTCCGCGAAGGATATATTCAGCCGCACACAGACATCGTGAGAAATGGCAGGAAAGTGGCTGTCGTCGGTGCCGGTCCTGCAGGCCTGGCTGCCGCCAACGCCCTGAACCTGATGGGCTATGAGGTGACCGTCTTCGAGAAGAACGAGTCGGCAGGTGGCTTGTTGCGCTATGGCATCCCAAACTTCAAGCTGAACAAGGCCATCATAGACCGCCGGTTGCGTCTGCTCGAAGCTGAAGGCATAGCGTTCAAGTACAATTATGATGTCTCCGGAATAGCAGATGTCTCCGGGTACGATGCCATCGTCATTGCCACGGGCACACCTACAGCCCGTGACTTGAAGGCCCCGGGGCGTGAACTGAAGGGTGTCCACTTCGCACTGGAACTGCTGAGCCAGCAGAACCGAGTGCTGGCAGGCATGGAGTTCAGTAGAGATGAGCGCATCACCGCCAAGAACAAGGATGTCCTCGTCATCGGTGGTGGCGATACGGGTAGCGACTGCATCGGCACAGCCCATCGGCAGGGATGCAAGAGCGTGACGCAGATTGAGATCATGCCCAAGCCCGTGGAAGGTTCTGAGGACCCCCAGAACCCTTGGCCTAACTGGCCTCGTACACTTAAGACCACCTCAAGCCACGAGGAGGGCTGTACCCGCCGCTGGAACATCAATACCCTTGAGTTTCTGGGCGAGAACGGTCAACTGACTGGCGTGAAGGTGCAGGAAATAGACTGGAAACCCAATCCCGATGGCGGTCGTCCGCTGATGGTGGAGAAAGGCAAGCCCGAAATCATCAAGGCGGAGCTCTGTCTGCTGGCTATGGGATTCCTGAAGCCTGAACATCCCCAGTATCCTGACCATGTCTTCGTCTGTGGCGATGCTCACAGCGGTGCATCGCTTGTCGTACGCGCCATGGCCAGTGGTTTGGAAACTGCCCAAAAAGTAAACGAATACCTGACGAAATGAAGCGGATACCCTTTACCAAAATGCACGTTTGCGGCAACGACTACATCTATGTCGATGCCATGCAGCACCCCATTGCCGACCCACAGGCTTGTGCCATCCAATGGAGTGACCGTCACAAGGGCATCGGTTCGGACGGGCTGGTGCTCATAGATCACAGTCCTGTACCCGAGGCGGACTACTCCATGCGCATCTTCAATGCCGACGGGAGCGAAGCCATGATGTGTGGCAATGCCTCGCGATGTATCGGCAAGTACCTCTATGAGAAAGCCCTGACAGGCAAGACGGAAATCAGGCTGCTGACGCTGTCGGGTATCAAGATACTCCAGTTGCACGTGGCAGACAGCAAGGTTGAGTCCGTCACCGTCGACATGGGTGAGCCTGTATTGGAAGACGAAACACAGTTTGTGGGACGCCGCGGTATGGATAAGGGTGTTTTCGTCTCGATGGGCAATCCGCACTATGTCATCTTCACCGATGATATTGACCAGGTGGGCGAGACGGGACGCATCCTTGAGAATCACCCTGCCTTCCCTCAGCGCTGCAATATCGAGTTTGCACAGGTGATGCCTGACGGACGCATCAGGACGCGCGTCTGGGAGCGTGGCAGCGGCATCACCCAGGCTTGCGGCACAGGGGCCTGTGCTACGGCTGTTGCCGCTTGTCTGACGGACAGGGCGGGTCGTACGAGCAGCATTGTGATGGACGGCGGGACGCTTCACATCGAGTGGGGCAGTGACAATCATGTCTACATGACGGGGCCTGCCGAGTTTGTTTTCGACGGAGAAATAGAACATCTTTAACTTTTAAATAAATGGCATTAGTAAATATCCACTTTCTGAATCTGCAGAATAACTATCTGTTTGCCGACATTGCCAAGAAGGTGAATGCCTTCAAGGTGATGCACCCCAAGGCTGACGTCATCTCACTCGGCATAGGAGACGTTACCCAGCCCCTTTGCCCTGCTGTCATTGAAGCCATGCACAAGGCTGTTGACGAGATGGCTACTGCTGACGGTTTCCGGGGCTACGGACCCGAACAAGGCTACGAATTCCTGCGCGAAGCCATCTTGAAGAACGACTTTGCTCCCCGTGGCGTCCGCCTCAGCGTAGATGAGGTCTTCATCAACGACGGAGCCAAGAGCGATACGGGCAACTTCCAGGAGCTGCTCCATTGGGACAACTTCATCGGAGTCACCGACCCCATCTATCCCGTCTATATCGACTCGAACGTGATGATAGGCCGTTGCGGCACCTATCGTGACGGTCGTTGGAGCAACGTGAGATATATGCCCACCACAGCAGAAAACGGCTTCGTCCCCGAAGTACCCAAAGGGCGTCCCGTGGATGTCATCTACCTCTGCTTCCCCAACAATCCGACGGGTACGGTCATCACCAAGCAGGAACTGCGCAAGTGGGTGAACTACGCGCTGAAGAACGATGCGCTGATCCTGTTTGATGCCGCTTACCAAGCCTACATCCAGGACCCCGACATCCCGCATAGCATCTACGAGATACGAGGTGCCCGCAAGTGTGCCATCGAGTTCCGCTCGTTCTCCAAGACGGCAGGCTTCACGGGTGTCCGCTGTGGATACACCATCGTGCCGAAGGATGTCAGCGTGGCTACCTTCGAGGGAGAGCGCATCCCCCTCAACCAGTTGTGGCTCCGTCGCCAGTGTACCAAATTCAACGGAACGAGTTACATCAGTCAGCGGGCTGCCGAGGCCATCTACAGCCCCGAAGGGAAGCAGCAGGTGAAGCAGACTATTGACTACTACATGCAGAATGCCGCCCGGATGCTCAGCGTATTGCGGAACCTCGGTTTCGAGTGCTACGGTGGCGAGCATGCCCCCTACATCTGGATGCGCGTGCCCGACGGCTCTACCTCGTGGCAGTTCTTCGAGGAGCTGCTCTACGGAGCCAATGTGGTCTGCACCCCTGGTGTCGGTTTCGGACCCTCGGGCGAGGGTTATGTGCGCTTTACCGCCTTTGGCAGTCACGAGCGCACCGAAGAAGCCCTGAAACGGATAGAGAAATGGGTTGGATAAACTAAAGTGAAATGAACATATTTATTAACACAAGAACAACAACATGATGGAAACATTAAGATTTCAGGTTGTCGGCGAGGCTTTCAAGAAGAAGCCGCTCGACGTAAAAACACCCAGTGAGAGACCCGCGCAGTACTTTGGCAGCAAGGTCTTCAACCGTGAGAAAATGTACAAGTACCTGCCCAAGGACGTGTACGAGAAGATGATGGACGTGATGGACAATGGTGCACGTCTGGATCGTGAGGTGGCAGACGCCGTGGCTGCCGGTATGAAGCAGTGGGCTACGGAGAATGGTGTGACACACTATACACACTGGTTCCAGCCCCTGACCGAGGGTACTGCCGAGAAGCACGACTCGTTCATCGAGCACGACGGCAAGGGTGGCATGGTAGAGGAGTTCAGCGGCAAGCTGCTCGTTCAGCAGGAGCCCGACGCCTCCAGTTTTCCCAGTGGCGGTATCCGCTCGACCTTCGAAGCCCGTGGCTACTCAGCCTGGGACCCCACATCGCCCGTGTTCATCATCGACGATACACTTTGTATTCCCACCGTGTTTATATCGTACACCGGTGAGGCATTAGACTATAAGGCCCCGCTGCTGAGAGCCCTCCATGCTGTCAACGTGGCTGCGACGGATGTGTGCCACTATTTCGACCCGACGGTCAGGAAAGTGACGTCGAACCTCGGATGGGAACAGGAGTACTTCTTGGTAGACGAGGGCCTGTATTCTGCCCGCCCGGACCTGTTGCTGACCGGCCGCACCCTCATGGGTCACGACTCAGCCAAGAACCAGCAGATGGACGACCACTACTTCGGAGCCATTCCCGAGCGCGTGGCTGCCTTCATGCGTGAATTGGAGATACAGGCTCTCGAACTAGGTGTTCCCTGCAAGACTCGTCACAACGAGGTGGCTCCCAACCAGTTTGAGCTGGCTCCCATCTTTGAGGAGACCAATCTGGCCGTAGACCACAACATGCTGCTGATGTCCGTCATGAAGCGCGTAGCCCGCAAGCATGGTTTCCGGGTGCTGTTGCACGAGAAGCCTTTCGACGGTATCAATGGTTCCGGCAAGCACAACAACTGGTCTCTCTCGACCGACAATGGTGTGCTGCTGCATGCCCCCGGAAAGACTCCGGAGCAGAACCTGCGTTTTGCCACCTTCATCGTAGAGACACTCATGGGCGTATGGCGCCACAATGGTCTGCTGAAGGCCAGCATCATGAGTGCCACCAATGCCCACCGTCTGGGAGCCAACGAGGCACCGCCCGCCATCATCAGCTCGTTCCTCGGCAAGCAGGTCAGCGAACTGCTCGACCACATAGAGAAAGCCGATGTCAGCGATATTCTCGCCATGGCAGGCAAGCAGGGCATGAAGATGGACATCCCGGAGATTCCCGAACTCTTCATCGACAATACCGACCGAAACCGTACCTCACCCTTCGCCTTTACCGGCAACCGTTTTGAGTTCCGTGCGGTAGGCTCGGAGGCTAACTGTGCCTCAGCCATGATAGCCCTGAATAGTGCCGTTGCGGAAGCCCTGGCAGACTTTAAGAAACGGGTGGATGCACGCATCCCCGAACTGGAAAAGAAGCTTGAGGGCACGGGTCACACTGCCACCTTCCATGCCATCATTGACGTGCTGCGTGAGGATATCAAGACCTGCAAGCCTATCCGCTTCGATGGCAATGGCTATTCAGACGAGTGGGTGGAAGAGGCTGCCAAGCGCGGACTGGACGTAGAGAAGTCTTGCCCGAAAATCTTTGAACGCTATCTGGACGATTCCAGCGTTCGGATGTTCGAGAGCCTTGGCGTGATGACCAAGAAGGAGCTGGAGGCCCGCAATGAAGTGAAGTGGGAGACCTACACGAAGAAGATCCAGATAGAAGCCCGTGTACTCGGTGACCTTTCGATGAACCACATCATTCCCGTTGCCACCCGCTACCAGACACAACTGCTGCAGAACATCAGCAATATGGCTGTTGTCTTCCCCATAGAAACTGCAGACAAGCTCTCTGCCCGTAACAAGAAGATTATTGAGGAAATAGCTGAGCGCACCAGCGCCATCGAAAAGGGCGTAGAGGATCTGGTCAATGCCCGCAAGCAAGCCAACAAGATAGACGATGAGCACCAGAAGGCCATCGCCTACCACGACCAGGTGGAGCCAAAACTCGACGAGATCCGCTACCAGATAGACAAGCTGGAACTGATTGTCGACGACGGCCTCTGGCCTTTGCCTAAGTACCGTGAACTATTGTTCATCAGATAAAGCAACGTAAACCTTAGCTGAGACAGGGGCTCGGAAGCGTATTCTGAGTCCCTGTCCTTTTCTGTCAATGACAACCCCCTGGCACCATCCTTTCACCTTATATAGAAGAAAAATCCAAAATTTTTCGTTTCTTCGATAGAAATGTTGTATCTTTGCACGCAAAACTCATTAGAAACGAATCATGGATACAGATTTAACAAAAGCTCCGGTAAAGATTTTGAGCGTGGACGACGAAATGGATCTTGAACTCCTACTGACCCAGTACTTCCGTCGTAAGATACGCAAGGGTGAATACGAGTTCTATTTCGCCCATAACGGCTTGGAGGCACTCACCATGCTGCTGAAGGTCAAGGATATCGACATCATCCTTTCGGATATCAATATGCCCGAGATGGATGGTCTCACCCTGCTGACCAAGGTAAACGAAATGCAGAATCCGGCATTGAAGTGCATCATGGTGTCAGCCTATGGAGATATGGGCAACATCCGACAGGCGATGAACAACGGTGCCTTCGACTTTGCCACCAAGCCCATCGACTTGGATGATCTGAGCGTTACCATCGAGAAGGCCATCGAGCAGATTGCTTACATCAAGAACTCACAGAAAGAGCACAGCCAGCTCGAGTCCCTGAAGACCGACCTCGCTGTGGCCAGCGAGATACAGCAGGCCATACTGCCAAGCGTCTTTCCGCCATTCCCCGAGAATGAGCACGAACTTGACCTGGCAGCACTGATGACACCTGCAAAAGACGTGGGAGGCGACTTCTACGACTTCTTCCGCATTGATGACGAACACATCGGCATTGTCATGGCCGACGTTAGCGGCAAGGGTGTTCCTGCAGCCATCTTCATGGCCGTCAGCCGAACCCTTATCCGGGCCATCGGGTTGCAAGGCTATAGCCCCGATGTCTGTGTCACCAAGGCCAACCAATTGCTGTGCCGCGAGTCTGTAGACTCCATGTTCGTTACTGTGTTCTACGCCATCTACAACATCACCACCGGCGACTTGGAATACTGCAACGGCGGGCACAACTCCCCCTACATCCTACGCTCCAACGGAACCGTCGAGCAGATGCCCATGAGTACCAACTGTCTGGTGGGAGTCTTCGATGATTTCACCTTCAACAGTGCCCATGGCCATCTTGGAGTTGGCGACACCATCGTCATGTATACCGACGGTGTGAATGAAGCCTTCAACACCGAGTTCGAGGAATATGGCGAGGCCCGTATGGAGAAAATCCTTGCTGAGTTGAACGGCAAGACCTGCCGTGAAGTGATAGACGGACAACTGGAAGACATCAGACGCTATGCCGCTGGAGCAGAACAGAGTGACGATATTACCATCATGGCCTTGAAACGCTTGGCATGAAACAGCCTGGGAAGATAGTCGCATCGGCAGCCGTCGCTGCCTTCCTGCTATGTTTAGTAGGAGGTATTGTCTCGTATGTGTTGTACAGCAATGAAGCAGAGGAGAACAAGGAACTGAAGGAGCAGCTGGCCGTACTGAGCAAGCAGGAGAAACAGTCAGCAGTCATGCAGCGCGTGAACGCCCAGATGGAAGAGATTGCCAATGAAGAGCGACGCATCAGTGAAGAGCAGCGTGAGGCAGCCGTCGAGCAAACCAAACTGGCCGAACAGGAACGGAGAAATGCCGAGCAACAGCGGCGTGAGGCCGAACAGGAGCGCCAGAACGCACTGATAGCCGAGAGCAAAGCCGTGGAGGCGTCCAAGGTGGCACAGCACGCACGTGCCGTGGCCGAACAGCAACGTGCTGAAGCCGAGCACTCCAAACGCGTTACCGATACCTTGAGCTACATCACATTAGGCCGCTCGCTGGGTACCGTGTCGCTGAACCAATTGCAGGCGGGCAACGCTGAACTGGCTGACCTGCTGTCCTTTGCTGCTTTCACATTCACCGACCGCTATCATGGCGATTTCTACAACCCTGCCGTTTATCAGTCACTGGTGATGACCAGCCAAAGTAAGAGTTCCTGGAACAAGCATAAGGGTACAGCCCGATGCGTAGCGTTCCGTCCCAACGGCAACCATTTCCTTACCACCAGTACCTATGGGGAAGTGATGGAGCACTTCCTGTCGAACAACCAGTTGAACTCCAAGATGCTCTTCAGCGATAAACAGTTTGACTTCCGCGCTGTCTACACAGGGGAAAATAAAGACATCTACGCAGTTGACCGAAACGGTCGCGTATTGATCATCACCCACGACGGACAGCAGAAAATGTTGTCGCTCAGTAATCCCGACAAGTTGCTGGGAATTACATCCATCGGTAACCAACTGCTGGTAGTGGGCGAATGTACGCTAAGCGTCATCGATCCCCAGCAGTACATCATCAGCAACACAAGGAAACTCAACTTCCGCATCGTATCCTTTAATCGTTATGATTATAGTCCTGTGGTCTTTGACAATCAGGGGCACATGCACGTCGTCAGGGCACTTAACCGCCTGGAAAGCAGCCAGGTCCCCTTCAAAGGTCAGGTGACAGCCTTTGCCAGTTCCAAGAGCAAAGGGCTGAAAGCCTATGGTATGCGGGACGGCACCATCTATTTGGTGCGCCCTAACGGCAAGAGTGTCAAGTTGGTGGGTCACCGCTCGCAAGTTACTAAAATCAAGATTAACGGCAATCGCATTTACTCGTCAGGCTACGACGGAAACTTGATGCTGTGGGCTGCCGACCAGGAGAAGATAGAACCCATCACCCTCTTTACCACTCAGAGTTGGATTATGGACTTCAACTTTGATAACAAGAAGGAGTATATCTGGGCTGTCGACCAGAAGGGTAATATCACCGAAGCCTTCATCTCGATGCCCAAGATGATAGACAAACTGCGTAACAAGCTGAAACGCAACTTTACGCGCGATGAATGGGACTATTATGTAGGTAGGAATATACCCTACGAACAATTTCTTAAACGGTAAAAAGCAGAAGGAGCAATGACACGACAAACTATCACAATAACAGTCGACAAGTGGGTAAAGACGCTGTTACCCCTCTGTCTTCTTGCCTTCTTGTCTGTCCGTTCATGGGCACAGGGAATCCCCTTCATCCATAATTTCAGCGCTACCGACTATCATGCTCACAACCAGAACTTCGACATCATTACAGGGGCAGACGGAACGGTCTATGTAGCCAACTTCGAGGGGTTGCTTTATTACGACAACGCGCAGTGGCGAATCATACACACACCGGGAGTAACGCGCATCACTTCTGTCTTCCGTGACAGCCATGGCACCATCTGGACGGGCGGTTACAACTATATAGGCTACATCAAGACCGATGAACGGGGACGTCTGGGTCTGCACAGCATCGATTGTCAACGGGCCTTTTTGGGTGAGGTGCAGTGGATATGGGAGAAAGAAGGGCATATCTTTTTCAAGGTCAGTGACGACAAGATATACAGCGTCATGAACGATTATGTGCAATGGGCAGCTGGAGAAAAGTTGCCCGAGACAGGCTTCTCTGTATTCATGAACCAATCGCACATCAATCAGGTTCAGCGACTGGAAGGTGGCGTCAAGGCACTCGCTACCAACGGCCACGGTGTTATCTTTGTTGACGAACATGACAAGGAGATATTCCGCGTCACCGAAGACAATGGCTTGTGCTCCAACAATGTCAGCCACATTACCTACAATAGTCACGGATTCATTTGGGGAGCCACCGACAATGGCATCTTCGCCATCAGTTATCCCTCCATCTATACCCATTTTACTGAGCATGAGGGACTTCGCGGCGAGGTGCTCTCGCTGGCCATGATGAACAATCAGCTATACGCAGGAACGCTCAGCGGACTATATATGCTGGACGGCATGGAGTTCAAGCAGTCGCCAGTCATCACTCATGCCTGCTGGCAATTGGTTCGTCAGGGCTCATCACTATTAGCAGCCACTGCCAATGGTGTCTATCGCATCAATGGCAGCGGCGACATTCGGCAACTTACTACCGCCAACACCTTGTCTTTGCTGGTAGATAGAGCCCATGAAGACGCTTTCTATGCCGGAGAGACTGACGGCATAAGCTTTTATAGCAATGTAGGAGGAAAGAAAGTGAGCGATGTCGAGAAAGTGGTCAAGCTGATGTACGACAAAAACGGCTCCATCTGGTTCCAAAATCTTTACGGAGAGATATGGCATTCGTTCAGCCCCTATGTCGATCCTGACACTAAAGACGAGAACGCCATAGCCACGCTGGTGATGTATAACGACGATGTCTTGCCAGTGTACACCTATGCCACCACTCCCTTTGCCTATCCTATGTTCTCGTATCCGGATGACAAAGGCGTGTTGTGGCTCACCGACAACAAGGGACGCAACATCTATGCCTTCCAGAATGGCAGCAAGAACCAGGAAATGTCCAACTTCGTCTACCCGCTGATGGACTACTCTGTACATGCCATGCTGCACAACGGCAAAACGCTGTGGATGGGTGGTGA
>Ga0247608_10005599_pt1 | contig 13532 bp, 10 predicted proteins | sample 176DNAGHGlowgp2_FD_193490 | JGI IMG/M metagenome (GOLD analysis project Ga0247608, IMG submission 193490) | Sheep rumen microbial communities from Palmerston North, Manawatu-Wanganui, New Zealand - 1766 DNA GHGlow gp2 | ecosystem: Host-associated > Mammals > Digestive system > Stomach > Rumen ...
GTGGTAGCCTTTATCTCCGTGCTACGGGCCTCATGGGTGGTATTACGTTGTGCCACAAGGGTCAGCATGGCATCGCCATTGCCCGAAGTCGGCGACACCGTGAGCCATTCGGCCGTGGTGCCGATACTCCAGTCACCATTTGATTTTAATTCTACCGTATAGGTACCTCCTTCAGCCGCTATGGTCTGCGACTGAATGTCAAACGACACCTCAACGGGCTTACGGCAGCCCACCAGAAGGCAGGCCATAGCCGCAACAAACAATGATAAGTGTAATCTCTTCATGGGTTATTCTAATTATGTGTTCAACTTTACTTTGAACGGATTTTCGTGTCGATTAGTATTTCATCAAGCAGAAAAGGTGCGTTTTTGCGACGCACCTTTTCATGTTAATACCGATAGGCCACCAATTAGAAGATGTCGGTTCTGTTGTCCTTGATCTTAGCTAGATTTCTCAGGGCGCTATAGACGCCAGAGGCCTTGTTGGTGAACTGGCTGGTCTTTTCCCTGATGACTTCGGTGTAGTCGGTGGTGGGAGCCGGTTGTTCGATCTTCACATTCTTGATGATGAATGCGCTTGAGTTGCCAGCGATGGGACCCACTTCCTCACCTTCCTTCATGCCAAGGATGGTGCCGATGATGTCGGCCTCAACACCGAAGTTGCTGAGCACGCGTGAATCGATGGTGACATCGGTCACAGTGGCCGATTCGGCACCCAGCTCGTTGATCATCCTGTTGACGTCGTTGCCACAAGCCTTCATCTTTTCGACGGCTACCTCACCCTTCTTCTTGTTGAGGATTTGGTACTTGGCCTGGTCGGCAACGATGTTCAAAGGAGCATAGCCTTCTTTGACGATGCCCGTCAGGGCAGCCACGACAAACATGTTGTCGAGTTCGAAGATCTTCTCGGAGACGTCGCCTTCTTTTCTGTTCTTGTCGAACGCCCAGCGGACAATCTCACGCGGGTTCTCGATACCGGCGATTTGCGTGGTCGACTTGCTCATTCTAGGCATCGTACGCTTGGTGAGGCCTTGCTCTTCGATGGCTTGGTTGAACTTGTCGTAGGTTCTGTTTTCGATGACGAACTTGTTGGCTTCGGCGAAGATGCTCTTGTAAGTCTTGGTGCTAGGTGTGAGTTCGTGCTTCAGGTAAGCGAGACGCACTTTGGGTTGAGGCTCGGTCTTGCCGGTGACCTTGACGATATGGTAACCGAAGATGGTCTTCACCACATCCATGGCACCCACGGGGTTGTTGACCACAAACTCATTGAACTCATTCACCATCTGACCATCGGTGAACCAATCCAGGTCGCCGCCCTTGTCTTTGCCCGACGGGTCGTCGGTGAACTGATTGGCGAGCTCGGCAAACAACTCTTCATTCTTAGGATTGCTCTTCAGCACGTTCAGGATGCTGTCGGCCTTGGCCTTGGCTTGTTCCTCGGTCAGGGTGGATTCGCTTCTGAGGGCACCCTCGTAGCCAATCAGGATGTGGCTGGCCTTCAGGGAGTCGGGGCGGTTCATCTGGTCGACGATGCGCACCAGGTTGATGGTCTCGTTATCCTCATAGGGGCCAAACACGAAGCCCACGCCATTGCCATCTTCGAAGATGGCCTTTTCGATGATCTGAGGCACGTCTTTCTGACCCACCCAAGTGCTGTCATAACGCTGGTCGGAGTTGGCATTGACGAAGCTGATCACGTTTTCGGTGTTGACGAAGTCGTTTCTCATGTCGGCCACCTGCTTGAAGGCCTCTTGACGGTCTTCCTGCGACGGTTTGATGTCGAACACGACATACTCTATGTCGCGGCGTTCGTCTGTTTCAAAGCGGTATTTGTTCTCCTCGTAGTAAGCCTTGTTGTCGGCATCGGTGACGACCACTGTTGAATCGGGAATGCTGGTATAACGCAACACGATAACATCGGCAGAAGCCTTCGTGTTCTTGTTTTGGTAGTATTTCTCAGCCAAAGCGGTGGGCAGGAAATAGGAAGCCTTCACCAGGTTGAGGAACTTGTTTTCCAAGCGGTCCTTCTTCATGCTCTTCTCGAAGTCGAGCCAACGATCGTAGTACTCGGGCGGGAGCTGGTCGAGGTTCTGAAGGTAATTCAGGGCGTTTTCCTTGTTGAAGGTACCATCGGGGTTGCTGAAGCTCTGCACCATCCACTGATGCGGGTGGTCGCCCGTCATCTGGTCGTAAAGCTCCTCAGAGGTGATACCCACGCCAGCGGCCTCGTATTCCTTGTTCATAAGGTTGTCCTTAATCATGTCTTCCAGCGTGTTGTTGTAAATGTTGTAAGTCTCAGCGGAAGAGAGGTTGCCATTGCCGGTCTGAGCTTTTCTGTTTTCAAGGTTCTTGTCCTTTTGCTGCTCAAAGTCCCTCACTGCGATCTTGTCACCATCAACCGTAGCAACGACGGGGCCGGTGTTTCTTCCCTGACTTTGGAAAAGGTCTTGTAAGACAAACGCTAACAATGCAATACCGATAATTGCGATCAACAATCCGGAATGTCTTCTGATTTTTTCAATTGCTGCCATAACTTATAAATTCTCTATTTTTATTACTATTAGACTTCAATTTTGAGCGTGCAAATTTAGTAAAGATTTCAACGCGTCCGATTAAATGTTTGATTTTTATTTTAAAAAATGGCTAAATTGGAGATTTGTTAATCAATAACAATCTCACAATCAGCTATTTATCGTTAACCCTCAATTCCACTTCATCCAATTTCATGTTGGAGGCTTTCAGCACTTTGACCTGATATTTGCCTATGGTCAGCTCCTGTCCTTGCTCGGGGATGCTCTCGCAGTAGTGAAGCACCATGCCTGCAAGGGTTTCGTAGTCGTCGCTGGTGGGCAAATCGAGCTTGTAGGTGTCGTTGAGGTAGTCGATTTCGAGGCGGGCCGAGAAGACGAAAGTGTTGTCGTCGATGACGCGCTCCACCTCTTCTTCCACGTCGTATTCGTCGTCAATCTCGCCGAAAATCTCCTCCACCACGTCTTCCATGGTGACGATGCCTGCCGTTCCGCCAAACTCATCGACGACGGCAGCCACACCTTGACGTTTTTGGATGAAGTGCTTCAACAGCCGGTCGGCGGTATAGGTCTCGGGGAAGAAGTCGATAGTACGCACTAGGTCTTCCATGGTCACGTCGAGATGCTCGGCGATGGCACGCACCACGTCGTTGAGGTGGACATAGCCCACGATGTCGTCGATGCTCTCGCCTATCACGATGAGCTTGGAGTGTTTGGTCTCCTCGAAGCGTGCCTTGACGGTGTCGATGCTGTCGGTGAGCTTCACGGATTCGATTTCGTTGCGGGGTCCCATGCACTCACGGAGTTTCACGGAGCGAAATTCCATGACGTTTTGGAAGAGCTGTATCTCCTGCTGCATGTCTTCGTCGGCTTCCTCGGGGTCGGCATATTCAGCGATATAGTCGTTCAAGTCGACGGTGCTGAACTTGTACTCCTGGCTGTCGACCTTGAGTCGCAGCACATAACGGATGATAAACTCCGAAATGCCCGTGTAGATTAATATCAGCGGATAGAGCAGGCAATAACAGAGGAAGGTCGGGAAAGCAAAAAACGACAAGATGGCGTTGGGGTTGATGCGGAACAGCATCTTGGGCAGAAATTCACCCGCCAGCAGCACCAGCAGGGTGGCGAGGATGGTCTTCACCAACAGCACCATGAAGTCGTTGTCGAACGAGATGGCCTGCAGCCAATGGTTGACGGGCGCATCCAAGATTTGCGACATGCTCATGCCATAGATGATGAGCGCGATGTTGTTACCGAGCAGCAGCGAGGTGATGAATCGCGCCTGGTTCTTGTAGAACAGGCTGATGATTTTGGCGGAGAAGGTGTTTTTCGTCAGTTCCACCTCCAGTTGCAGGCGGTTGATGCTGCTGAAGGCAATCTCCAGGCCTGAGCAGAGGGCCGAGAAAAACAGGGTAATCGCTACGACAAGCCAACTATTCATCCCTCATTCCTCCTCGTCGACGTCGAGCAGGGCGCTGCCCGAATACATGGTATATTCCGAAAAATCCTCCCGCGCCACCAGGCTGTCGGCCTCGATTTGCTTGTCGGGGGTGACGATTTTCACGTGCGAACGGGTATAGATCATCTTCAGGTCCTGATACCAGAAAAGCTTGTCGGAGTACATGGTCTCCTCGCTGCCGAAGTTCTGTACGATGACGTTGCCTTGGGCTTCGATCATCTTGGATTTGCCATAGCTTTTGCCATAGTCGGCGTGGAGTTCCGTAGTTTGCTTATTGTGGTCGAACATATAGACGGCGAAGCCGAGCGGGAACTCCATAATGTCGTCATCGGTCTCCATACGCACCATGCGGGGCGTGCGAAGCTCGAGGGTGACGTAGCCGGAGTCGCTACGATAGAAAACGACGCTGTCGGCGACGATGCCCGACAGTGTGTCGTCCGATCCCATCTCCATCACCACGGCATCGGGGTTCGAACACGAAAACAACATCACAGCCACGAAGGCTGTGATGTTGAGTGTCAGTCCTATTTTCAGTAGGCGTTTCAATTATTTTCTGGCTCTGATGGTCGTCGTTTCGCCGATCCAGCCACCGACCTGGAAGGTCTGGTTCTCGTGGTAGTCGTTGAAGAAGATGGTCTCAATCGACGGGAAGGCGGCGGTGTAGGCGCGAATCAAGCCATTGGCCTTGTCGGCGCAGCTCGGGTCGATGGCCTTGGCTCTGTTGCACTTGTCGACGGCGGCCCAGAACACGGCCTTGCTTTCGATTTCACCGCTGAACTGCTTGGCGCTTCCAGCATACAGCATGGCGATGAGGAGGTAAGGCTCGCCGTTGGTCGGGTCAACCTGTGCGGCTCTTCTGTAGATTTCGCGGGCGCGGCTCATGTTGCCCATGTTCTCGTAGCACATGCCCAAGTTACGGTAGGCACGATACTTACGGTCGTTGTTCGTAGTATTCGTAGCTTGATCGAAGAAGGTGGCGGCTTCGCTCCACTTCTTATCCTTGAAGAACTTGATACCCAAGCTGTAGGAAGCCTCCGGGCTGGGCTCCAGTTCGTTGAGGCGTACGGCGGCGTCGAGGAAGAGCTTCGATTCCGTGCAGTCCTTCTTATCGAGGATGGTGGTGATGCGCTTGAGGAGCACGACGTCATCCGGAGTCTCGGCCATCTTGGCGCTGAACACCTTGATCAGGTCTTCGCAGGAGGCGTAGGGCTGGAACAGGTTGTCGAGGTTGCTCTTCACACCTTTATTAATAGTGATGGACTTGGTGTTCTTGGCAAAACGTTTTCCAATCTCGTTGTTGGCGTCGAGGAAGGATTCCACACGGCCGTTCACGACGCTGACGACGATCGTACCGTAGGCTAATGATTTGGTGGCAACACCTTCCTCCTCCGATTCTTCCACGTTGTCGGGGTTACCCCAAGCGGTAATCAGCTCCTCTTCGGTCAGGCCTTCGGGGTCGGAGACCTCTTGTGAGGCGGCTTCGGCCAGTGCCTCGATGTTGTTATCGACCACTTCCGAAAGCTCCTGGTAGACGTTGATGATAGTCATCTTCTCAGCCTTGCCGTTGTTCACCATGTCGATGGTGGCCTTGAAGTAGGCGTCGATGTAGGCACCCTGCAGCTGCGAGGGGTCGAGTTCGACGGCGCTCTTCAGCACGTTGTAGGCCTGTTCATAACGGTTCTTGTTATACGTGTAGATCAACAGGCCCTTGCGACCCATGATGTTGGCGACTTGTGAAGCACCGGTCTTCGGGTCGTTCGGGAAGGCCTCCATGCGCTGGTCCATCAACATGCAAAGCGTGTCGATGTAGGCGTCCTTGTCCTTGGGGTTGGTGCGGATGAAGTAGTCCATGATCTTCTCACCGTTGGTGTAGGTATACTGGCTGGCGCGCGGGCAGTTGAGGAACACCTGTCTCCATGCAGCCACCATTTCCATACTGATGGCATCGGGAGCGTACCTGGCGGCCTCCCATTGCTTGAAGTACTCGCGGTAGGTGGAAAGGTTGGTCACGCAAGCCACGCTGTCGGCTCCGTACTTCGATTCCTTTGCCTCTTGGGCTGAAACGCTCATTGCCATTCCGATCATGACGGCAATCAACACAAATCTTTTAGTTTTCATCTCTCTCTTTATTTTAAAGGTTTAACTTGTTTTCTCTCTATTCAAATATCGTTCCAAAACGGATTTCGCTGCCCAATTATCTGTATCTACGCTTCATGAACCAATGCTCGAACACCGAAACGCCAATGCTCAATTTGGCATATTGCTCTTGTATCAACCCAGCCTCGCGCGTACCGTATTGTCCGACTTCAAAGGCCAGCTCCATCTTCGACAGGCTCTTGGGCAGGGGGAACGACATGCCGACCGTCGCACCCAGCCTATTAATGCTATGTTGCTCGCCATCGTTGCCCAAAAGGGAAATCATGCCATGCTCATAGAAGCCGCCAACACGATACGACATCTTCCTGAAATAACTCGAGATGGAGGAATGGGAAGGTGTGTACTCGAAACCTGCCGTTATGCTCCAAGAGTCCTGCAAGGCATCCGTAACACCCTCGCGGGAGAACTTCGACCACTGGTTCCAGTTGAAATCGGCGCCGATCGTCCAATGATTGTTTTTCTGCAAGGCCACGCCAAAGCCGAAGCCTTGATACATGTGCGTCTTGACCTTCGTGGTCGTGTTGACCAAGGTATCAATCACATATTCGATATCTGAGTCCTCGTCCACCTCGACGGAGCGGATGAACAAGGTTTGATTGCCTCTCAACGCGACCGGCTGGGTATAGGTGAGGCCAAGACTCAGCTTCAGGTCGTTGCCCAGGTTGGTGTCAAACAACAAGCCATAGTCGAACATGAAAGAGCTTACCATCAAATCCAGGTTACGCCGCGAGCCAATCATATAGAGTGAGTCGGGGAAGTAGAGGGTGGTTTCGGTCTTCGTATTGCCAAACACGTAATAGACATTGGCGCCGAGGGCAAAATGCTTGCCCAGTTTGAAAGCGGTGCCCACATAAGCTTGGTTGAGGCCGCCCGAGCCTTTGAAGCGCGTGGCGTAGTTGCCGACGTCAGGGTCGTTGTCATTCACCACCATAGTATAGCCTGCGGTGCTATAAGGTTGCGCACCCAATGCCAACTTCCACCATGGGGTGAGGCCAAAAGCCATCGAGATGTGGTCGAACGAGGCATTGGCTGATCTCTCGGAGAGCGAGGAGGTCCTGAAGGTCGAAGCCTTGAAGTAGAGGCCGGCATCGAAGAGGAAGGCCAACGAGTCGATTTTGGCATAGGAAGCCGGATTCTCGGCATTAATACCTACGCCAAACATGGCATTTGTCGTGCCGCCCATGCCTTTCAGTCTGACATTCATGGCTTTGTCTCTCACCTGCCCCATGCCAAACAGGGAATATGGCGAATCCACGTCGGCCTGTGCGAAGGCCACGCCGCTGAGGCAAACCAGCAAAAACGCCATTATGCTTTTAATCATTGGTGTTCTCATAACTATATCATCTAGGGCAAGCCCACTTTTGAGCGTGCAAATATCCGATTTTTTAACTCTTTAGGCAAGTTTTTATTGTCTTAATTACGAAAACAAAGTGTTATTCTGCTGAATATCAACCATAAACAAATCGAAAAATAAAAAAATATCAAAATTTTGAAGTTTTTTTCTTGCCCGTATGGAATTTTGTCGTATTTTTGCAGCCACAAAACGGAGGTACCGTAGCTCAGTTGGTAGAGCAGAGGACTGAAAATCCTCGTGTCACTGGTTCGATTCCCGTCGGTACCACCCTCTTAGAGACGCATCGCATGCGTCTCTTTTTTTTGTGTCGCTCCGGACCAACCGAAAAGAAAAAAGCACCTCCCTTTCGGGAAGTGCTTTTTTAGTGTCATATCGGTCAATTCTTATTGAATCAGGCCAGTAGCAGTAGCCAGGTCGATAGAGACATTGGTGTAGTAACCAGGGATGGAGATATATCTCTTGTCAGCCGGGACTTTCACTTCTCTTGAACCATCGGTGTAAGTCAGAGTCACAGTGAAGTTATCCATCAAAGCACCTGGGCGGAGAGGTATGAGGAAGAACTTGTAGTTACGATCGATGGTAACACCATTGGCGGCGGAGCAGTCGAGGGTGACGCTATAACCAGTGCCGTTGGGCATATAACCAATCTCATGGAGTCTGTTATTCATTGCAGTCCAATAATCATCGGCGTTTCCATTAGCCTTATAATTGACGCCAAGTTGCTTCATGGCATCGAGGTCGGCGCTCTTCAGTGCAGGAATCTCGATTGACATGCTGCCGGTGAGGTGCATGTTACTGTCGGTGATGGTAACGCTGGACACCTTCTTACCGCTGTTGTTGCTATCCTTAACTCTCACATTGATATAGCCAAAGATATGCTTGAGGCTAGCGACAACATTAGGTTCAATGACATCGCAAGTGGCGGCACCCACAAAGCCCCTAGGATCCATGAAAATCATGCCTGCACGAGCCGTGTTGGCAAACAAATCCGTCACATAGGTCTGGGTCTCACCCACATTGAAATAGGCGCGATTGCCTTCTGTGATTTGAGTGGTGGCCTTCGAAGCAGGATAGAAAGCGAAGAAACCTTCACTGCCTTCTTGCATAGAGGCTCCTGAGAAATGAGCTTGAGAAGCACCCGTAATACCGGATTCAGCAGTAAATGCGGCAGCCTTCGACTTGGTGTAATCCTGGTCGATGCTGTAAATCATTATCTCATCACCCTCATACCATTTCATTTGGCCAGCAATCATGTCGATGTAGGCCTTTGACTCGTCGAGACCCGACTCGCCTTCAATGGCTGGCAACGTAAAATCGAACGAAGCGACCGTCTTGGCATTGTCCTTTTTGCAGGACGTGGCACCGATTGCCAGCAAGGCAACCATGCTCATCATGCCGATAATTTGACTTACTTTTTTCATTTTTTCGTTTTTTATCTGATTAATACTAATTCAAATTTTAATGATAGATTCATTAAGCACCGAAAGGAAGATCGCCACCCATACCGCCATCGTCATCAACAATAGCACCGTTGATGCTAGCCATCAACACAGTAGGCATTTGCATTTCGAACATTTCAGCCACAGGGGCTTCGTAAGTTTCGTTCATCTTTTTCATTTCGTTTTAGTTTTTTTAATTGTTTGATTTATTGTTAATTACTTAATTATTTCTTTTTCTTTTCATACCATTTGACCCTGCAAAAATAGTAAATTATTTCATACGCACGAAAGAATTTTATTTTTTTTGAAATTAATTCCTTGATTAATGGTCGCCCAGCTTCCTTACTTTGCCAAACATCTGCCTCAATGAAGATCCCATTTCCCTGATTGCCACCAAAGGAAAAACACGGACACGATAGAAGAAATCAACAAAGATGCCGAAGAACGAGTGGATCCAACGCATCAGTCTGTTCTTGGGGCGGCGCTGCTTGAAACGGCTATGGCGTTTGAAGTTGCCCACTTCCATCACTTTGCGGTAGAGCCTTTGCGCCGTGGGCCGGCACTGCGCGTCATAGAACGGCATCTCGGCTTCGGGAAGGCCAAGTTGGCCCACCATCAGATAGCCAAAGGCCTGCCAGGGTTTCATCAGGTGCATATCAGTCAACCACAGTCTCAATTTTTCCAAGTCAAGCTGGCCATGATAGGCATGCAAGGCCACGGCCACGTCTGAGATTTGTCGCCAACCCACACCCGAGGTCAGGAAATGGTGCCAAGCATGATAGAAGGTGTAAAACACCATGAAATCCTTGGAAGGGAGAGTGACTTTGAGACCTTCATAATCAACACGTTGGGCATGGTCACGAAGCCCGTCACGCTCGATGGCGGCGTAAATTTTGGCCACCTTGGGGTCGTCCATGTCGGCACTCACACGGTGTATCTCCATGGGATAGTTGCCAAACTCGATGTTGTATTGATGGCCCTTATCGACTTCCTCTCCCCAGTTGTAGCCACCTGGCAAGGTGCGCAGCAAACGGCAAGCCTCATGGAAATCGTCGAGGCCCACGTAGAGGTCGATGTCGCCAAACTGCCTCAAACTGGGATTAGGATACAACATGGCCAAACCGAAGCCTTTGAGCAGCACCGGCTCGATGCCGTGCTCACGCAGCAACCCCACCGCCGAAGCCAAAATCTGCTTCAGACGCATCCGGCTGAGCAGGTTGCCGCGCATCGCCGCCTGCATCTTGCCGAGCATGGCCTCGGAGGGACGGTTGTCGCCCGTCATCCGTGAAGCCACACCACACACCAGAACCTGGTTGGAATGGTGCTTGGCCAACTCCATCACGCCGTTCCAATCAACGGGTCCGTCGATAACGACAGGCGTGTCCCATAAGGCGGAGCGGAGCAGGGCAAAATATTGGGTTTCGGAGGCGGTCATGACATACCTTATTAATTAATCCTCGATGACACCCGCCTTGTTCCATGTCTGGAGCAAAGCCGTCACGTCTTTCTCAGCCACTTCCATGGATATATCATATTCATCCACAAGGAGTTTTGCCAGCGCCTCGGTGTCAAATGTCTTGCCTTCCACCGCTTCCCAAAGGAAAGCAGCCGTTTCGTTCATGGAAATCATCTGGTTGGCACCCATGACTTCAAGTCCTTCGGCGACAAGGATGTATTCTTTGCCCAACTGGCGCAATCTATAGCCTTTTTTCGTATTCATTATAGGGTAGATTTAAAGATTCAAAGATTTAACTGAACAACTGAACAACTAAACAACTGAACAACTGCTAACTAAGTTTCCTATGTATTTTCAACAAGTATCTCCTAATAGGCAAGAGATGGCGCCACAGCCAGGCTTTCTTGGGTTTGAGGTGTCGTCCGTTGTGAACGATGTCAACCACCGTGCCCATGACCTCGTCCGCAGCGACCTGCTCAGTGCCTTCCAAGTTACCATCACCCATCAACGTAATCTTTTCTCCATCAACGGCATACACGCGATGAAGTATATGTTTGCCATGGTACTCAACCAGCACAATGTCGCCCACTGCCACCCTGTCTTTCTTCAGCAGATACACCTGGTCCACGCCTCCTTTGATGAAAGGCAGCATGCTGATGCCTTGTGGGACTAGGGCTATCACCTTACCGTCTTTCAGCGCATCCAAATCCCTATGTACCACGACATTCTCCTGTTCCATCACTGCGAGACGGTTTTATAGCAAAGCCAAGCCGCCTCGGCATCGGGCAGGCAATCCAAAGCATAGCACGGCACCGCGCTGACCACCTTTTCGTTGGTGGCATGGAGTCCGTCGGCCATCTCCTTGATAAAACGATAGCCCGAGAAGGAGACATACATGGCCGCATAAGCCTCCACCAACGACATCCTACGGATGGCATTCTTCTTGGCTTGATGCAGGTTGACGATGGCACCCACGGGAACGTCTATGTTATGATAACAAGGCGTCTTGCCGCTCCAAGGCGAGCCGAAGACGTGCACCTCCCCATCTTCCATGACACGCAGCACTGGGTTGTCGTCGTTCAATAGGGAACATCCTTCTATATTATTGATCCACAGTTGACTATGTGTACTCTTACCCGTACCGCTCTTACCCAAAAACAGATATCCTTTGCCGTCTTTCACGGTCACCGATGAATGCATCAATAAAGTGTTTTTGCGTGCCGTGGCGAAGGCAAACATCAGCATAAGCGAGGTCCCTAAAGAAAAACGGATGCTACCCAAGATGCGGAACTTAGCCTCATGGAAGGTCTTGTCGGTCAAGAGATAAGCCCTCACCGGTGCTTCAAGCAGAGGCGCCATTTCCATCAGCCATTGTCCTCGCCATTCGTATAGCTCGATACGGGGCATGTCGGGCCCTTCGCAACTCACCGTGACTTTCTGTTTGTCGGAGGTGTCAGGCATGGCATCCAACAATTCGGCCGTAAAGAGGCAGTCGCTGGCATCCACGCAAACAAACGGCTCGTAGGGACCCATCTCATTCCAAGCCGCGTCGTTGTCGGGCATGACAACAGCGAACTTGTGACCTGCTACTCGATACGTTTTTTTCATCGGATTAAAATTTGTGCAAAGATAGGAATTATTGTTGATTGTTGAGTTGTTGAACCGTTTAATTGTTGGATGAGAGGCTGAAAAAAAGATTTTCTGTATTTTTGCAGGGATTTTTTCAGAAAGATATGGCAAAGAAAAAAACACACGATAAAGTAGCACAAGGGCCACGGTTTCGTAATATACTCCTGGCTGTTTTGACGGGTGGACTGCTCACTGCGGCATGGCCTACCTGGGGCATCGCATCATTGGCTTTCGTGGGCTTCGTCCCGCTGCTGATGCTGGAAGACCGCATCGCACAAGGCGGAAAAGGCAGGCTGTTTTGGCTGTCCTTCCTTGCCTTCCTCATCTGGAATGCTGGCACCACCTGGTGGGTGTGGAACGCCACTCCTGCCGCCATTCTGGCTTGGGTGCTGAACGCCCTCTTCATGACCATCGTCTTCATCGTGTTTCACCTCACGAAGAAAAAAGTGTGCAACAACCCTTGGGGCAACTTCTTCCTCATCCCCTACTGGATCGCCTTCGAATACCTCACCTATCACTGGTCCATCAAATGGCCTTGGCTCAACTTGGGCGGCGTCTTTTCGAGCACCGTCAGCTGGGTGCAGTGGTACGAATACACGGGCTTGGTGGGAGGAACGCTGTGGGTATTGCTCGTCAACATCTTGATTGCCAATATCATCCAGTTTTTCAACTCAAAAGAGACGAAGAACATTTTGGTCAACATTGGTCTGGAAGCAGTCGTTCTGCTGGTGCCCATCCTTGTCAGTAAGGCGATGTACAAACACTACGAAGACCAAGGCGAGGACACCGAGGTCATCGTGGTGCAGCAGAACTGCGACCCATGGAACGAACAATTCGACAGCCAGTTCTACGACCAAGTGATTCAAAACAACATCAACCTGTCGCTGCCTCTGGTCACACCCAACACACGTTTCGTGGTGAGCAGCGAGTCGGCCATACAAGAAGGCATCTGGCTGCATGAGGTGGACAAAGCCCATGCCGTCAACACCCTGCGCGACTATGTGAAACGCTTCCCGCAGATGGCTTTCGTCATCGGCGGCACCACCTTCGAATGGGTGCCCAAAGGCATGGAGGACGACTTCCCTGCGCGACAAATCGGCGACTCCGACAAATACTACTATTGCCACAACTCGGCCCTGCTCATCGACAGCGTCGGCATGCAACACCGCAACAAGTCGCAGCTCACGCCAGCGGTGGAGGCCATCCCCGAGTGGATGGGCTTCTTGCGCAACTTCAGCCTCACCATGGGCATCGCGCGCGGCACCTTGAAAGGCGACCCCGAAGCCCAGGTGATGACCTTTGGCGGACATAAGATAGGCGCTGCCATCTGCTACGAGAGCGCCTTCGGAGAATATGTCAGCTCGTTCTGCAAGAAGGGCGCCGACCTGCTCTTCGTCATCACCAACGACGGCTGGTGGGGCCACACCCCTGGCTATCGTCAGCATTTCGAGTTCTCTAAGCTTCGCGCCATCGAAAACCGCCGTTGCATCGCCCGCTCCGCCAACACA
>Ga0247608_10005600_pt1 | contig 13532 bp, 12 predicted proteins | sample 176DNAGHGlowgp2_FD_193490 | JGI IMG/M metagenome (GOLD analysis project Ga0247608, IMG submission 193490) | Sheep rumen microbial communities from Palmerston North, Manawatu-Wanganui, New Zealand - 1766 DNA GHGlow gp2 | ecosystem: Host-associated > Mammals > Digestive system > Stomach > Rumen ...
GCAACAACGGCAAACAGAAACAAATAAACAAAAACAATTATCAGCTGATGTGTTGGTTCTTTTTTATGAGCTGAAATTGGTTAAAATCGATGAGCGCTGGAGTGGCTAAAATCGCTGGGCGCTAACAACTATTGTTTAAACTATCCTATAAACCCTTTATCTGATGCGACAGATTCTTATTTTCCAGCAAATCAATAGCTGCATTTTATATGTTTTTCTCCCCGTACTTTTTCGAAGGCAATACCGTGTAACGGTCAGGAAACAGTTCTGCACATATCCTGAGTTCGAGATCCTGTCTGTGGATCCAGTGCCTGACCAAGCCATCTTCGCCTTTGAGGCCGTTTCTGACTGCATGAGGACTGCTGTTGAAATAGTCGCAGAGCATCGCAAACCAGACTTCATTGCCTTTATCATCAACCCGCTCATGCCGCGCTGTCTCAAGATTCCTTCTGATATCATCAGTTTCCGCCTTAAGATAAGCAATATGGAACTGCTTATCACCTGTGGCTTTCTTAAGTTCCCTGTAAAAGTCGATGATCTCCTCATCCGGCATATCCCGGAACAGTATCATGTCCTCCACGATGTTTTGGAAGAGTGCGCATTCTGTTATTAATGGTGCCCCGTCCCAACTGCTATAACGCTTTAAGACAATCTCCTTGAACCGTTCAAATGGCATACGACCGTTATATATCTCGTATTTTTCCATCGCCTGATAGAAGCTCCGGTCATCGGTCCGGATCTTTGTATAACAGACAACCGCATGATCATCTTCAAAATGGGTTTTGGCTTCTATCTCCTGCTTCAGGGAAGGATGCTTTCCCAGAGCGGCCTGATAGTCTTCCATGCCCATATACGCGCACCAGGCAAGTTCTACCGGAGAATAGTCACCTTCTTCAAGGACTTTATGGTCCGGATATTTCTCTGACAAAAGCTTTACAAGAGTGCTCTTGCCGCTTCCTTGTATACCTTCAACGAAATACGTCATATTATGTAATCATCTTCTTTATCTTTTTTTGTTATCCTTAGTAAATAAAACTGCTGATTTTCCCGACTAAGGGATCACTCCTTCAGACAAGATGATTATATCATTCGGGAAAAGAACGCCAGTCTGATTTATTCAGGATTTGTCTGACTAACTATCAAAAGAAACTCAATTCATCTTGCAAAGATCTATCCTCATAGAAACAATTCCATTCTCTTCGTATAATTCTTCAAACCTCATCCGTTTATACAGACCATATCCCACGCTCATAATAGCCGGTTTGGTCGTGAAAACAACTTCTTTGAATCCAAGTTCAGAAGCCTTGTCCGTCATCGCTTTGATCATTATCCTGGCGTACCCTTTTCCTCTGTATTCAGGTTTGATAAACAAGCGTTTTCCTTCACATGTTTCGTCATTTATCTTTCTGACAGCTACACAGGCCACAGGTTTGTCTTCTTCGTATCCGATCAATATTGCTCCGCCGGAATAATATCCATCCAGATCATTCAATTCTTTATCAAACGAGACAAAACAGCTTTCCGCCCCTTTGATATGAGAATACTCAATAAATAAGTCCTTAACTGTTTCTGTATCAGAATATTCTTTTACTATAAATGCCATAAAATAATTAATCCTTATCTCATAATGAAACTCGTCTGATCACTTCTGTATGTGATAACCGCCATCAGCAAATAACATGGTTCCTGTCACATAATCCGACATGTCAGACAAAAGGAACAGCACAACCGATGCTATGTCTTTGGGCATACCAAGTCTTCCGTTTGGTATCAGAGCTTCTGACTTTGCTCTCACATCAGGTATATCAAATGAAGCCGCTGTCATTCCGGTGTATATAAAACCGGGAGCAACACTGTTTACCTGAATATTATATGGGGCTAGATCCAATGCCATTGCAGATGTCATCGCCGTAACCGCGCCCTTCGAAGCAGCATAATCTGCCATATTGTTCTTATATATGGTGGATCTTATGCAGCTTATATTGACTATCTTGCCTTGCTTTTGCCTGATCATTAGCGGGGCTACAGCTTTGGATACGATAAAAGTTCCGGTAGTATTTACCGATACTACTCTGTTCCATTCTTCTTTTGTCAATTCATAGAAGGGCTTGTTATTGCCAAAGATACCGGCAGCATTGACCAGACCGTCTATATGCCCGTATTTGGAATCGACTTCTGATATGCATTTCTGAATCTGCTCTTCTGCAAGGACATCAGACTTATAGTGCGAGTAAGATCCATGTTCTATCGTGCTGTCATTTACATCGATGCCTGCTACAACAGCTTCATTCTCAAGCAGAAGTTCACAACAGCTCTTTCCCATACCGGAACTTGCGCCGGTTACAATAAAAACTCTATCTTTGAAAGTCATACCTGTATCTCCTAGATCAGTCGTCAGTCCGTATATATCCGTCTATCATTTCTCGGAAAGCATTTACGCCTTCTCGCGAAAGTGAATAGTGCATCCATTTTCCTTCTTTGCGGTAATCAACAAGTCCGCTGTCGCAAAGAAGCTTCATGTGATGCGAAAGCGTGGATTGAGAGATATTGAGTTCTTCCAGGAGATAACAGGCACATTTCTCCCTCTGCTGAAGCGACATCATTATTGCCAGCCGGTTCTCATCTGCCAATGCTTTGATCTTACGTGCATCTTCTCTGTATCCCATATGCAGTCACCTCCCCTGAACAAAAGGATATTAACATACATATCGACAAATGTAAATGTATGGATGTATCCCGTTCTTCTTTGTGATCTTATCAAGCTTACTCAACGCTTCATTTAGTTTATGGCACGCAATCTCAACTGCATCAAATTTACAAAAATGACGTAATTGAACCGTATATGAGGCAGTTAAAGTTATACGGGAGACTTCGTCTCCCGTGGTAACTTTTTATCTCTCTATTCAGGGTGGAAAGATAAGAATACTATTCATTTGGGATATGATTCAGAAAAGCTATGACAGGAGTATTCCCAAAGGAAGCAAAAAGCCTGAGATTGTAATCAGGCTTAGTCAACTTAATTGCTGATTATCTTAAACAGCTTTTTTATTCAAAAAATCGATTTAAGAAACCTGATTTACCACAAATCGTCAATTTGGCGCCTTCCCCAATCTCACCTTCTAGCCACCGGGTAATACATCATTATCAAAAATACCGGCAGATCAGCAAAGGCACTCACCAGATTAGCCGTGATCGCGTAGAAGACGTTTCTCTTAACTGAGACAGAACCGTCCTTTCTGACCAGCTTTTTGCTGTACCAGAAAGCCTCTATGGCTGTTATCACCGTTTCAGCTGCCATCCATATCAGGAAATATAAACCGGAGTTTCCGGACGCATACCAAATGATGTTTACGACATTCAGAAGGAACTGGGTAATTAGATTAATAACCAGGAACGGTACGAGGTTCTTTTTGCGGAAGAGATTAAATGCCAGCAGGATCAATCCCTCATTGATAAACGTGATAAATACAAATACAAAAACCCAGGGGATACAACGTGCATATACACCCGTATAGTTCTCTTTGATCGTATTGGAAGAGTAATCATAGGTCATCTTCGCCCAGAAGGCCTTCTGCGTAATTGCAGGGCTTACTTTGACCTCGCCGTCTATAGGAACGATCAGGATCTTATAGGTTTTGGGCAGGACTCCGGCATCACCGAAGAAATTGTATTTGTGATCTTTATTGGATTTGAAATAATGTTTTCTGAAATTCTTAAACAGCCGGTATCCGTCCTCATCTTCATATTCTTCAATGTAACGGATCACTTCATTTTCCCTGTCACTTAAAGAGTCGTCGTAACTGAACTCGACAATGTCGGTCCACTCATCAGTCAGAAAAGCAATGTAATATTCACCATCAGGAGCATTGGTGACTGTAACATCACACTCAGGCTTAGGCCCCGTATCCGCAAGGACGACCGAAGAAAAACCGATGACAACGACCATGGCAGCCATCATCATTGCCAAAAGGCGCTTATACAGATTTTTATTAGTCTTATCGTTCATCATACTGTTTATTTTCCCGACTAAAGGATCACTCCCTCAAACAAAGTAATTATAACATTCTCTAAAAGAACAGTCGTTGAAACTGTATCCGACTATACATTTTCGCCGCAGTCCGGAACTTGACAAATGTTATGTAACATATTACATTATTGGGTAATATATTACATATTTCAAGGAGACACTTATGGAACCTCGTGAGATGATCAATTCAATGGACAAAAGATTCGCCCTTTTCGGGTACTTCTTCGCGATGAGCAACCGCCTTCAGACTGTGGGCGACCGCTTCTATGAAGAGATTACCTGTAAGCAGTTTTTCCTCATGATCTGCCTGCGCCTTTTCGAAAACGGAGCACCAACAATAAACGAACTGTCGGAGATCATGGGATGCTCGCATCAAAATGTGAAGAGTATCGCCGGAAAGCTCGAAGAGAAAGGCTATCTGGAGATCAGACCCGACAGCGATGACGCGCGAAAACTGCGTATCCGTCTTACAAATAAGGCAGACAGCTTGGCCAAAAAATATCAGAAAAAAGAATTGGATTTCATTGACATGCTTTTCACCGGGATTTCCGACAAGCAGATCGAGACAACATTCAAGACCCTTGAGAAAATGGAGGAGAACATCAATGAATAAGATCGTCGTAATTTACCGTTCCGTTTATGGCTACACAAAAACATATGCGGAAATGATAGCCGAAGAACTCACCTGCGACCTTCGCGAATACTCTGAAATAAGCCCCAACGACCTGCTGTCGTACGACACGATAATTTACGGCGGCGGCCTTTACGCAATCGGGATAAACGGCATCAACCTGATCAAGAAGAACTATGATAAGCTCAAAGACAAGCATCTCTTCGTGTGGGCGACCGGCTCCAACCCGGGAGATCCTGAAGATCTTGAAGCTGTCTGGAGTCACAATTTCACTGACGAGATGCGGAAGAACATCCCCATGTTCTATCTGCGGGGAGGGTTTGATTACAATAAGCTCAACGGCAAGCACAAAATAATGATGTCCCTGCTGAAGATGAAACTAAAATCAATGAAGAACCGTACTAAGAATGAGGACGACCTTCTGAAAGCTTACGATGCTGCCGAATATCACTGTAACAAGGATAATATCCGCCAATTGACCGACGCTGTGAGGGGGCTGTGATTTGTCTATGCAGATATACTGATGATTTAATCAACTATTCTCCTTATCCTTATACACTCTTGAGCCGGTCGCACCTGTCTGACCCTGATACTTACCGCAGTATGGATTAAGTGCAATATCGTCCATCTCCGCAAATACAAGCTGGCCAACTCTTCTGTCGGCTTTCAATTCAATTGCGCATCTGTTGGCGTTATACAATTCCAATGTGATCTCTCCCTTAAATCCCGGATCGACCCAGCCGGCATTCTGGATAAACAGACCCATTCTGCCAAGAGAACTTCTTCCTTCAACAAAAGCGGTCAGATTATCCGGCAGCTCGAAATATTCCATCGTCGTAGCAAGAACAAATTGTCCCGGCATGATCAGATATGTATCGGTAGTGATGGTTTTATAATTGATCTCTTTTTCGAGAGTGATAACACTTGATGGAGAATCATCAACGACACTGAAAGTGTTTCCCAAACGAATATCTACACTCGCCGGCTGGATCTGCTCGTCAGTTACAGGTTCGATCGTCAGTGTCTTCTCTTTAAGCATTTTCATTATCGTCTTATCTGAAAGTATCATGTCCGTTCTCCTAGGGTTTTTCGGTTAATTATCCTGCTGATTATCTCGACTAAGGGATCACTCCCTCAAACAAGGTAATTATATCATCCGGGTAAAGTTCTCTTGATAACTTTTTATGCTACAGATCCATTAATTGAATATGGTTCTGCTACTGTCTCCAAAATATATGAGTTCGAAATTTAGTGGCTTTTTCTGTTTTCTTATCCCAGAATTATCCGTGGGATAATAAATACTTCTCCTTTATTCAGCAGTTGATCATATCTGTTTCACTGCCTACGTTGCTGTTCCTTTTAAACTTAGCGTAATTGATACATCCATTATAGCTTTCTTTAGTGATATTAATTCAAATTCGTTTATTTCTGTGATTCTTTGAGCAGATGGGTCAGTAATACCATCTGTTGGCTTCAGTTTACAAGTGCATGCGCCATTTCGATTAATCTTTACGTATTCAATAGAAACGTATAAAAGCCTTCTTTTTAAAGCATCATGAACACCTAAAAGAATAACATTTTCATTATAAAGTTTTATATCTGTCAGCTTTCCTAAATGCACTGAACGAATTGCACTGTCGATAACAATTTCAGCTACATTTGTAAAATCAGAAATAACCTTAAGCACAGTATCCGTTTCAGAATAAATCCATTCGTTGGGAAGTGTCGTGTTTGTCGCTGCTGTAATTCTCTCAGAGAAAGCCAGCTGGCCTATTTCATTTGAGGGAAGAGTGCCATCTTTTATTTGCAATTGCATCCTTATTAATCTCAAACAATCCCCCATAGATATTCGCTCAGTATAATTATCTTTTGTTGCGCCTTCCATGAGGAGATGTAAGGGTTCTATAGTTATTCCAAGATCTAGCAAATCACGATATAAACACTTATATGGGTCATGTCTTGAATACTCACGGAAAAAGCCGCTGCTGTTCTTTGAAACAATCATCCAAAGAGTCTTGGCAAACAAATACACATCAGAGGCACAGAACATTTCTATATTCTCAACCCGATCAGCAAATCTTTCAAACTCCGGAGGACGAATAATATAAGGCCCTAGCGGTTCACCAGAGCTTGTAATTATGTGTGGAGCGTCTTCCTCCCACATTAAACCATAATCTGATAGATAAATGTGCCTATCATAAAACAGTATGTTGTCTGGTTTTATATCTCTATGCGCAAAATTGCGTGAATGTAACTCAACGATAATCTGTCCCAAATCCAGCATATGTTTTAATTTATCGTAAGCATTATTTTTTGAATATGAATATCTCCTAGCTTTGGGCATCAAGAACCAATATAGATTATTCTCCACACCAAGAGAAAAATCATATATGGGCAACATGCCTTTTACCTGATTCTGATTTTTAATAACAGTGTTTATCTCACGTGTAAATCTATCTATTCTTTTGGGTGCATTATTATGCGTTAACACCTTAATAACATAGCCATCTCGAGCAGAAGGTATATTTTGAGGATTCCCAACGAGTTCAACATCATATACCTTTCCGTTACCACCACTGCCGACTACCCCGAGCAACTTATAACTGTTGTGTTTTCCTTTGAAGATGTGTCCTTCATAATTAGCAGAAGATTCAGAACTGCCCATTTTCAGCTCTATCTCTTTCTTTCTTGGATTCATCTTCATATCCTTTATATAAACCATAATAAATGGAAGCAGTTCGAGGATACTTTATAGCTAGATGATCTGCATTTTCTTTAAATCTATTAGCAATTCGCAATTCTTCTTTTCCCGCACTCGGAGAAAAAACGCCTCGTTCGTTATATATTTCTGTCCTGTATGAAGATAATAAATCCTCATTATCATTGTCTTCTATAACTTTGCGAACCGGTTCACAAGGATAATATCCATCACTTCCAGCAGGTGAGTGTGCTAACAAACGACCCAACAAATATCCAAATAATTTGGTTCTTCACGGAAAGCTTGGGAATAAGTAATTGAAAAAGGAGCATATAAATCCTAAAGTTTAGTTGCCAGACAAAAACTGAAAGGATAAGAAATATGCTCCTCAATAAGAATAATACAAAGATTTGTCTGTCTTGCCAACAGTATAATTGTACAGAATATGAATACAATGAGGCCAAGAGAGAATTAACGTTTAGTTTTCACAGTAAGCAACGGCCGGACGACGTGTTCTGTAGATATTGCGGAAGCGATAGCATCGAGGTCCACGACAATAACACAACAATACTGAAGGATCTTCCGATATGGATCGGTATAAAGCAGTTTATTGCAGTATGGTATCACCGATATAAATGCCGTGACTGTAATCGTGTATTCTCGGAAGATATAGGATTCAAAGATCCTGATGCCAGAGTAACACTCAGAGCAGCAAACGCCATAAGAGAACTTCTTTCATTAGGGCTGTCGATCAGTTCGGTATCCCAATATACGGGAATCCATTGGGATACTATTCGCAAGCTACACACTCATGTTATGGAAGACGCATTGGAGACGAGAGTTAAATTGCTGAAAGAACAAGGTTACAAGCCAATGTATCTTGCAGTAGATGAATTCGCCATACACAAAGGACATACCTACGCAACCTGTGTAATGGATCTTGAGACAGGGGAAGTTCTCTGGGTCGGAAAAGGCAGAGCGACAGAAGATTTCAGGAAGTTCTTCCTTGAATACGATATGGACTATCTCAATAATGTCAGGGCCTTCGCTATGGATATGAATGCATCTTATAACAAGCTCGTGGAGGAATATATGCCGGAAGTAGACATCGTATACGACAGATACCATATGCAGGCGCAATTCGGGAAAGAAGTCCTTGGTGTTGTAAGGCTGAATGAAGCCCGGAAACACAAGGAAGCAGCTCAGGATATAAAAGAGATTCGTTCCGAAGAAACTGATCCTGAAATAAGACGGCACCTGAAGGCAGAATACAGAGAAGAACAAAAGATGTACAGCACCCTTAAGAACTCACGGTGGTCCATCCTTACCAATAGCAAGAACCTTTCTGATAGCAAAAAGACTGCCCTAGATACAATCCTTGAAGAACATAACGATCTTGCTGTCTGCTACGCAATGAAGGAGGAGATGTGCAGGCTCTTTGAACTTAGAGATCCTGAAGAAGCAAGAAACGGATGGATGGCCTGGTTTGAAGCAGCAAAAGAAAGCGGCATAGAGGCATTAGTTCACTTTGCCGAACTTAAGGAGAAACGTCTTGAAGGTCTGATCGCTCATGCTACTTATCCTATAAGTACCGGCAAACTGGAAGGTCTTAACAATAAGATAAAAGTAGCCAAACGTGTTGGTTATGGTTACCGCAACGATGACTACTTCTTTATTCTTGTGCGTTACATTTCAATGCCGCATAACTTTATGCTAATCCCAAGGAAAACGTGAAGAACCAATAATTTCTCTTGTTTGTGTTCATCCAAAAGTTTCTTGAATTCTCCAACCCATTCTAAAAGAATCAATTCATCAATGGTTCCATTGTTTTCACCTGGACAGAACTTTGCTTTCAGAAATATTGAATATAGATTTGATACCGCTTTTTTATCTAGTTCAGGCTTTTGCTGATCTCCTTCGCTCTTAAAGATATATCTTGCTATTTCTGCATATAAAACAGGGCTACGTTTAAACTCAATCTGAATACAACGCATTTCATCCCACTCAAGAAACTGATATAAGCGCAATTCTAAAGCAGCTAATTCAGAACAAATATCAGGAACACTTATATATGCCTCTTGTAAGGGTTTTAACAGCTCCTTTAAATGATATCTGTCTATGTTTTCTGGCTGATTCGAATGTATTCCCTGTATTAGTCTGACATACTTCAACAATTCAGTTATAGACAAGTGTTCTCTATAGTTTACAAAGAATAATGTCCCTATATATGAATTCAGACTGCCATATTTATAGCATTCTTTCAAAGCCCATTCACAAAGCTCGCTTCGAGGAATAAATAGCTCTTTCCAAAACTCTTTTTTTATCTCTTCATCGGCTTCATTTATTGCGGGAAGATCATCTGCATTTGTATTTGCCTGTATTTTATATAGACTGACTAAATATGTTTTATCGTATTTGAGTTCAGTACGCAGATTAATTATTATAGAGAATACATTTTTATCAAAAGGAATTATAATGGAAGCATAGTCTCTGGCCATTTGCTTTGCAGGCTGAGAATTATAAAGCATAATATAAACGTCTTTGCAAAATCGCTTCATATCCCAGTATTCAGCTAAACACTTCCCAAGTGTGGTGTCTTTATTCCGACCGCATATTGAACAAAGAATGGATAAGTCCAAGCCTTTTTCACGGAACTCATTCATCTTACTCTCTATAGTTTTATTAATTCTGGTTTCATTCTCGTCTCTTCCTTGTTCATCATAAGGGATAGGATCAAGAATGATTCCAGAATCGGAAGAATGAAATAAAAATTCATAGTAGTATTCCGGAGTCTCAAACTTAATATCATTTATCAAGGCTATAAAATTATCTAAAATGTCTTCTTTGACAGCCCATGCAGCCGTACTATAAAACCTGTGTTTATATACTTTACTACGTAAATAATCATAAATCAGCAATCTCTCGTCATCCTTCATTAGCTCTAAGGCCTTGCGAAGTTTCTCGATAATCATTACTCGATTAGCTTCAGACAATTCATCTGCAATATCAATCAATTGATTCCATTTTTTTGTATCAAGGCCAGCATAATAAACAAGCAACGATAAATACTCATCAACGGTCTCGATCATTTCCTTGTTTGTTACACTATTCTCATAATCATGAGAACGGTATTTGGGAACACTTAGCTTTCCCAAAATACTTCTGTGATTGTATGGTAAAGCCTCTAGAACTACATCCCAGATATTTTGATCCAATTCAAAACCTAATTTAGCGGCAATTACTTTTTTCTCAACACTATTAAAGCTGGAAAAACTATACCATGCACACAAAGTTTTTATCAGCGTATCCTTGGGTGAATTAGATTTATACTCATACTCTTTATTGTGAAGCCTTAAAAACCATTTCAACCCATCCAAAGCATATCTTTCCTGAGACAAAAACTGTTCAACCCCCCACATTATGTTTATATAGGGATTTCGCCCAAACAGAAAATCATCAGATTGAGATTCAAATAGTTTTAATAACCCTGTAGGCACATCAAATTCCTTATTAATTCGCTTTAAAATAATGCTAGGAGATATCTCACAAAAGCATTCAAAATAGTTGGCAAAATATCTCCACTTGTCCTCATTATCAATATATTCTAGTACTTTCTGTGTAATTCTATCAGCCTCGTATTGACAATCAGGATCATTTTTATAATATGCTTTAATAATGATGCTTCTTAGCATCCCTTCACGAAGCTCTGGAGAAAAGAATAACTTCTCACCTTTAAACTGAGCCAGCATTAGTTCCTTGTTCGAATATAAAAATAGCTTCTCTGATTCATTAATTACGTTAATAAATAATTCTACAAATTTAGTCCAAATACAGCTATTTACCGCTACATCTATGTATTCCCATGTGATTTCTGCGCTTGCCAGCATATAAACATTAGTATTTGCTTTTTTGAATATATGAGCAAAAGGATCATCACCGGAAGTATAGTGCATTAATTGCGCGATAAATGTCTCGAAATTTACACCGCTCAGTTCTTCTGCTATGAGTCTATCACCTTCTGCATCAGTCCATTTACCCATTAATAATGCAGTAGACCTTATGTTATCCGGAATCTCATTAATCCATTCTGGTAGCTTAAAAAAACTATGGAACAGTCTCTTCTTCAAAGGAATATAAAGACCATGCGTCTCATCGATGATTTTATATGCCTTTTCATAATCCATACCCGCTTCATTAAGCACTCTCTGAAGTGTGTGAAGAGTTCTTGGTCGCAATTCTATTTCTTCATCTGAAAAGGATGGATAACCATCAGTATAAATGAAAATATTCGTGTTATTCTCTATAGGTATTATTTCTTCATCGTAAAACCTAGGAATATAAATATTCCCAGACTCCTTGATTTTTGATAGTTTTTCCCAATCTTCCTTGTTATCAACTACAAAAAGTGCTCTGTTATCCCCCAAATTCCATAATTCATTGATAATGCAGAAAATAGCCTCTTCCTTACATCTAGCTCGTATGTATATGATTGGTTTTTTATTTTTCTCTTTAAATGCTTCTTTAAAAGCGTCATCATCAATCTCAAAGAAAGAAATATCTATTTTGGGGTTATCCGTTGATCTTCTAAGTTCAAGTTCCATGTCCTCAGCAGAATGAATGCCCAAGCTCATACTTTCATATTGTTTAACTTCTTCACGGACTTTTTCTATTCTCTCCTTTAGTTCAAGAAGAGTCTTTTGTTCTTCTTTTCTCCAATCAGCTTGGTAATATTGGTCATATTTCTCTGGAGATATTCTCTGAATCTCGCATAAAATAGCTGAAAGGATACGATACGAGTATGAATATGCAACATCATGAGGTATTTCATAATGATTCATCAGTCGAATTAACGAGTTTAATAAACGTTCTTTCAACTCATAACCCGAATCTTTCTCAAACTCTCTTGCAAGTTTTTCCATATTTTCTTTTGAAAGTACTATTGCTAGATCATCAAATAGAGACTCAGCGTTATTTTCATGTTCTATAAAAAACTTGCCTGTATCAACAAATAATTTCTTCCATTCCTCTTTGCTCTTGAAGTTATTATGGAATCGCTCCGTAGCCTTTAGGAAGATTTCCTTACCACCATCTAATGTTATATCTCTTAATAAAGAATCTATAATCATGTATACAAACCTCGCGATCTAATTACACGTAATCCTCTGCCGACACTATAATAAACAATCTAACAATTAGTCATAACGTTATGACCTTTACGCTGCTGCATTCCTATTAATTGTCTCTATAACCTCTCTAATACCTTGCCACAAAGTCAGATCTGTAAATATCTCCACCACACTGCCTCTGTCAGTAAATGGTGATTCCTGGAGTACAGACAGATCCTTCATAAGTCCATTATGAACAATATACTCAATAATCTGATTCAAGAAATAAATCTGTCTGTCATCAAGGTTTACATCGTTCAAATAAACAGAGAACGCTTCCTTAGCGGCACTCATATCAAGTCCGACTATGCCGCGCACAAGTTCGCCGAGCGGAACTTTTCCGTATTCCTTCTCATAGTCCTCTTTTGTGCCCAAGTTCTTATAAAGGACTTCTTCAAGTTCATCAACATCAGAAGAAGACAACGGTTTATTTGACTTCAGTTTTGCTATTGCACCGCTTCCCTGATGCTCTCTGATATAGTACTCGACCTTTGCTCTGTAATTAGCAAGGTAATCGTTATCCAGTTCAGATTCATTCCACTCAACACTTAAAATTGAATCAGTAAAATCCGTCTCATAAATGACCCCATTATGAGGCAAATACTTCATCAAGGATCTGAGTTCTTCTCTTATATGCTCAAACTCTTCTATACCGGCTCTGTCAACATAATCCGTGTGAAGGATCTCTATCAAGAAATCGCCTTTTACTTGTATCTCCGGTATATTTGCAACACTCGATATAGCACGAACTTTCTTTAAGAGTTCCGACTTGGATCTCGTGAACCTCTTGCCGGCTAAGAACGCTAACTCGATGCCATACATCAACGCATCAAATCTCAGAGCACTTGCATCATCTTCATCCGGAAGGATCAAAGGAGCAAGCTCTTCTCTAACTTCTAATGTATCTGCATATGTCAGGGTCGTATAGTTATCAATATGAGAATACAGATCAACATACTTCAAATGCTGACGGACAGCGAAGTTCTTACGGTTGAGTTCCTTAACTTTCTC
>Ga0247608_10005601_pt1 | contig 13528 bp, 19 predicted proteins | sample 176DNAGHGlowgp2_FD_193490 | JGI IMG/M metagenome (GOLD analysis project Ga0247608, IMG submission 193490) | Sheep rumen microbial communities from Palmerston North, Manawatu-Wanganui, New Zealand - 1766 DNA GHGlow gp2 | ecosystem: Host-associated > Mammals > Digestive system > Stomach > Rumen ...
TCTCTGCACTTGATATTATTGTAAATGGTGTAAACTATGGTAAGACATATTTCTATACACCTGCTGCAGCACAAAGAGTTGCTAACAAAATAAATGGTTGGCACCTTCCTGACTATAACGAATGGAGTGATTTGATTTCTAATGCTGGTGGTATGAATGATATTGGTGGTTTGAACCTTCGTTCTGTGAGTGCTTGGAGTTCTCCAGGTAGAGATGTTTATGGTATGAATATAATGCCTGTAGGTGATATAAACGATAGAGATGCTCACATGTATGTTGGTAAAAATGCTGAATATTTCACTACTACTAAATATGGAAACTATTACAAGAGTGTAGTATTTGGAAATAGCAACGGTGTTGGAGTCAATTACTTCTATTATAAAATGGGTCCTGTTCGTTTGTTCAAAGACTCATAAGGAGTTATTATGGATAAATTATTAAAATTTAACAACAAACTAATTAAACTCGGGAATAAGATAGTTTGTAAGAAAGATGTAGACCCATTAAATCCATTGGGTTTACCACCTAATACTATTCGTGTTAAACTACCTACAGGAGTTGTACCGACTGCTGGTGATACACAAACTCTTGTTGATGCTAATGAGAATGTATGGGACATTTACAAACAAAGTAATGATTGGTCTAATCTGTTTAATAAACAAAGTACTATAAATCATTATGTAATTTCAGTACTAGGTGCTAATACTGAAAATATAACAAACATGTACCAAATGTTTAAAAGGTCTAATTTAAATAGTACAGTTTTATTTAATACTTCTAGCGTCACTAACATGGGTAGAATGTTTGAATTGACATATATTATGGAATGTCCTTTATATGATACTTCAAATGTTAGTGGATTCGGTGCTATGTTTGAAAATTGTATTAGTTTGAAGAAAATTCCGCAATTAAATGTTAGTAAGGCTACTGACTTAAATCTTATGTTTAATGGTTGTAGTTATGTTGAAGAAGGTATATTGGACTTCTATAATAGAGCCAGTATATTAGACCCTCTACCAGCTCATAATGGTACGTTCTTGCGTTGCGGAAAAAATACAGTTAATGGTAGAGCTGAATGGCTACAAGTCCCTGATAGTTGGACGTCTAATCATTTGGAATAATCAAAAACTAATAAATATATAGAAAGATTTTAGTGAGGTTTCAATGGCGATACTCTCTACAAACCAAAAATTGATAAAGGTTGATGTTGGCTATTCTGCTGGTAATGGTATTGACATTACAAGTGGAGTGATTTCCGTCACAGGTGATAATGCTCCATATTCTGCTGGACAAAACATTTATTTTGATGGTGATGACAACCATGTAATAAATGGTAAAGACTGGGGTAATGAAATTAACGAGGCTACTGCTAATGCTTTTAATGAGGCTAGTGCTTGGGTTGCTCAAAATTACGCCAACAGTGCTGATTTAACATATTTGAGTGGTGTGGTTGATAATAAACTAGACGCAAGTGCGTGGTCTAGTGTTTCTGCCGATATGGCTACTGAACAATATGTTATCGCAAATGGTAATGTTGTATTCGGTCGTACTACAGGTTGGGTTAATGACCAAAATTACAGCACAGTTTCACAGTTAGAAAGTGTTAGCAGTGATTTAAATACAAACAAATTAGATGCTAGTTCATATCACGAATTAACTGCTGGTGAAAATATAGACATTCAAAACTATATCATTAGTTCAAAAGACTGGACAAATGAAATACAAAATTCTAGTGCTAATGCTTATAACGAATCTACTGGTTATGTAAACAACTGGATTGAAGAAACATACAGCACAGACAAGAATGCTTTGAGTGCAGCCATTGATTATGTTAGTGCCAATGCTGGAGACCAGGAAGTAAATTCACTTGTTCATAGTAATAGTGGCGAGTGGAACAATGTTAGTGCCAAATTAGATACAACTGCTTATACACCATTTGACCCAAGTTATATGAGTGGGGCTATTGATGAAAAACTTGATACCACAGCTTTTAGTACTGTTTCAGGAGATTTTCTCACCGCTATCCCTGACGAATATGCTACAAAAGATTTTGTATCTAATAGCATTACTGGTAAACTTGACATTTCTAGTTTTTCTGCTGTATCTGGTGATTTCCTAACAAATGAAGATTTGAATGGTTATGCCACAGAATCATTTGTTGAAAATGTTAGTGGTGAAATCACAGAATTGATTCCAACAGACTACGCAACTACAGCTACAACAAATACTTTATCCGAACAGATTGAAGAATTGAGTGGAACTATAAGTTCAGCACAAACATTGAGTGCTGGTGTAGGAGTTTCATTCTATGAAGATGAAGTAAACAACATAACAAGAATTGATTGTACTGCTACTGGTGATTACGCAACCACATCCGAAGTTGAAAGTATTTCTTCAATGTTGAGTGGTGCTATTGACTATGTTTCGGCTAACGCAGGCGATGAATTTCCTGTTAGTGCTGACGAAGCAATTCAGTATGTACAAACTAACTCAGCCAACATAGACGAAACAGTCACAAGTTATCAAACAAATAGTGGAACATTCTTAACAGCTCACCAAGCAATAAGTGCGGAAGAATGGAATGGTTGTTATGACAATGTAACCACAAACTCAGGTGCTTGGGGTGGTAGTGCTTTGCCTATTAGTGCTGGTCCTGGCATTAAGGTTAATTTGGTTGATAATACACTTGTGTTTAGTAATGATGAAACGGTGCTGTATAGTGGATATGAGAATGTAGGAAATGATGGTGCAGCTACATATAACTTAACAGAATTACCTACGAATTTTAACAAAATAAAAATTTACTGGTGTTTAAGAAACGACACACAGTTTGAACAAGGTAATAAAGGTGTTGGTTCTGTTGAATATGACACGAATTTATATTCAGCTGATTATACCTATATAGCAGGATTTATGGAAGGTGCTAGTGATAATACAGTGTTTGAACCTTATAGATATGATGCTAATATAGCACATATAAGGACTACTGCTTGGACACAAAATGGACAATTAACAAGACTTGTTAACAATCAAGTTCTTGAAAATAATGCTCAGTGGTTCCATATCTACAAAATCATCGGCATCAATCGTATTGCTGGAGGCAACTAATGCCAGATACATACAAATTACAATACGATGGAATGACACTTACATATCCTGGATGGGGTGGTTTTGTTGGGTATGACCATCCTTCTGGAACTTATACTGATATTTTGTTCAAAAGCAATTCTACTGATGGTGTTGGTGTTCACGAAGGTACACTAACTCATAGCATTTATGACTATGATATGATTAAGGTTTATCCTCGTTCAGTATCTAGTGAATGTGGTGTTGCTACAATGTACTGCCCAAAGGACATTTATTCAGCTGGCATAAGTCATATTCATACTTTGTTTGGTGGTGGTAATTTGTATGAATCCGATACTACGTTAAGATGGCTAAATGGAACAGGTTTTTCTTCTTACGCCACAAACGCTTCTTATGCTGGTATGCGACAAGTTACAAACTCAGTTAGTGGTGTAACTACAAAATTTGAAAGAAATTCTACATATTCTAACGATAACGCAAGAATACACATGATTGTTGGAACAAAGTATTATGGTACTAGAGATTTGTTGTTTAGTGCTTATGATTCTAATTTGAAATTTCCACAGACCATAAATCTTTCACATCCTTTCACAGCGTATGATAGATTACAAATAAAAGTTAGATATAGATGGGATAGTACTGACCCATCCAATGATAGAGAATATGCAGGTTATTGGACTGAATACTATGGTTATATACCAAGTGCTGCTTGTAAATTAAATTTCATTGGTGGTAATGGTAGGGCTGTGTACTACTACTCATTTTTTGGTGGTTGGGATAATGCTCAAACATTGAAGATAAATGCTGGTAAGCCTTTGGTTTGGTCAGTTACAAACAATAATGCTGTTGGGGTAAGTCCAAACTATTCTGCAAACTATTATGTTTCCGAAATATGGGGTGTAAAATGAAAGAAGTGACTACATTGTTATACGGACCGTATGAATTGGATAGCCAAAGACAAAGAACTATGGTTCTTAATGATGATATAACAAACTATGATATGCTAAGGGTGTATTGTGGTTTTTATAATGATGGCTTTCAAGTAATTGAATGGGATTTAAGGGATAGAGATTATACATCTATTGTTAATTTCTGGTCTTTCTATTTAGGTTCTACATCAAAGACTGACCCAGGTTCTATAAGATGGAATGATTTTAGATTAAACAATAGTAAAAGAAACTTGCCAGTACATAGAACCGCATTATGTTATCTACAAGGTGGAACGAATGCTTATACAATGAATACAAATAATGTGTGGGGTCCAGTTCCAGTATATAAAATAGTAGGTGTTAAATTCGTGGAGTAACTATGGAAGAAATCCTAACGCAGTTTCTAAATTCGGGTCCAGTCGGAATCATAGCGGCAGCTGTGGTGTATTTGGTGATAGCCCTACAAAGGAATAGTACAAAGAAAACTAGAGATGAAAATCAGGACAAATTAGAAACTCGTGTTAGTTTGTTGGAAAATGAAATGAAACAAATTAAACAACTAGACCTTGATGCTCGTTTAGCTGCGATAGAGACTTCATTGAAATATATTGAGAAACTACTTGAAGATAGTAGGAAATAAATAGAAAAACCCGAGGATGTTCCTCGGGTTTTCTTCATTTAGGAGTGAAATATATGATTGAAATAGATTGTTATGTTATATGTATGATTACTCCCAGCTACATTTACCATGCTTTTTAAACCAATGGCTTTCTCTATCATACTGTTTTGGATTTTCTATTTTACTATATCCGAAATGCTCAAAGTATTTCTTACCAAATTCGCTTTGTGGCTTATTAAGAGCATATCTATTACCTTTTTTTGATTCACTCTTGTGTTGCCTAGTCAGTGGGTTATTATGATTTTCTTTTTTCGTCACAGCTCGTAAGTTCTCAACTCTATTATCATCCCTTATTGTGTTAATATGGTCTATTTCATAACCTTCGGGTATCTCACCAACAAATGTTTCGTATATTGCTCTGTGAATACAAAAATTTCCATTAGGACCGTGATGTTGTTTATATCCATTATTATCGCTCTGCTTACACAAAATTAACTTATCTTGTTTAGAATCATAACGATAAACTAAACCACCTTTGGTGAACCATCTCTTGTATTTCTCATTGTATTTCATTTTAACCTCTATTGTTTTCTTCTAACCAAATACTTTTGAAACCAGTCTTTCAAATCATATTCTTTCCCGCTTGATTCGCACCTAAACATATATTCCAATGCCGAGTAATATGCTTTTTTGTTGTTGGTGAATGTGATACCGAGTTCGTCTTTAAGTTGTTTGGCATGGTTGCCACGAAGGTCCTGGTTCAAACACAAGTTTAAATTGTATTCTCTACCAAGTTCGTCGGCTTTCCTATAAGCGGAATTGTAGTTGTAGCCGAAACAAGTCGCTATGGCATCGGCACATTCTTGTTTCACTAACAACACCATTGGATTTGACTCACTTTCTTCTAACAGGCGTTCATAGATTCTTTCTAAACTGATTCCTTTCGTGTATCGTCTGGTCATTCTGCTTCCCATCTACAAATTTTATTATGGCACTTATACCATCGGTATTCGGTCTTATATAGTTTAGGGTTTTCCGAATAAGTTAATTTATAGTGTTCATAAAACTTTTTACCAAAAACACTTATCTGTTTCCCTTTTATCCAGGAGGGTTTTCCTTTATTCTTTCCACTTAATGATTTTCTTAATTTTTCTTTCGTTTCTTGTGAACATACCCTTCCTTTTTGTGCTTCACTTATGTGTTTCAAAGACAAAGGATTATTTAGATTTTCTTTTCTGGTCACACATCTCAAGTTATTCAAGCAATTATCAGACCTATCAGTATTTAAGTGGTCTATTTCCATTCCTAAAGGAATCTCACCACTAAACGTCTCATAAACCAATCTATGAACATACAAACCCATACTTTTTGGTGTAGATACTCGTATCAATTTATAACCGTTTTTCTGTGTTGTTTGTTTACATTCAACATAATTACCTTGTTTATCTAGTCTATAAACTTTACCTTCTTCTGTGACCCATCTATCATACTTTGAGTTGTATTTCATATTCATTCCTTTCTCTTAAATGTAGCAAATTATCATGTTCGCAAACAGAATTTTCGTTTTTCTTAACTTATTCAAGAAATGAGTTTAGACTACTACTTTCTTTTCTGTGAACCGATATACAGGTCCAATCTTTACACTGTTTAATTTGTTCTAGACTGTTCATAAAGATTTTATAATACCATTCAAGCCTATCCTGTTTCTTAAAATCTCGTTTATATCTACTGCTCTCGGCTCTGTTGGCTTTAATATCTTCTAAACTGAGTTCAAAATTAACAATGATTAGTTCACAGTTAGGCAGTAATTCTCGGTATCGTTGAAATGTTTTGAAACTATTGTTAGTTTGGACTAAACAGACCTTCTCTCCTGGACATTTAAGCACCAAAGTAGCCAAGTATTCAGTCAAATCTCCGTTTCTATCGTCATTGTATTTTGCCTCATCGCTCTCTATTATGTTCTCAGGTGCGAAGTTTTTAACTGCCCAAGTAGATTTTCCGCTAAAAGGACATCCATTTGTTAGATAAATCGTTTTCATAAACTATATATGCTGACCCAAAGGAGCAGTGAAGTGGCGAAGTCCGCAGTGAAAGTTGTGAATACAGTGTGGATAAGTGTAATCTGAGAGAATGCTAAAAAAGTTTTACAATTAGGTGCCCAAATCTGGTCAAAAACTGGATTGACGCACTTGACAGAATACCTGAGAATTGCTATATTACTACATGTAATCAATGAGAGAATGGCTCTCAAACAAAAACAACAACCACTAAACCAAAAGAGGTATCACTATGGCAAATAAGAACAACAACATTGAACTCGTCAATCTCACTTTCGTTAGCGGAAAGGACCTTATGAAGAACTTCAAGAATAGTTTCGTGAACTGCGTGGAAATTAGCGAAAAGATTGCCCCGAAGAAGAAGCTCTTTGCTCACTATCTTCCCGAAAAGAAGATGTGGCAGTTCCACAAAATGAATAAGAAGGGTGCTTTTAATAGCGAAATTCTGTTCTCTTTCAAGATGAAGAAGCACTCTATGACTCTCGTAGATGGTTTTATTCCGGTCTATACATTTGACCGCAGTGAATTTGAACATAAGTTCAATGAATCTTTGAAGAATATGTAAAAATCATTTTACAATAAATGGGTTGCCAAACCACTGAGAATTAACTATATTATAACCATAAACGAAACAAACAACTCTAACAGGAGATTTAACTATGCTCATTTATGACCCGAAGAAAAACACTCTCACGAAAACTGCTCACCTCTACACTCAAAACTATATGGATATGGGTATTCGTGTGGATAAAACTATTACTGAATGGGTTACAAAGATTGGCGATATGTGGTCTGCAGGTGGCGATTATATCAAAGAATTTAAGTTCACCAAAAAGCAGTTCATTGTGGTTCACGCACTTGGCTCAAAGAAATTTAAGCTGGACGAAATTGAAGTGATTGTGCGTTTTCCTGGTTGCGGAAAGCACCCGATTAGAATGAATGGCACCAGCTATGTAACTAAAGTTTTACAGAAGTAACCATTGACAAACCTTCACTATTTAACTATATTATAACTATCAAACAAGAAACAACTAACTAACGAGGTATAACTATGAAAAAGACTATCACTACAAAGCAATTCCACAAGACTCTCAAAAATCGCGGTGCTTCCAAGGAAGAGATTAAGCAAATGGATGATTTGGTAAACGAAGTTGCCAATCTGCTCGGAAACTTCAAAATCGCTGATCGTTTCAAACTCTAATTGTAAACAGGAGATAACAAACTATGAAATACCCAGTTTTCACCGACGGATTTATGAACGAATACTCTCAAATGAGCAAAGAAGAAAAAGCAAAATTTGGGGCAGTATGGACTCCACCCGAAATCATTAGTAAAATGTTTGCTATGGTGGAAGATAAAGAATGGGCTAAACCTGAAGATAATATGTTGGACCCGACCTGTGGAACTGGGAACATTGTAGTTAGTATGGTGTTAAACAAAATCTATCACGGTATTGACCCGACAACTGCGATTGAGCACGTCTATGGCATTGAACTACAAAAGAAGAATGTGAAAATCTGCCGAGAAAGACTGCTCAAAATCGTTGGTAATACTGCCAAGCACCGAGAAATTGTTAATAAAAACATTGTTTGCTCTGACTTTTTCCTGTGGAACATTGAAGAATGGCGACCCTACACAACTAAGGAACTAAAAGAATTAGCCAAAACTAACAAATACTACAAGAGGTACGTCTAATGGATATGGAAAAGTATATAAAAGGTTACATTGAAGTGAAAGAACCACCCAAATGTAAAGAAAAAATTACACAAAAATGTGAAAAATCGGTTGCCAAGCAGAAAACTAATTGCTATATTAATGGTACAAACGAAACGAAAACCAATAACTCTAAAGGAGATAAAACTATGAAGAAGAACACCAACAAACTCATTACTGAACTTGACAACACTATGCTCACCTCTAATGTTGCTCAACTCACCGACGCTGTGAACAAGATTTTGGCTCGTCTTGATGCTCTTGAAGCCAAGAATGTTGCCCCGAAGCATGAATTTAAGAAACTGCGTGAAACTGCCGAAGAAGTCAAGAAAGAAACCAAGAAGGTTGCCAAGGTCAAGAAGGTAAAGAAGGTTAAGAATCCAGTTATCGTCAATCTCCAAAAGAAGGCTATGGCTATGAAAGAAACAATGACCAAGGCACAACTCGCAGCATACGAAAAGATGTGGAGCAAGAAGTGGGCTATGGTGAATAAGAGCATTGACAAGAATAAGAAGGAAGAACGCTCTATGGCATTTGCCAAGGGTCGCATTGAATGTGCCAAGAACGCAATCAAGATGTTTTAACTAACAGGAGAAATGAATATGGCTATGGAATCGTGGTATCCCGAACGAGACCCAAAAACTGGTGAAATCGTTTGGAAAAGACTTTAACAAACTAACTGGCAGTCCTGAAACGCAAATCCACCAACTGGTGCCTGAAAGATTTGTGACTGCCGAACTTTTACTCCTTATCAATCAAACCACCCTGGGCAACTGGGGTGGTTTTCCGCAGTTTATACATATTGTATAACCTTTCATTTTGAACCCATTGGTTGTGACGAACCAATGGGTTTTTTCTATGCCCACTGCGCAGGACTGGGGCTAAGGAGACGGTCCTTATCAAAATAGTAGTGGTGTAGCACCCAAACGGACTGGTCCTTAGAACGTCTCGTACGGGGATTTTGGACTTCTAAACTTCGGAACTTTGAACTTCGTTAGGAAATTTGAACGAAACCTGTGCTACTTTGGAACTTTTTACTGCTACACCATTAAGATACACATTAACTACCCCATTTAACCCATTCTTAATGGGGAGCTTGGAATTGCCTTTTTTGAGCAGGAATCGCCATTTTTAGCCCATTTCTTATACTATTCACCATTAACACTATTAACTTTTTCTATTGAACACTTAGTGATGAACAATAGTGTATAGATTATAAGAATAGTATAAAAGATAATGAGTTTGCGAAGTTAATGGGGTAAATGGGGAGCAGTCCGAAAATCGCTCAAAAGTGCCCAAATCTGGTCAAAACGGGCAATTTATCCATACCAATAAGATTGTTCTTAATGGTGAGTCTATTGTGTTTCTTAATGGTGAACCACCAAAATGTGACGCAGATCACATTATTTGTGAACTTTGGAGCTTTCTCGGAAAATGGCATATACATATAATGTGATAGAAACGAGCAGTTCTCAAAAATGAAAATATTTGAGATAGCCCAAATTTCTTTCTACATTTGAAACAAACAATGAGCGAATATCACGATTGGCAAACAGAATTCGTTCATACATATAACATAGAATTTAGTGATAACATATCCTTTAAGAGGTTGTGGTCTGTTTGCCAAAACATGAGTGAGCCACAACCTCTTTCTTTATATTGTGGCAAAGGATAGTTACACATAAAATGAATTACACAGAATATCTAAAGTCCAAAAACATAACAGTACAAACAAGTGCTAGACAGTTAAAGAAGATGTTGGAAGCATATAAGAAAGATGCTTCTTCATTCACAAAAGCATTTGGTCAAGTTAAGATTAAACAAGATAATAAAGACATTGAACCTTCCGATTTCTTGGCTACCGCTTTGGATTGGAAAGAATCAATTAGTGAATTTGATAACACAGTCAAGACAAACTATGATATGTTGGTTAATTTGTTTGATTCAGTCATTAAGACAAAAGAAACCAACAAAGAGATTGTTAAAGAACACAAGGTTAAAGAAACTCTTGAAGTTCCCGACTATGCGAACAAGGGCTACGAATACAAAGATGTTAATTTGTTTGAAACAGTTCTTAATTGTAAACCAAATGAACACGATAGAGAATTATACAAGAATTTCGTGATTGTTGGGGAACAGGTAGCATATTCACACAATGATAGTATTACACTCATTAACACCGATTTGAAGAATGAAAGACTTGAAATTGGTTTGAGTGATTACTCTAAAGACGATAGTTTGTATGATATGATTTGTAAAGACCTTGCTCCATTGTATGAAAGATACATGAATACTTTGAAGAAAGAACTTGCTCAAATTGACACCGAATCTCTTGAATCTTCTATTGAAGAAGGAAACTATGGTGTGATTGAAGATATATTCTTAAAGAAGATACCAACTTCGTTTAGACACATTGTTAAGATAAAATCATGTTGGAAGAAAACCGAATCTATGACATTCTTGGATAAGTTCGTTGCGAAACCATTGAAAGCCTATGGTGAAATGAACACTCTTGAATTTACAGAATTCTTGAACTTCCTTACTTCGCACTTTAAGAAAATGACTGCTGGTTGTTTGGAAAAGCAAGACCATTACTATAATTGGTCTAATGATTTTAAGCACAAGTCAGTTTCCACATGGTTATTGCCAACCGAAGAAGAATGGAAGAAAGCAACATTACCAGCTTGTTGGGATAAATTCTTAACCCCAAAGGCTAGTCCACGATTGATGCAGCGTGTATATTACTATTTGGGTGCTATACAAGATGCTCACAACTACGCACAGCAAGCATTGGTAATAAGTGATGAAGGACAAACCGGTAAGGGAACATTGACTAGATTGTTGAAAGATATATTGCCAAAGAAAGCATTTGGTTTCGTTGTAAACAGTGCTTTTAGTGATAGCAACCAGTTCGGACTTTCAAACAACAATGTATATGACAACCACATTGTTTGTATAAGTGAATACGATGGTAATAGTTTATGCTCAAACAAGGGTAAAGCTGCTATTGGTGGTGATGTTCTTACTTTGGATGTAAAGAATCGTCATTCTGTTGAATGGAATACTTATGGCACAAAATTCTTGATTACTTCTAACGAAGGTTGTGCTTTGAAAGAACACTCTTATAGACGAAGATTTATACCAGTAACATTCAAACAAACTCATTGTATGAAAGATAACTTCACAGATAGTGAATTGGATGAATTGAGAAAAGAAGGAAGAAACTTCTTAAACTACTGCTATAAGATATACAAGACTTGCCCACTTGGTACAAAGAGTGGTGAATACCTTGTTATGTGTCCAGAACACGAAGAATACTATTTGAAGAATGGAACTTTGCCCTGTGATGATAAAGAAAGACTAATTAAAGCATTCGTAAAAGATACCGAAATCACAGAGTATTTCTATGTTGGTGATTATAGTGATAGTGAAGAAACACTAGACTTTGAATGTATGTTGAACAACATTTGTACTGTGACTGGTAATGATGCTGACGAAATTGAAAGTGCCGAAATGAAGAAACTTATTATTGACTATTGTAAGAACAACAAGATGCATAGTTTGTTTGGATTGAAGAAAATCGGCATTGACGATTACGAAATCCCAACTACTGGTAAGGGAACTCAATGGTGGAAGTTCTTACAATACATTAAAGCAACGGATGTTAAATTCGTGACTAAGGGTGCTTCGGGTTCACGAAAGAAAGTATTCACGGGTTGTAAATTGAATACAAACTATAATACTGCTACAACATTCATGAATAGATTGAGTAATACTACAACTAATGACGAACAAAATAGTGTTTGTGCTAAAAATGATACTGCTTCATTTATAGCATATCACCAAATAGTTAGAGAAGCAACTCCAAACGAACCAGTGGATGAAGATGTTGGTGATTCCGATGAATTCTTCAAACGATTAGCAGAACAGAACTAAACAAAATTTGAAGATTGTGGGTGAGATTCCCACTTTCTTCTTTTGTTTCATTTTATACATAAAATAAAATAGTATAAGGACCGAAAAATGAACGAATACACACAAGAACAACAAGATATAATTGCGGCCGCTAGTGATTTATACGAAGATGGTAGCAGCGATAGAGCGATTGCGATGGGACTCACTCAAGGAGACCGGTTGGTGGGGTAATGTGCTTGCCACAGACCATTATGAATCACCACGAAACGATTTGGCTTCCGACTTCCACGATTTCTGTGCTTTGAATAGTTTAGATAGAACAGATATTAAGAGTGCCGAGTATTTCTTAAAAGAATTGAAAGCAGAACAAAAGATAAAGGACATAAAGAAGGATTTTGAATGAAAATTGAGATTACGGAAATTGAATACCCAAATCAAATTAATGGACAAACAATAAGTCGTTATGAATTGTTCATTGACAATGTTTTGTTAGAAAATATTTGTGTTCAATACAAACAAGAACCAATCAAAGTATATCAGTATTTCATTAAATTGTTAGTGAGAGAATGGAAAACGAAATATAAAAAGAAATACGATGAATCGTATGGAATAAACCATCATGACGGTAAAGAAATGTTTAACCCAAAAACAATAGTCAAGGAAGATATACAAGACATTAACCTAACCTTGAAAAAGGCAGCAGAATTTATTATATTACAGAAATTACAGGAGGATTTTGAATAATGGGTACAGGCGTATATAAGAAATCAAAGAAACACAGAGAGAACTTGAGTAAAGCACTTAAAGAGTATTGGTCTGATGAAACTAGACACGATGATTGGACCGAGAAAATTCAAGAAGGAATTGAAGAATACTGGGCAGAGAAACCACAGGAAGATTTTGTACTCGGTAAAAGATATAGACAGAAATTCCACGGTGAAAGGGACAAGATAGGATATAGATTGTTCCAAAGGGAGTATCAAAAGAAGTTTCGTGAGAGCCACCCAGCTTATTACGCATATTTGAGGAAAAAGAAAGAAGGAAAGACCGATTTGAGTTATGAAGATTGGTATAAGACCTATGAACCATATAAACGAATTAACAAGGAGAACACAAATGGATAACAGCGAAGAAAGGGAAGCATTAGAAGATTGGTTCTTTGAAAAATTGAGAACAACATTCACACCTGGTGAGATTAAGATGCTCAT
>Ga0247608_10005602_pt1 | contig 13528 bp, 11 predicted proteins | sample 176DNAGHGlowgp2_FD_193490 | JGI IMG/M metagenome (GOLD analysis project Ga0247608, IMG submission 193490) | Sheep rumen microbial communities from Palmerston North, Manawatu-Wanganui, New Zealand - 1766 DNA GHGlow gp2 | ecosystem: Host-associated > Mammals > Digestive system > Stomach > Rumen ...
TGTCGAATTTTTTGGCTAATTTTGCACCCTATTTTTTGAACGATCGGTATGATGACCCTCTCTTTCACCCGCGCCACGCTGCTCAAGGAGCTTCGCGACTACGTCATGATCTTCATCGCTATGATGTCGTACTGCATCGGCTGGACCGTGTTTCTGCTGCCTAACAACATCACCACGGGCGGCATGGCCGGCGTGTCGTCAATCATTTTCTGGGCCACGGGCCTGCCCGTGCAGTACAGCTACTTCGCCATCAATGCCGTGCTGCTGCTCTTCGCCCTGCGCATACTGGGCCTGAAGTTCTGCCTGAAGACCATCTACGCCGTGGTGGTGCTCACGGTGGGCATCATGGTCTCTGAGACCCACTACAGCGGCCACCTGCTGGCCGACCAGCCGTTCATGGCGTCGATCATAGGCTCCGTGTTCTGTGGCTGCGGCGTAGGCTTGGGGCTGGCCAACAATGGCTCCACGGGCGGCACCGACATCATTGCCGCCATCATCAACAAGTATCGCGACGTGTCGCTGGGGCGGGTCATCATGGTTTGCGACATCATCATCATCACCAGCTCCTACCTGGTGCTCAAGGACTGGGAGCGCGTCATCTACGGCTACGTGGTGCTCTACGTCACCGCCTTCTGCATCGACCAGGTGGTCAACGCCGCGCGCCGCAGCGTGCAGTTCTTCATCATCTCCAGCAAGTACAAGGAGATAGGCGAGCGCATCAACCACGAGCCTCACCGCGGCTGCACCGTCATCGACGCCCAGGGCTTCTACTCCGGCCGCCCGGTGAAGATGCTCTTCGTGCTGGCCAAGCGGCGGCAGAGCGACGTCATCTTCCGCATCATCAACGACGTCGACCCGCAGGCCTTCGTCTCGCAGAGCGCTGTCATAGGCGTCTACGGCGAGGGCTTCGACCACTTCAAGGTGCGCACGCGCAAGGCCAGGGATGGCGGCCTGCTGAACTTCAAATCATCAGAAAAGACTATAGACAACAAGTAAATGGAACTTATCAAAGACCAAAAGCTGGGTGGCGAGCGACCGCTCTTCGCCACCCACGACTTGAGACTGGAGAACATCACCATCACCGACGGCGAGAGTGCCATCAAGCAGTGCCAGAGGATGGAGGCCACCGGCTGCAAGTTCTACGGCAAGTACCCGTGGTGGCATGTCGACGGAGCGCTCATCGAGGACTGCTACTTCGCCCTGGGTTCGCGCTCGGCCATCTGGTACACCAACGACCTGGTGATGCGCCGCTGCCGCATCGACGCGCCCAAGTTCTTCCGCGAGATGAACCGCGTGGAGCTGGAGGACGTAGAGATTACCGACGCCGACGAGACCTTCTGGCGCGTCAACGACCTGAGGCTCAAGAACGTGAAGCTCCACGGAGGCACCTATCCCTTCATGTTCTCAGAGAACATCTACGTCGACGGCTTGGAGAGCGACGCGAAGTATGTGTTCCAGTATTGCAAGAACGTGGAGGTGCACAATGCCAAGATACTGACCAAGGACTCGTTCTGGGAGTGCGAGAATGTGACCATCTACGACTCCGAGCTCGACGGCGAGTACCTGGCCTGGCACTCCAGGAACGTGCGCTTAGTGAACTGCCACCTGGCGGGCGAGCAGCTGCTGTGCTACACGCAGCAGCTGGTGCTGGAGAACTGCACGTTCGACGCCATGTGCGACCGCGTGTTCGAGTACTCCACCGTCGAGGCCGACATTCGCGGCCACATAGAGAACATCAAGAACCCGACCAGCGGCCACATCGTGGCCGACTCCATCGGCTCGGTGACCATCGACGAGAATGTGCGCCAGCCCAACGACTGCGTCATTGAAACCCGTAGACAGTAAGCCATGCCGCCCATGACCAACTACAGCTTCGACCAAGCCCCAGAGCGGCGCGGCACACACTGCGTGAAGTGGGACGAGCAGGCCCCCTGGCCAGCCGGGGCCACTCCGCCGCCGGGAGACAGAGACCTTATACCCATGTGGGTGGCCGACATGGACTTCGCCGTGGCGCCGCCCATCCACGAGGCCATAGCGCGGCGGGCTGCCCATCCCGTGTATGGCTACACCGTTGTGGAGAGCGACTACTACGACGCCCTCACCTCGTGGTTCAGCCGCCGGCATGGATGGCAGATTGAGCCGAGCCACGTGGTATACACCACCGGCGTGGTGCCGGCGGTGAGCTGCGCGCTGAAGGCACTTACGCTGCCCGGCGAGAAGGTGGTGACGCTCACCCCGGCCTACAACTGCTTCTTCTCCAGCATAGCCAACAGCGGATGCCAGCTGTCGGCCAGCCTGCTTCGCAGCGACGGGCCGGGGCTGCACTTCACTGTCGACTGGGACGACCTGGAGCGGCGCTGCGCCGACGCCAAGGCCACCGTGTTCCTGCTCTGCAACCCCCACAACCCCACGGGGCGCGTGTGGACGCGCGAGGAGCTGGAGCGCATGGCCGCCATCTGCCGCCGCCACGGCGTGGCCGTGGTGAGCGACGAGATCCACTGCGAGCTGGTCATGCCTGGCCACCGCTTCGTGCCCTTTGCCACGGTGAGTGCCGACGCCGTGGTGCTCAACTCCCCGTCGAAAGCCTTCAACATTGCCGGTCTGCAGGTGGCCAACATCGTCTGCGCCGACAGTGACGTCAGGCGGCGCATCGACCGCGCCGTCAACATCAACGAGGTGTGCGACCTGGGGCCTTTCGGCCCCGTGGCCCTCGTGGCTGCCTACAACGAGGGTGGCCCCTGGCTCGACGCGCTCAACGACTATCTGTGGGGCAACTACCAGGCGCTTGTCGACTTCTTCGCCACTGCCATGCCCCGGCTGCGCGTCACACCCTTGGAGGGCACCTACCTGGTGTGGGTCGACGTGAGCGCCCTCGCCGTGGACTCCGAGCGGCTCTGCGAGCAGCTGCTGCGGCAGGGGCTGTGGGTCAATCCTGGCACCATGTATGGCCAGGAGGGCTTCATCAGGCTCAACATAGCCTGTCCGCGCAGCCGCATGATGGAGGGGCTGCGGCGCTTGGCGGCGGGGGTGGATGCCTGCGGCAAGTAAAGGCGGCGAGAGGAAAGATAGAAACAGCGGGGGGGAACCCCGCTGCACGAACTAAGGCAAGAAGGCAGCGGGGTTTCCCCTGCTGCCTTCTTATTGCAATCCGTGCAGCGGGGTTTTTCCCCGCTGCTTTCCGTTTACCCCTATTCCTCGGTGAAGAGCACCTGCACCACGGTCTGGCCCACGGCCTTGAGCGTGGCGGGGTCGATGTGTGCCATGTCGTCGTCGACGGTATGCCATGTGGGGCCGAAGGAGCTGGCCTGGCAGTCGGGGTAATAGGGAATGATGTCGATACAGGGTATGCCCGCCTTCTGGTTCACGGGCAGGTGGTCGTCGGTGATGCCTCCTCCTTCCTTCTTGGGGAAGAAGCTGCCGTAGCCCACCACCTGTGCCGCCGTCCACACGCGCTTCACCACCTGCGGGGCGTACATCTTAGACAGCTGTTCCTGGTAGAACTGTGCCGCCTGCCCGCCCACCATGTCGAGCAGCACGCCAAAGCGGTAGTTGGGCTTGAGGCTGTCGGGCGTGGCCTCGATGGCGGCAGCCCAGTGCTGAGCGCCGAGCGCCCAGGTGTCGGCGTCGGTGGCCTGCTCGGCCCACTGTGGCGTTCCCCAGTCCTCTGCGTCGAAGCACACGAAGTCTACGCCCACGTTGAGCGAGTCGGCCGTCTGTAGCAGCCGCGCTATCTCAAGCATCACGGCCACGCCCGATGCTCCGTCGTTGGCCGCCATCACGGGTGTGCGCCAGTTGTCGGGATTGGGGTCGTTGTCGGCCCAGGGTCGGCTGTCCCAGTGGGCGCAGAGCAGTATGCGGTCCTGCTTCTGAGGGTTGTGGCTGGCGGTGATGTTGGTGGCGCTGAGCGGCGTGCCGTCGTAGCCGGTGAGCGTGGCTTTCTGCAGGCTCACGCTCATGCCGTAGGCAGCAAATCGGCTGGCTATCCATGCGCCGCAGCTGTCGTGGGCGGCGCTGTTCATGGTGCGCGGTCCGAAGTTGCACTGCTGCTGGCAGAACCAGAGTGCCGAGTCGGCGTTGAAGGCCGGGCCTACAGGCTGCTCAGCCCTCTGGCTTGAGGCGCTCTTCTTGGCTCCGCAGGCGGTGAGCATGGTGGTGGCGATGGCCATTAATATAATAAGGTGTAGGCATTGGCTGAGCCGTGGGCGCGGCCTTTGCTGAGGGTTGTGGGTGTTCATGGGCTGGAGGTTATGGTTCTGGGTTCTGTCTGTTGCGCTGTACGAGCGACATGACGCGTAGGAAGTTGCCACCCCATATCTTCTGTATGTCGCGCTCGCTGTACTTGCGCTGTAGCAGCTGGCGTGTGAAGGCGGTCAGCTCCGAGGCATTGGCCAGGCCCTTGATGCCACCGTCGCCGTCGAAGTCGGTGCCCAGGCCCACGTGGTCTATGCCCATCACGTCGATGGCGTGCTCCAGGTGGGCCATGGCGTCGTTGATGGTGGCCTCGCCGCTGGTTCTGAGGAAGCCGCTGTAGAGCGTCACCTGTGCCACGCCGCCCTTGCTGGCCAGCAGTCTGAGCTGCTCGTCGGTGAGGTTGCGTGGGTGGTCGCACAGGGCTCGGCAGGAGCTGTGGCTGCACACTATTGGCGTCTGGCTCACCTCAAGGGCGTCGTAGAAGCTCCTCTCCGAGGCGTGGCTCAGGTCGACCATCAGGCCCAGTCGGTTCATCTCCCTGACCACCTGCTCGCCGAAGCGGCTCAGTCCGCCGTGGGTGTTGCATCCCCGGGCAGAGTCGCACAGGTCGTTGTCGCCGTTGTGGCAGAGCGTGATGTACACCACTCCCCGCTGTGCGAAGTGTGCCACGTTCTGCAGCTGTCCGTTGAGCGCCAGTCCGTTTTCTATGCCCAGCATAATCGACTTGCGGCCGTGGCGCTTGTTCTCGTAGAGGTCGGCCGGCGTGCGGGCCAGGCTCAGGTACCGGCTGTTGTCGCTGACTATGATTTCTATCTTGTCGAAGATGAGGTCGGCGTACTCCGTGGGTCCCTTCACGTCGAAGGCCACCTTCGATGAGAAGGTCTCGCCCATCTTGGGCTGTGGCAGGTAGGCCACCATGATGGTAGCGTCTTGTCGGCCCTCGGTCATCTTGTGCAGGTCTACGCATAGCCGGCTGTCGCGGTGGCTGAACTCCACGCCCTGTGGGAAGAACATGGGCGTGTCGCAGTGGGTGTCGAGGGTGAGCACGTGGTCGTGGGTTTGCTGCACGCGGCGGTAGAGCTGTGCCTGCCTGGTGAGCCACTGGAACAGGGGCAGCCCCTCGTCCATGCACTCCGGATGCCACTGCACGCCCATGATGGGCCTGAACTCGGTGCTTTCCACGGCCTCGATGAGGTCGTCTTGTGAGCGGGCGGTGCAGCGCAGCCTCGGTCCGGGTTCTCCCACTGCCTGGTGGTGGAATGAGTTGACGTAGATGGTGTCTTGTCCGTAGATGTGCCTTATGCTCGATGTCTGGTCGAGCCTCACGCTGTGGGTGGGTTCGCTGCGGTCGGCGTCCTGCGAGTGCTTGATGGCCGTCTGCACGTCTTGCAGCACTTTTCCTCCGAGGGCTATGGCCAGGGTCTGTATGCCTCGGCAGATGCCCAGGATGGGCAGTCCGCGGTTGTAGGCGAGCTGTGTGATGAGCAGCTCTGGCAGGTCGCGCTCGCTGTTGATGCTTCCCAGTCGTGGCGAGGGTTCTTCTCCGCAGTACAGGGGGTTGATGTCGGCACCTCCGCTGAGCAGCAGTCCGTCGATGTGGTCGAGGGTGTTCATCAGCGTGTTGGTGTCGGCCGAGGGTGGTATGATGAGCGGGGTGGCTCCTGCGGCTATCACTTGCCTGTAGTATCCCTGTCCGAGCCTGCAGGTGAGGTCTTCGTAGTTGCCGGTGATGCCGATGACGGGCTGTTGCTCGCTGGCTGGGAAATGGCCGTATATGTGGTCGGTGTGTGCTTGTAGGCTGAACATTTTGTCGATGGTGGTTGTTCGTTTAGGCTTGGTGGGCCATTGGCGTCAGCCCTCGATGTCGCTGACGGTGATTTCGCGCCTGATGCTTTGTTCGAGGGAGATGAGCGTCTCGGTGGCCACTACGCCGCTGATGCCCTGCAGTTGGCCGTTGAGCAGCTCCATGAGTTGCTCGTTGTCGCGGGCGTAGAGTTTCACCAGCATGGTGTAGGGGCCTGTGGTGAAGTGGCACTCCACCACTTCGGGAATCTTCCTTAGCTGTTCCACCACGTCCTTGTACATCGACCCCTTCTCCAGGTTGATGCCCACGTAGGTGCATGTGGAGTAGCCCAGGCTCTTGGGATTGACGTCGAAGCTGCTTCCGGTGATGACCTTGGCTTCTATCAGGTGCTGCACGCGCTGGTGTATGGCTGCCCTGGACACGTTGCACTCGGCGGCCACGTCCTTGAAGGGTATGCGAGCGTTTTTCGACAGAATGCTGAGGATTTTCTTGTCTAACTGGTCAATTTTTTCCATTAGTGATTGGTTTTTGTTACATATTGTCAGCAAAATTACTGCTTTTTACTGAGCTGTGCAACTATTTCCTTCTTTTTTTCTTGTTTTTTGGCAAAAAATGGTTGCCCATTGCCTTGTAGGCTGTCTGTGGTCTTGGTTGTCAGAGCCAGAGTATGGCTTCTGGCCCCATGTTGAAGAGCAGGTCGAGCACACTGAGGTTGGGCTGGAATCCGTGACGCTGCTGGTATACCTGGTAGTAGGGCCTGGGTGTGAAGTCGGGGTCGGGCTGCTGGTGCTTTGGGCTTATGGCTTGGCGGTAGTCGCCCTGTGCGTGTGGGGCGTAGGCTTGGGTGAGTGCTACGTTGGGCTGTATGTCGAGCAGCTGGCAGAGGGTGTGGCGTATGGCCTCGTTGAAGTCGAAGAGGAAGGTCCAGCGGCGCTCGAAGAAGGGTCTCAGGTCGTCTTGGTAGTACTCAAAGAAGGGGCTGTCGCCGTAGGCCGAGGCCAGGGCCTGCCAGTGCAGGTGCCTCCAGTTGCCGTGGTCGCTGATGCGTATGTCGCGTATGGTGATGGCGGTGTCTGCGTCGTTGTGGCTGCTGTCTGGGCCTGGCGAGGGCGTGCCGGCTGCGACGGTGTGCCGCTCTATGGGCACGGTGAGTGCCTGTAGTCCGTTGGCGGTGGCTATGACGCAGCGGTTGCGGTAGGTTTGCTTCTGGAAGCTTTCCCACTGCTCTATCTCTACGCGCTGGGCGCGATAGAGCTTCTGGTACCACTGCACGGGGCCGAAGTAGGTGGTTGAGAGCAGCAGTGTGGTGTTCATGTAGCTGGTCGGCACGGGCTATTCATGGTTTGTCGGGTGTCATTTCAGCAGCATGAAGCGGCTGGCAATGTATCCGTGCCAGAAGGGGTAGTCGGGGTCGTGGCTGTAGACCACCATGACGGCGCGGCCTATGATTTGCTGCTCGCTGACGAAGCCGTAGCTCTCGGTGAGGTAGAAGTTGGCCTCGGCGCAGTCGCGGGTTGAGGGCACGGCCACGGTGGTCGATGGTGTGAGTCGCACGGTGTCGCCTGGCAGTGCTGTGCAGCGGCTGATGAAGACTCGGCCGAGTGAGTCGTCGAAGGCTATGAGGTCGCCGCGGCCTACGTCCTGCCGACAGAGCCGGCCGTAGTCGAAGAGCCGTCCGTCGCCCGTTCTGAGTCCATACGACCATCGGTTCACCATCACGTGGTCGCCCTTCACGAAGTGAGGTTCCAGACTGCTGCTGTCGACGTAGTAGATGGTAAAGACCAGCGCCCTGAACGCGAGCATTGCTACCAATGCCACGGCGAGCGCCACCAGTAGTTTCCACGTGCTGCTCATGTGGGGTGGGGTGGTGGGTAGGGTCGTTCCGGCGGCAAGACCGCCCGGTACGTTGGTTGCGGGTGGTGGCTGCTACTTGATGTTGTCCACCATGCGGAACAGTCGCTGCCAGCGCACGCCTCCGAAGCCACTGCGGTCGGGGTCGCTGCTCCACCAGATGAAGATGGGCTTGCCCACGATGTGGTCTTCGGGCACGAAGCCCCAGTAGCGCGAGTCGGCGGAGTTGTGCCGGTTGTCGCCCATCATCCAGTAGTAGTCGAGCTTGAAGGTATAGGAGTGTGCTTCCTTGCCGTTGATGTAGATGCGGCCTTCGCGCACTTCGAGCTGGTTGCCCTCGTAGGCTTGTATGGGCCTCTGGTATACGGGCAGGTTGTCGAGCGTTAGCTTAATGCTCTTGCCTTTCTGTGGTATCCAGATGGGACCGTAGTTGTCGCGCGTCCAGTGCATGTTGCCGTTGAGTGGATAGATGTCGCGGTCGCTGGCCTCGGTCACCAGCTCTATGCTGTCCACCAGGTCCTTCCTGGCTCCGAGCACGTCGACGGCGTGCTGTGTCAGCGGCATGTATCCATACTGGTTGAGGCTCATCAGGTCTTCGTTGCTGATGTTGAGGTCCTTGAGCAGCTCCTCTGGGAAGGTGGCCTTGCGCTTGAGTCGGTAGGTGTACTGCACGTTGTCGGGTTCCTTGTTGGCTTTGCCGTCGAGGTACACCACGCGGTTGCGTATCTCGAGGGTCTGTCCGGGCAGGCCCACGCAGCGCTTGACGTAGTTCTCGCGCCTGTCGGTGGGGCGGGTCACTATGTCGCCATACTCTTGCTGGTTGCGTGCTATCTCGGCGCGGCCTGCCTGGTAGACGGTGTTGTAGAACTTCATGCGCTGCTCTGGCGTGAGCTGGTCGGGGTCGGGCTGGTTGGGGTACAGCTGGTAGCCTATGCCGTAGCACATCTGGTAGAAGTCGTAGGCCTGGTAGCGTGGATTGGAGCATAGTGTGTCGCCGGCGGGGTAGTTGAACACGACGATGTCGTTGAGCTGCACCTCGCCCAGCCCCTTCACGCGGCGGTAGTCCCAGTGGGGCCACTCTATGTACGACTTGCACTCCACCACGGGCAGCGTGTGCTGTGTGAGGGGCATGGTGAGCGGTGTCTCGGGTATGCGTGGCCCGTAGCTCATCTTCGACACGAAGAGGTAGTCGCCCGTGAGGAGCGACTTCTCAAGCGAGCTGGAGGGTATGACGTAGTTCTGGAAGAAGAAGAGGTTGATGAAGTAGACGGCGACGAGTGCGAACACCAGCGCGTCGACCCACGACATGACAAACCTCACCGGGCGGTCGGCCTCCTTCCACCACTGCCAGTTGATTTTCTTGGTGATGTAGGCATCGAAGATGAATGGCACCACCAGCAGCCCCCACCATGACTTCACCCAGTAGAGGAAGAGCAGGTAGAGCACGAGCACGACGACGAACTTGGCCCACTGCATGGCCGGGTTCTGCTTTGTCTTTTTTCTTTCCATGGTTTCTGCTGGTGTGGCTTAGAACTTAAACATGTCGCTGATGGTGAGCAGCCCCGTGTGCTGCTGGGTGTACTCGGCGGCCAGCACGGCTCCCAGGGCGAAGCCCCGGCGCGAGTGTGCGTCGTGGGTGATGGTGATGAGGTCGGCGTCGGAGTCGTAGCGCACGGTGTGTATGCCCGGCACCTCGCCGCGGCGTATGTGGTCTACGCGCAGCAGCGCCGGGTCGGTGGTGTCCTCGGCCCAGGCCCGCTTGCGGTCGATGGCGGCCACCACCTCGTCGGCCAGGGTGATGGCCGTGCCGCTGGGATGGTCGAGCTTGTGTACGTGGTGGGTCTCCTCCAGCTCCACGTCGTACTGGGGGAACTGGTTCATAATCTTGGCCAGGTAGCGGTTGACGGCGGAGAAGATGGCCACGCCGATGCTGAAGTTCGAAGCCCAGAAGAGCGTCTTGCCGCCCTGGCTGCACTGCTGGCGCACGTCGTCGCCGTGGTCTTTCATCCAGCCCGTGCTGCCGCTCACCACCTTCACTCCCTTTTCCCAGGCTTTGAGAAAGTTGCCGTAGGCAGCCTGTGGGGCGGTGAACTCAATGGCTACGTCGGCCTGGGCAAAGGCCGGGCTGTCGAAGTCCTGCTGGTTGTCGATGTCAATGATACTCACAATGTCGTGGCCACGGTCGAGGGCTATCTGTTCTATCATCTTTCCCATCTTGCCGTAGCCGATTAAGGCTATCTTCATAATGTTGTCTTGAATTAATTCGGTGCAAAGGTACAACAAAGTTTAAAGTTTGCTATCCAAAGTTCAAAATTTTTGCGTGGCCTTGGGCTTTTTTAACGTTCAGCGGCCCGTTTGCAGCACTTTGTATCGTCCTCATAATCAGTACCCACGGAGACTCGACGGAAAAGCACTGACTTTCGCGCGAAAAGCACTGACTATTTTCCGAAAAGCACTGACTATTTTCCGAAAAGCACTGACTATTTTTCGAGACCCAGTGGGTAGTGTTGCACACCTAACCCACGACGCAAGAAAAAAGAAAAGAATAAGAGTGCAAAAAGTTCTGAAAAACGAAGGTTTTCTCAGATTTAATTGATACCTTTGCAGACAACTCCGGGAGCGCGGGTGTCCTTGCCCGCATCAGCGTAGAGTGAGGTCGCCCGCGCTCCCCCGCAAACAGCGATATAGCAAACAGAAAACTATAACTAACCCTACAACCCACCAATACGATGAAAAAGACAATTGCCCTCGGCCTGCTGTTGCTCTTTGGCGCCAGCCTCCGCGCTGCCAAGGTCTACCAGCCGTGGAGCCACGGACGGCTCACCGTAACCCCCAACCACCGCTACCTGCAGCACCAGGACGGCACGCCCTTCTTCTGGCTGGGCAACACGGCCTGGCTGCTCCCCGAGCGGCTCAACCGCGATGAGGTGGAGTTCTACCTTACCCGCGAGCGCCAGCAGGGCTACAACGTGGAGCAGATACAGGTGCTCAACGCCATTCCCACCTTCAACGTCTATGGCCAGGCCTCCTGCGACGAGCGCTTCGACTTCGCCCCATTCACCCAGTCGGGCAGCTATGGCTACTGGGACCACCTGGACTACATTGTCGACATGGCCGCTGCCAACGGCATCTACATAGCCATGGACTGCATCTGGGGCTCGCAGATAGAGAGGCTGTCGCCCGAGGCGGCCACGCGCTATGGCCGCTTCCTGGGCGAGCGCTACCGCGACAAGCCCAACATAGTCTGGATGATAGGCGGCGACGTGATGGGCGACAAGGGCACTGCCTCGTGGGATGCCCTGGCCCGTGCCATCAAGGCCGCCGACCCCAACCACCTGATGACCTTCCACCCCCGCGGGCGCACCACCAGCGCCTGGTGGTATAACGACCGCGAGTGGCTCGACTTCAACATGTTCCAGAGCGGCCACCGCCGCTACGGGCAGCGCAACGGCGATGGCGACTACACCATCAAGGACAACACCGAGGAGGACAACTGGCGCTACGTGGCCATGAGCTGGGGCGAGCCAGCCGAGCAGATAGCTGGGCGCGAGGTGAGGGGCGCGCAGAAGCCCGTCATCGACGGCGAGCCCAGCTATGAGGACATACCCCAGGGCCTGCACGACTTCTCCGAGCCGCGCTGGCAGGACCACGACGTGCGCCGCTACGCCTACTGGGCAGTCTTCGCCGGGTGCTTCGGCCACACCTACGGCCACAACAGCATCATGCAGTTCATGCGCCCCGGGCTGCTGGCCTCCTTCGGCGCAGAGAAGCCCTGGTGGGAGGCCATGGCCGATGCTGGCTACCAGCAGATGAAATACCTGAAGTGGCTCATGCTGTCGCTGCCCTTCACCCAGGCCCAGGGAGACCAGAGCGTCGTGGCCGGCACCAATGGCGAGCGCTACGACCGCGTCATAGCCCTGCGCGGTGCCGACTTCATGCTGGTCTACAACTACAGCGGGCGGCCCATGCAGCTCGACCTGAAGAAGATCTCGGGCGCCAGTAAGCGGATGTGGCTCATGAACCCCGCCGACGGCACGCTCCGCCCCTTGGGCGAGACCTCGCGCGACAAGGCCGACATAGACTATCGCGACAGCGTCGCCGGCAACAGCGACCGCGTGCTTATAGTCATCGACGCTGCCAAAGACTACATAGCCCCTAACGCCACCAAACTGGAAGAGAAATGGTAACACTGCGATTAGCCTCACTTAGCTTCGGCACCGCCTTTCTTAGGCATGGCCGAGCCTCCCTATTGATAGCTTTCGTCGCTCTCTCGCTACTGTCCGCCCCCTCCTTCGCGTCCAGTGTGCGTGGCGGTGTAGCCGCAGCGACCGTCGTCGCCACCGACCTGCGCACCGAGCACCTCGTCAGCCCCATGAGCGTTGACACGCCCACGCCCCGCCTGGGCTGGCGCATAGAGTCGTCGGCCAGGGACGTGATGCAGACCAGCTACCACATCATAGTGGCATCAACGCCCGACAAGGCAGCGCGCCACGAGGGCGACCTCTGGGACGTCACCGTCGGGAGCGACCGCTCGCAGTGGGTGGCCTACCAGGGCAAGCCCCTGGCCAGCAACACGCGATGCTACTGGAGCGTGCAGCTTGAGACCACACAGGGTCCCACGCCCTGGAGCGACGTGGCTCAGTGGAACGTGGGGCTGCTCACCGAGGGCGACTGGCGCGGGCGCTGGATAGGCCTCGACAGCCAGCAGCCCACCGACGTAGAGACCGAGCACAGCCGCCTGCCCGCCCGATACCTGCGCCACGAGTTCACCCTCGACAAGGCCGTGAGCCAGGCCACGCTCTACATCAGTGGCCTGGGCCTCTACGAGGCTTTCATCAACGGCCACCGCGTGGGCGACCAGGTGCTGGCTCCCCCGCCCACCGACTACCGCCGCACTGTGGTCTACAACGCCTACGACGTGACCTCTCTGCTTGCCAGCCGCAACGCCATAGGCGTGGCCCTGGGCAATGGGCGTTACTACACCATGCAGCAGAACAAGAAGCCCTACAAGATAACCCGCTTCGGGCGACCCACGCTCAGGGCTAACCTCATAGTGGAGTATGCCGACGGAAGCCGGCAGACCATAGCCACCGACGAGCGATGGCGGCTGACCACTGAAGGCCCCATACGCTCCAACAACGAGTACGACGGCGAGACCTACGACGCCCGCCAGGAGCTGGGAGCCTGGACGCTGCCCGGCTACGACGACTCTCGCTGGCAGCAGGCCGAGCGCACGGCCATACCCTACGGCACGCTGCGCGGCGCCATGATGGCGGGCATGAAGGTGGTGGGGCAGCTCAAGCCCCGCAGCGTCGTCCGCCGCAACGGGCGCCTCATCGTGGACATGGGGCAGAACATGGCGGGTTGGCTCAAGGTGCGCATGGCCGGCCTGAGCCGGGGCGACTCGGTGGTCATACGCTTTGCCGAGCGGCTCGACAGCACTGGCAACATCTGGACAGACAACCTGCGCCACGCACAGTCTACCGACCGCTACTACGCCAACGGCCTCGAGGGCGACGCCACGTGGTGGCATCCGGCATTCGTCTACCACGGATTCCGATATGCCGAGGTCAGCGGCATCAAGGGCCTCACTGCCGACGACATAGTGGGCGAGGTGGTGAGCGACGCCATGGAGACAACTGGCAGCTTCGCCACCACCGACACCATGCTCAGCCGCATCTA
>Ga0247608_10005603_pt1 | contig 13525 bp, 5 predicted proteins | sample 176DNAGHGlowgp2_FD_193490 | JGI IMG/M metagenome (GOLD analysis project Ga0247608, IMG submission 193490) | Sheep rumen microbial communities from Palmerston North, Manawatu-Wanganui, New Zealand - 1766 DNA GHGlow gp2 | ecosystem: Host-associated > Mammals > Digestive system > Stomach > Rumen ...
ACGTTAAGTATGTTGACATCAACCACGACGGTGCCATCAACGCCAGCGATAAGGTTGACCTTGGCAACGGTATGCCAAAGTACACCTTCGGCTTCAACCTCGGATGCGAGTGGAAAGGCTTTGATCTCTCTATGAACTTCACAGGTGCCGCTGGCTTCAAGATCGCACAGTCATACCGCGACGCAAACTCTTCACAGGCAAACTACAGCCGCGCAATACTTAACCGCTGGACCGGTGAGGGTACATCTAACACAATGCCACGCGTGACATACGGTGACGTAGGTAACTGGCAGTTCTCTGACCTCTACCTGCACACAGGCGACTACATCCGTCTGCAGAACCTCACCATAGGCTACGACTTCAAGCGTCTCATCGCATGGAAGGGCATCTCTAAGCTTCGTCTCTACGTACAGGCTCAGAACCTCTTTACCCTTACAAAGTATGATGGTATGGATCCAGAGATTGGTTCATATAACGGCAAGGACGCATACAACAGCAATGGTGGCAACAACCACACATGGGTATCAGGCGTTGACATGGGTTACTATCCACATCCACGCACGTTCATCGTAGGCTTAAACGTAGCATTCTAACATTAATCCTAAATAAAGAACAATACAATGAAGACAAAAAATATATTCATAAACGGTATGTTTGCCTTGGCACTGACGAGCGTTGCCTCATGCAGTCTTGATACCGAGTCGCTGACAGATCTCAACGACTTGACGGCATACCGCAACCAGGAGGCGGCAGAAATGGCTCTCGTGGGATGCTACGATGGCTGGCAGGCTACCATCGGCAACGAAGGCCTTGGCATGTATCTTACTGCTGAGCTTGCCTCTGACCAGGCACACGGAGGTCTCGGCTTCTCCGATGCAAAGAACAATAACGCCATTGACCAGTTTGACCTGTCAATAGCACCGTCATACAACAACCTCTTCGATACAGACTGGAAGAACTACTACAAGGCTATCTTCCGCTGTAACAAAATCATCATGAATGAGAATGTCACACAGTGGAACAATGCCGACGGCAAGGGACTCGTAGTAGGTCAGGCTCGTGCACTGCGTGCCATCCTGTATTTCGACCTTGCACGTCTCTTCGGCGATGTGCCTTTGATTCTCGTTCCTACAGAGGCTAACGTACCACGTACTCCTGCAGCAGAGGTATATAAGGCTATCTTCGAGGACCTGAAGTATGCTGCAGCCAACATCCCAGCTGACGCATTCCCTGTTGCAAACAACAGCAGCAACGACGGTCGCATCAGCAAGTATGCCGCAGAGGCTATGCTCGCTCGCGTGTACCTTTATTATACAGGTTACTATGGTGAGGAGAACGAGGCTTGCACCAAGCAGGATGCCATTGACGCCCTTGAGGACGTGATAGAGAACGGCGGCTATGAGCTTGAAGCTAACTATGCAGACCTCTTCATGCCTGCATGCACAAAAGATGCGTCTGCCGGCGATACCTATGCATGGGAGACCACTTACAAGGGCAAGTACTACAACAACGGCGGTTGGACTGGTAACATATCTAAGGAGGTAATCCTTAACCTGAAGTTCGCTGCAACAGCCGACTATAATGGTAATAACGACGGCAATGCCTTCCAGGTATATCTCGGCCCACGTAACAAGAACGCAACTAACGTTCTCGTAGCTGCCGGATGGGGTGCATGCTCCGTAACTAAGGCATTCGTTGACGAGTTCAAGGACGACCCACGTTTCAGCATCTGTTGCTGGAGTTGTGCTGATGCAAGCTTTGACGCTGACCTGAACGATACATACGAATACACTGGCTACTATACACGCAAGTATGCTCCAATGTGTTTCGCTGACGGTACACGTCAAGAGGTGGGCTTCAATCTCGGTATTGCCCACATGAACCTTACCTACTATCAGGACTGGACCATCATGCGCTATGCTGACGTGCTGCTTATGCACTCAGAACTTACAGGTACTGCTGACGGTCTGAATCAGGTTCACCGCCGCTCTAACCCAGGCGAGTCTGTAGCTTACAGCACTGAGAACATCCGCAAGGAGCGCGCCATAGAGTTTGCCTTCGAAGGCATACACTTCTGGGACCTGATGCGCTATGAGAAAGACGGCGCTTATGCCGGACGCGCAATCAAGGCTGCACAGAACGGTGCAAAGGTTATTACCGGTGGCAATGAGACAACTGTTAAGTTCGACATAGACAACTTCACAGCCAAGAAGGGACTGATGCAGATACCTAACACACAGATAACCCTTTCAGGTGGTGTGCTGACACAAAATGCCGGATGGTAATCTCGCTTTGCTCGAAATGAATAGTGAAAAGTGAACAGTGAAAAATACAAATCACATTCACTGCTTCACTGAATATCAAACAGAGAATTATTTATTATGAATTATGCTTTATGCATTATGAATTATAATAATATAGAATAACAATGAAAACAAAAAATATAAATATAAGAAAAGCGAACCGGAAAGCATTTTTCACTTTTCGTTTTTCGTTTTTCACTTCATTATTGCTGCTGGCAGCAGTAATGACCGCTTGCTCGCCCGATGACTATGAGATGGGCGGGGCACAATATACTGCCGACCAGTTGAAGGCACCAGATGCCTACACTGTAGATATCAACGGCAATAGAGTGACGCTGACGTCAAAACTTGTTGGTTGCACACCGCTGTGGATTACTCCTAACGGACGTTCACAGGAGCAGCAGCTGACACTCAACCTGCCTTTCGCTGGCGACTATGAGGTAACGCTCGGTGCGGAGACACGTGCCGGTGCTGTATATGGTGAGCCATATAAGTTCACCCTGGCGCAGAACGACTTCACTATGCTCGACAGTCCTCTGTGGTTCTATCTTGCAGACAAGAACTACACGAAGGGTTCTTCTTTCCCTGACGAGCAGACACTCATCGAGGGTATAAGCAAGAAGTGGTATCCTAACGATAAGGACTACGGTCTTGGCTGCACTGGACCTGTCATGTATATGACACCTTATAATCCAACGAACCAAGAGGGTGCCTTCACACCGGAAGAGGAAGCAAACATGGTGTATAAGCCAATAACCTTCGGTCGTGCTAACTGGGCACCAAACTGGGACCCTGGCTTCCAGTCATGGCTTATACCAGAGGATGATCCATACATGGACTCTTACATGGAGTTCTCTATGGATGCAGCAAATGGTTGTGTGGCTACAATGTATCGTGGTGAGAGCGGTTCTAAGGGAAGCAGCACCGGCAGCAACATGGTGGGCAAGTTCAACCTCGGACTGCTTGACAAGGAGCATCCTACAATCTCTTTCTCTGACTGCTTCGCAATGCACAACATAGGCTTTGATGAGGTTTGCTCTAACTATACACAAGAGGTCATCATTGCTGAGATGACTCCTTACTATCTCTGCCTCGTGACAAAGCGTACTAACTCTGAGGGTCCTTGGTACATCGTGTGGAACTTCGTATCAGAGGAGGTTAGGAATACTAACGGTGCTTGCATTCCCGCTGAGGAAGTGCAGTTGCTCAATACTTCTTCTCCTGTACTGCCAGAGTTCAGCAACCTTGACCCCGACCTGTTCAAAGTAGAGAATAATGGTGTCACATACGTGGGCAGCAGCATTACTTATACCGTCAACGAGGATACTCCATACGATTTCGCTTTCTGGAACGGCGCTGAAGGTGTAAACAAGTGGCAGAGCAAGACTAACGGTGAGTACAACAACTCATGGGCTCCTATGCCTGGTGATGATGTTTGGGACAACGAACTCGTAATAACCAAGAATAGCGACGGTACATACGGCTATACATACGGTGAAAGCAAGGGTACGATGACAATCGGCAACAACACGCTGACATTCTCTGACGAAGTTACATTCCTTACCGCAAAGAATGATTTCCGCACTGTAGCAGTAAAGGGTAAGACATTCACCATACTTGAGATGAATCCTACAGAAGGAATGAAGATAGGCGTACCTGAGACAAAGGATGAAAAGGGTAACGTGAACTCTTACATCGTAGTGAACCTTAACGTAAAGCCTATCGGCGGCGGTCAGACCGGTCCGTTGGTAGTACCTCTTACCGACACATTCTATGGCGAGAACATTGCATGGATAGAGAACAACTGCTTCCGTCTGGCCTTCCACCACTATGGTGAAGGCGGTTCTGGTATTTTCAATGATGCAGCAAGCGTCAAGCTGAAGAAAGGACAGACCATCAAGGTTACATTTACCCTCAAGGGCGATGTTGAATGGGAGAAGGCTCCTAAGTGTGCTCTTATTGACAACAACATCAAGACTACATGGGAGCCTGGTTGCTTCGACCTTGCCGATGCCGTTACGGTTAACCTCACGGGCGAGACAACGGTGACACTTACCAACACCACCGATGCAACGCAGAAGTTTACTCCTACATGTCTGGACCTCTCTATACAGCTGGACGGCTATCTTAAGAACTTTAACGCAGAAGAAGTGCCTGACCTTATCCAGAGCATGACATGTGTGATTGAATAAAGTATAAAGTATAAAGAATATAGAATATGAAAAACAAGATATTTTACGGCATACTCTTCGCTCTCATGGCAGTGTTCGCAGTGTCATGTTCCGACGATGACTACGCCATCAATACAACCCCGCTGCTTGGTGACAACTCAGTTGTCACCGGCACTGCGGACGTTACGCCGGTTTCGGCAATCGTCAAAGGTTCTGTCAGCGGTCTTGACGGACAGGCTGCCAGTTCTTATACCACTGGTTTCTACTACGGCACTGCTGCCGATGCTCTCACTGAGCGCGTAGCAGCTTCCGGTGGTCAGGAGTTTGTTGCTACCATCAGCGGCAAGCCTGGCGAGGTAATCTATTATCAGGCTTTCGTAACCCTGCAGGGCAGACTTACCTATAAAGGTGACGTCAAGAGTCTCATGCTTACCGATGCTACTGCCACCACAGGCGAGGCAAGCAACGTAGAGGCTAACAAGGCTATGCTTTTTGGTAGTGCATCAAAGTTCACTGAAGACTCAAAGGTCGGTGTGCTTATCTCATGCAAGTCTGACGAGGAGTCTGTACGTGGCGGCGTGAAGTTTGAGGGCACCACTGCCGACAACTTCGACGTTACCGTCAAGGGTCTGCTGCCTAACACCACCTATTATTATACTGCATACGTTGACCTCGGTGGCGGCGTGGTATATGGTGAGGTAAAGCAGTTCACTACTCCTGACCAGCAGTTTGACGTGGAGAACGACCTCGTTGACCTCGGTCTTTCTACCAAGTGGGCACGTTACAACCTCGGCACTACATCTGAGACAGAACTGGGTGGACTCTTTGGCTTCGGCGATATGACTGGTTTCAATACCAGCGTTGACCCTGCCGACTATGCTTCTGCAGACATCTACAAGACGGCACAGGATGTTGCCAACCAGATATACGGTGGTAAGGTAACGATGCCAACCATCGATGAGTTTGAGGAACTCTTCACCTGCTGTCAGGTGGAGTGGCAGACAGTCGCTACTGCCGACGGTGAGATTGGCGGTTACAAGTTCACAGGTCCTAACGGAAACTCTATCTTCATGCCTGCAGCTGGTTCACGCACTGGCCAGACAGTCAATGGCGTAGGCACAGAGGGACGTTATCTTTCTGGTTCAATCAACCCAGCAAACAATCAGTTTGCACAGAGCTTCCTCTTCACCGAAGGTGGATACTCACGCGCTACCACTCCTGTATATCAAGCATTGGCAGTACGCCCTGTATCTGTAGCTAAGAACATACCATTCAAGAAGGAACTGCTCTACAAGACTTGGGAGATTGACTTGAACCTTGATGGTGAGTGCAAATATTTCACTTGCCCTATCTATTTCTATAGGTCTAACTCAAACTGGGGCAGCACTACCAACAACGAGCCTATCATTGGAGCTGGCGAAGACTGGCTGCCTGGTAGCTTCGGCGATATCAGCTGGTTTATCAGCAGCGTTGACATGTGTAAGGGTTACATCACGTTCAACGAAGACGGAACGGCAGAGGTATCTCGCTATACAACCGCAGGCACTGAGGTTAAGGAAAGCGGTACCTACACCATTGACGAAGATAACAAGACCATTACACTGACAGGCATGCAGATACTTGCTCCTGCTAACTTTGAGGAGGGCAACAATGTGGTTTCTCTCTCAAAGGAACTGCGCATACTCTCTCTGACCGACAACTCTATGCAGATTTCGGTAGGTCGTCAAGGCGATAACGAACAACTCTCTATCAACATGATACCGCAGTTAGAGAAGTATGGCTACACAGCTAGTCTCATGTGCTACGGCGATGGTCCGAAAGACGATGCTGAGGCATGGAAGAGTGCTACCGTAACTGTGGCTGGCGGCCAGACTGGCACATATACCGTGACGTTCAATGCAGACGAAGCGCGCACTAATGGTAAGGTATTCATCCTTGACATCGTAGGCTTCGCCGAGGCTTATCCTAACGCCTTCGTAAGAGTAGATGCCATCAAGGCTGATGGTAAAGAGGTGAAGTTTGATGCCAACAAGTTCTTCTATGGCGACATTGAAGGCAACGGCAACTTCCGCATAGAGTTGGCTAACATCTGGGGTAAAGGTGGCAAGGATAACGGCCTTGCCGACACACCTTTCCATGAGGGAGGCGGCGCGACTAACAACGAGACTGCCCTTGCTTTCAACAGCACCTTCGAGGTTACATTTACCATCGTATCGCTTGACGCAAATCTTGAATTCAATGTAAAGCAGACTGCCGTAGGCCTCAATGAAGACTGGGGTATGCCAGGCAACTGGGGTAAGGAAAATCCTGCCGCCATCAAGGTGGTTATGGAGAACAACCAGTATAAGCTTACCACTACAGACGACGTGACTCTCTCTCTGACTGCTGACGAGTGTTCATTAAACGATGAAAAAGGTTTTACACCATCCAATGGTGCAGTAAACCTTGTTGACATCGTGGATATACGCAAGTTCTTCCCTGGCTTCAGCGCAGACCTCGTCTCTGTCACCAATGACGGTAGCAACGTACCATTCATTGCTGACAATCTCATCACTGGTGACATTGAAGGCAACGGCAACTTCCGCATAGAGCTCCACAACATCTGGGGTGCCGGCACTGCAGCCAACCCAGCCTTCACAGGAGCTACAAGCGTGGCAGGCAACAACGTAGTGACCTCACTGGGCTTCACTCAGTCAAGCAAATATACCATAGGCAACTTCTCAAAGAATCTCTTCCCGCTGCCTTGGTAATTGATCTCGCTTCGCTCGAAGTGAATAGTGAAAAAGTGAAAAGTGAAGAATTCAAGTTACCATTTGACTACATTTGGTTGCATAAGATTTTTCACTTTTCACCTTTGACCTTAGACCTTCTGATCTAAGAAGTTGAGTACATACAGAACTTTGTAATATATATATATAATAATGAGAACAAAAGATATAAATGTAAGAAAAGTGAACCTGAAGGCATTTTTCACTTTCCACTTTTCATTTTTCACTTCATTGTTGCTGTTGGCAGTAACAATGACAGCCTGCACCAAGGACGACCCGAATCCTTTGGCTGACAGCACCGGCGACCTGCCTGTCTCCGTAACTGAAATGCTGTTCCCTGTCGAGGGCGGCACATCAGAGTTTACCGTACAGGGTGGCACTGCCTTCGTGCGCTCAAGCGAGGGATGGGTGACCGTTACACGAAAGAGCGGCAACAACAAGCAGTCAACATTCGTCGTGGAGTGTGAGGAGAATACAACTAACGCTGAGCGTGTGGCTACCATCCTTGCCAACCTTAACGGTGCTTTTAAGAACATCACCGTTACACAGGCGGGACCTGCTAAGCAGGAAGAGGGCGAGTTTACCTTCCGTACTGCCAATGAGGTGGCTCAGGATATGTACCCTGGCTGGAACCTCGGCAACACCCTGGAGTCATGCGACGCCAACAACCTCTTCAACAATAACGGTGGCACAGCCTGCGAGACTGGTTGGCAGCCAACCATGACCACCAAGGAAGTCATTGACGCAGTGAAGGCTGCCGGCTTCAAGTCAGTGCGCATACCATGCTCATGGATATGTGGTCACGTCAGCGGCGGCACCGAGGCAAACCCACAGATAGATGCTGCGTGGATGGCTCGCGTAAAGAAGATCGTTGACTACTGCGTGGAGGATGGTCTCTATGTAGTGCTCAACGACCACTGGGACGGTGGCTGGATAGAGGTGCAGGGCTTCACAAGCAGCACTTCTTCATTCCGCGCAATGACCGACGATGAGGTTAACGCAAAGATTGTCACACTGAAGAGCCTGTGGACACGCATTGCAGAGGCCTTCAAGGGCTATGACGAGCACGTCATCTTTGCCGGTCTTAACGAGCCTTTCCAGGAATACAACCTCTTCAGCACCCGCCACGAGGCACTCACCCCGATACTCATGAAGTATAACAAAGCCTTCGTAGAGGCTGTACGTGCCACCGGCGGCAACAATGCCAACCGCATACTCGTAGTGCAGGGTCCAAGCGTAAACATCGCTTCTACCGTAAGCTACATGCCAGCAAGCTCATTGCCTGAGGAAGCCGGCAAACTCATGGTCGAGGTACACTTCTATGACCCAGGCCAGTTCTGCGGCACATTCGATGCTTCTGGTGACAACGCATACTACTACTGGGGCAATGGCAACCACAGCACCAACCACAATGCAGGATGGGGCGAGGAGAGCTATATGCAGGAGCAGTTTGGCAACCTCAAGACCGCTTTCACATCTAAGGGCTTCCCTGTAATCATTGGTGAGTATGCCGGTCTGCAGCGCACCATCACAGGTGGCGACCAGGCTAAGCATGACGCTTCGGTGAAGGCCTTCTACCAGTGTGTCAACGAGTATGCCACCAACAACGGTATCGTGGCATTCGCATGGGACACCAACGATGTTGCCGGACTGGGCAAGGAGAGTGGTTCTTCTACCATCATCGGCCGCGCTGCCAAGAGCGTCGTAGGTCAGAATGCCATGGATGGAATCCTCGCCGGCGTAGCTGCTGGTCAGTGGATGAAATAAGGTGGGTTCTAAAAATTCCCACGAGTTAAATTAGAACCCACCATAATTGACACTTTGCTCATTTTCGTGTTAAAATTGTGACGCGAAATCTTAACAACCCTTAAATACGGGGATGTTTCGTAAAAGCTATCATATTACACTGTAAAAGCTATCATATTACATTGTAAAAGCATTGCTTTTACAGCGTAATATGATAGCTTTCATTTTGTAAAGTCATACACATATTTTTCTGACATTGTGTAAACGACTTACTAAAACGCTTTTTGCTGCGTTATATAACTATGAGGAATACATTCAGAAACATATTATTAGCACTTTCACTAATCATCATGCTGTGCCACGAAGGCATGGCAGCAGAATACACCTTCCACTCACTTGGCGTAAGGCAGGGATTGTCGTCAAGCACGGTCAACACCATGCTCGTTGACAGCCGCGGCATGCTGTGGATAGGAACATCAATGGGCCTCAACCGCTATGACGGCTATGAGGTAAGGCAGTTTCGCTATTTTGACAAAGAAGAGAAACTGCCGGCTGCGAGCATCGGCAAACTGTCTGAGGATGCACGCGGAAACATCTGGATAGACTATAACGGCGACATGGCTCGCTACGACATCGCCAGTCAGGCGTTTTACACTGACCCACGCGAATATTTCAAGTCGTTAGGCATTCATCTGCCTGCGAAATATCAGTTCAGCACTGACGACTACGGCAACCTGTGGTTCGTCAGCGACGGACAGATTCTTTACTACAACTATGCCACGGGGCACACCAACCAGTGGAAGGTAAACCTGAAACTGGGCACGACTGCATGGGAGTTTGCCCACTGTGGCGAGGGTATATACCTCTGCGACGGCAGCAGGGTATGGCGATTCATAGGCAAGAACGGACTGCTTCAGAAGATATCGCTGCCTGCCAACATGCAGACGATAGCAGGACACATGCGCCTGTATGTCGATTCTGAAAACACTTTGTGGGTTTACTCTACCGTCAGCGAGGACATATACCACCACGGCGGCGCTCAGGTGACGCTGCCGAAGGGCGTTCCGTCAAATGCCATACGCGACATCTTCGACGACGGCAAGGGCAATATATGGATTGCCACCGACCATAACGGCGTTTTCATCTGCAAGCGAGGCGACGCAGTGCCTACACACCTGACGCATCTGGGCGTCATGCTTGGCAGCATTGCCTCTGACAACGTGACTTGCATCACCGCCGACAAGCAGGGCACCATCTACCTGGGACACTTCAAGACGGGCATCTCCATTGCCAACACGGGCAGTGCGCTCTTCGCTAACAGCGGTCAGCACATGGGCGATATCAGTACAATATATTATGACCGCCACGGCAACCTGTGGTTGGGAACCGACGGTAACGGCGCCTATATCATAAAGGCTGGACAGGAAGCTGAGGAGAAACTGCAGATGCCCGACATCACCATATCGTCTTTCCTGGAAGACCATGCGGGCAACGTGTGGATAGGAACATACAACGATGGTCTGTACAGGATGCATGGCAACAGCGTTGACCGCGTGTTTACGAGCAAGGACGGCACACTGCCATGCAACGCGGCGTGGCAGATAGCCGAAGACAATCACCACAACGTATGGGTGGCATCAGGCTTCGGCTCACTGTATCGCTTCTCTACTGACACTGAGAAGGCTACTGTGGTGAAGGTAAACGGACAGACAATCAACGGTCTGTCACTTGCCTTTGACGGCAAGCACACCATGTATGTAGGCACATATTACGGCATATGGGCGTATGACACGAATACCGGCAAGGCGGTATGCCTGTTGGGTAACCGCAAGGGTACGCAGAAACTGCTGCAGCCTTCGGTGGTGTCGCTGACCTATGACAACATGCGCAATGCACTGTGGGTGGCTCATACCACTGGCGTCAGCGTGCTTGACACGAAGCGCGACTCGCTGTTTTTCTTCAATGAGCATAACGGTCTGTTTGACACCTACGTCAAGAGCATCGTCGAAGACAAGCAGGGCAACATGTGGCTGTCAACAGGACGCGGCATATCATGCATACAGGCACAGAAGGGCGGTGGCTACGTAGTACATAACTTCAACGACCGCATCGGAGTGCAGAACACATATTTCAACACCTTTGCCGCCACCTGTTCGCCTGACGGCGAAGTACTCATGGGCGGCAACGAGGGACTCACAGTCATCTCGCCTGTGGTGATGTATGCAGGGCGCATACCGCCGACGCTGTCGCTGACAGAGGTCACGGTGGGCTCTACGCATACCACGCATCATTTCTCTGACAACTCGCTGCGCTTCTCATACGACGACAGGCAGATAACGCTGCATTTCTTTACCGGCGACCTGTCGAGCAACGGCAGGGTACTCTATGCCTATCGCATTAAGGGACTGACCGACGAGTGGACCTACACGCTGAGCAACAAGATTGAGTTCTTCTCATTGCCTCACGGTTCTTATACGCTTGAGATTAAAGCCACCGACGAAAACGGTGAATGGGGTGAGCCCCTGACAATAAAGATACGTGTGACGCCGCCATTCTACCTGTCATGGTGGATGATGCTGATATATGCCTTGCTTGCCATTGCAGCGGCCTTCGGTGCCTACAGGGTATTGCGCTCACGCCACCGCAGGAGGATTGAGGAGCAGCGTCTGCTCATGGAGCAGGGCCAGCAGGCACAGCTCTCTGAGATGAAACTGCGCTTCTTTACCAACATAAGCCACGACCTGCGCACTCCGCTGACGCTCATTATCAGTCCGCTGCAGAGCATGATTGAGGAGATGCGCAAGGACGACAGCCAGTCGGCGCTGAGGAAACGTCTGGAGATGATTTACAAGAATGCACGACTGCTGTTCAATCAGGTCAACATGCTGCTCGACTTCCGCCGCCTCGACGTAGGAGCCGAGACGCTGCATACGCAGTCTATTGACGTGGCGCAGTATGTAGGCAACATCTGCCTGTCATTCCACGACTTTGCGAAGGACCGCGACATCAGCCTTGAATATACGCCGTCTGCCGAGCATGTATTCTTCGTGGTCGATGCCGAGAAGCTTAACAAGATAATGTATAACCTGCTGAGCAACGCCTTCAAGTTTACGCCTGACGGCGGAAAGGTCGTCGTCAAGCTGTCAACAGTTGACTCAAAGCTACACATATCAGTTGCCGACACCGGCTGCGGTGTGGCAGATGCCGACAAGGAACACATCTTCCAGCGTTTCTATCAGGTGCGCAATGATGATCCGAAGGCAGGCAGCGGCATAGGTCTGCACATCGTAAACGAATATGTCAACATGCACGGCGGAACCATTGAGGTTGCCGACAACGAGCCGCAAGGCACCATATTCATCATCGACCTGCCGCAGAATTCTGAGAAATCTGAACAGTCTGATAATCCAGAACTCACCAACCACTCTGACAATCCGGAGTATTCTGATTACACAGAGCAAACAGACTCCCCTGACAACGACGCCACAGAGCGCACTACGACCATTCTCGTGGTTGACGACAACCACGACCTGTGCACGTTCATTGCCGACAGTCTGCTGTCTGCATACGCCGACAAGCACTACAACGTATTGACCGCTGCCGACGGTGAGGAGGCGCTGGAGCAACTGAACAAGAATGACGTTACGCTGGTAGTTACCGACATCATGATGCCGAAGATTGACGGCATGGAACTGTGTCGCCGCATAAAGACCAACATTGCATGGTCACACATACCTGTTATAATGCTCACCGCGAAGCAGACAGACCAGGATATTATAGGAGGACTCAAACTGGGTGCCGACGACTATATCACCAAGCCGTTCAACATTGAACACCTGACGCTGCGCATTGACAAGTTCATCGAGTGGAATACCATGAGTCATGAGAATTTTCAAAAGAAGATAGAGGTAAACCCAAGCGAGATAACCATAACATCACTTGACGAGGAATTTGTCAGCAAAGCCATAAAACTGGTTGAGGACCACATGTCTGACAGCGATTATTCGGTAGAGTCTTTCAGCAGCGACCTCAACATGTCGCGTGCCAACCTATACAAGAAAATGATGAGCATCACTGGCATGGGACCGCATGAATTTATGCGTTCGCTACGCTTGAAACGTGCTCATCAATTACTGGAGCGCTCACAGAAGCAAGTGTCTGAGATTGCATACGCCGTAGGTTACAGTTCGCCGAAGCGCTTCTCAGAGAACTTCAAGGCGGAATATGGCATGACACCATCCGAGTTCGCAAAGAAATGTAATCAATAAAACTTATCAAAACTAACTAAAGACAATGAAAAAATATCTGTTACTGACCACATTAACAATATGGTGTGCATGCACAATAATGGCAAAAGTAACATTACCGTCACTCATTTCTGACGGCATGGTACTTCAACAACAAGCTGATGCCCGCCTGTGGGGATGGGCTGAGCCTGGCGAAAGTATCAACGTAAGCACGTCGTGGGGCGAGAATGCCAAAGCCACGACAGGCAAGGACGGCAGATGGCAGCTGTCCATACGCACCCCGAAGGCTT
>Ga0247608_10005604_pt1 | contig 13524 bp, 10 predicted proteins | sample 176DNAGHGlowgp2_FD_193490 | JGI IMG/M metagenome (GOLD analysis project Ga0247608, IMG submission 193490) | Sheep rumen microbial communities from Palmerston North, Manawatu-Wanganui, New Zealand - 1766 DNA GHGlow gp2 | ecosystem: Host-associated > Mammals > Digestive system > Stomach > Rumen ...
ATGGACGTGTTTGAGCACGACGGCACAAAGCACGTGACAAAGGTAGTGGAAGACGACAGACCAGAATACGAGGATGCCATGAACGCCGAAATGCAGGCAGAGACAGAAGCAGAAGCTGAGAACGTAGAAGCATAACAAATTATATTCACAGAGGATATGATAAAGGATAATCTTAATGAGGTACGCGCTAGTCTGAAAGACGGCGTGTGCCTCGTTGCCGTAAGTAAATATCACCCAGTAGAGGCTGTAGAGGCAGCCTACGCTGAAGGACAACGCATCTTTGGAGAAAGTCGTGAGCAGGAACTGCGCGTGAAGTATGACACATTGCCGAAAGACATACAGTGGCACTTCATTGGTCATCTACAGACCAACAAGGTGAAGTACATTGCTCCATACATCACCATGATTGAGGCAGTGGACTCACTGAAGCTCATGAAGGAGATAGAGAAACAGGCAGAGAAATACAACAGGGTAATAGACATACTGCTGGAGTTGCATCTTGCACAAGAGGAGACCAAGAGCGGCATGACACTGGATGAGTGCAGGGCTATGCTGAAGGAAGGCGAATGGAAGAACATGAGCCACGTGAGGATATGCGGCATAATGATGATGGCGAGCAATACCGACGACGAGGATGAGATAAAGAAAGAGTTCCTTGCAGCCAACGACTTCTACAATGAGATAAAGGCACAGTATTTTGCCAACGACGAAGCATTCGCCGTCAAGTCATACGGCATGAGCCACGACTATCTGTTGGCACAGGAGTGCGGATCAAACCACGTAAGAGTGGGGTCAAGAATATTTTCTGAGTGACACCCATAGCATGCGCTACAATACACCCCGAAAATCAATACTTTCTTGAAAAAAGCTCTCAAATATATAATCTATTTCGTGATAACGACTCTGGCAACACTGTATATGCTGGGGTTCGTACTACTGCGCACTCCTGCCGTGCAGGCGTATGTGGCAGACAACATAGAGAGTGCACTTGAAAGCAAGATCGGGAGCGATGTGGAGATTGGCACGGTTGACCTGCGTTTGTTCAACCGTGTGATAATAGACGACGTGCTGATATATGACCAAGCAAGACAGCAGTTGCTGAAGGCAGGCAGAATATCTGCTGCCATAGAACTGCTGCCACTGCTTGACGGAAAGATTTCCATATCGTCGGCACAGTTGTTCGGAACGCGGGTGAGCCTTTATAAGAAGGATGCCAATTCGCCGCTCAACTGCCAGTTCCTCATAGACTCCCTGTCATCAGGAAGCAGCGAAAAGACACCACTCGACCTACACATTGCTTCGCTGATAATAAGAAATGGTGCGCTGACCTACGACAGACTCGACATGCCGAAGGTGAACGGACGACTGTCGCCACACCATATAGCCCTGTCAAAGATTTCGTCGCATCTCATCATCAACCACATTACGGACAATGAGCTGAATGCAAGCATCAAAAAACTGTCTGTGACGGAGGCAAGCGGACTACACATTGACAACCTTACAAGCGACCTGCTGTACTCCGTCCAAGGCAACATCCACACTCTGGAGGTAAAGGACTTCGCACTGATCATGCCAGAGACGAGCATAGAGATTGACAAACTGACGACGTCTTTCAGCAGCATAGGCGGTGACATAGACAAGAATTCGATAAAGGCAAACGGTAAGATACACGCTTCATCAATATCCGCAAAAGACTTCGCACCGCTGCTGGGACAGAAAATCGCAAACACACTGCCTATAATGACACTTGATGCAGACGCAGATCTCAGCGATGGTAACCTACACACCAACCTAAACCTTAACAGCAAGAAATCAGCCAATGTGTCACTTGACGCATCGACTACCGCAACTAATCTATTCGGGAACTATTGCTCTGACGTGAAGGTCAGGCGTCTGTTCGTGTCTGACGATATACTCTCCGCTATCTCATCTGAAGTATCGCTGCCGGAACAACTACTGCGACTGGGCGACATCAGTGCAAAATGCGACGCTCACGTATGCAAGGAAGGTACATATAGCCTGAAAGCTGACGTTGAGACGAGCAAAGCCGGCGGGGCAAACATCAATGCCACATACGAAAAGATCAACGGTCGCACGGCAGAGATAAAGGCTGACATAAACACCGACGGACTGAACCTTGCCCAGATTCTCAACGACAACACCCTGGGCATGCTGCGATGCGACATGACCATGAGCGGCAGCCTGCTCGACAATAAGCAGATAACGGCGCTAAACGCGAAAGGACACATAGACGAGGTAACTTATAACAGTCAGAAATACACCAACATCGACATCGATGGCAAGTTCGCCAACAATGAGTTTAACGGCAACATCGGCATAAACGACCCTAACATCAGTTTCACGGCAGAGCTTAACGCCGCAACACAAACGAAGTCAATAGACGACATTGAGGGTACAGTGGAGATAAAAGACCTGCACCTGGCAAAACAGAATGCTACACTCAACAACATCACACTGACCGTCGAAGGTAAGCAAGACGAGCATCGCATGGTAAGCCTGCATACCGATTTCGCCGATATGAACATGGAGGGTGACATAAAACTGTCGACCCTGCCACAGTCCATTACCAATCTCATAGTTACGCACCTGCCTTCGGTACCGGGACTGCCACCTTTCACACACACACATAACAACTACAGTATCAACGCCACAGTAAATGACCTACAGTTCATAAGGCAACTTACCGGCATTGACGTTGACATAACACAGCCACTGACCATCAACGGAGTGGTGAACGATGACGAGCAGTTTGCCAACATTAAGCTGAACCTACCATCCATAAACATTAACGGCACACGACTCAACGACACCCAGTTTAACCTCTGGACACCTGCCAACAGCCTTAACGGCTCGCTAACTACATCACTGCAGGAAAAAGACGGGGCCATAAAACTGAATCTTGAATGCCAGGCAAGCGACAATAATCTCATAAGTACGCTGACATGGAACAACATGCGCCCGAACATATTCCGCGGCACGCTGAACACACATACTCACTTCCACCGCACATTGACAGGCAACGCTTTTGAGGTGAGCATACCACACTCAGACTTCGAGGTGGGCGACACCATCTTCAACATAACGTCGAAAAGCATAGCATACAGCAACAACATACTCACCATAGACAACCTGAACATCGGCAACGCCTCACAGCACGTCTATGTCAACGGCACCGTGTCTAAATCAGTGCAAGACTCCATAGTAGCCGACCTCAAAGATATCGACATAAGCTACATCTTGAAGTTGGTGAACTTCACATCTGTGGCATTCGACGGCAAAGCCACCGGCAGAGCCGTGGCACACGGCATACTTGGCGACATGAACGCCAATGCACACCTTGACGTGGAGGATTTCCTATTCCAGTTTGGCCGCATGGGTACCTTGCATGCTGATGCCACATACAGCAACAAGTCGCAGCAAATAGACATCAATGCCGTTGCTGACGACCCTGACGCCAATGCACAGACTCTCGTAAACGGATACATATCGCCACAACGCAACGACATAGAACTTAACATAAAGGCAGAGAACACCCGTCTGGAGTTCATGCAGAACTTCTGCGGCTCTTTCCTCTCTGACATCGACCTGCACGGCAACGGTGAAGTGAAGTTGCACGGACTGCTGAGCGAACTTGAGCTGACCGGTGAGATAGTAGCCAACGGAGCAGTGACAGTATCGTCAACCAACTGCCGATACATACTACCGGGAGACACAGTGCGACTTGTACCTGGAGACATACAATTCAACGATGCTCCTATTATAGATAAGTATGGCAACACGGCACTTGTCACCGGAGGCATACACCACAAACATTTGGGCAGCATGACATACGACGTGACAGCAAAGACCGACAAACTGCTGGCATACGACTTCCCTACCCTGACAGACGGCTCCACCTTCTGTGGGGCTGCCATAATACGTGGTGCTGTAATGATAAAGGGACAGGGTAATGAACTGAATATAAATGCCTACGCCACCGCACTGAAAGACAGCTACATAATATATAACGCAGCATCGCCTGACGCAATCACGTCACAGGAATTCATAACATGGGGAAGTATAAACGACAAACAGGACAATGACTCCATATATATTAAAAAGAACGTCTCGGACTCTCCATCCGACGACGACCCCATCAACTCTGGCAACAAACGCACCAACATACGCATGAACTTCATGGTAAACGTAACGCCAGATGCAAGGCTACACTTAATAATGGATGCTGCAACAGGCGATTACATAGACCTTTATGGCAATGGCGGACTACGTATAAGTTTCTATAACAAAGGTGCTTTCGAGATATTCGGCAACTACGAGATAGACCACGGCATATACAAGATGACCATACAGAATATCCTGCGCCGTGACTTTGCCTTCCAGAAGGGAAGCGTGATAGCATTCGGAGGCGATCCATTCGATGCCACCCTGCGTATGACGGCGGCATATCAGCTGAACAGCGTATCACTTGCTGACCTTAACATAGGCAGTTCATTCAAGGCAAACAACGTGCCTGTGAACTGCATAATGAACATCACTGGCACTGCCGGCAAACCTGCAGTGAACTTCAGTCTTGACCTGCCATCACTGAGCAGCGATGCACGCCAAATGGTGTACTCCATAATTAACAGCGAAGAATCAATGAACCAACAGGTGCTCTACCTGCTGGCTATCGGACGATTCTATGCCACAAACGTAAATACAAACCCCGACAGTGAACAGACCGGACAAACGGCACTCGCCATGCAGAGCTTCCTCAGCGGTACATTCTCACAACAGCTGAACCAAGTGCTCAACCAACTGATAGGCAGCAACAAATGGTCTTTCGGAGCGAACATAGCAACAGGCACCGACGGATTAAGCAATGCAGAGTATGAAGGAACGCTGAGTGGCAGGATGTTCAACAACCGACTTGTATTCAATGGACAGTTCGGATACAGAGACAACATAATGACAAACTCAAAGAGTTTCATTGGCGACTTTGATATACAATACCTGTTGACACCTAACGGAAACGTATCGCTGAAGGTATATAACCAAGCAAACGACCGCTACTTTACGAGGAACTCCCTCAACACGCAAGGCATCGGTATTGTATTCAAAAAGGAGTTCGGAAAATAAGCCCTACAAACCATTGCTTCGACAATAGTCACCGCAAGAGGTTAAAAAAAACTAAATTAAGAAAGAAGATAGCCAAAAGGCTTCCTCGTTTCGTTTTTTTTTGTTAACTTTGCATTTGCACTGTGAGTGTCTGCCAGTTGACAGGTACTATAACATTAATACGACTGAAAAACAGGTTTTTCCCGGTAAATAAAGAAACCAATAAAAATAAAACAAAACAAAAGTACAATGGCACAACTAAAATCACTCAACAAGCAGACCGCACCTAAGAGCGCTGCACCTGAGAAGATTATTCAGTTTGGCGAGGGTAACTTCCTACGCGCATTCGTTGACTGGATTATCTGGAACATGAACGCTAAGACTAACTTCAACGGCTCTGTTGTCGTAGTTCAGCCAATCGACAAGGGTATGGTTCAGTGGCTCAATGGTCAGGACTGTCTCTACCACGTCAACCTTCAGGGACGTCTCAATGGTGAGGCTGTCAACCAGCTCGACCGTATCGACGTAATCAGCCGCGGTATTGACCCATACGCACAGAACTGGGCATACATGGCACTTGCTGAGCAGCCAGAGATTCGCTTCGTAATCTCTAACACTACTGAGGCTGGTATCGCATTTGATCCATCATGCAAGCTTTCTGACGCTCCTGCATCTTCATACCCAGGTAAGCTCGTTCAGTTGCTCTACCGTCGTTATCAGACCTTCAACGGTGATCCTTCTAAGGGTCTCATCATCATGCCTTGTGAGCTTATATTCCTTAACGGTCACCACCTTAAGGACTGCATCCGCAAGTACATCGAACTGTGGAAGGAAGACCTTGGTAAGGACTATGAGGGATTCAAGGAGTGGTTTGAGAAGTACAACTACGTTTGTGCTACACTCGTTGACCGTATCGTACCAGGATTCCCACGCAAGGACATCGCACAGATACAGGAGAAGATCGGTTACAAGGACAACCTCGTAGTTCAGGCTGAGATATTCCACCTTTGGGTAATTGAGCGCCCAGAGAATATGACATGCGAGGAGCTTCGCGCCGAGTTCCCAGCTGACCAAGCTGGCCTGCACGTTCTCATTGCAGAGTCTGAGGCTCCATACCACGAGCGTAAGGTTACACTGCTCAACGGCCCTCACACCGTTCTTTCACCAGTTGCTTACCTCTCAGGCATCAACATCGTACGCGACGCACTGCACGATGAGGTTGTAGGCAAGTATATTAAGAAGGTACAGTATGACGAGCTGATGCAGACCCTCAACCTGCCTATGGACGAGCTGCAGAAGTTTGCTGCTGACGTATTGGAGCGTTTCGACAACCCATACGTTGACCACCAGGTTACATCTATCATGCTCAACTCATTCCCTAAGTTCCAGGCACGCGATCTTCCAGGAGTCAAGGTTTACTTGGAGCGTAAGGGTGAACTGCCTAAGGGTCTTGTTCTCGGTCTTGCTGCCATCATCACATACTACAAAGGTGGTACACGTGCTGACGGCGCACCTATCCAGCCAAACGACGACCAGAAGATCATGGATCTCCTCACACAGTTGTGGGCTACCAACGACACCCGCAAGGTTGCCGAGGGCGTTCTCGCTGCTGATTGGATCTGGGGTGAGCACGGTGATCTCAACAAGATCCCAGGTCTCACAGACATGGTTGAAGGCTTCCTGAACGACATCCAGTCTAAGGGTATGCTTGAGACAGTTAAGAGCATTCTGTAATTATAGAATAGCAGATAATTTCAAACAACAGATTTAACGGATCACACGGATTGCATAAGTTTGTGTAATCCGTTTTTCTTTTATATATTTACAAATAAATAATAAGTAAAATACATGCAAAGTAAAGGCTCTGCCGTAAATTTCGTATATGGATATTTGCGACAGAGCCTTAAACTTTAATTACTTTTTAGGTACGAAAACATAAGTGTTTGAATTAATCACTTTTGCTTCACCACCCATTGAGCGTGCAGCATTTTGCAAGTCACCAAAGCTGTTGTACGTTTGAACGTTCCCGTTCGGGAAATTTAAGTTATAAGCCATAATACATTGATTTTAGTTTTTGCCTCCACTTGACGGCTTTCGGCATCTCCGTTTTTTTTATATAGAAGTATCCTTATCACAATATCAAAAGCATGTAGCATTTATTTCTTTGTGGTAATATCTCCACCATCATAGTAATGTTCCATCTTACCTATCGGAACTGTCGTATAATTCCCATTATTATAGGTTATCTTGAAAATTTGACTTTCCCCTACGAAATCCCCTTTGAAATGATTTTCTATATCTCCAGCGTAAGTCTCAGCTTCCACCATTGTTACCAAAAGTTCGTTGCCATTAGATTTCGCTCTCACCTTACCCTCCAATCTGCCATTTTCCGGATAGAATCGTCCTGTTTCTATTTCTGTTGAACCTACAAACATATTAAGTTTACCAACATATGTATCAACACCTTTCTTTTCTAATATCAAAACAGCTTGTGTTTCCCCCAATCTATAGATTGTACCATTAATAAACAATGTGCCAAGCCAAAAGTCATAGACATCATTAGACGCATCATATTTGTCTTCTGCCGCAATTTTATCCGTTTGCAGTGATGAATCAGTTGAGTCTACCGAAGACCTCCGTAAAAGAACATATACAAGTACAAGTATCGTTACAGTCTGTATAACGAATAATGCTAATAGTAATTTCTTCATGATAAAAGTGATTTCTTAGATTTTATGGTTTGTTACTAATTGGCGGAATGGACTTATTACGCGTTCGTATATCACCCAGTCTCCTTGTTTACCTGTACGAGTCGGATGATATGACTTTATCACCGCCACGCAATCATCGGGATAATACCACAGACAACATTTCATGTGTGGAGCAAGAGGATAGGTATATTCTATTTTCTCTGCTTCTTTGCCTGCGAAATACTCGGAAGTAATGAAATTGAACTGTGAATCTCCGGCATCACAACAAAGTATGATATTGGGGCGGAGAATATCTATTTCTTCTTTTAAGAACTCTTTATCACGTTGCATGGCCTTAGTTACCTCTTCACTTGACACACAAGAATGTCCTGCCACTTTCTTTGCCTCTACAAAAGCAAAAGGTTCTGTATTCCATACTTGTAGCACTTCATTCTTCTTATCTTTGGTCAATTCATCAGCTCCTACTCCATTATTATCAGCAGTAATTACCTGCAAACCGTAGAATATCCGAGCAATATTAGGAAAGAATCCTGTTCGACCGACATTACCACCACTGAGCTTGCACATGTTTTCATCAAGAGACCATCTTCGAGTGTCATCACCATCAGGAGTATTCTTCTCTTTTACAAGGAACATCACACGTCGTTGCATCTTGTTCCATCGTTCATCCACATACTCCTCTGGCTTGTCAGCCTTAAGCATCAATCCATCCTTACAGAACAAATTTCGTTGTTCTTCATCAAGGCTTTCCATCCAACGGATGAAAAGGTTATCTAACTGTTTGTTGTAATCCATGTCGTCATTAAATTCTCTGCCTATAGCACCCTCTGAGTCGGCTGTTAATAATAAAATTAGGGATATGAAAAAGACGTGGGTTGCTGTACCTTCTGCTTATCCCTTGCTTGAGGCTCTGGTAAACCCGAATGATAAGGATAAGCAACCAGTTAGCCCACGCCGAAGAGATAATTACAAATAGATACGCTTCACTCATAGCACAGTAAATATACACCATAGTATATATACCTACAGAGTGAGCAATCTGTCATAATAATCACCCACGTGGACGTTTCGATTGCGTCATCTTCTTATCATTCATGAAAAAGTTTACCAGACTTCCAAACAAAGAAGATAAAACGTCACGTAAACGCCCTTTTCTGATGTTATAACGGATATGCCTACACAAGGCATTACCGGATAAACATCAAAACCAATATGTCTGCCTACGCCTTGCTGCGTAAACAACGAAAAACCTTGCCCACCCCGTGAGCTAACTGTTCTTCGTGTTGCAAAGGTAAAGAAAAAAAATGAAACATCCAAGAAATGACCACGAAAATTTTGTCAGATAAATTATTTGTTGTATTTTTGCATACAACTTTACATTAAGGTTCATGGACATAGCAACAACGCTCAGAAAACTTGCCGACAAATATGAAACGAAGGATTTCCTTAACGGAGACCCTTCATGGTTCATGCATCAGGTGGAGGGTGACAAGAACAAGGAAATAATGGCTTTCATTGCTGCATCCATCAGTTATGGCAGCAGGAAACAGTTCTTGCCAAAGATACAATTCATACTTGACTGTTGCAACGGCAATATATATGATTGGGTATATAGCGGCGATTTCAAGAACATCTTTCCGGATTCTAGCCAATGCTTCTACCGCCTATACACCTATGCTACAATGCGCAAGATGCTGACAGCATTACAGGAAATGCTTAACCAACATGGCACAATAAAAGACTTTGTAGGCAACGGAACATGCCTTGATGCCCTGGAAAAGATAACGAAATGGTTTGCAACAAGAAATGTTGAGGGCATCATTCCAAAGAATACGCAGTCAAGTTGCAAGCGCCTTTGCATGTTCCTTCGCTGGATGGTAAGAGACGAATCACCCGTTGACCTCGGAATATGGAATGATGTCATCGACAAACGCACCCTTATCATACCGATGGACACCCACGTGCTACAAGAAGCAAGCCGCCTCGGACTGTTAAAGTCCAAGACGGCGTCTATGTCATCTGCCATAAAACTGACAGACAAATTACGTAAGGTTTTCCCTGACGACCCACTTAAAGGCGACTTCGCCTTATTCGGCGTGGGCGTGAATGGATGATATTACTTCTTCGCAAGGAGATCACGAATCTCAGTAAGGAGTTTCTCCTCTGCTGATGGCTCTGCCGGAGCCTCAGGCTCCTCCTCTTTCTTCTTCTTATTGAAGGCATTGATACCCTTGATCATCATAAAGATACAGATAGCCACGATGAGGAAGTCAACGACATTCTGAATGAACAGACCATACTTAACCTCAGCATCAGCCACCTTCACGCTGAGCGCAGAGAAATCCACACCACCGGTAACCAAGCCAATCAAAGGCATTATTACATTGTCAACAAGGCTTGATACGATCTTACCGAAAGCACCGCCAATGATTACGCCTACTGCCATGTCAATCACGTTACCGCGCATGGCAAACTCCTTAAATTCTGAAATAAACTTACTCATAATATAAATAAACGATTAAAAATTTGAAAATATCAAATTGAAATGTGCAAATAGCAATTTGCATACAAAATTACTAACTTTTTGTTTAATTACAACAAAATACACATTTTTTTTTTAGTTTTCATGGATAAATGAAAAAAAAATAGTAATTTTGCATCTGAATTCGTAACAGGATACATTTTTTCAACTAATTTATAAATTAAAACAAAAATGACAAAAGTAGCTATTAACGGTTTCGGCCGCATTGGTCGTCTCGCTTTCCGTCAGATGTTTGAGGCTGATGGTTACGAGGTAGTTGCAATTAACGATCTTACAAGCCCTAAGATGCTTGCTCACCTTCTCAAGTACGACACCGCTCAGGGTGGTTTCGCTGGCAAGTTCGGTGAGGGTAAGCACACTGTAGAGGCAACTGAGAACTCTATCATCGTTGACGGTAAGGAGATTAAGATCTCTGCTGAGGCTGACGCAACAAAGTGCCCATGGGCAGCTAACGACGTTGACGTTGTTCTCGAGTGCACAGGTTTCTACACTTCTAAGGCTAAGGCTGAGGCTCACCTCGCTGCTGGTGCTAAGAAGGTTGTTATCTCTGCTCCTGCAGGTAACGATCTCCCAACTATCGTATTCAACACCAACCACAATACTCTGACAGCTGATGACAAGATCATCTCTGCAGCTTCTTGCACAACAAACTGTCTGGCTCCTATGGCTGACGCACTGAACAAGTTCGCTCCAATCCAGTCAGGTATCATGTCAACAATCCACGCTTACACAGGCGACCAGATGATTCTCGACGGTCCTCAGCGTAAGGGCGACCTCCGTCGTTCACGTGCAGGTGCTCAGAACATCGTTCCTAACTCTACTGGTGCAGCTAAGGCTATCGGTCTCGTTATCCCTGAGCTCAACGGTAAGTTGATCGGTTCTGCACAGCGTGTTCCAACTCCAACAGGTTCTACAACTATCCTTGTTGCTGTTGTTAAGGGTAAGGACATCACTGTTGAGGGCATCAACGCTGCTATGAAGGCTGCTGCTAACGAGTCATTCGGTTACAACGAGGATCAGATTGTTTCTTCTGACATCATCGGTATGAAGTTCGGTTCTCTCTTCGACGCTACTCAGACTATGGTTAGCAAGATCGACGACGACACATATCAGGTACAGGTTGTTTCTTGGTATGACAACGAGAACTCATACACTTCTCAGATGGTTCGCACCATCAAGTACTTCTCTGAGATCTAAATCAAAGATTGCTTGATTGGTCTATACCAATAAAAGCCAACGGGGCGCATCAATACTGATGCGCCCCGTTTTTGTTATCAGCATAATAGCTTCAAAAACGGCGCAACTGACAAGCCCTATAGGTGGGTGTGTCAGTTGCGCCAAAGATATTCTGATGTTTTTGTTATTTTCGTCATCATCATGATAATCATGGCTATTATGTCAACATGATATTACTAATCAGGCCCCCATCTTAATCGTATTAAAATGGCATTTCCTGCCCTTCAAAATCACGAAAGCCTATTTTTCTCCGAAAAACGGCAAAATTTCAAACAAAGCGTATAGTTCTGTAATACAGAACTATACGCAACATTTACTTTTTACTGCTATTTTCTCTTTTTGTAATTTGATAGCTTTTACCTTGTAATTTGATAGCTTTTACAGTGTAAAAGCTATCACTTTTCTGCATAAAAAAGCATAAATAGAAGCCTAAAATCTGCTATATCATAACAGACAACCGTTATTTTTATCTTTCTTACAATGCTTTCCGCATAAAAATCCACTCTATTTTGCGTTTTAGGCCATGGTTTCATTTGTTCGCAAATATCAAAAAAAAATTGTCAGGATTGTCATCAAATAAACGACAATCCTGACAATTTCTGAACGCTCGACACTTCTTTGTCGAGCAAAGCATCACATTGTGCTGAGAGCGGAAGCACTTGCCTTGGCAAGAATTTTTAAACTCTTAATACCAAGCAAAATCTGTTTTACTTCTCAAACTCAGGTTCTATCTGATTGAGCATTTTTATCGTAGCCTTGATAGCGGCCTCCGTCTGGTCGGCATCAAGAGCTCGGGTACGCAGTGTGCGCCCATCCTTCATTCGCCATGTTATCTGCGTCTGAACCAAGGCATCGGTTCTGCCGCCCGGCGGTATGCTTACTGCATAGTTCTCAAGCATAGGGAACGTTCTGCCAAGTTCCTCCTTATATATATGGCGCAGCGCCTTCACGAAGGCATCATACTGACCGTCACCACTGGAATCAGCCTCGTAGCGTTTGCCATCAATGTCAATCTTGACACACGCATGCGGCTTCAATCCATAGGAAAGGCTAACCATATATCCCTTCAGCCTTACGCGGTCTTCCGGAGCTGAGTGTTTCAATACGTCGGCAACGATGAACGGCAGGTCCTCTTGCGTAACAAGTGCCTTACGATCTCCAAGCTCTGTTATGCGCTGCGTAACCTTCTTCGTCTGCTCAGGTGTGAGTTCCAGACCCAGTTCTTGCAGATTCTTCTCTATATTAGCCTTGCCTGAGTTCTTGCCAAGCGCATACTCACGCTTACGACCAAAGCGTTCCGGCACGAGTGCATTACAATAAAGGTTATGCTTATTGTCACCATCAGCATGCACGCCAGCAACCTGCGTAAACACATTCTCTCCGACAATAGGTTGGTTTGCCGCAACGGCTATACCGCTATAGCCCTCCACTACCCTACTCACCTCGTTTAACATGCTTTCATCCAACGACGTGGTAATGCCACACTTATCGCTCAGCACTGCCTGCACCGATGCCAACGGCGCATTGCCGCAACGCTCACCAAGTCCGTTGACAGTAACGTGAATACCTTTAGCGCCATAAGTTACGGCCGAAAGGCTGTTGCCCACAGCCAAGTCGTAGTCGTTATGCGAATGGAAGTCGAAGTGCTGCTCAGGGAAACGGTGGGTCATATCCTTAAAGAACATGGCGGTTTCCTTCGGCGTCAGCACACCAAGTGTATCAGGCAACATGAAGCGCTTAATTCCAATGCCGGCAAGCGACTCTATCATGTGGTACACATACTCTGGCTTGTCCTTCATACCATTAGACCAATCCTCAAGATAGAGGTTGACAGCCAAGCCTTTATCCTGTGCCATCTTTACATTGACCTTGATATCTGCTATATGCTCGTCCGGAGTCTTATTAAGCTGGTGCACA
>Ga0247608_10005605_pt1 | contig 13523 bp, 21 predicted proteins | sample 176DNAGHGlowgp2_FD_193490 | JGI IMG/M metagenome (GOLD analysis project Ga0247608, IMG submission 193490) | Sheep rumen microbial communities from Palmerston North, Manawatu-Wanganui, New Zealand - 1766 DNA GHGlow gp2 | ecosystem: Host-associated > Mammals > Digestive system > Stomach > Rumen ...
GTGATATCCCCCCATACACTACACCTCAGAGCACAATTAATTTTACTATTAGTATACATCCCGTGAAACATTCCGTGAAACATCATCACAGTGTATGGGAGGAGATGGAGCATACCAACAGATCTCCGGTGGAGTGGGTGAGGTTGGAGAGACTACATGTCCGGGAGTTGCCTGTGAGTTGCAAGTATATCAAATAAATACTTGACAGTTTGTCAAGTTTATGTTATGTTTGACATGGTGATGATAATCATCGGAAAGGAGATACTATATGTCAGATACAGAGTTTAGAGACAGAGTGGGAAAAGCTCAGGACATTATCCTGGGACTGAATGATGCAATCCGCACAATAGCAGAATTTTGTGAGACACAACATAATTGTGAGGATTGTATACTGTGCTCATCTTATGCACAGAACAAATGGAAATGTCGATTTATGGGAAAAACTCCGGAGGAGTGGGAGGTGATTTCATGAGTGACAACAAGGTCATGAGATCCAACATGGACGAGTTTATCTCATATCTGGGAACATGTATGGGATTTTATAAGATGCATCTGACACCCAGTGAGCAGAGTGAGGTGATCTCGGATATTGCTGACATACTCAAGGATGCAATGTACGCAGAGGAAAGAGATAACCTGGTAAGAGCTTTATATCCCGGTTATGATGTCACGATATCAACAAAGTTATGAGAGGAGGTGAGGAAAGATGGCAATGATGAGATTTAATATCCATTGTGAGGGGCTCACGTTAAAAAATGAGACTTGTATGTTTGAGGGTGGTGCTTCTGATCTATGTGCTATGTTGTCAATGCTCGTTGATAAAATATATGAAAGTGCGATTAAATCGTACGGCATTAAAGGTCTTGATGAGTTTCATATCTTAACGCAAAAAACGCTTACAATGGTACATGATCAGATTGTATCTGATTATCTCAAAGGAGGTCAGGATGAGAATCGAGATATGGAGAAATGAAGAGCTATTGTATGGTTTCGCTGCATATAGCGGACGGATTGAGATCAAACAGGATGAGGTTTTTCTCATGGATGTAAATGTCCGGATAATATTAGAGTCCGGACTGAGGATCATTATAAAATAGGAGGATAAAAACATGGCAAGGAACACTAAGACAGAGGAAACAAAGAAAGAGACTAAGGACTGGATACTGCACGAGTCAGAAGTCAAGGATGGAGTATCTTATCAGATCACTTATCTTACAGGAGACAAAGAGGGCACAATAGCCTATGGACAGGTGAGGATAAATGATTTTGTTGCTATCAAGTGCGGATTGGTACATTCTAAGGGCGGACATGACTTTTGGAGCTTCCCCTCAAAGAAGGGCAATGATGGGAACTGGTATGATGATGTTATTCCGATGAATAAGACCGCCGCTGCTATCTTGAAAGAAGCTGCTGAGGATGCCGTTGATGTAGTCCTGGATGAGCTGCTCCCGGAGAAAGAGAAAAAAGATGCTGCATCCAGACAGGAAAGAAGATCAAGAAGATAATAAGCTGCAAAGAGAGGGAGCACATGCTCCCTCTTTTACATAGGAGGAAATATGATAATTGAAAAACGTTGGACAGTAAAATTTAAAGATGTAAAACCGGGGCAAGTGTTTGATTGTGGTAGATGTATTTATATAAAAGCGGAGTGCCCCGCTGTATTATTGAAGGATATTGACAGTATGCCTTCAATAAACGCTTTGGTTCTATCAAATGGCAACTATGCAAATATTGAAGCTGATGAAGAAGTTACCTTATACGATAATGCAAAGGTGGTGCTTATATGACATTAATAATATATGATAAAGAATATAAGGTACATATAAAGAGAAGCACATATGCAAATAATGGCAACCTTGCTTTACAGTTATTAGAGGATGACGGATTTCCGTTTGCAACATTGACGGTAAACATTGATAAGCTCCCTCAAGGATACGCTTATCTTGATACCAATAATCATCCCTGGGCGGAGAAATTTGTAGATGATAATCACCTGGGAGAATATACCGGTTTTTATGCACAGAGCGGATTTTGTGAATATCCATTATATAGATTCTATGAGGAGGAAATATGAATAAAATTGATAAAATAAATGATGTGTTAGAGACTTTTGATTTTGATATTACAGATCAAGCATTACGAGATGATGTTGATAGATTAACAATAAGAGATATAAAGGATAATATTGTAGAGTTTTATCATATAATACAGGATATACACAATATTATACTATCAGATGAGGAGGAATAAGCTTGAACACAAAAGAACTGACTGAGGAAATAACAAAGTTACATCAAATGATTGATTTTTTGAGGAGATCCTGGACAGATCAGAATTGTTTATTGCATGAGGTAATAGAAAAACAAGATAAAGAGATGCAGGATCTCAAACAAGAGATTGAGATGCTGAGGAGGTGGAGAGGTTGACAGAGGAAACTTATAAGTATATGGACTATGATCTTAAGTTTAATAATCTGGTCGAAAAGAGAAAAGAAAAAGGCATCTCCCAGAGAAAGATGGCGGAGCTCCTGGGAGTGAGTGAGTCAAACATATCAAGATGGGAGTCTCTTGAGAGGAGATCAATCGTTGCCTATTTCGGATATAAAAGGATCTTAGGAGGTGATTGAGGATGAATGTAAAGGGATTATCAATCCAGGATATTATAGATATGGACTGGAGGGACATAAACAAGCTCAATGAGAAAGAGCTCCGGGAGCTCTCCATGAGATTAAACTCAGCAGCAAACAAGAGACTGAGGAGACTTGAGAAGTCCGGTCAGAGTGAGTGGAGCTCAGCATATGCTCATGTTAAAAAGTCCGGAGGAGATTTCAGTATAAAAGGTAAAGATACAAAGGTTGCAATCAAGAACGAGATACAAAGAGCCTCTGACTTCTTACAAGCTAAGACTTCCACAGCTGCCGGAACAAAGAAGTATAAAAAGAGCATCCTGGATCTCTTTGGTGAGGATACAAAGAAAAAAGCTAAGGCAACGAAAAAGAGAGCTACAAAGGACGGAGCAGCAAAGAGGAAACCTCCGGAAAAATACCAGGATAAAGCGGTCGGAGAATTGATCACAGTAGCTCAGAGAAAAAAATTATTCCGTGCTCTGGATAGACTGAGAGAGAATAATGCCGCTGCTGTTTATAATATCGGATCAGATGTTATCATCAAAGAATTGAGACAGCATCAAAAAACCGGTGCAAGATCCAAAGATAAACTTATAGCAGCTTTGGAGGAGAAATATCCGGAGCTTATGGAGGATAGTGAGAGTAGATATGTCAGAGAGCAGCAAGAGTATCAAAACAGAACTGACGAGGACGGTCAGTTTCATCCTCTCTCAGCTCAAGAGGAACTTGATAATCCATTTATCAGATGATATATATGATACCGTTTATGATGTGATCTCAAAGCAGGGTTTTGAGAGATATATGTCTGCTAAGGGACGGAAAGAGAACAGGATTGAGTATTATAATATTCCGGCAGCCTTTGACATTGAGACCTCATCCTTTTACCAGGACGGAGAGAAAAAAGCCTGTATGTATATATGGCAGCTCGGTGTATGTGGTGTAAACTTTACCGGGAGAGACTGGGAGTCTCTCCTGGAGACAATGAGAGCTCTCCATGATGCTCTGGATCTGTCATATTATAAGAGGCTTGTTTTGTATGATCATAATCTTTCTTATGAGTTTCAATGGATACGCAAACATCTTAAATGGAAACAAGTCTTTGCTATTGATATGAGAAAAGTTGCATATGCTGTGACAGAGGATGGTTTTGAATTCAGATGCTCATACATCCTCACAGGTAAGTCTCTGGAACAGGTGGGAAAAGATCTTACCATGCTCCCGGTTGATAAGCTGCACACTTTGGATTATAAGCTCATAAGACTCCCAAAGATAACACCTATTGATAAGGATGAGCTTGATTATTGTGTGAATGATATAAGAGTAGTGCAGCATCTCATCATGGAAAAGATCTCCCAGGATGGAAGTATCGTCAAGATACCTCTCACAAAAACCGGCTACGTCCGGAATCATCTCCGGAGGGCATGTCTTTATGGAGGAGAGAGGACACATAAAAAGGGAGCATCAAAGGCATATATCAAATACCGGAGACTGATGAATGTTTTACAGCTTGACGGATACCGGGAGTACAGGTTATGCAAGGAAGCCTTCGGAGGAGGTTTCACTCACAGTAATCCGAAAAGAACAAGGAAAAGATGTAAGGGTGTCGGATCTGAGGATTATACGTCCGATTATCCTTTTGTAATGGTAGCTTATAACAGGTTTCCTATGTCAAGAGGTGAGTTTGTCCGTCCCAGAAACAAGGATGAGTTTGAGCACAATATTAAATACTATGCATGTATCTTTGAGATTGAGCTGTTCAATGTACAGGCTACATTTTTCAATGACTTTTATATTCCGGTAAGTAAGTGTAAGATGCTCAAAAACTATGCAGTATCAAACGGCAGATTGATATCTGCCGAACATCTCATTATAACCATAACAGAGATAGATTATGATATCATCCGCCGGACTTACCAGTGGGACGAGGATAAGACTCATATAGGTTATTTTGTCCGGTACCGGCGTGGATATCTACCTACTCCCATTGTGAAGTCTGTGCTTGAGTTATATAAGGACAAAACAGAGCTTAAAGGTGTTGACGGTATGGAAGAATATTATCAGCTCCGGAAAGAGCTCCTCAATAGCTGCTATGGTGCTATTGTGACGGATATCCTACAACCGGAGCAGATATATTCCGGTGATGAGTGGAGAGATCCCAAAGTCCCGGATTTTGAGGAAACTATTGAAAAGTACAATAATAAGAAAAACAGGTTTTTATTTTATCCCTGGGGAATATTCGTTACCTCCATTGCAAGGCATAATTTGTGGATGGCTATAATAGAATTCGGAGATGATTATATCTATTCCGACACAGACTCGATAAAAGCCTCAAATATCCCCGGACATCAGAGATATATAGATAATTATAACCGTCACTGTAAAGTGCTCCTAAAGGAGGCAATGGAGTATCATGGTCTCCCTCTGGAGCTGTGCCATCCTAAGACAGTAGACGGTGAGGAGAAATGGTTAGGTGTCTGGGATTTTGAGGGATATTATGATGATGGAGTATCCGGTAAGGGCGGATTTAAAACTTTAGGTGCTAAAAGATATATGACGTTGAAGAAGAACAAAAAGACTCAAGAGGTTGAACTGTCTATCACAGTATCCGGTCTCAATAAAAAGGTGACCGTCCCCTATCTTCTGGATAAGTATAAGACCTTTGATAAGTGTTTTGATGTATTTGATGATAAGCTCAAGATACCATCCGGTTATACAGGGAAACTCACTCACACATATATTGATGAGGAGTGCTCCGGAGAGATAACTGATTATCTGGGAAATACTGGGACATATGATGAGCTCTCATATATCCATCTTGAGGATCAGGAGTATGAGCTCGGTATCAATCAGATATTCAAGGATTATATATCATCCCTGGATAAAGAGATATACTAAGGAAAAAGAGGTGTACAATAAAATGTACACCTCTCTTTTATGGAGATACTATGTGTAGAGAGCAATCAATAATCAAACGGATCTCCGGCAGCGATCCACTGAGATTTAACAAATAATGAATAGCACACTCCATCATCTCTGCCTTTTGCTTCAATGATCTTATTGTTACCTATGTAAGTAGCTACATGGGTTATATGATTGACATCCGCTCCCTTGAATACAAGATCACCCGGAGAGAGGCTGTCAAGTGATATATGCCTTGTGTACATGTTATAAAGTCCCTGTGCTGTGGTGTCCCCACTTATCACATGAAGCTTCATGAGGAGATATGTGACGAGTCCGGAACAGTCCCAGATCCTGCAAGATCTCATATCAGCTCCCAGAGAGACTCTGCCGTGTATATAATTACATACCCGGATAAAATCTTTTTGACTCTTCTCCATCTCCGCAATCTTATATATTGGTGTTTTTCTGAGGAGCTGTCCCTGTCCGCCCCATACATAAGGATCACGCCTATCCGCTATCTTTTTTATCTTGATCAGATATTTATCCCTTGCCGTCAATATCTCCACCTCCTATCTTATCAAACAATCTCTGAATAGCTAATGTGAGCTTATCGATTGAGCTCATAAGGTTTTTAACCTCCACCTCATGAGCTGACTGGGTATCTCTGTTCGTTTTCCAAAGCATGATACAAAATACAATGGGAAACCCTACGGTTGATATAGCTGCTATGATAGTATTAAAATCCATCTCTCAAGCTCCTTTCTTTGTCTGCATCATATAGTTTCGTACAAGCTCTCCTACGTCGTTATCCTGGTAAAAGACCTTGTATATCTGATAAAAATAATATATCTTTTTGCCGAGTTTGTCAAAAGGCTGATTGATATATTTTCGTACATTCAACCGGGGAGAGTCCGCTAAGGTATAAACAAGATCATCCTCCGGATATTTTATCTTACCGGTTTTTCTGTGTACAAATGTGAATGTTTCATCCTTGACGGTTACAATATCACACTGTAAAAGCTCATTATTAAAATCGATAAAATATGTAAATATGATATCCTGTCTGAAATATTTTCTCGGACAGTGAGGATATATCTCAAGCTCCCAGACCTGCCCCTGTCCGGTTATCATCTGCAATTTCGGATTATTAAATGCAAAATATACGTCTGAGGCTTTACCCTTTTTGGAGAGTGAGTCTGTAAACTGGACAGCAACCTTGAGGTCAGAGTCTCCATACTTGTATACCTCTACCTCTCCGGGTTGCATCTTATCAACAGAACTCAGTCCCATCTCTTTGAAATAAGGACAATACTTATTGACTGTATTTCCCAACATATAAACGGTTACATTGTTTCGTGCTCTGACAATGGTTGATAATACATTGCAGAATATTACGAACTCATCAACAAGATAACCCTGTCTGCTTATAGCCTCATCAAATACAACAGTAGTTATCTTATCATATGATGTAGATTTATCATGTTCCATCTCAGACAGAGCGAAACCGTAACAAAAAGGCTCCGGAGCTTTTATCAGCTTATTAAGCTCCTCATCCACCCGGGCAAAAAACCACTGACCGGAGTAATAAGCCACGTCCGTATATTCCCCGGACGTAGCTTTTTTGATAACTCCCTTTGAGACAAGACCGGCAAACATGACTTGACCTCTCTTACCTCTAAAATCCTCTTTCCATCTCCTGATAAGTGCTCCCTGTTCTCCGGTTTTTGCATAGTTCTTGATGATCTCCTCTAAGCAAGCAAATGTTTTACCGTTGGATCTTTCTCCGATCATCCAGTTATAATGTGCATGTTCCCTCTTGATCCTCTCTAAAGTCACATAGTTTAATTTCTCCTTCATAATTAACCTCCGGCAACAAAAAGATAATAAGTATCATCTGATAATTTTGCAAAATCTCCGGACTTCTTGAATGCATGATATGTCACTATCTGCCTCTGTTCGGTATAAAATGCTCCGTCATTCATATAGTAGTTTATTTTGTTATTCTTTCCGGTTCTCTTAGCTATCCCATAACAATCTTTGATCTGGGAAGCATAAGTGGACAATACATCAACCTCACAGGATAACTCCCATATGTTCTTCTGGATGAGCTGCACTGAAACAAAATATTTCCTATGGAAGTCCGATATCTCAGCATAGTTATATCTTGAGAGATCATCAGAAGTCTCAATTTTAATTTTGGGAGTGAGAACATCAGCAGCCTCCCGGAGATATCCGACAAACTCTTTGTCGACCTCCTCAGCAAATACTTTTGTAAGTCTGTTATTCTCTGAAAATGTCCGTCTCAATAATATCGTCATATGATCACACCCTCCCTTAAGTATGCCATTATCTTATCTCTTTCCGCATCGGTACAGGATATATTATCAATATGTGCCTCTATCATCTGTGTAAACCCTGAGAATGATCCGATGCTGCCGTATCTGTAAGAGGGATATCCGGTAAATGATTTTTGATTTTTGATCTCCGGTAAGTTGGGTATCGTCTTGATCAGATAAGGCGTATCATATCCAAGCCTTGATATATCTCCGGACATATTCCCGGATCTGTAATTGTTAGGCTTCTGAGACATAACTGTGCCTGTTACCGCTGCACTCATAGTCATAGGAGCAGTAGCTCCACCGGATGCAATCGTAGCAGCGAGACCGGCTCCGGCGGTTATGCTGCCAAGTACAAGGTTTTGATAATCTGCTCCGGTCAGAGGGACAGTCATTCCACACTTACCTGTAAACTGATACCGTATCTCGTCATTGACTAAGAGAGTAGCTACTATATTACCGGTTGCTACATCCAATCTATAATTGATATGCAGATGAGGATCTCCCTGAGTATCCGGAATAAATCCGTCCAGGTTTGCCGGATAAAGTATCTCATCGGTATCCAGAGAGTGAGTACCGCAATAAGGGAGATATATCTCAAGTTTGGTATATGGTGAGCAATCCAGATATGAGTCCCATTTCCTGTCTATGTAGAAGTCACCCATGTCAATATCAACGTATCTGTCAGTGACATACTCCACACTCTGGAGAGATGATGCGTCTGACTCCATGTTTCCCACTTTAAACTTTTTACTCGGTAAGGATGTAAGGTTGTAGGGAATGATCATGAGTGAGATGATATTGTCCGCAAAATTATTAAAATACTTTTTGAAGTTATCCAGGACATCATCGCTCCACATAAACCGGGCGATATCATCAAGCTGTGTCTCTGTCGGTTTATATAAGGTAACAAACCCAAGATTAAGTCCTGACTTTGTAGGCTTATTATTAAGGCCTAAGTGATCCTGAGGTTGAAACGGGTTACCGTCTCCGCCTCCGTCCGTACTACCGGATGCATATGGATCATCCTCATCCTGTGGCTCATCATCTCCGCCTATGATGAACAGATAAAGAGCTGCCATTTCTGAGGAGCTCGGACTGTAATAAGAATAATTAACAGTATTGTTATATTCCGGGATAGTAGGATCATGGATCAGCGTAACCTCTGAATACTTAGCAACCTCATTCTCCCGGTCTATGATCATAGACAGATATTTATCCTCAGTACCGTCATAAGGGAGAGATCCGTCTATCTGGTAGATTGTAGAATAATACTGATTGTTTCCCTCTCCATAGTGGTTTACAAAGTAAAGAGTATACTCTGCATTATCCGGATACTGTGATGAATCATGCCACATAACTTCTAATCTGTTCAATCCGGAGTATGCAATGACTCTCCTCTCATTCTGTGGAAGATTGCGGATGAGCTGACGGATATTACTCTGATCTGTAAATCTGAGGATGCTCTCATAAGGCTGATGCATCTGTTGACTTCCATCTCCTATTGCCTCATCTGTGATCTGGGTGAGGGATAAAATCCCATTTTTGCCGGAGATTGCCTGCACGGATTGCCAATTATACAAAACGGGTAAACTATTAGTTAACGCTAAATACATAGCATAAGTATTATTTTGGGTAAATACTGTTTGAGATTGTATAGCGTAATATCCGCCCGGAATACTTATCGCTTGATATATAGTTCCTCTTTGCGTGTCATTATCTATTGCAAACAAAAGACTTGCCGATAAATAATCGTTTGTATTATAAACGCCTTGCGGAAAATTATTTTTCCACGTGCCAGCATCATTTATATTGATTACAATACTTCCGTCACTCTCTTTTATAATCTGCAAATAATCATTTGATATTATAGTGCCGGCACTCGCTTGCTTTAAATCTTCACCTTGTGTAAAAAACGCTACCGTTCTAAAGTCCTGAAAATCTATTGCCAAACTCGACGGCGTGTAATCGCTTGCCCCAGTAAAGCCGTCTATTTGTATTGTTTCAATAGCCAATTAAATACACTTCCTTTCTACGGTAAAACCGTTATTTTATACGGAAAGAGGGAGATATTATCTCCCTCTGTTTCCGTGTTATGAACAAAACATCATCAAGCTGCTACAAATACGATCATGTTCTCATCTCCGTCATTGAAGAAATGAGCATCTGTCTTATACCATGTATTGGTGAACTCCGCCTTAGCGTTGTACTTTGATGTTACTCTCTGATTGAGATTGGTGACACCAAGAGCATCATGATCAAAGATACATCCCAGGATACCGGATGCCTCAACCGCCTGAGTACCGTTTGCGGTCTTGATAGTCACATTGATCTTTGAGATATCTGCAAGAGCGTATCCGGTACCGGAACCCTGGAAGAACGGAACCGTCTCAAAACCCTTGAGCTTTACAAGATCATCATGATATGTAGAGCTCTGGAGATAGATCTTAGATGCCTCGGCAAAATCATCAAGCAATACAAGATGCATGAGATCCTTAGGAGTGAATCTCTTCTTACCTCCCAGGTTAAAGAGAGTTGACATCTTAGACATACGTCCCATGTACAGAGATATCATGTATGTGCAGAATCTTATCCAGTCCGGGATAAGGATAGCCTGTGCAAATGTATAATTTGTTCCGTTTGCCTGATTATACAGATGCAAAAGATTGATAACTCTAACTCCTGAATGCCCTGTGATACCGGAGCCTCCGGTGAACTCTGCATTGATTGTTGAGGCTATAGCATAATTGATTGTCCCTCTTACCAGAGCATCCAGTTTAAGAGCTGTGCCCTTCTGGGATGCATCCATGATCATTGAGGCGTAGCTGTTCATCTGTGTAGCGGATGAGAATGCACTCTTGACCTGTTTATCTGCTAAACTCTGAGGGATCTCGAATGTCGATAATCCGTTGTAAAACTTAGCGGATATGTCCGGCTTGTAATAGATATTCTCATCATAAGAAGCTCTATCCTCAAGCTCCCAAGACTCATTTTCCTCAGCGTCCGGGATATCAGCCTGGATCTTTTCCATGATGGAACCATATTCCCATGCGTCCCTGTATACACTGGGAACGCTACCGTTATACGGACGGATCACAAACTGTACCTTACCGATATGATCCACTAATGTTTTTGCAGCATTCTCATATCCTATCTTGTTGATGATGGTATCACCGATATCAACGATGTTGGATAAATTCTCATTAAGGACAGAATCCTCTCCGAGTACCTCCTGCTGCATTGAGTTTACTAACTCATAAACCTGCTGAACTGTCATTATTATTTCCCTCCTTTACGATACAAGAGACTCTACTGTCACAGAGTCCTCATTTGTTACATTGACCTTTAAGATACTGCAAGTTGCTACAAAAAGAGTGCTGCTCCACTTCTGCAAAAATACAGGGAGAGGAGAGAGCTTCTTGTTACTGTCCGTACCCCATGCGAGATTATAAGCAAACACGGGCTTGCCGGTATCAAATGCCTCCTGACATTTTGCAAAGATACCGGATACTGTTTTTGCTGACTGTGCGGTAAGATCAATACCGGCAGCGTCCAAAATCACATAACCACCATTCATAATTGTTTTTCCTCCTTTTTAATATGTGTCTAATGTTAGGATCTTATCAAGATCCTTAAATACATCCTCAAAATATAACCACTTCCAGAGCTCTATCTCAGACTGTGCCATCTGTTGCGATGTCGTCACTCCGATGTTGCCGGAACGTTTTAAAGTAGTGTCATAAGTTGTCTTTGACTCATATGTTCCGGTCTTTTCTGTCTCTGTCTTAAATGTACCTGTGGTTGAAGTCTCATCGATGAGCATACCCTCAATCTCTTTTTTGGTGTCATATGTTCCGGTCTGCTCATCTGTAGTCTTATTTTTGAGTGTTGTGCTTGTATTGGAAGAGGGGACGGGATCTGTGCTATTCATAGCATATACGGATGTGGTTGTATCGGACTCGTTATCCGTTTTTTGTGCCTGTGTTGTCCTTTTCCAATCATGCGGAGTCTGTGTCTCAGTTTCAGAATAACCATTCTGACCGGTCTTATGCTCCCTTGTCTCTTTCCAATCTGTAGGAGTTTTTGTCTCCGTATCTTTCCAGTTGGTGGGAGTATCAAGCTTTGTATCATTGCCGGTGTGCTTTTCCTCCATTGAATAATTCTCAAGCGGATTGTATTGACTCTCATTAAGAGCCCAGAGACGAGTCCATTTGTTCTTATACATTGTATAAGCTGCCGAGATTACATCGTCCAGATACTCATTTGTTAGCTCATCCTCATCTTTGACTAAGATAGGAGATACATATCTGTTCCCGGAATGATTACCCAGATACAAAAGGTCAAGCTGTCCGGCAAGCTCTGTATCTGATCCCCAGGGAATATCATCAAGAGATGATAAACGTGAGAATACTCCATTTGTGATTGTGAATATGCTTTTAAGTTTCGGTATCGGTGCCGGGATCCACATTTTTATCACCTCCCTCAGTATTATCCAGAGTATCATCCGCTGCATTTTCAAGAGCCTCAAGCTCAGCATCTTCCTCTTTGGAGTTTGTCTCCCAGGATGAACTTAAAGACACCTTGATATCATATCCCCATAAATCTTTGAGTCTCTTAAGTGCTTTTTGTCTCTGGAGCAACATCTGATCTATGAGGGGCATAAGATAATCTTTATTGAGTGCTGCCTCTGATGAGTTGACCGCCTCTCTTTTACCATTCCAGTTTGAGTCAAGACCGATATCTGCCAACCACTCACTCTTGATATATTGATGATGCTCGATCAAAGGTAAGAGTGTAGTGTTGCTCCCGGATGTCTGCCTGTATGCCTGGAAACTGTCTAACATTGCATTACTTGATATAATACCGAGTTTACCGTCTTTTATCCCTTTTAGGAATAACTCAGCAGATGCCTTTGTCCGATCATCCTCAGCAGACAAAAGATCCTGGACTCTGCTGTTATATTCCGCAAGCAATCTTGAGATATCATTCTCAGTTAGTAAAGTGGCATGTTTTTCAAATAATGCTTTAAGTCCCCTTGCGTGCTCATCGTTTTTGACTATGATACAATCCTCTCCGTCAGTGTACTGGAAACTTGATTGTGCGGGCTTGAGATAAGGATCTGCTATAGTATATTTTGTCGGTATATAGTACGGATCAGGTTTATCCGCCCAGTTTCCAAACGATACATATAGATTACCGTCATGCTTGAATATGCAGCAATGCCCATAATACATGAGATAGATGTCCATAAACTCCGGTTTGAAACTCTCCGGGATATCTCCGGAATATTCAAACATAGAGGCTACTCTATCCATCATATCAAAACAATAGGCATTGATAGCATCCTGTTTATTGGTAAAATCATATTCCCGGAATGATATTCCCTCCATTTGTGTATATAGACTCACTGGATCACACCTCCCTTCTAATTGAAATATACTACAATTGTAGTATGATTGTCAAGTTGAAATATACTACAATCGTAGTATGGTTGTTAAGTCTTTTTAGTCTCTCCAACCTCACCCACTCCACCGGAGATCTGTTGGGTTGCTCCATCTCCTCCCATACACTGTGACGATGTTTCACGGAAATGTTTCACGGGAGTATACTAATAGTAAAATTAATTGTGCTCTGAGGTGTAGTGTATGGGGGGATATCAC
>Ga0247608_10005607_pt1 | contig 13521 bp, 14 predicted proteins | sample 176DNAGHGlowgp2_FD_193490 | JGI IMG/M metagenome (GOLD analysis project Ga0247608, IMG submission 193490) | Sheep rumen microbial communities from Palmerston North, Manawatu-Wanganui, New Zealand - 1766 DNA GHGlow gp2 | ecosystem: Host-associated > Mammals > Digestive system > Stomach > Rumen ...
AAGTTACTGAAAATCAGGCACTTGACCAAATTTTATTAGTTATATATTGTTAATGTAACTCATTGATTTTCAAACGATTAAATGTATAATTAACTAAGTATTGCATTAACAGAAGATGGAGATAATATAATAACGGAACAGGATTCACAAGTTGGTATATATTGCCGAATGAATAGACAGTTGGTTAGAAATAAATGGCAAACATTCATATTCCCAATCACAAGCGATTATTTTAGGACAGCATATTTTGATGCCGCAGAATTTGTATCATCTGAGAATGGCGTTTTGCAATTTCAGACTGCTACAACATTGGTATCAGGAAAACCCTATCTTGTTAAACCTAAAAGCAATTTTACAACATTTTCGGGTTTTATAACTGTAAACAATTCCTCTCCTGTTGTTGAGTATGGCGGCGATTATAATTTTGTTGGCACTTACAACCCAATTCAGCCTGCCGATGGTACTTACTACCTATCTGAAGGAAATACCATCAAACCCCTTGCGTCAGGTGGAACGATAAAAGGTTTCCGTGCTTATTTCGAGCCTGCAACACCTAACGCTGCACACGCCAGAGCTATCAGCATTGACGGAATGACAACCGCTATTGAGGATATTGTCGGAGGTGAAGAATTGCTTGGTCTGCCTCAGAAGATTTATACTATTGGCGGTCAATATGTCGGTGATGACCTCGACGCATTGCCAAAGGGTGTGTACTTAGTTAACGGAAAGAAAATCATAAAATACTATAGCCCTATGAAGAAAGAATATATGAAGCCTAATATGCAGGTTATCCAGTTGCAGCACCAAACTCACATTTTGGCTGGTAGCGGTGGTGTGAGAGGTGTGTCAGGATTAAATGATGACTTCTATGTGAGTGATGAAGAAGGCGACGGATCGGACGCATGGTAATAATTACTTTTGATATAAAGGAGGGTAGATGTATTTCTGCCCTCCATTATTATTACCACACAAGAAGAGAAACAGTAGATGTGTTCTACCATTTCTCTAAAGTCAAATAGTCCATAACCTTTCTGTGGCCTGATAGGTCTTAGTTAGGCTAACGCTGTTTGTGATAGTCTTTTGCCACACAGGGGAAAAATCACCTGGCATATTGTACTCACTGATATAGACAGTATGACCATCACGTTTCATCTGTCTTACCCAATCATAAAATCTATCATAGTCAAAATCCTTGGCTGTTACATAAGATGATGTGCCTCGATAGGGCGGGTCATAATAAACCAGTGAGGCTTTCGGCATGGTGATACATTCATAACTTCCACATTGCCATTCAACCCCCATCAAGAAAGGAAGCTGCTTGTTAGTGTTCCTGATATTCTCGTTAATATAATCTCTGCCTTTATGGTTATGAGAAGAATATCCCCCGTCAAAGAAGCGTCCATTTCTTGATGCTTGAAAACCAACAAAGCCAATAAGGGCATCTTCGTACTTACCATCGTTCTTATGCCAGGAGTCACGAACTTTGTCATAGAACGACTTTTCAATCCTTGTCGGTGGTCGCCAGTTTGTCGTTGTTAGCTTTTCCCACATGGCTATAAGAAAGCGGTTGTTATCATTCGCAATTCTCCTATACTCTGAAGGTACGTTTTGAATGACAGAACAACCGCCACAAAACCCATCGACAAAGGCTTGGTCAGGGCGCATAGCATTTAGCATTATTGGCAGAATCTCATTAACTATTCTCGCCTTCGATCCTTGGTATTTCATTCTTATCAATCTTTATGTACTTATACCCTCGCTTCGTTGTATTGCCGTTCTCGATGCTGTACTTGATAGAGCCAGCACCATCACCAGTTTTCTTTGAGGCATCAAGCATTGTGGTGAAATCTTCCGTTGTTCCATCTTTGACACAGATAGCTCTAACAGCAGTACCATTGGCTTGCTGAATGAGCTTCAATTTGGCTCTGGCATCTTCTGGCATTTGTTTTCCTTTCCAGTAGCCTCCGCCATTCTTCTTGACCCATTCCTTTGCACCTTCAGTAGCAGCAACAGGCTCTTTACCTTTCATTCTTTCACTCTGTTTTTTGTTCATGGCCTCAGTACGTTTCTTTCCTGAATTACCAGCTGAGATTTTCGCCTTTGCCTCGTCTGAATGTTTACGTCCTTTTTGCAATTCACTGATCCGTTTCTTTGTTTCTTCTGTATGCTTGAAGCCTTCTCTGGCTTTGTTTCGTCTGGCGATTTCATCATCACTAATCTTTTGGCCATACCTACCAGTACCACCGTGATTGCTGTTGAAACCATGCTCTACGGAATCAAACTCTTTGATAAAATGTTTCTCTCGTTCCTCCAGTTTGTCAACGAGCCTGTCAATATCTTCATCATAGTGTGTTTCTAAAATAGCATACTCAAAACTGTCTATGCCGTAATGTTTCCTGGCATCGTTAATCTTCTGGGCTGCATAGTCGTTATTATCGCTGTTCCATCTGCTACGTCTTATCGTTTCCTCGGCAGTGCAACCTACATATTTCCAACCATCCTTTTCGTCGTTTGGTGCTGAAAGAGTGTAAGTATAAACCACACCTTCCCAGCCTTTTTCATCGACCCACTTCAAATATTCTTTTTTATGTGGGTGCTTAATTCCTATAATGTCATTTTTGTCATTCATTTGTTCAGGGATTAAAAGGATTATTCGCTCTCAGGGTCTCGATACGCTTTTGTTTTCCATTCATACGAAGTTGAAAAACGAAAGAACGATATTGCCCCCAAGCATCTTCATTCGTATTATAGCAGTAGTTGACCATACTTATAATGTCATTCTCCGCTATTCCATGTCGGCCAAAGGTATTCACAAGCTGATTGATAGCAGCATCTACAAGAACACCAACCTCACAGAATGTCTTTGCTCTGGCTAATATGGATTTGTGTCTGTGGTCATCAGCATAAGCATCGGGAAACTGTTTATCCCACTTTTTCCTGAGATAGTCCATCAGGGAAGAATCTGCATCCCTCTTTAATTCCAGTGCTGAACGCTCCTTAGTATCAATAATAGTATGCAGTATCATTTGGTCAGGTGTGTGGATAAACGGCTTCTGAGTGCTGCCTTCAACATACTTGCCTGTAGTCCTTTTCACTGGTTTGCTAACCGCTATTGAATAGTCAGGCGTAAAGTGATATGGTTCTAGTGCCTGGTCTGTGTTGATGAACAAGTCAGGATCATAACTCACAAAGCAAGTTCTGCTGATATTTCCACACTTCATGTCAAACTGAGGCGTTTTTGGGAATAGGTCTCGCTTTATCTGCAAAAACATTCTGCCATGTTCCGAAGAATCGGCATTGTCATGTACCAATACCGCCTTGACACCTAAACCGCTTGGAGATTCAAATATAGCCCACAAATGAAGCCGTGTAGCATACTTGATTAACAGCTTTTTGAAGTCCAAAGCATCCTCCCTTGTGGCGAAATGGTCAAAGTCTGCAACCATCAAGTTAGAATATTCATGAAGGTTGGCTAAGTCATCATTTCTATGGGCTAATACACCAGAGACAGCAAACATGGGGAGTTTTTTTTTCCCCTCTTTGTACTGTTCAATACTATGCTGATTCCTGACAATATCAATCTGGTGCTGATATTTGCCATTCTTTATGTCTGCCAATACCTCAGACAGAGTACAATAAATCGTACTCTGAGAATCCTTTGCTGACAGATAATAACTGATTTTTTCTTTAATTGTAGTCATTTTGATAATTGAGTTAAAGGAGAACAGATGCTTCGCCCTGTTCAATGTGTGAGACAGTACCATACATTGAACCCAGCGAAGTTGGGTTGTCTGATATGCCTATGTCTATTATTTTAGTGCCGTCAAATAGCTTCTTATAATATATTATTATGTGGCCATTTTGACGGCAGTAGGTGATAATTACTGCCGTCTATTTCATTGTACTATATTCAGTGCAATACCTATCTTCAGGAGATTCTTTATCAATGGTTGATAGTTGCAGCTTTTAGGGGTTTTTCCAATGGGGATTAACTCATACAAATCACGGACTGTAAAACTGATAGCATAATCCTGGCTATGCTTTATTGCAATTCCAAGATTCGTGTCATATTTGGTTAGCTCAATGATATTAGGAATAACTTTCTTATTGACATTCTTCTTTATCAGTTTTTCTTCAAGCGGTGAAACTTCCGGCTGTAATATGTTTGTGTTCTTGTTAAAATACACATCGAGAGCATCAATCAATTTCTGCTCGTAGTCTGTTGTATAGAACACATTATAGTCACGTCCTGTCTGAAAGTTATGCCGTCTTATACCAATTCTACAGAGTAATTGGATAAAGTACCATGCCTTATGCCCCATGTTGGAGGTAGCAGTTCCGTAGCAGTCTTGAAATTTTGCAGTATCAGCATTTATGATATTCCACCTACCCCAAAGAATGATATTATCAAAATCCCTGTATTCATTTGTGGACTTCGTTTTTGTAGAGCCGAAATAGGTTATCTCGAAAGTCTTGTCAGGAACTACTTTCATCAGCCGTCGAATGTCATCAACGAATGGCGATATATCTCTATCTTCGTCATCCCTTGCATTTGTTCCGATGGTCTGCCATACAACTACAAGCGTTTTTCCATCACAGCTATTCACAATGTCAGAAATACTATTAGCCACCCATTGCTTTTCATCATCAGTATAGACTTCATATCTCCTTTTGTTTATAGGTATTGGCATAAATCTCATACCAGCATCATACTTATGCTGAATATCCAACACTTGAAAGCTGTCTGATCCTGAGAATAAGACATCACCAGCCCCTTCGTAAATCAGGATATGGGTATTAACGTGTTCCTGGTTCAAGTCAACAGGTCTGAAAGTGATAGTAAATTCTTCATCATCTGTCAGCATCCACCTGTTGTAATAATGGGGAATAAGATTCAATACAACTTCTCGCTTCTTTCTGTTTATCTCTACATCATCCAAGAAGAAGCTGCTTTTGGTGCCCTTCAGGAACATATCATATCTACTGGCTATCTCGTCTCGATCATAACAGTGCCAGCGGCCATGACTGTCTTTCTCGCCAAACAGCCCCAAGATATACTTAGGCAGCTTAACAAACGGCTTTATATACGTTGGAGTTTCGTCAAAGATGACATACTGGCGTAAGTCCTGACGTTCCATGAGCTTGCAGAAGTCACCATCAAATGCACGCTCGTCGCCATCAGGATTATAAACGAGAAAGTAATTTATAAGGTCAGTCCAAAATCTGACGTGTGTAAGTAGTATAATTTTCTTCTTAGTCAGCAGGGAAGGGTTGTGCCGATACCTGATTAAATCGTCTCTATCCATCTGGTCACTGCTTATACATACTACGTCATCATCATTCAAGCCACCTTCACCGCATAAGTTCCGTAATATCCAGAGGTGCATTTTTTGTAGTTCTGAGATAGAATTAACACAGTACATAATGCCCCTGTCCGCTTTTTGACGGATTAAAGATTTGATGCTCTCAGTCTTTCCCGAACCGCATCCTGTAGAAACGACATAACAACCGCCCTCATCTGGCACTTGTATTTCGCCATTCGCCAAGTGGATAGTAAAACCGCTATCCCCATCATTCGGCGTTATTGTATAAAGCTCTTTTTCCATATCACTGTCTATTTTGTTTTTCAGGACGATCTTCAATAACATACCAGTCATCCTTGTGGACGTAGCCAACAAGATACTGAAGGTATGATTCAACAGCATCTTCATCAAAGAAATCTTCGTCGAAGTCTGGTTCCTCAGATTTCCATTGAGCAAATTCTTTCTTTATCTGCTCTACCAACAAGGAAGTCCTCTTTATTTCCTTGCAATATGCACTTTGTTCATTCATATCTTCATCTTTTAATAATTGTAGTGGAGCCAGTTACCATTAAGACAAATGACTCCCCTATAGTCAAAACCTTGCATGAAGGATAAGCAGATTTGTGTATTCTGTTATCTTCACGTTTTTTACCTTGTTGCCTGTATAGTGCTGTATGTTGCGCTTACAGGCTTTTTCAAATTCGGGAAGGTCGAAATAGTGAGTAAACAAAGGCCAGTGGGCGAATGACCCGACACTTTGATACTCTGGCATGAAACCGCTATAACCTTCACCGCTAATGAGGAATGAATCTGCTTCCAGTATGCAGCCGTCTTTGGGTTCGACATTCAAGCCTCTATGCAGCATGACATCGTACCCATCAGGCTTCACCTCTACACTCACACCTATCTCGACATTTGAGTAGTCTTTAAGTCTTTCTTCAATATCCTTTTCAACATCTTCGACTGTCATCTGATCCAAGTCGTAAGCCTTTCCGAAAAACCATATCTTCATTTTCTCTTTCTGCTTTTAATCGTTAAACAAACACCATACTCTGCCATCAGGTAAGAACATAAGCCTTGGTAGGCATCAGTTCTCGGCCTGTTTCTCGGACAAATCTTCAAAAGATCCTGGAGTTCTGCCTCAATGCAGATTCCAGTTTTCAATTCGCCATACTTTTTCTGTATGGCATCGACATCAGCATCATAATCGTACTTACCTTTTGGAAGTTCTGATACTGAAGGGCTAGCTTCAACTTTGACAATAGGTACAGCCACGTCCAGTTTCTGCTCTAAATCGGGTCTCGTGTTAGTTCCGAAAAGTGCATTCATTAAATTGCTAAACATAATTTTTAATTTTAATTGGTTTGTTTCAGGGGGAACGTCCAATTTCTTTCTTTATCAAAATTTAGAATTTAAGCCGATTTGAACCGCGTTTCAGCAAAGTTTTTTATGTTCGCCTGCAGAACTTGTCATAAGAGAAAAAACAAGGCTACCATCTTCACAGACAAGCCCTGTCATTAACCGTCATAATCCAAACTTTTTCAGACGGCTTCTTATTGCTCCCTCACTTCGTTTGAAGTGAGCCGCCAACTGTTCTACTGAGTAGCCTTCACCATGCATTTTTTTCAAGTCTGCATCGTCTGCATCAGTCCAGGGCGTGTAGGCACTTTGCCCATGCTGCTTTCTTATGTCATCGAGAGTGTAAGTTTTAGCCGCTGGTGTTGCCGCCATTGGTTGACTTGGTGGGAATACAGTGTTAAGCGTATCTCTCAAAACAGCAATGTTGTTTTCAGGGATGAAAAGCTCGTCTCTTTCAAACAGTCCTTTTCCAAGCTGCTTGCTCAGAGTGATTTTCAGTTTGCCAGAACTTTTCAAATCCATAAAAATTCTCGTTCCGTTAGGAGTCTTGTCATTGAAACTCCAGAGGTCTTTGTAATTCCTTGCCATATCACTTATGATTTATTAGGTGTGGGGTGACATCATTTGAGATAATAGCCGCCACCCAAGACTATTCCTAAGTGGCGGCAACAGTAATTAGTCAAGCTCGATACCCTCTTTGCCGATGAACTGGTTAAACTGTTCGTTAAGAATGCCCTTACGAATTTCGTCCTTCTTTTTGCCAAACTTTTCAGATTTGGCTTTCAGGATCTCACTAACCTTATTCTCCTTGAAGCCCTCGATGAACTTTATGAATGTTGCTGTAGCCCATTTCTCACCTTGGTGGTTCTGCAATTTCTTCCAAAGGATTGAGATTTCTTTAGGAAACTCCTTCGTCTTTAAAGTTTTATCATCACCCTCACCGAATTTTGCTACGAGGGCATCATGTATCTGTTTGGCACTCTCATAATGGGCAAAAATCTCCTTTGCATCACCACCAGTAACGTCTTTAGTCTTAATACGGTCTGTGGCAAGAGTGTATGCCTGACAAGCTGCCTGATACATATAGCCCTTCTTTATGAGCTTTTGAATCTCGCCCCAGCCCTTATGTGCTTTCTCACCTTCTTCTAACTGTCGCTTCTGTACCATGTCGGGGGTTTTCCACATCAAACGTTCTGTGTTGATGACTTCCATTGTCTTACGAGGGTTATAGAAGCCCAAGGCATCAGGCTCGATGAACGTAGCAAAGAACTGCGGGCGTTCTTCATCTTCAAGCCCCAAGATATAGCCCATTCGACCATTGCCATTAAGGAACACAAGGGAGTTGTCCTTGATGGGAGCATTAGTCTTGTCTTGGGGGAAACGAGCAACTTTCATTCCAGCTACATCAGCTATTGCCTTTGTAATAACAAGTGCCATCTGCTGCGCTCCGTTTATTCTCATGGATTCACCGGTAAGGATAGCATCTTTACCATGCTCACGGTTTACTACTGGAGTCAGCATTGCGACATCGTTACGAATAGCGGCTGTAATGTCTATGACACAGTTATCGTTTGTGCCAAAGTTGTAGGTTGGAATGCTCTGGTCATTTTTCACGCTGTCAATCTGCTCAATGGCAACTTTCGTAACCATTTCCAGTTCTGCCTTCTTCTCGTCGGAATACTCAGGCTTGTACTCTTTCTTAGCAGGCTCCTTCTTGGTACGCTGCTTCTTTACAGGTGCTTTTTCTTTGGCTACTTCTGCTGCCACTTGGGGAACATGGATCTGAGGGGCGTTGACGTTATTCTCACATTGAGAAATAAAGTCTGCCAGAGCCTCATTCTTGGATTCTTCACTTGGGAAATTGATACCCTTTTCACTCACTTGCTCGTTGAACATCTGAATCCAAAGAGCGTTGTTTTCATTGTTTTGCATAATCACTAATTTTAAGTTGTTAATAACCCATTTTGTTACTTTGATGATGCAAAGGTACCACAACTTTCATAGCCCTGCAAAGGCCACTAAACCCGATAAATTGTGGTCGAAAAACACTAAATAGAAATCTTCATTTCACTAAATCATGGCACTATAAATCGTATTCTTTCTCCAATTTTACTTAAAAGAATGGTCAGTTTCGTGATGTTTGACACGTAATTGGGAAAAAAGCATTACCTTTGCAAAAAAATGGAGTATGCCAAACCAGAAGTCAAAGAGTGTAGATAGCGTATTAAGCTCTTTCGTAATGGAGGGACTTAATGTTATTTCTCTGATTTTTTCCGAGAACGAAATAAAGTCTCTTTGCATAACCCTGTATGAAATCTTAAACGACCCCTCTATTTCAGAATCCGAAATAGGAATTAATGAAAAATGTAACCTCGTACTTGCTGACATTATAATAGAACAAGACTACGATCCAGTAGCAGTAGCAATAGAGGGAACAAAAGATTTAGATTTTCACGAACTATACTTGCAACTTCATAGTCCTAAACTCAAAACAGATTTTGCGGACAGTCCTATAGATATTAGCAGATGGGAGATCTTCTATAATGAAGATTATTATAATGCTTTTTGTGAAGCTGGGCATCTAACTCAGAATGAAAAATCGGTGTTGTCTGCATTTAAGGAGAAAACAATAAATGCAAGTGCAGAAACAGAAGATTTGCCAGACTTCTTAGTAAATGAAGATAGACTAAAAACATTCTTTATCTACCATGTGGCTGCAACTATTGATAGAATTAAAAAAGAAAGTTCCTCTGAAGGTGCTACATCCAGTCAGCATTTACACATGATTTTGGCTTCCAAAGCATTTGTTAATGTTGTCAAAGAACAGTATGCCTTATGGGAGAGTTCTTCGGCAGACATCATCAAACAAGCTCAATTCATGTTTTCTTTGGACGTTTTCAACTCTGAAGGTGAACTGACAGAGAAGCAACTTATCTTAGCATTGTTCTTGTTGTATTACACCACTTATTCTGATAATTGGAAAAGTATGTGTTTTGAACACGAACTATCCAAGCATTGTGATACGCCTATACACACCCTACATTTTATTAAAGAGCTAAAGAAACATAAGTATTGCAGAGACTTTTGCCGTGAATATGATAATTACGTTGAAAGTAATGGCATTAAGCCGCTATTCAACACAACAGTTATTGTACCCGCGACTCCAGAACTGTATGATGACACTAAAACAGAGCATTTAGACTGGTTTAAGAAGATAGACAGATCCAAAATCCAGGGTGCGAATAAAAATGAAGCATTATATAAAGCTGTAAGAGAACTTTATTATAGATTGAAAGAAAGTGGCAGTATTCCTGAAACAACCCCAGAACAGCTTTTCATCTATCGTTTTACAGGTTTCCTAATTCCCCAACCATTAGATGTTAAAATAAAATGGGCTGGAGATAAAAACACTTTAGCATATATTTTCAAATGCTTATACAAAAAGAAAGAAGGGGAAACTGATATAACCAAACCGCAATATAGTAAACTCACCAACTTCTTTACTCCAGAATTGAGCAACGGTTCTGCACTTGCTGAAAGTATAGACAATAAGAAAAAGGGCAAAGTTGTTACTTTACTACAGGAATGTGGCTTCGTTAATGTTGACCCCACAAAAATAAAGTAGCAGTCTGCAAGGAAAATGACATTTTATATGGGGGTGGGTCTATCATTCATAAGCTTCAAAGTTTATCGCTTTCGTGACTTCCCATCCTTCTAACTCGAAAGCGTTCTTTAGTTCCAACGGAGAAAATTCCTCTGCTGGCTGTGAAAAATCCATTGTTGAGCCTTGGAGTCCAAAACGTACCTTTTTAGTTTCTGGGTTGAAACGACAGGCTGGAACTAATTTGAAAGTCCGCCTTTCTTTAACATTAGTGCAGTCAAACACATAGACAGATTCATAACCATTTTTATAGTTAATGACGATATATCCTATTCTTGCTTCATAAGAACAGTATTGCACTTTGTCAATTAAAGTGGCAAAAATTTCTTTTCGTCTGAGCATTGACAGCCCATCCAAATCCTTTTGTATTTGGATCATGGTTTCATTCTCGATAATTTCGTTATTGGCGAGTTCTTCCTGTCTTATATCCGTCAAAACTTCCTTCAGCCGTGAAATTTCTTCGTCTATCTTCTCTACTTTGCTATTTAATGCAGCAATTACTTTTGGAGAAGAAGAATTGGCTATATTGTCGATAATACGACTTTGTTCATCTTCCTTTTGTTGAATCTCATTTTCATAGCGAATAGAGAGTTCTTCTAGTCTGCGATTTTCCTGTGTTAAACGGTCAATCTCCTTATTGCTCGTAACAAAGAAGTCTTCATTGGAAACGATTTGCTTAATTTCAAACCAAAGTATCGCTAACAATACGTTTACTCTTATGCTGGCGTAATTACATGGCTCGTACTTTTGCTTCCCATTCGTCGTTTTTGAAACGCATCCAAAAGAGAAGCCGCATGAAGTTCTTATGATGGTAGTAGGGCATCCACAAGGGCATATCAGCAGACCTTTCAAGGGGTTTATGTGCTTGGTGAACTTATCGGCCCTCGCGTTGTTTTCTTTTAGCTTTGCGTTGGCTCGTTCCCATAGTTCTGAAGGTATATATTCAATTCCTGTGCTGAAACGCTCACCACTATACTTTCTTATACCCTTGTAAATTTCCTTATGTATCATCCGTAACACAAAAGTCGGGTTTACTTGACCTCCCTGGGATGCCCTGATACCCATAGCATTAAGTTTGTCACATACTTTACTAGCAGACAATCCATTAGCAACCCATGTAAAAACATCTTTTACGACCTTCATTTCTTCTTCATCAACCTCCATTAGGTAATGTGGTTCACCAGAACGACTTTTTGTGTATTGAGGGTTAATTACTTTCTTGAAACCATAAAAGATATTAGAATTGGCAACTGTTAAAGGCATCTTCGCTACAAGAACCTGCTTGCCTGTTTTCATTCTGCTTACAATCTTTTTCCTTTCTTCCGCAGCCCCGTATGCTTTTATAGCCAGTGTAAGAAAACTTATCATATCAAGTTTTTCGCCTGCTTTATATATTTTATCAGGCTCATCAAGCATAACCAAATCAAACCTACTAATAATCTGGTGTATTTGCATAAGTGTATTCATCACGTCCTCCTGTCTGGATATTCGAGATAACTCGCTTACTACAACACAATTAGCATCGCCTTGTTGAAAAGAAAGAAGTTCATTTAGACCTGCACGATTGGCTACTGCACCAGAAATGGCATTGTCCTCGATAATTTTTATGAGGTGATAGCCATTCTTGGTGCAATAGTTCTTTATCAAAGCTCTTTGCCTTTCAAGGTCTTGGGCTTCGCCAGATACTCTTATATATCCTACTACATGATACACATCATTTTCATTTTTATTATATAACGTAAAATGAGGGCTACATATTGTCTCGGAGCGACGCCAATTCACCATACCAGTAAGAAGCCGTACAACCACCGTCAATTAGGAAGTCGGCACCGCTGATGAATCGGCCACGGCTTGACATCATGAACTCTGCCATATCACCCACCTCGTCAGGTGTTCCGGCACGACGGGCGGGCATCCCCTCTATCATCTTCAGATAGCCGTCCTTGCGCGGGCCATGCAGTTCGTCATTGGCTAAAGGTGTGATGATGATGCCGGGAGAAATAGAGTTAATGGTAGCACCACGACGGCCCCAACGGGTAGCCTCATACATCACACGGAGCACATTGCAGCGTTTCGAATACTGGTAGGCCTTCAGCGTGTCGTTGATTTCCTTCAGGAACGGCAACTCCAATAGTTCGTCAACAGGAGTCGTTGCTAAGGCATCGTTTTGCTCTTGTGGTAAGGCTGGCAGACGGTGACCGCTTTGTGACGAGATAATCACACCTGAGCCACCCTCTGCAATCACCTTGCCGAACTCTTCCAACAGGACGCTTGTGCCATAGAGGTCAACGCGAAGAATCTCTGCTACTGGAGCCTGAGAGGGTGAAACACCTGCAGCATTCACTACATTCGTTACCTCTCCTTTGCTGGTAGCAAATTCCACCAACTTCAGGATGTCTTCCTTTGAGCCGAGGTCGCATTTGATAGTCGAGCATTCGAAGCCAGCGTTCTCCAATGTCTTGGCGGCTTGTTCCGCATGTTCCAAACTATAGTCTGCCAGAATGACGTGCTTGCCAGCCGACACACGACGGATGATTGCCTGTCCGATGCTGCCAGCACCAACCAATACTGATACCTGTTTCTTCATATCTCCAGTATTATTGTGCTAATTCAGCAATCTCGCGAGCCTCGCTGTCGGCATTGGCTGCTTCGGCTCCGTGAATTGGTGTGCCGTCCTCTACCGTTGCCCCTGGGCAGAGCTTTTTGATGAAGCGTACACTGCTGCCCATGCCTGAGCCTTCATTGGTGCAGAAGGGAATGATGTGTTTGCCTGTGAAGTCATACGACTCCAAGAAAGTATAGACCACCATCGGCATCGTGCCCCACCAGTTGGGATAGCCAAGGATAATGGTGTCATATTCATCTATCGATTCCAGCGGGTTCTTCACCTCCGGGCGCACCTGATCGTGCAGTTCCTGCTTGGCCTCCTCGATGCACTTCATGTAGTCCTTCGAGTACTCGTATGTGGTGTCAATCTGGAACACATCAGCATCGGGCAGCAGAGCCTTGATCTTCTGGACAACCACTTCCGTATTGCCCAGCTTCAGGTTCTTGATGCTTCCATTCACATAGTTCTCTCCGCGACGGGAGTAGTAAGCAATCAGTGTCTTTGCCATTATCCCAGAGCCTGATTCGTTGACCACTCGAAGTGTTGCTCACGCTCGCTGATCCACCAGCGCCCGTCAATCTTCACGTACA
>Ga0247608_10005608_pt1 | contig 13519 bp, 17 predicted proteins | sample 176DNAGHGlowgp2_FD_193490 | JGI IMG/M metagenome (GOLD analysis project Ga0247608, IMG submission 193490) | Sheep rumen microbial communities from Palmerston North, Manawatu-Wanganui, New Zealand - 1766 DNA GHGlow gp2 | ecosystem: Host-associated > Mammals > Digestive system > Stomach > Rumen ...
TTATTTAAGTTCAATACGCTAAAACCGTAATTTAATAATGCTCTTAATGCTTCGCTACCATAACCTTTATCATGATTATTAGAATCTCCAATAAAAATTCCTAAAGTAGCAGTTCTATCAATATAATCAATTCTTTCTAATCCAATATTACCAATAATAGTATCATCTTTTTTTCTAATAATAGAAAAAATATAGTCACCGTCTTCTAATCTTTTATTGATATATTCTTTTTCATTTACTAAATTGAAAACTCTTTTAGTAGAATGAAGCTTATCAGTAATATCTGGATTACTTAACCATTTAACATATATAGGAGCATCCTCAATGTTAATTGGTGATAAATAAATATTATCACTATCAATTTTATTAAAATATTTCATTTTACTTCACCTTCCTTATCATCTTATAATGGTTATCATTTTCACCATTAGGTATAAAACCTAATCTTTTATATAATTTACCTACAGGATTACATTTAAAGTACTGTAATACAATATCCTTTTTAATATCCAATATATCATTTAATACTTTAGTACCTATACCTAATCCTTGATATTTTTTTAATATACATATATTTTCTATTTCAATATATTCCTTATAATCTTTTATTGTATAAAAGCCAACCCTAATACCTTTATAATATACTATATAAGTATTATCTTTTATATCTTTTATTCTTTTATCAAACATTTCTCTTTGTATTTTTTCATTATATTCATTATAGTATTTAATCACATAATCAATATATACTTCTTTTTTTAAATTATATATAAACTCATAATCATTATCAGTATACTTATTATATATAATATCCATATAATCACCCCCAATCTTAGTGACTATATTTCTCTTATTTTATTTATAATATTCTCTAAATCAACCTTAGAAAAGTCAGTTGTATCTATAACAATCTCTTCATTATCTAATTTAAATTCTTTACCCTTTAATGAAGCTTTATAAAAATTATCATAATCATCAAATACTCCATTAGATGCTAAACCAGAATGTCTTTCTTTAGAGTATTCTCTTTTTATAAATCTTTCATGTAATACTTTTAAATCACCTGTAAATCTTAATGTTATACTTTTATAATTATATTTATTTAATAGATTTTCTATAAAAGGTATAGACTCTTTAGAAAAATTACTTTCTGCAATTATTGGTAATCCTACCTTCATTTGTTGCTCAATTATATAATAAAATACAGAATAACTACTAGCACCTATTTTCTTTTTAGATTCATAATCTATATTATCAATATTATACGAATCATATAATACTTCTTTTATTTCATCTTTACTATAAAAAGGTATACTAAGTATTTCAGATATCTTCTTACCATAGCTGGTTTTACCAGCTGCTAAATCACCTGTAATTATTATTATATATTTGTTATCCATATCTATTTCCTTTCATATTAATTTCTACTATATTTATTAATTAAATAATTAGTAAATTCTTTTAATTTATTAATATCTTTATAATACTTATTTTCTAAGTAATTATATATTTCATATGCAGCATTTAAATCTTCTTTAGTTAATTCTTTATTATTATATGCATCTATTAATTCATCTTCATCCATTTGAATTAAATTACTTTCTTTAGTAATTATCATGTCTAAGTACATATCATCTTCATATGGTACATTATTATCTAAATCTATTTTATAACTTATATCAAAGTACCATTGTATAACTTCTTTGTTATCATCTATCATAATTGTTAATACATAGTTTTTATCTAATGAAAATAACTGGTACCATTCATAATCATTTTTAATAATACATAAATCGTATAATCCATTATTTACTATTAAAGGTTCATCAATATTATTTAACTTGGTATAACATAAATAACCATTAAAATATTCTGTTTCTATTTTATCTTGCATGTATAAACCTGGCATTCTATTACCATATTTTCTCTTCATATTATTTTCTTATTAAAGGTTCATATATTTTACTATATTTTTTAATAGATTCATCAACATCTATTTCATATCTTAGGACATAACCACCATCTACTTCATCATAATATCTCTTTGCTTGAATACCACCTAAAGCTTCCATAGTTTTCTTACTTCCTAAGTTATCTTCGTCACAATCTAATTTTACAACACTAATACCATGTCTTTTACACACTAATAGTCCTAAATATAAGTTTATTTTGTTATAACCTTTTCTTCTTTCAGTTGGTCTAATACCATACCCTATATGTCCACCACGCTTCTCTAAATTATCATTTAAGCATAACCTAATATTAATCATTCCGATTATTTTATTATCACTATATCTAACTAAAAAATACGTTTCAGCAGGCACTCTCTTTTCAGTAGGTTCCATGGTATATTCATAATCTATTTTGTCTAGCCAACCTTCATAATCTTCAATATATCTATCTAAACCTCCACAACCATTAATATGCGACCCATATTCAATATGTTCTTTTATATATTGAATAGCTTGGTCCTTATATTCAATAGTAGGTTTTACTAAATATAATTGATCCATTTTATCACTCCTCTCTCAGGATTAACTAAATACTATAATTCATTCTTTTTAATAGAATATACTAAGTAATCATTTCTCTCATTTGTTGCTTTATTAAACGCTCTATCTCTTAATACGTTATCAAACTTCATACCAGCCTTCATCATAACTTTACCACTAGCTGGATTTCCTGAAATGTGTTTAGCTTCTACTAAATAAATACCTGCATCTAATAATAGGTATTCAATAACTCTTCTTAATGCTTCAGTCGCATAACCTTTGCCCCAATATTTAGAGCCATAACAATATCCTATCTCAGCTACTGAATACGCTTTATTTAAACGCACTACACTAATACCACCAATTACTTCATTGGTATCTTTTAACTCAACAATCCAATTGTATGTATCATCTTTATCATAATCTTTAATCCATTCAGATATTACACTTCTTGTAAATTCTTCACTAGGATGAAGTCCCCAAGATAAATATCTATTAGTTAACGGATCTGTAGCCCAATTTTCATACATACCTTTAGAATCACTTAATTTATATTTTCTTAAAATTAATCTATCGGTATATAATGTAATCGTTGAACCCATATTATCACTCCTATCTTATTTTTAATTGATAATTTACTAAATATCCTTCATCTTCATATCCTATCTTTTTATAGCATTCATTACTATTAATATAGTTATAATCAGTAAATAAGAATACTTCATAACCCTTATCAAGTAATAATTTTGTTAATTCATACATAGTATTAGAACAATATCCTTTTCTTCTTTCTACAGCTGGTGTAAATACACCAGCTATCTTGGCAGAGTTACCAACTAATCTATACTCTGCTTGACTTACAATCTTTCCATTATATTCCCATACATATATTAAACCAAGATTGATAAAGTTAATAGTTCTTTCTTTTACTGATTCTATATCTTTAACTTCATGTCCTTCTTCTTCCATTAATAAATAGAAGTATTCTATTAAGATATCTAAATCATCTAATATAGCACGTCTAAATATACCATTAACTGGTTTAGGTTTAACCAGTTTATATGCTTGTAAGAATCCTAGTAAAAACTTATCTGTGCTACATAAATACTTACTATTGGTTCTTACTAAGTAGTCATAAAATTCTTTCTTAGATGTAAATCTACAACGATCATCTTTAATAAATTTACTTAATACTCTAACTACATTTTCATATTGTTCATCATTTAAGTTATCTCTAGTCCATATCCAAGTCGGGTTTCCAAACCCACTATACATTATTAAGTAATTCTCTTTATCTGTCGTAACCATAGATGTTTCTAAATTAGAGAATGCAGTTACAGCAAAAAATCTATTTTTATCTTTTATAAAGTTGTCTATTTCTAGTACATTCATTTTATCACTACTTTCTTAAAGTATAATTTACTAAGAATCCTTTATCTTCATATCCTACTTTTTTATAAGCATTATTACTATTTGGATATTTATAATCAGTAAATAATAATACTTTTAATCCAGATTCTAATAATTTTTTAGTTACTTCATATACTAAGTTAGCACAATAACCTTTTCTTCTTTCTTCTTCTAAGGTATATACATTACCTACTTTAGCACTACCATCATATAACCTATAATTTAAGTAAGCAACTAATTTACCACTTTCATTTCTCCAAACATAGAATGTATCATCAGTTAAAAATCCTTTTGCTACTTCTAAAGCTTCTTCTTTAGTAACACTTGCAAGTGGTAATTCTGCTTTTTCAAGATAAACATAATTAGAAAGTAATTCTAATTCATCTTCTCTTACTCTATCTAAATAGCCATCACATTTTCTAGGTTCAACTGGTTTTTTACATTCTAAAAAACCAAGTTCAAAATAACTAGTTTCATCTAAGTATGGATAATGAGTTTCCGATAAATAATCATATACTTCCTTACGCGTTGTTAAGTCTAGTCTATCATATGTTAGTAAATGAGTGAGTACTTCTTTTAATTCTTTTAGTTTATCTAATGTAAGATTTTGTAAAGTCCATACCCAAACTGGTTTACCAGGTAAATAAACTACAGCATAAGTTTTATTATCCGTAAATACTTGTGAACCTTTAGATTGTCTATTTAATTCAGCAAAATAGAATTTTAATTTGTCATCTTGATATTCTTTTTTATCATAAAAGTTCATAATATCACCTCCAACTAACCATCTAATAGTACATAAAAAAGCACAGAGTACTATTATTATAGTGACTCCGTGCTTTTAGCAACGTGTAAGTTTTACCCCTTTGTAGCTCGAAATAAAATTTCTTATACAAACTCACTTGGTAGCCATAATATATTACAAAATAATTTATTTGTCAAATCGTGTATATAATACATAAATCAGTTTTATTTTTATCTATTTTATTTTATAATTATATAAGGTGGTTTATGAAAAAGATTATTAGTATATTTATTTTAATGATAAGTATGTTTATATTTACTGATAAAGTGAATGCTGAAAGTATTAATGTTAAACTTAAAAATTGTATTGATGGAGATACAGCACTTTTTACATATAACGGAAAAGAATTAAAAGCAAGATTTCTAGCTGTTGACACTCCAGAGACTAAACATTCTACCAAAGGAGAACAACCTTATGGAGAAGAAGCTAGTAAATATACGTGTAAAAGGTTAGAAAATGCTAAAAAAATAGTATTAGAGTATGATCCTGCAAGTGACAAGGAAGATTTATATGATAGACATTTAGTATGGGTATGGTTAGATGGTAAATTATTACAAAAAGATTTAATTAGTAATGGGTATGCTAAAGTAGCTTATTTATATGGTAAATATAAATATGTTGATGAATTAAATAAATTAGAAGAAAAAGCTAAAAGTAAAAAATTAAGAGTTTGGTCTGATACAACAGATTATAACTATGTAGATAATAGTGATGAAAGTGATACTGATGATTTTATAGATTCTATTTTTTCTAAGTTTCATTTATACGGAGTATTTACCGGTTCTATTGTAGTAGTGGTTGCTTTACTACTAAAAAAAATATATAAAAAAAATTAGGAATATTCCTAATTTTTTTAGTTGTTATAATCTAAAAATATTTTATGTTTTTGTTTACTATATTTTTTCATAAGAGCTTGGTAGCTATGACTACTTGGTTGATATGCATAATAACTATATCCTCCACCACTTTTAATATCTACTACAAAAACAAAATTATAAACATTACCATTTAAGTCTTGATATATACATAATGTATTAATTGAATCTTCAATTATAACATCATTTTCCTTTATTACAGCTAAAGAAGTTTGAACACTTCTTTCTTCTGTAGCAGCTATATCAAATGTAGTAAATAATTGTTGAGCAATTCTATTATCTACTACTTGATTACCATTTATTTTTAAACCAGTATCTAAATTATAAAATCTAACATTAGTTGCTACACCATAACCAATATTTTTTACTTTTATCTTTACATTTATATTATTGTCTATTATAGGATTATTACTATTTGATTCACCATTTGATTTATTTTTGAATTTATTACCAAATAGTACAATAAAATAAAGACATTTATTGATTAAAGAAACTGTTTGTATACTATCTAAAACTATATATGGTTTATGTTCTGCTTTTACTCTTTTCTCTACAGTGTAAACAGCACATATTATAGTAGCACACACTGGTATAATTATTGACGCAATAGTCAGTACAAATGTAAATTCTTCCATAACACACCTACTTTATCATTTCTTTTAATATATAATCCATAGTTATTTTTATATCTGGAAAACAATCTATATAATCTAATTCTTCTCTAGAAAACCATCTTACAGCACTTTCTTCTTCTGCATTAATAACTGGATTTACCTCATTATTAGGAACAGCAGCATATATTATATCTACATGTGTGTTTCCATCACTATGTCTATTTCTTTGTATTCCTAAAGGTCTAATAAAATCATCTTCTCTAGGAAATCTTTCTCCTAATAACCTTACTCTTAAACCTGTTTCTTCATATACTTCTCTTAAAGCTGCTTCTTCAGGTGTTTCATCATCATCTATATGTCCACCAGGTTGTGTCCATTTATGATTTTTTTTATGCATTATAAGTAATATTTTTTTATTTTCAGGATTAATAACAAATACTGATGCACAAAAATGTCTTCTCATATTATCACCATAATAAGTATAACAAATATTTATTCTTTTTAAAAGTTACATTTCTAATATATTATCTTCTTTACTATCTATATATACATTTAATTTATCATTATTATCTAATGTACATAGTATTATATTATTTAAAGTAGTATATCCTTTTACCTTTAACTGGCTATATAGCCAGTCTTTAGTCTTATTCATTATTTCTAAATTCTTATAAATAATCTTACCATCAATAATAACATTAGCAAGTAATTGTTCTTTATTAGTATTTATATTCATATCATTAATAGTAATATTTTTATATCTAGCTTTAGGTAATATACTTACTTCACCATTTACTTCCATAATTGCGTATGCTACCTCAGATATATCAAAATATCCTTTTATTCTACATTCTTCTAAAAGTTCATTTATATCTAAATGAACTTTTTTCATATTATCCCTTAATATTACTCCATCCTTAACTATTATAGTAGGTGTACCCATAATAAATTTTCTTAAAGTTATACTCTTCATAGTAAATAACGACACTATATAAGCAACAATACCAAATAATATAACAGCCCATATTCCATTTACTTCTGGAGAATCTAAATTAATAGTCATTTCAGCAGCAAAATTACCTATTGATATACCTATAACATAATCAAATAAGCTTAATTCAGATACTTGTTTTTTACCAAGTATTTTAGTTACTACAAATAATGTTAATAAAGATATTAAAGCTCTATAAGTTACATTACCTATATCTGAAAAGTCCATATTATCACCATTATTATTATGAACAATAGTATATAAATATAAACAAAAAAACTGCAACTAAGCAGCTTTTTCTTCATCAGTTGTAAAACCATATTTACGGTTAAACTTATCTACACGTCCAGCTCTTGATTTAGAGTTATCTTTTGTACCAGTGTAGAAAGGATGACATTTATCACAAGTTTCAACATGTAATTCTTCTTTGTTAGATCTAACTGTAAAAGTATTTCCACAAGCACAAATTACTTTTGTATCAACATATTCTGGATGTATTCCTTTTTTCATTTTTTACGCTCCTTCCGCCATGACTAATTCAAGTCATAGAAATTTAATACGTGATTATTTTATCAAATATTTAAATAATATGCAATATCTTTTGTATAGGTTTTACTAACGATTCATTATAAGCTCTACAAATAGAATAGTCATTTAATACATTTCTAATTGTTTTTATAATTCTATCTTCATCAATATTTAATACATTTAATGCTGTTTCTATATCATAATGTTCATTTCCATAATCAAATATTACTGAAAAAATTGTAATTGTTTCCGAATCATATATATATAAATAATCTTTAAATGAATCTGATTTAACTATTTTACTTAAATTAAATATTTCTTCTTCAGTACATGAATTTTCTAAAAGAGATTCTAGTGCAAGTTTTTTATTTTCATACAACCTTCGTTGCATAGTTCCAGGTATTCTTCCTGCTTCAACTAATGCATATCTTCTATATAACGCTAATGTAGCTTTACTTAATAATTGATGTTCTTTTTTTAAGATATCATTTTTTTCATCAAAATTTTCACCATATCTTTTCTTTATTACATCTATATACTCAGGATACATACCAATTAAGGCCTGCTTTAATTTATCCTTATTTTTATGTGCTATAGTAAAATAGCCTCTATAATCATTTATTTTTTTACCACTAAGTTCTGATATAATTAATGGTCTTATTTTATAATAATATATTGTTTGTTCTTTATTTGTCCAATTATCTCCAGAACCATCTAACTTTTTTCCATATTTTTTATATACTATTTTTTTATAATCATCTGGTAAATTATTTACTATACATTTCAAATTTGATGTATCATATGAACCAAATGTCTCATATAATGGCTTTATTTTTCTTGTTTTCTTTTCTTCTATATTAATCTCGTTTTTACTTGGTAAATCCTGTGCTACAAAAATATCATCTAAATAGGTAGCTAATGCATTGGTATTTACTGATTTAATGAGTTTATTCATTCCACTATTTACAATTTGTCTTACTCTTTCTCTAGTAATATTGTATTTTTTCGAAATTTCCTCATATTTGTTTTCTTCACAATAATAAAGTATTATAAATTCTTTTTCTCTTTGTGTAATACCTATTTTATTCATTACTAAATATAAATCTTCTTTAAGCAATCTTTTTTCAACTATTTCTTCTGGTCCGGGATTAACATCTGGAATACTATTTCCAATAATACAATTATCATTATCAATTGATCTTTCTAAACTTTCAAAAGGTTTTAAAAAAGGTAATAGTTCTTGCAACTGTTCTTCTTCAATATTAAATTTTACTGATATTTCCTTAATAGAAGGCTTTTTCCCACATTTAATGTAATAATTTGATTCAAATTTTTCTATGTTATATAATTTACCGGTAAATTCATAAGGTAACTTTATTAAACTTCCATGAGCACGAATCTCATGTATCATATTAAATATTATTTTACTTGAAGCATAAGTAATAAACTTTGTATTCTTTTCTATATCGTATCTTATATATGCATCCAATAAAGCTATTCTTCCAACTTGAACAAGATCATCAAAATCAACACCGTGATTTTTAAATTGATTTGCTTTCTTCATAATGTATTTTTCAAATAATTTAATAATAATATTTTGATTTTCCTTTGTTTTATTTGTTAATAATTTAATTAAGTCAGCATCATCTTCTTTATTATGTTCTCTATAGTACTTTAATAAGTCTAAAATCATTTCATCACTATAATAATTAAGATTTTGATTTATCAATATTTTATCTAACATTGCAGATATTTTACTATTGTTAATTAAATCATCCATTATGTCTTTATAATTTATATTATTAATTGTTAATTTATAATTTAATTTTTTTAATTCATTACAAATAGCATTAATACGATAATGTTCAGTTACTTCACTTATAATTTTTTCCTTCATACAAATCACTATCGCGTATTATAGCATAAAAAAAATAGAATTAAAAATTCTATCTTTCTTTTCCAAATAATCTTAATAAATCTATGAATACATTTATAAAATCTAAGTATAATTGGAATGCTCCATATATTGCTAATGAATCATCATTATCTGAATAATATAATCTTTTCTTTATCATTTGAACATCATAAGCAATATATCCTATGAATATAACTAATGATAAAATAGTTAATCCTAAATTAAGACCTTCTACAAATATACTTACAATACTTAATAATATAACAGCTATTAACCCTATCAATAATATAGTACCTAATTTAGATAAATCTATATCTGTTTTATACCCAATTAGTGCAAATACAAATAATACAATTGCAGTAACAAGAAAAATATATATAATAGATTGTAATTCATATACTACAAATATTGATGAAAAAGTAAGTCCTGTAAGAGCGGTATATACAAGGTATAAAATAGTAGCAGTCCTACTACTCATTTTATGTATTCTTACTGATAATACTAACGCAAGTATAACTTCAGCAATTATAATCAAAAAATATAAATTATTTGAAAAAATAAAACTTAATAATGATACATTTTCTTGTACAAAATATCCAATACCAAAAGTAACTAATAATCCAAGACATAACCACATATATACCTTAGAAAATAATTGTTTAGTATTTAATCTATTTTCTTCTAACAAATTTCTCACCTCTCTATAATTATATCATACTTATCTCTTAATTTAAAAATCCATTTATTCAAACTATTTGTATCAATAGTATTCTTTTTAGATAATATAACAACTATATTTTCTTTTGTATATTTTCTAATTGTACTAAATAATTTATCTATATTAATATAACTATTTTTATTTATATATAGATTATTTAAATCTATATAAATATATTTAGATTTAACTAATATATTTAAAATGGTTTTACCATTTATAGTAATATTATTCTCTATATCATTTATAATATCCTCTATCCTAGTATCTCTATATAAATAATTAAAATTGCATTTTTTATTACTACTAAAACATAATGTAGATGTCTCTTCTATATTGAATTTAAAATAAATTCCTAATATAGAAAGTACAATAAAAATACAAAATAGTATTTTTTTCATATTCACCCCAAAATAAAAAAGTAGCATTAAGCTACTTCATTATATTCTTCTAATTCTATTTTAGCACCTACATTAGTCAATTTACCTATAATATTTTCATAACCACGAAGTACATGCTCTACATTATCTATGATGGTTAAACCATCTGCAGCTAATCCTGCTAATACTAAACAAGCTCCAGCTCTAAGGTCAGTAGCAACAACTTCTTTACCCTTAAGTGGTGTAGGACCACTTACATATATTTTTTTACCATCTATTTCAATATTAGCACCCATATCTACTAAGTACTTAACATTTTGAAATCTATTCTCATAAATGGTTTCTTCTAGTGTAGAAGTACCATTTAATTGTGTTAATAATGTAGATAATGGTTGTTGTAAATCTGTAGGAAAACCAGGATATCCTAATGTTTTAACATTAACTGGTTTACCAGTTTTAAGTTTAGAAATAGTAACTGAACTATCAGTAACAACCATATCACAACCCATTTCATCTAGTTTCTCTAATAAAGATTCTACATGTTCTGGAATAATATTATCAATAGTTAAATTATCTCCTACTAGTGCTCCAGCAAGTATATAAGTTCCTGTTTCAATTCTATCAGGAATTACTTCATTATAACATGCACCTAAATAATTAACACCAGTTATCTTAATACGACTGGTTCCAGCACCAGTTATTTTAGCACCCATATTATTTAAGAATGTAGCTAAATTAACTATCTCAGGTTCTTTAGCAGCATTTTCAATAATGGTTTCACCATTTGCTCTTACCGCTACTAACATAATATTTACTGTAGCACCTACACTAGGCATATCTAAATATACAGTATTACCTTTTAATTCAGTAGCACTAATAGTAAACTTATTTCCTTCTTCTACTACAGTAGCACCTAATGCTCTATAACCTTTAAGTGTTTGATCTATAGGTCTTGCTCCTATAGAACATCCTCCTGGAAAATACATTTCTACAAATTTGTATTTTCCAAGTAATGAAGACATAAAATAGTAAGAAGCTCTTAGTTTTTTTGATATTACCTCTGGCACCTCTTTATTTACTATTTTAGATGAATCTATAGTCATCTTACTACCTTCTCTTTTTACATCTGCATTTAAATAAGTTAATATTTCTTCTAATGCATCTATATCAGATATATTAGGTATATTATCTATTTCTACATTTTCATCAGAAAGTATAGCAGCAGGTATAAGTGCTACCGCACTATTCTTAGCTCCACTTATATTAATAGTTCCTGTTAAAGTATTTCCACCTACTATTTTAATTCTTTTCATACTTACCTCCAATATAATATATGATTTTTATTAGTTCATGTACCTATTTAGTACCAAGTAAACTAATTTTTTCATCTATTATTTTCTTTATATTATTTTCTCCCGCTTTTATGATTTTTCTAGGGTCATATATGTTAATATTCTCTTTTAAGTATTCTCTTACTCCACTTGCCCAAACCTGTTGTAATTCAGTATTAATATTTATTTTACAAATACCACAATTAATTGCTTCCTTAATTTGTTCATCATATATACCACTTCCACCATGAAGTACTAATGGTATATTACATGCACTTCTTATTTCTTTCATTCTATCAAAATTTAATTTTGGTTCCCCTATATATGGTCCATGTACACTACCTAGTGCGGGTGCTAAAAAGTCTATATTTGTTTCATTACAAAATCTTATACAATCATCCACTTCAGCATATTTTATTTCACTAATAGTACCATTGTTGTTTTCACCAACATGACCTATTTCGGCTTCCACTGATATATTTTTATCATGAGCATATTCTACTACTGATTTTGTAATTCTAATATTTTCTTCTAATTCATATTTAGATGCATCTATCATAACTGAAGTAAATCCAGCATCAATAGCATCCTTACACGATTCATAACTACTACCATGATCCAAATGTATAGATACAGGTATAGCCACACCTAAATATTTTATCAAATTTTTTACTAAATTTGCAACTGTTTCATATCCACCCATATATTTAAGTGCACCTTCACTTACACCAAGTATAACAGGAACATTTAATTTATTACATTCTTCTAGTATAAATCTAGTCCATTCTAGATTGTTAATATTAAATTGTGCTACTGCATACTTATTCTCTTTAGCAGCATTTAATATTTCTATCATATTTACTAACATATATACTCCACCTACCTAAATAATATTATTTAATATATTAAAAGTCAATAAACTATTATTCTTTTATATATATGTATACACTAAATGTACAATAAAATGGTTATAAACCATTTAATTTATATACTTATTTACTATATCCATAACATAAGAACGATATTCTACATCAGTACTTTCTTCTCCTTCAAGGAGACATAATGGTGGAAATAATACACACCACCAATTATTTCCCAAACCATTTCCTAGTGTTACTACAAGCGATTTATACTCACCTTCAGGATAAGTTATTCCCTTATATTCTTTCGTTGGGAAATAATTTAATCCATAGTTTAGTTCATAGTCTTTTGTATATTTAGCAATGATTTTTTTAAGGTTTGGAATTATTTCCCAAATTTTTTTATCAGCATTTTCAATACCTTTTACGTTTTTTAATTCTCCATATAAATAATGTTCTAATTCATTTTTTATCTCTATTTTTAGACTTTGATCTTCTTTACTATTTGAATTAGCTATTACTCTTATTCTAATAGCATCCTCTGGTATTATGTTCTTTTTTGTTATTATATCAGATACATATACTAACCCTACAATAGCTAAT